>Ga0182472_107222_pt1 | contig 17182 bp, 22 predicted proteins | sample TergutNc150P3_FD_120804 | JGI IMG/M metagenome (GOLD analysis project Ga0182472, IMG submission 120804)
CAAAAAGTTATTTGATGCGTGGGGTGTTTGAATTTTGCCAAAGCCCAAAATTGCTCCCTTGTTATAGCTCCGTCAATATAATCGCTTATATAATTGTAAACTTGGTCGTTTGCCATTGGTCCGCTCACAATTTCGTAATCGTGCTTTTTCCCATTTCTGCAAAAAATAACAAAATCCAGCCATTCTTCCGTCATTTCAGCAAAATCCCTTGTTTTTGATGAGGAATTTCTTTCGTATTCGTAAACATTGAGAGTTGGAGAACCATAACGGCTTGCCCATCTAACCGCTTGTTCCCTCAGAATGGTACAATAGAAACCTACGCCAAAATCCTTGGCATATTTCCCTGCAAGGATTTGAGGGTTTTTGATTTCTAAATAACTGCCGTGATATAAAAGCATATATTTTAGGAAATATACAAATTATTATTTTCTATCTTATATCCTTACCAAAATAAGGAGACCCTCTATGAAGAAAATCGCACTGTTAGCTTTTGCAACTTTAATCCTATTTGCCTGTGCCCAAAAGAAAGAACCCATAGGGACTGGGGCTCCGGTAGTGGATAAAGAATATGAAAAAATAATAGCCGAGATAAAATCTGGGCTAACTAGCAGTTTATATGAAAATGTAAAATATTTGCACAAGCAAAGAGAGCGTTACAAAGAACATAAGATGGTAACGGAAATAACGCATGAAATCAGAAAAATATTAATTGACCACATTGTTAAAAAATTCGATGAAGCGATGTCGCATAATTTTGCTAGTTATAACTCAGCAATTATAAATGCTAATACTCAATTATCTAATGGCGATCCCGACAAAGCGCTAAAAATTATTGAACCAGCAATAAATGAAGTAGAAATTTTCCGAGAGATTATTCTTGCTGACGATTCGGCTACAATATATCGCTTCTTTGACAATGTTGTAGAAGAAGGATTCTACTTAAAAATGCTCCACAAAAATTCCAAACGCACTATCTATCCATTGCCAGAGCGTTTTTTCCATGCATATTTAACATACGGCACAACCCTCGTAGAGTTGGAACGCTACGATGAAGCTAAAATTGCGTTGTTGAAAGCATTTGAAATAAATCCGGTTTATACAGATTTATTATTTGAACTCGGAGAAATCAGTAAGATGCAAAAAGACCAGAAAGAATTTTTTCGCCTAACACAAGAAGCTCATAAGGTCGCTTATACCAAAGAGAAACTTGCTCGCTGCTATCGTAATTTTGGTTATTATTTTATAGAGCAGGAGAAATTTGATGATGCAATAGCGATGTACTATGCGAGTTTATCTTTTGATAGCACGCAGACAAAAAAGGTATTATCGGAATTAGACTACATACAAAAATTTACCCAAAAGCCTATTGCCAAAAAACCCAGTGAAGAACAAATATTGTCTGTGTTCAAGAAAAACAACATACAATTCGGCGTTGACGAAAATCTTTACAAAATTATTTACTCATTAGGACGCGGATTGGAGGCGGAAAAAGAATATGATAAAGCAAAATTTTGCTACAAGGCATTGTTTGAGTTAACCGACAAGAAAGAGTTCAAAGAGTTAATTGAAAAGATGCCGAAATAATAATTTTACTAAATTATCTCATAAATGAGACCTATTTTTTTCCTGATTTTCCTCTTGCTTTTCTCTCAAGCAAGCGCGGAAAATCTAATCGAGAATATTGGCGGTTCTGCTGGAATAAAGATAAATGCGGGAATTTGGGGAACACCTACCGCAGGAGTTTTTGCAGTAGACACGATGGAAAAATTCGGTGAAAACTGGATGGCTCTGAGAATTCCGCTGGAAACCGCACGGCATTTTGAAACGTTGGAACCGTTTTTCATTTTAAAGCTCGGAGCTAATTACAAAGATGATTTTTTAATTTACACCGAATTCCCTTTAAGGAGGGATATTGAAGCGTGGTATCAGAATTCTTACAAACGCACTTACGCTTTTGTACCTTCTGAACTGGATTTGAATGTTCCCACAGAGGCTTGGGGGCAGTGGAATAATCCCACCGGTTTTGTGAAATTCGGACGATTCAAGCCCGAAATTGCTCCAACCCCGAACTCCATAATTCTGGGCGGCACGCCTCACCACGATGCCATCCATTGGAAATTCAACGTCGGTGCCGCTAGATACGATTTGCTGCTCATCTCCTTAAATGCGTGGCTTTCCGAAGACGAGAAAAAAGACCAGCATGATATTCAAATTCCAAATGCGAGAAAAAGAATTTACGAGGAACCGACAAAAAATCTGCTTTTGCACAAAGTTGGCATAGATGGAGGTTTTGGTTATTTCTCCATTATTGAGCAAAGTTTAATCGGCGGTAAAAATTTGGAGTTCAGAGATTTTTCGCCGTTTGCCGCTTGGCATAATAATTTCAGCTATGGGTACAGCAAAATGAGCGTAGCTTTTGAAGCTGGGCTTAGACCAGTAAAAAAATCCGAATTTTACTGGCAATTCTCTATGGAAGATATTCAAAGCCCGGTCGGTGAGGTAGAAGGGGATAAAGGTTATACAACACTTGCTTTTTTGGCGGGCTACAAGCAAAAAATTCCTCTTGGGATTTACGGAGAGATTGAGAGCAGAATAGATGCGATTCGCACAGACCCGCAATTCAACAACAACAAAGTGCCTTTGCAAAAAATGACGAGTAGAAAAATTTACAACAGCAATTTCAGGGAACAAGGCAAACCGAATTTTGCGGATATGTACATTGTGGATTACCCGCTCGGTTATCGCAGGGGTCCAGATGCCATTGATTTATGGTGGAACATAAAATATTTCGCAAGCAAAAAATTCAACGCGGAGCTAGAAACTGCATATCTGAGACAGGGCGATTGCGAGATTTATTCGGAACATCAAAAATGCAGCGAACGCAAAATTTTGGGCGGCATTCAGGAAAAATTATTTCTACTGGATTTTTTAGCGAATTATTTTTACAACGAATATGTTGGCATTTACGCTGGTGCGGGTTTTCAAAATGCAAAGAACAGGGACAACATTGAGGGGAACAATAGGAACGATGCGTGGGTTAAATCAGGGATGAGAATTTCCCTATAATTCAACATTTTACTATATTTTAAAACGTGTATAATCTAAAAATCACAGGATTGACCACACAGCGCGATATGTCGTTGCTTGTTAAGACTTTGCTCAAAATACCCGGACTTAAACCGGACCATGTATCTAGCGGATTGAAAATTCCTCCCTTTAATGTACTTTCAACCGAAAAAGAAGAAGAAGTGCAAAAACTAAAAAGCGTATTGGAAAAATTGGGCGCAACGTGCACAATAGAAAATACAAAGGCATACGTCAAGGAAAAAAATAATAAAACAACAGGCTCAATGGATGCATATCCTAAACATCGCCACCACCGAAAATTTAGATTGAATTTTTGGGTCGCAGTATTTTCAATAATTGGAATTTTTGTTATTATAACCTCTTTTGATTTTTCTTGTGAAAGTAAACAGAACCGGCAAAGCCCACACGAAAGGCGAGTTGTGCAAACCGTGGGAATACCAGACACGGGAATATCTTCGTCTGATTTGAAAAGCCAAATGAAGAACAATTCCCCTGCTGCAACAAATATAGCGAAAATCAACAGCGAATTAAAAAAGAACCCATACAACGCAGAGGCGTGGAAAATCCTTGCGGCTAACTTGGAAAAACAAGGGGATACGGCTTCTGCGCAACGGGCAAAGTACTCTTACGAACAGGCGTTGAAAGTGCAATTGGTGCTTGCCAGCTTGGCAAAAGCATTTGGTACTAAAGTGAGAGTGGAAGTTACGGAAGATGCAGTTTATTACCGTACAACCTATGATTTTACAGATAATGAGTTTCGTGCAGAAGCAGAAAAATTAATGGATTCTTTGAGCGTTAAATTCCCCGGCAAAAACCTCATTATTGAAAACTATACTTCGGGTAACAGAATTCAAAACATACAGCTTAAAAGCAAAAATTAAGTTCCCAAGTTTTTTGAAGTTTTCTATATTTGCACATTATGGCTTTCATGTCTAAACCTTATCCCCAATGGTCTAAGCAGTGTTGCGGATAACGCAACTTGCCTTGCTCCAAACAAAAAATACCCTTTGTAAAAAATATGTATATCGTGTCATAAATACAGCCAGAAACACGCTTTCCACTATAGCCGTGCAAACTCTTTCATGCGCTTCATCGTTACAGAATTTGCAGGATTCACAGGATTCAAATAATAACCCGCAAAATGGAGGTACAATATGAGAACGCTACTCACAAAAACAGCACTCACGGTAGGCTTTGTGCTTGCTATGGCATTCACTTTTTCTTGCTCATCGGACGATGGTAATGATAATCCACCGCCATCAGCAGCGTCTGACGGCAGCAGTTCCAGCGGCGGCATCGCTTGCGCAACGTGGGGCGACTGGGTGGTAACAACCCCAGCCACTTGCGAAGCGAAAGGCGTGAAAACAAGGACTTGCGCAAGCGGCACGTCAAGCCCGGAAGCGGGAGAAGTAGCTCAACTTGCTTGGGGAGATTGGGAAATAACAATTCCAGCAACAGCCACAGCAGGACAAGCAAAAAGGACTTGCCCCACCACCCCTCCGACTACCCAAATCCGCGAGTTGCGGAAATGTGGCGTAGCTGATTATACCCCCGACACGCAATTCTGCCATACGGATAATACAGTTAAAAACAAATGCGGTGGCACGTTAGTATTTGACCCGGCGACAGAGAAATGCTGTGGCAGCAGCAAATACGCTTTTGCAACGCAGATATGCGATACCCGCGATAGAAATCTGTACAAATTCGTGTCCATAGGCACAGGAGCAACAGCCCAGAAATGGATGGCGGAGAATTTGAATTATAATGCAGACGGCAGCAAGTGCGGTGATGGAAACAGCCTAAGCAATACGAATACTGCAACTTGCGATACCTACGGCAGGCTTTATGACTGGGCAACTGCGATGGAGTTTGAGTCTGGATGCAACACCACTTCTTGCTCAAGTCAGATAGATGCGAAGCACAAGGGTGTTTGCCCTGAGGGTTGGCATATCCCTAGCGGTGCGGATTGGAATGTTTTGATGAGAGTAGCCAATCCGGATTGTTCTAGCGATAGTTCTGTCCCTAGCAATTGTTCCGACGCGGGAACCAAGTTGAAGACTACAAGCGGTTGGAATCCATATGATGGGATTCCCACTGGCACAGACGATTTCGGCTTTTCCGCTCTGCCGAGCGGCTATGGCAGGGGTTCTTCTTACATAGATGCCAATAACAGCGGCCGTTGGTGGAGTGCTAACGAGGACAATGCCGACTACGACTACGCCTATTACCTGCGCATATACTACGACTATAGGAACGTCGACTACTATAGCACTGACGGCGGCAGTAAGAGTGATTTGTTTAGTGTTCGTTGCTTGCAAGATTCGCCTTGAGCCGGTTTAACAGCGTTGTGTTAGCGTAAGCAAGGCAACCCGTTAGGGTTGCCTTTGCTATATTTATTGCGAGAGGTATTTTATGACTGCACAAACTCTTATTTCAGAAATTGAAACTCTGCCAGAGGAATGTCTGACGGAAATTTCAAATTTTGTTGCTTTTTTGCGATATAAAACACAAGCTACAAATGCAAAAATTGTTTATGCAGACTTGGAAGAAGGCTATAAAGCTATGGCTGCGGACGAGGAATACGAAAAAGAAGCCCAAGAATGGGTTAATGGATATTTTGGAGACACTTGGGATGATTAGAGGTAGAGTTGTTGTACTTCCGTTCACGAGTAATGTGAAGAAAACTTACCCTGGAAATGCAGTTGTGTTTATTCAAGGAAAAGAGGCAAAAGCAATGGCAGACCAAATAAGAACCGTTGATAAATCTAGGTTAAAAAATAAGATATGTGAACTGCCTTTGGAAGATATACAAAAGATAAATAATATTATCAGGATCCATTTGGCTCTTTGAAAAAATTTTGCCTGAACCGCCACCCGCCAATTCCTTCGCAGAATACGCAACGCGGTGGTGTTTTGCCGTTAGGTGGGCGGCTGTTATGATTTTTTCTATTTTAACAAGAAGTTTTTGGAGTTTTTATGGTCAGAACAATATGCAAAGTGGAAAAAGAGCAAATAACCTTGCCTATACCAAGAAATTATATTGGCTCAACCATTGAGATATTGCTTTTTCCCATAGAAGAACAGGAACCTAAACCTACATTCGGTTGCGCAAAGGGGCAATTTCAGATGGCAGACGATTTCGATGCCCCTCTGGATTGCTTTAAGGAATATATGTAATGAAATATTTATTGGATACCCATACTCTTATTTAGTTTTTCAATGGAGATTTGGATTAATCAAAAATTTGCAAGCATTGTTTCTGTTTGGGAATTATCTATAATACCCTGTGGAATGTGTTTGGTAAAATCCTCCCCAAGGAAAGCTTGCATAGTGTTCGTTACCTCCAAGATTCGCCTTGAGCCGGTTTAACAAGGGCAACCGTGAGGGTTGCCCTTAAATATGTATAAAGGCAGAAAAATCAATATGCTTGTAAAATTCACTCTTTTTAGCCAAATGTAATTCGTCTATATTGAATATTTCTTGCTCTGTCTTACTAGCAATAATTTGTTCTATTTTTGGTTTTAGCTTTCTTAAATCTTCCGTAATTATTTCAAAAACAATATCTATGTCTATTCCTGCATAATTGTGAACTATTTTATTTCGAAAATCTTTTATGCTTTGCCATTCAATGCCTTGATATTCATGCTTCAATTCTTCACTGATTTTACTGACATTTTCTCCGATATTTGCAAGCAAAGTTAAAGAAGCATTTAAATTCAACTGCTCATTAAATTCATAAAGGGCTTCGGCATTCGCTATATTTTCCGTATATTTCCAGATTTTACCAGAATACTCTAAAATATTTAGAAGATAAAGCAAATCATTTTCTTTATGCGGAGACATATATCATATCCTTCAAAGCTCTATACAAAACAATAGGATTGGCATATTTTTTTATCATTATGTCTATCTTCTTGTTCGTAAGAATTTCAAGGTCTCTCCTAAGCCTTCTCAAATCAGCTAATTTGCAATTATCTGTGTCTATATAAAAATCTATATCATTAGCAGGTTCTCCACGGGCAAAAGAACCAAAAATACCGATTTGTTTTAGCATATATTTATTAAGCAGGTTGCTCTGCCTAATGGCTTTTTTCAAAATATCCATGCTATCCATGTTGGAAAATATAGAAATGTAAAATTCACCCAGCTAGTTAATCAGCGTTTAATTTACTTCCTAAAAAAAATATTCCCAGCGGCTTCGTCTGTTTGCTTTGCCTCTGCACGTTTTTCCGCTAACTTGAATGCGGCTTTTTGCGAATCCCGCACAACCTCTATGGCTTTTTTTTCTTGAGTTTTTTTCACAAGCTCGGCTTTCGCTTTTTCAATCTCTCTGTTTTGATTTCTTATTTCCGTTTTCTTTGAAGCTGTTAAATCCTTTAACCTTTGAGCATAGCTCACAAAATCCATAAAACGCTCAGCGCTTCTTGTATTTACGCCCCCTCTATTTGCTACCAAATTCTTGTACTCCTCAAGCAAATTCAACAATTCACCTTCCAGCTTTACCAATTTTTGAATTTCTTTGCCAAGAGCTATTTCTGCGTTTCTCTCTAAAGTTTTTCGGTAATTCAAAACCGGTTCAAGTGAAAATTTAAACTTCATTTTTCATCTGCTTGGAAAAATCGTCCAAACTTTTAGTTAAAGTATCTATAGCTGCAAGAGCTTCCGTGTCCGATACCTTTAATCTCTTTATCTCCTGCTTCGCAAAAAGCAATTCCGCAGCAATATCCAACAGAGTTATTATAAGAGTATCTGTTTTTTTATCGTCATCAGACCTGTAACCTGCGGCTTTTTCATGTATTTTGAATTTTTCCTCTACGTATGCAATAACGGATTGCAAAGTTTCTTCCGACAAAGGCGTACTTACATGCACAGGCGTGCGCGCAATTATTACCTGTCTGCGAATTTTATTGCTCAAGCATTGCCCTCACTAATGCTGAACAGCCCTTGAAGGCTATTATTGTTTGTATTTTCTTTATCAAGTACTTCGTCCAAAGTTTCTATAGCTTTTAAAAGAGCCGCTTCGGAGTCTTGTAATTTTACGTCTCTTTCGTTCAGAGCTTCTTGGAGTGAGCGTATTTCTGCCATAAGTTGTTCATTGGCGCTTTTCAGTTCACCTATAACCTTGTTTTTCTCACCTAAATTTTCACGTAAATCCACTATTAAAGCTTCCAAACCAGCTTTTTCTGACTTTAAAACGCGAGCTTGTTCTAAGGTTTTCTCTATTTTAGCTGTTATCAGCTTTAGCATATCTTGATTCATCAATACCTCTTAAAGGGATTTAGGGAGAAAATAGAAAATAACTCGCTAGGCTAATATGCTAAACCCTATTCCAAATGAAATTCAAGCCTTGATTTATACTCCTTGAACTGATATTTATTGTATTTGAATTATCCCAAAGCAATTCAAAAACCTCTTTGGAAAGGCGATCATCTTCCCATATGAATATTCTCTACGGCTCCATCGCTTCGTCTTTTGGTTCAGGAGCCGTTAAACTCTTTAAGCTGTCAACTAACAGAGAATCTTTTGGCGAAAACATGTTGCGGTAAATTAAATTTCTGCGGTCACGCATAAAACGATTGTCTTTCATCTCTGGATGATGATTGCCTGGGCTTGCTAACATTGCAGCCAAATTCACGGATTGGCTCACGCTCAGATTTGCACATGATTTTTTATAGTAGTTTTGTGCCGCCGCTTCACAGCCAAAAATACTCTGACCCCATTGCGCATAATTCAAATAAAGCTCTAAAATTCTGTCTTTGCCCAAATATTTTTCCATTAAAATTGCATAGGTAATTTCCTTAAGTTTTCGCTCCCAAGAACGTTCGTTTGTGAGGAACATATTTTTCGCGAGCTGTTGAGTTATGGTACTTGCACCAAACGTTATTTTATTGCGTTTTTGGTTCATTTCCAACGCTCCTACTATTGCCCTAATATCAAAACCGGGATGGAAATAAAAACCAGCATCCTCACCAGCTATAACAGCTTTTTGCAAATACGGGCTGATATCATTTAACGGAATAAAACTTTGTTTAATCTCCAGCTTTGGGCTTGCTTTTTGCAAATCTTTCATAAATGCGCTTTGCATAGGTTGTATATCTTTTAATTCCTGAACATTCTTCAAAATTGTTCTTCCATAGCTGTAAATTTTCCATGCTCCATAAGTACATACAAGGCTAAAAATTACTGAATACGAAACAAACGCAATTAAAATAAATCTAACAACTTTGTTTACCCTCATATAATCTCCAATTTACCTTGTAATAAAATAATCCCCTGGATTTATAGGTTGATTATCATAGCGAACTTCATAATGCAAAACAGGCCACAGAACGCTACCGCTTCTGCCTGTTAACGCCACTGCCTGCCCTTTTTTCACCGCTTTTCCAGTTTGGACAAGAACGTTTTGCAAATGAGAGTAATGAGTTTTTATGTGCGGTGCATGCTGAATCTCAAGCGTGGTGCCAAAGCCGGTTCTGTTATAGACAATATTTTCAACAATGCCATTACCTGTGGCTATAACCGTATCACCTTCTTTAACGGCAAAATCCAAACCTCTGTGCGGGGTCTCTTTTTTGGTTAAAGGGTCTCGTATTAGCCCGAATTTGTTGGTTATTTTTTGGTGCTGTTTAATTGGATGCAGCAAAGGCAAGCTCTGCGCATACTGCTCGTTTGCCAAAATAGCATCGCGCATATTTCTAAGGGTTTCCGATGATTTCTTTATTCTGCCAAAATCTGCGGTTGCTTTTTTATCTTTTTGATTTTTAATCTCAGGCGCATTCTGAAATATATCCGCCGGGTTTGAGACTCCTGCTAGTATATTTGTTTTTTCTCTTAAATTGCGACCATTTTCTATTTGTGTATTTGCTTCGGAAATTCGTTTTTCCAATTTATTCGCCGCTGACTGCATAGCTCTTTGTTCCTTTGATATATCCAAGATACGAAAATTTTTAAGATTAATCATGTTGCTTGGCAACCAAAACAAAAAACCGAGAACTATTATAGCAAGCCCAAGTAACCATCCGAATATTACTCTCATTGAGATACTATAAAACGTAGGTTTGTCTGTACCTTTTGAATATATATGTACCTGCAATATTTTACGTTTTTTGAGCATTTTTATTAATATAGAAAATTACTATATTTTAAGTAAATTCGGAGATTTTTTATGAGCCGCAAGGAACGTAGGGCAAAAGCCCGTAGAGAGAAGGTTGAAAATTTGCACCGTCCGGTTAGGGCAAACAACGGAGTTTTAATAGCTGTTGCCATTGCCACCGTAGTTGTAGTTGTAGCCACCTATTTTATTCGTTACAGTAGCTATTGATTTTTTGCTATATTATCTTTATGAAATTTTCTGCTCAAAAATCAGTTTTATATCCAGCGCTTGCTGCTGCCAAGCTGGTTGTGCCAGCAAAACCTGCTATTGCGATAGCGGGCTGTTTCTTGCTTCGCCTAAAAGGGAATAATCTTGAAGTTTCCACAAACGACGTGACAAGCCTTGGGCTTTGCCTTAACGTTCAAGTTGAAGGAGAGAAAAACGGAGAAATAGCCGTATCTGCCATAGATTTTACCGAAACCGTGTTGAATGCGCCAGACGGAGAGTTGTTCGTTTCCACAGATGGTTTAAACTTAACTGTTTCGTGGGGTGAAGAACGAGATTCAGACCTCACAGGCAGAAACTCCGAAGATTTTATAAAAACTCCGGCAATAGAACCGGACTGCCATGTTGAGCTTAAGGTTCCAGATCTCGGTTATCTGTTGACGAAGGTAGCTTTTGCCACAAGCAAAAACAGCGACAGCCGCCCTTCGCTCACAGGCATTTTACTGGAAGCGGAAGAATCTAAAATAGTTTCTATCGGTACCGATAGCCATCGTCTTTCAAGGGTATATATTCAACCAGAAGATGAAAAAAATTTTTCGCTTACTCGTCAATCGATAATTCCGCCACGTGCAATCCAAGCCTTGCAATCAGCAACGGGAGCTGTTGGAGATTCTGAAGCAACGGTTTCAATGGATTTTTCTGAAACTTATTTGAAGTTCCATACTCCAAATGTAACTGTTACGGCAAAATTGCTAGAGGGACCTTATCCTTCGTGGAGACCCGTTATACCCACTAACTTACCTATTTCAATCAAATTCAACACGGCGGAAATGCTGGATGTTCTGCACAGGGTAAATGCCTCAACGGATAAAACGACCCACACCGCTAGGCTTTCAATTCAAGATTCCGTAATAAAAATTTCAGCCGTAGGTTCTCGCCGTACAAGGGAAAAAATAGCTTGCGTTTATGAAAATCCCGAAAAAAACGAGCCTTTGCACTTGGGGATAAATGCCGGCTATCTCATGGAAATTCTAAAAATCTGCGACTGTGAAGAAACCCATATTCTGGTGAACGGCGAACATTCCCTTTGCGAAATTTTGCCTGCCGGCGATAGCAGCAAATTGCTTTTCTTGCTAATGCTTGTTAGGCTTCCTGAATGAGCAAAGCTAAAACGCCAGAAAAAATAGGTCAATACTCCGTGCAAGATTGCATTGGGCAAGGCTCTATGGGCGAAATTTGGCTCTGCCACGACCCTTCGCTGGATAGAATGCTTGTGATAAAACGTATGCAGCTCGCATTGCGCGGTTACGAAGATTTAATCCAGAGATTCAATAGAGAGGTTCAAGTTTTGGCGGCGATGAACCATCCTAATATAGTTCAGGTTTATGGTTATTGGATGGAAAAAGGGCAGTTGAATTTATCTATGGAATTTATAAATGGTTGGAGTCTAAGGCAAATTCTGGATAAGTCACCTATTGTGCCTATTTGGGCTGTATGCACTGTGTTGTGGGGGTGTTTGAATGCGCTTGTGCATGTCCATACAAGGCGTTTTGTGCACAGAGATTTGAAACCCGGGAACATAATGATCGATTTTGCCGGGCAAATAAAACTTTTGGATTTTGGAATTGCGCGCATTGAAAATCAGGAAATTACAATTCCCGGAACCGTTATTGGAACGGCAGCTTATATGAGTCCTGAGCAGGTTAGAGGAGAGAGCGCAACCGAGCTTTCCGATATATTCAGCCTTGGAATTATAGCTTTTGAAATGCTAACCGGCAAGCATCCATTTAAAGAAGACAATGTTGAAAAGACCTCTAAAAATATTTTAAGCAAAAACATATCTAACGCAAATTTTACGGAAAATGTTCCAAATGAACTCAGGCGATTGATATGCAAAATGCTCGCAAAAGAACCTGCTAAAAGAGTGAGTTCGGCTTATGGCTGTTTAGCAGAACTGGATTTGATTATGAGAGGTTTGCCGCGCGAACTTTTGCTCCCTTTAAGCTCATGGCTGCGTTCTGTGCGCAAGGAAATGCCTTTGCCGGCACCGCCTGTTTGGGAAAAGAAAGTCCCGCCACTCGCATGGATTGCGAGTGCCGTGGGAGCAGGGCTTGTGGCAGGGTTTGTGTTAAAAGCGATTCTGTGAACTTTAAATGGAAGGCACAGGGTTCAGCAAACTCTCGTCTATATAAAAGAACGTATTGCGGTAATATTTATCCAGCAAGTAAATTGCCGTTTTGGCATTAGACCATTCCTTTTTTACTCCTATGGTAGCTAGCCCTTTAGTCAGCAGTTGCATACTCTCTGGCAAGTCAAATTTCCACCGCATTTCGTCCCATCTGAAAATCATGATGGGGACTTTTGGGCTTTCTTTTAATCCGCGGCTTCCTCTGTCGTTTTTAATTTCAAAAGGTCCGAGTTTCAAATCCTTTGCTCTGCGCAAAATACCTTTTTCTCCAAGAGCGAATCTGAGCATTTTATAATCGGGATATTCCGCTAACACGTTTTCCCTTAACAGCAAGCGATAAGTGACAATAATCAAGATTTCATGGAATGGTCTTTGCTCAACAAGGGAAGCTGATTCGTACAACGCTGCTTGTTCAATGCTCTCAAGCCAATAACGAGAATTATCTGTGAGCAAAAGCAAAACGCTATCCGGTGCAGAAGTTCTTGCTGGAATATTGAGCAAACGTTGGTATGCAACTTCCAAGGCTTGCATTCTATTTTGAATATCACCTTCTATTTCCGGTTTACTGGATACGCAAGATGCAGAAAAAAATGCTGCTAAAATTAAAACTATTAAACGCAACATAATGGAAAGGTAGAAAATTCCCTTTCAATCCAAAAATTGCTCCAAGCGAATGCAATGGAATGCCGAATTATTTTCGTAACTGTTTCTCTGGTTATTTTTGCCTTTTTTCCTTTTTCAAAAATAATGCTGCCATCACCTATAACTCGCAGATTGTCCACAGCCATCAAACTTGGCCACAAACAGAACAAGCGCATTCTGTATTCAAAACGCGGCAAATTTTTTATGTAATTTTTTGCATCCAGCAAATGCTTTTTTGCTTTTTTTGTCAATTCACCTATAACCAAATTTTTCTTCTCTTGCAAAAATTCTGGTGAGAAGAATTCCTGCACGGATTTTATCCCATGCTTGCGGAAGAATTCCATAGGGACAAAACAAACTTTTCTCAAAGAATCTTCTTGTATATCTTTTATTATATTGACAAGTTGCAGAGCCAACCCAAAAGAAACAGATAGTTCCCGAAGTTTTTTTTGCCGTTTTTCATTGAAATTTTTCCCGTTGATGCAAAAGAGTTCGGTTAACATATTGCCTACAAGCCCAGCTACAAAATAACAATATCTGTCCAAATCAGCTTCACATTCAATGGTAAACCAATTATCCGTTCGCTTCTCCTGTCTTTCAACAAATTCCATCATCCCATTGCACATTTCTTCAACGCCCTTCTTAACAGCATTTACAACAGGCTCTGGATATTCCGAAAGCAGAGGAAGGACTATAGCTGCGTTGTAGCACAAGGTGCAATCCGCTTTTTTGCTATCTTTCCAGCTTTGCGGCAGAGAATTCACAAATTCGTTTACGTTTTCTCCACCAAAATTAAGAGCTTGCGAAAATTTTTTGAGCAGATGGATTTTTTCCTTAGCTGATAAAAATGGGTCATCTTCTATGGTATCTGCCATACGCATATAAAGATATGCCAAGAGAATGGGTTTTCTCAATTTTTTTCCTAAAATTCTTATATTGAGGGCAAAAGTGCGCGACACTTTGTCTAATATATCTTCTGCGTATTTCCAATCACTAACCATTAGTAACTAGCCATTATAATTTCGCTTCACCTCTCAGAAACGGCAAAAGTTTTCCCTGTTTATCTGCCAATCTGAGGTCGTTGTGATGTTGCCACCGAGTCTTTGCCAAAAGCTCGCTATCCGAAATCTCATCTCCCTTAGACACCGCCCTGTTTGCCAACTGGGTGTAATTTTGAAAATATATGTCTCGCTGTAAGCGGATAATTTCCTTAGTTCCAAAATGACGGATTTTATTCTCTATCAATATGGACAGTACTATGCCGATTATCAATAATGAAAAATGCTTATACGGAAACAGATAATACAAAGCGCAAGCGCTGAAAAAGTTTCCTCCCCAAAAGAGCAGAAGACTTGCCGTGCGTATAAACCTTCTTTTATTGCCTTTCCAATACATTGGCAAATAGGGCCAAACTCTGTTATCTCTGATATTTTTTTCCAAATCTGCCGGATAATCCAGAAAATAGCACCAAAAAAAGTAAACCACCCAAAAAAACACAGGTAGCCACCATAATGACCCCGCTACGCAAGCCTTGTCTATAAAAAACTCAAAATCCACAAGAGGATAATATAGAAAATACAGACGGTTGCTTTTGTTTAATTTCTAAATTACATCCCTCGCTATGGAAATATCTCCTCAATATAGATTTGACACTTTTGCAGAAGGTGAATCTTCTAGGCTTGCATACGTGGCTTGCAAGGCGATAGCCGAAAATGATGAATCTCATGGCAATCCTCTAGTCTTGGTAGGTGGAACCGGACTCGGAAAAACACATCTACTGCATTCCATAGCAAATACCCTATATTCAAAAAAGAACCATTCAAAAATCATCTGCTCAACCGCTCTTGAATTTTACGAAGAATTTGCGAAAAATATACAGCAAAAAAGAGAGAACAACTTGTTGCCCATAGAAGAGATGTCTGCAAGGTTTCGCAATGCAGATATACTTATACTAGACGACTTACAAAACATTGAGGGAAAAACAGCTTCGCAGCACGAGTTGCTTCAAATTTTCAACACGCTGTTGCTCTCTGGCAAACCGATAATCACAGCTTCGCAGATGCCGATATCCGGCATAGAAAATTTGAATGAATCGCTTCGCTCCCGTTTAACAGGCGGCTTAATAGTCCAGATTTCCAACTTGGCTTTTGTTGACAGGCTGGCTATCCTGCGAAAAAAATTTGATATGATAAGGCTCAACATAGATGAAAACGTTCTGCTGTTTCTAGCGGAAAAGACGAGCGGCACAGCGAGAGATTTGGAAGGAATAGTGAGTACCATCAGCTTTAAGGTTAAGCAAAGCAATAAAAATGCCGACTTGGGAATGGCAGCGGAAATTTTGGAAGAGCATTTTTCACATTCTCAAAGAAGACTTTCAATAGATACAATAGTGAAAATTGTGGCGGCGAATCACGGAATTTCAGTTGAGACTCTAAAGCTGAAAGGGCGCGGTAGCAAAGAAGTTGTATTGGCAAGGCAGATTGCTATATATTTTATACGAAACTTGCTGGGCAAAAGCTATGAATATATAGGAAAATATTTTAACCGAGACCATTCCACCGCGCTTTATGCTTGCAAATCCATTGAAGAGAAGATGAAAATGGAAATTCCATTCAATTTGGAAATCAAAAGAATAAAGAAAAATTTGTATGAATGATGAGCAAAAAGCGAAGCGTAGGCAATGGCGCGAAAAACGTGTAAATGCCATGCAGAGTATGCAAAGCGGCGTTTTGGACCATCTTCCGCTAAAAGAGCGATGGAGCAGGGAAAATAAAGAGGCGAAGAGAAAAAAATTAAAACCGCTTGAAGAAAATTTTTTGAATGAACAAAAGGAAAAGGGGCTTGTGCTTTCCGTGCATAGGCGTTCTTGCCAAGTGCGTTTGCAAAACGGAAGGGAAATAAAAGCTTTTTATCTGGCAAAATCCGTGGACGAGGCGAAGGAATTTCCAGCAGTTGGAGATTTTGCAAATATCGGCAAAAGCGAAGCGGGAAATGAAAATTTCATCATTGGGCTTATGCCTCGCAAAAACGTCTTAACCCGTCCTGGTCCACGCTCCAGAGAAAATCAGACTCTTGTGCAGGCAGCGAATATAGACCAGGTTGCAATAGTGATGAGCCTTGAAAACCCGCCTTTTAACTTTGGCTTTGCAGACCGTTTTTTGCTCGCTGCGAATTTCAATAATCTCCCATTTCTTTTGGTTTTAAACAAGTGCGATTTGATAAAAAATATTTCACGCGAAATTCAGGAATTTATTGAACTAGCGGATAATACCATTTTCACAAGTGCGGAAAAAAAAATTGGCATAGAGGAATTGAGGAAGAAATTGCGCGGAAAAATTTCGGTGTTCAGCGGGCAGAGCGGAGTTGGAAAATCCTCTCTGGTAAACCAATTGGTGCCTGGTGCTTCGCAAAACGTGAGCGAAGTCAGAAAAAAAGATGGCAAAGGCAGGCACACAACCGTTGCCTCTTCTTACTTGGATTTGCCACAAGGTGGAGCGGTTATAGACACGCCCGGCATTCGCGCTCTTGGCATTATGAACCTAAACGCAGATGACCTTGCCCGCTGTTTCCCCGGTTTTTTTGAAAAGGATTTATTCGATTGCAAATTCAAAGACTGCAAGCATCAAAGCGAACCCGATTGCGCCGTTCAAAAAAGAATGCAGAGAGGATTGATTTCCAAAGCGAGATATAAAAGCTATTTGAGAATATTGGAGGGGTTGGGGGAATAAATCAACCCTCGCCCACAGGCTCTAAGCGATATTGTACGCAAAAAAAATTTCTATATTTATTCTCCCATTAAACCAAAAAGGAATACCAAAAATGTATTCGATAGTTGAAACAGGCGGTTTCCAATACCGAGCCGAAATCGGAAAAACCTTAAAGGTTCCGAGCGTTGCTGAAGCAGCGGTTGGCTCTACTTTGGAACTCAAGTCCGTATTGCTGTTCGC
>Ga0182472_107224_pt1 | contig 17132 bp, 11 predicted proteins | sample TergutNc150P3_FD_120804 | JGI IMG/M metagenome (GOLD analysis project Ga0182472, IMG submission 120804)
AGGGAATCTTTTACATATAAGCTCGCATAATCCCAAAAAAGCGAATCGTCTTCGCGTTCTCGGTTGTAATGTTGTTTGTCGTACCATTTTTCCAGCCAAACACCTAAGTTATCCCAAGCCGGGTCTGCTGCCGAAAAAAAATCTGTTCGCCAACCAGCACTTCGTAGGTAATGGGCAAAACTTGGCATTTTTATATATGGCAAACTGGTCACCTGTGTTAGCGAAGAGTGGGTTGGAATTCCGGTGAGGCTAGAGAGCAAACCGCCAGTGGTAGGCAAACCGCTTACGTGCATTCGGCTAAAGTTCAAACCCGCGTTCATAAGTGAATCTAAAAATGGAGATGATTTTTTCACATCAACATAGCGATGAGACTCTAGGAATATTACTATGAAATTTGATAATTGATAATTGATAATTGATAATTGAGGGTTTGTGCATTCTTTCCAAAGCGGATATTCTTTTGAAAAAGAGATGTTGGAGTTGCCTTCGTCTATTTCTTTCCAAAAATTTTGATACTCAAGAATTTCTTCTTCGCTTAAATTTTCTTTTTTACTTGTTGCGAGGCTAACTACTTCTTTATAGATTAAATCCACAACGGGGGTTAATTTAGCTCTGCGGGAACCTCCTGTCCAAATTACATTTATAAATAGCCAGCAGCACAAAAAGAAAACGGCTCCACTTATGAAAACACCGCGAAGAGATGTTTTTTTGTTGAAGTAGCGAGAAAAAAATTTATTCAAAAAATAAAAAGCTGGAAACATTAGCAAAAGTACCACAACTTGCAAAAATGGCACGCTTTGGTCATAAGCGAAATATTCCCAAAACATTTCAACGCTGGAAGGGTCTTTATAGGCATTAACAAGAGAAAAAGAAACGTGCGAACCCAAAAAACGCTGAGTCTCTTGGTCTAAATAGGTTAGCAAAAGAATTATTGAATGGAACGCTATGAATGTAATTTTATAGTAGCGGCGGATTATGAGTGCGCACACGGCAAACGAAATGGCAATCCACATATAATCCCAAGTTATTGCGTGAAAAATATACCAATCGGGTTTATTTACAAAAGGCGTTCCATAGGGATTTACCCTGAACAATAGCAAAGCTCTAAGTACCGCATGAACCACCCAAACTGCAAGCGCGAGAGGCAACAGGGATTTGGCGGCTTTACTCACCAACTTCCTCCTTTAACCGCCTTAGCAACTCCCTTTTCTTTTTATCAGAAGATTTTCCCACCAAAGCGTTCTGAACAATTAAAAAATCGTTGTGACCGGTATTGATACTTGCCTTTTTTTCGTATAAATGCCAGCGTAATTGAAAATCTATATTCTGCTCTGGGTCTGCCGAAACGCAAGCTTGCCACAACTCGTCTGTTTCTTGCATCAAATACAATTCAGAAATCACATCTAAAAGCAGTAAAATTCTTGTTACGTTGCGCAAACTTTCTTGCGAATCCATTGCTCCTTCCAATTTGTGCAAAGTCAAATTTCGGTTAAAAATCTCCTTTAAATTTTTTTTGTGGCATTCTTCAAAACTCATAAACAACAATCTAAAACCGTGTTTCAAATACCTTATATACTCTTTTGTTATATGCTCTTTTTTATCATCATGACCTTCTATATATTTTCTGGAGTATTTGCCAAAAGTATAATAGAATTTATGCAAGCTCTTCAAAGACATATTTTCTTCCAAAGCCACCCATCTTCTGAGACTCGCTTCAACAACTGGCAACAATGTTAAATATGCGCTCACCCAATCTGTTAATATGGAAGAAAATACCCCATATTCCAAAACGTGTATAAAAGGTTCAAATATTTTTGTTTTTTTATAACGAAATTCCATTTGATATGCACGTTGCCAAGGAGAAATAATAATGTTGGTTATATCATTAACCAGCTGTTTCTCATCATCTTTTATCTTATACATTTTCTCAATAAATTCTTTTGTAATGCAATGTTGATACGGAGGAACGCAAAGAATGCTATTCCTCAACGCTGTATTAATTTCACTCATGTCTTCCCAAAGCATATTTTACTCGCTGCTTCAAAATCACTGAGTAGTATATATTCGGATATTTTATCTATAAGTGCTTTTGTTTCTTTTGTCCAACGCATTTCTTTTAAGTTTTTAAGAGAGGTTTCAATAGTTTCCACATCGTAAACTTCGCAAGATTTGCTTATTATTTGCAGTTGTTCTCGCAAATAGGTTGGATTTTCATCTGCATCTGCTCCAGTATCTGCCGCCTCATCTATCTTTGTTACTATATCTTTTAACTTGGCGAGGAAGGCAGGGGTTTCTGCTTCAATTGCATTTTTATTTTGCTCTTTTCCTGCTTTTTCCAATTCGGCAGCTAGTTTTGAAGCTTCGCTTTCTTCTATATTTGCAAGCGCGCTTTTCATAGCATGAACTTTTATTGTAAACCCACGTAAATCTTCTTCTGTTGCTTTAGCTATGTTTTCTAGAGTGGATTCAATAATGGGCAGAGTTTTTTTGGCATCTTTTGCAAAAATGCCCAATAAATCTATTTTTGTTTGAGGAATTATCTCTTTGGCTGTGCCTTGTTCTTGTTTTGCTTTTTCCACAACTTCTGGAGCTGCTTTATCGCGGATCCAAGTTTTCAATATTTTATTCAACTGCCTAATATCAATTGGCTTGGAAATAAAGTCATCAAAACCATTTTCGAGAAACACTTTCGCCTGCCCCGCCACTGCATTTGCCGTTAGCGCAATTATGGGTTTTGTGTATCCTGTTTCTCTTATTCTTTTGGTTGTTTCCATGCCGTCCATTTCTGGCATCATGTGGTCCATGAACACAATATCGTAAACATTGCCTTCTTTTATTTTTTCAAGGGCTTCCACGCCGCTATCAATTAGTTCAATTTTTAAACCATAAGGTGCCATTAAGCCTTTTGCCACAGAGAGGTTGGTTTCCACATCATCCACCACAAGAACGCTGCCATAAGGCATATATTCGTGCTCTTTTTGGATTTCTATAAGTTGAGATTCTCCCGAATAATGGAACGTTTGCAGGTTTTCTGCAAGCTCCTTGCCTATTTCCTCGCTGAATGTCAATTTTTGCGCGAGGCGTACGGTAAATACCGAACCTTTGCCCGGCTCGCTCTCAACCGTAATTTTCCCATCCATCATTTCAACAAGGCGCTGGGTTATGTTCATTCCAAGCCCCGTGCCTTCTATTGTGCGATTGAGTTCCATGTTAAAGCGTGAATATTCATCAAACAGATGAGATACCTGTTCTTTGGTCATGCCTTGACCCGTGTCGCTCACCGTCACCACAAGGTTCATGGTTTCATTATCACGAGGCTCCGAAACAAAGGAGAGTTCTACCTTTCCTTCTTTTGTGTATTTAATGGCATTTGAAAGCAGATTATTGAGGATTTGCTTAACACGAAGTTCGTCTCCGAACAATTTTGCAGGCAGGTTTTCTGCAACTTTAAGCACAAATTCAATAGGCTTGTTGCCAACGCGCATAAGGTTCAATTGAACCGTATCGTTTATTAGGCTTGCCATATCGTATTTAATTGGGATAATTTCAAATTTTCCTGTTTCAATTTTGGAAAGGTCTAGAATATCATTGATAATTCCGAGTAGCATATAACCTGAATTATGTATTCTGCGGAATGATTTTTTTGTTTCTGTTGGCACATCGTCTTTCAAAAGTTCAATTTCAGAAAAACCTATTATGGCATTCATGGGTGTGCGTATTTCGTGGCTTATGGTTGCTAAAAATTTAGATTTAGAGGCGTTGGCGTTCATAGCGTTTATTTTGGCTTTCTCTGCAATGCGTGCCTCTTTGCGGAAACTGATAATGCCAAACAATCCGCTTATGAATACAATTATCACTGTGATAATCTGCGCTATGGCAAGATAGAATATCATTTGTTTTGCGTTCACAATGAGTTTATCCTCTATATCCACGCCCACAATGGCTTTTAAATTGCCTTTTTTATCGTACATCGGGGCATAAGCAGTGGAGAGTCCATCCCAATCCTCTTCATAATTGCCAAGACCGGTGTATAGAGCCTTGCCCTGTTTTTTTACATCTTTGAGCAACGGGAGTTTTTCGTAATCTATAGGCGGAGTATCTAAACCAACCCGCGTTAAATCGTCAAAATCGTTGTCTATTATATATTGCAGGTCATTTTCTTGAGGGCGTATAAAATAAACATAAGCAACATCAAATTCCTCGGCAAATTTCCGCAGTTTTTCGCGCAAATTCAAGTAAGACATGGTTTGCATATCCGCTACTTCACGGTATTTGTCCAATTCCTCAACGCTAATCATATCTACCAAATGTTTTGCTACAGAAATGGAATGTTGTTCTATGTTGTCTTCCATTGTGTGTAAAGAAAAATCCACAAACCTGTTTGCAAAAAAGAATGTTGCGCATACTATCGCAAAAGAAAAACCAAATAAAAATAGAGTTAAACGTCTCATTCTACACCTCGCTGTTTGTCGTTGTTTGTTTTTGCTATGTCTGCAAATTCCTCTTTTACGTCATTGAAAACATCAACAATGAGCGGGTCAAAGGCAGTTCCAGAATCTTTTTGAATAATTTCTTCTGCTTGTTCGCAGGTAAAAGCGGGTTTATATGGTCTCTCAGACACAAGCGCATCGTACACATCTGCAATTGACATTATGCGCCCTTGAAGCGGTATATCTTCTTGTTGCAAACATCGCGGATATCCTTTTCCGTCCCATTTTTCGTGGTGGGAGCCCGCAAAAAGTTTGGCGTGGCGCAAAAACAGGGCATCTCCGGTTTGGGCTATCATTTGGTCAATCATCTTTTCGCCTTCCGTGGTGTGCCGCTTCATTTCGCTGAATTCCTCGGATGTCAATTTTCCCTGCTTGTTCAAAATCAAATCTGACACAGCAATTTTTCCAACATCGTGCAAATGGGCAGAAGCAATTACCATATCCAAATCCCAATCAACGAGTTCTTCAAGGTAAACGCCGTTGTTCATCATTGCATTCATTAAAATTTTTATGTATTGAGATGTGCGAGCTATATGCCCGCCTGTAACTTTGTCGCGGCTTTCCACTATATCTGCAAATGTGAACACAATGCCATTTTGCAACTGCTCAATGCGCTCGGTTCGTTTTTTCACCACCTCGCCTATGTGTAAATGGTTTTTAATGCGGTTGAGCAGCACGGGCGTAGAAAATGGCTTGGAAATGAAGTCCATTGCTCCTAGCTCCAAGCCTTTTGCTTCAATTTCAGAGTCTCTGGAGGCGGTTACAAACATAACAGGAATTCTCGTTGTTTGTTCGTTTGCCATGAGTTTTGTAAGTGCGGCAAAGCCATCCATTTCTGGCATTTCAATGTCCAACAAAATCAGGTCTGGCGTTATTTTGGAAAACAACGAAAACATTCTCTCCGCAGAAGGTATAGTCAAAACCCTATAACTACCGCTCAAGGCTTGTTTTGCCGTAGCTAAATTCACTGGATTGTCATCTACTACAAAAATTGTTTTCATATTCATAATAAGTTTCCTATATTTGAGATAACTTGAATTTAGAAATTTCTATATTGGGTACGTTTCATTTAACGGGAGTTTATATAAATGACAGCACAGGTCACTCTTATAGGTATGCTTATATTAGGGGTAATAGCCCTTGTTTTGGTTTATTTTCTTGCAAGTTTCTTTAGCTTGTGGTTGCAGGCATTGTTTTCAAAGGCAAGCGTTGGCATTTTCCAGCTGCTCGGAATGAGGCTCAGGAAGGTTAATCCGCGTATGATTGTTGAATCTAGGATTTTGAGCGTTAAGGCGGGTATTCCTGTGGAAACAAACCTGCTGGAGGCGCATTTTCTCTCCGGTGGCAATGTGCTGCGGGTTGTGCAGGCGGTTATAGCGGCAAATAAAGCTAATATCAACCTTTCTTTTGCCGAGAGTGCAGCCATAGACCTTGCGGGCAGAAATGTTCTTGAAGCCGTACAAATGAGCGTTAATCCAAAAGTCATCACCACCCCAAAGGTAAGCGCGGTTGCCTTAGACGGCATTCAGTTGCAGGCGGTAACCAGAATAACCGTGCGAGCCAGCATTCGCAAGCTGGTTGGCGGTGCAGGTGAAGAAACGGTTATTGCCCGCGTTGGAGAGGGCATTGTTAGCTCCATAGGCAGCGCAAAAAATCACAAAGAGGTTTTAGAAAACCCAAATATGATTTCCAAAAAAGTGCTTGCCAGCGGCTTAGATGCCGGAACAGCTTTTGAAATTCTCTCCATAGATATTGCAGATGTTGATGTGGGTCATAATATAGGTGCAATTCTAGAAACCGACCGTGCCGAGGCAGATAAAAAAATTGCGCAGGCAAAGGCAGAGGAGAGGCGTGCAATGGCTGCCGCCGCAGAACAGGAGATGAAAGCGAGGGTTGTTGAAATGCAGGCAAAGGTTGTGGAAGCAGAGGCTCAAATTCCGCTTGCAATGGCAGATGCCTTGAAAAACGGGCGCATGGGAGTTATGGATTATTACAATCTGCAAAACATAAAAGCAGATACTCAAATGCGCGCTCAAATTTCCGGTCAGTCAGAAAAGGATTTGAAATAAAAAATGGAAACCCTTCTTATATTTCTTGCTATAGCCGCTATCCAAATGATAGCGGCTTATGCCAAGCAAAAAAAAGAAGCAGCAAAAAAAGCTACCACCCCTACCCCAGAGCCATTCAGAGAAGAAGAAGAACCTGAATTTGAGTTTAAACAAAAATACGAATTTGAACCAAAGCCAGCATTAGAACAGGAGTTGCCGCACCACCATACACCACTACCCGCACACCCTGTAATAGTTCCTACTCCACCACCAAAAGGTAGGGGCGCGATTAATCGCGCCCCTACCAATTATCAATTAAACCTAAAAGACCCCGCGCAAGGCATTCTTTGGACTGCAATTTTGAGTGAGCCTCGTTACAAAGTTAAATGGAAGCAGAGGTGATATGCTCTCCCTTGCCTCTTCGCTCACAGACCTTGCAGTAGAAAAAATAGAGCTTTTTATACTCGCTCTTATACGCATTGCCACAATAATTTATCTATTGCCGGCATTTTCGCAAAGCTCTGTGCCAGCAACCGTGAAAGCCGCAATATCGCTTTTGCTCGCCATTTTGGTGTTCCCGCAAATGCCGTTAATAGGTTTCACCATAGCAAACTCGCCGGTATTCTTTTTTATGATTGTTTTGGAGCAAATTTTTATAGGTTTGATGATAGGTTTTGCCGCATCTTTTTTGTGGTATTTTATTATTATGGGCGGCGAATGGATTGCGCGTGATATTGGGCTTATGCAGGGAACTATGAACCCATTCACGGAATTTCAAAGCGATATTTTTTCCATACTTTTGGTTATCCTCTTAATAGTTTTGTTTTTAGCCAGCGGTGGTCATTTTTTCTTTATACGGGTGCTATTTGAATCTTTTCAGTATATTCCCATTGGGCATTTTGTTTGGGATACTCGCAGTTTTGCCGCCATTTTAATTTTGCTCTCCGCCAGTTCTTTTGTGATTGCCTTTCAGTTTGCAGCCCCTGTTATGGGCGCTCTTTTTTTATGCACGGTTTCTCTTGGGCTTATGAACAGGGTTATGCCTCAATTGCAGGTTTGGATACTTGGCATTCCCATAAAAGTATTTATTGGAGTAATTGTTTTAATATATTCCCTGCCTCTTATGGTGCAGCTTTTCAATGCTAATTTTGAACAGCTGCAAAGAGCCTTATTTGCCATTTTGCGGGCAGGTGGTGCATAAATGGCAGACGACGAAGAAAAAACCGAAGACCCCACGTCTAAGAAAAAATCGGATGCTATTAAAAAAGGGCAAATAGGACGTTCAGCGGATTTATCAAATGCCATTTCCCTAATCGCAGCTTTAATTGGATTTTATTTTTTTGGCGGTGATTATGCTTCCAAGTGCTTAAATATTATGCGTGAATTTTTCACAGGTTATATAGGCTGGGAGCCAACCATAACGAATTTTTCCTCGCTTTCCATTCATATACTTTATTTAGTTATGGGCTTGCTTGCCCCAATGCTTTTGTTTTTTTTGATTGTTGGCATTATTGGGAATTTATCTCAAGTAGGTTTGCATTTTACGCTTGAAAAGCTGCAACCAAAACTGTCAAATGTTTTTTCCCTCTCTGGATTAAAGCAAATATTTGGAGCAAATGCGTGGATTGAGCTTTTTAAGGGCTTGGTAAAAATAACCATAGTGGGGATAATTGCCTATACGGTTATAAAAAAGCATTACGAAGATGTTTTATATATGGCAGATATGCAAATAGGGGTTTTCTGTGCTTATATGATAGATATTCTTGTTGAAATGCTTTTGAAAATACTGGTATTTTTAATAGTATTGGGAGTTGTGGATTTAATTTATCAAAAAAGAAAAACCTTCAACGACATGAAAATGACCAAGAACGAGGTTAAAGATGAACATAAAAACTCCGAAGGTGACCCTAAAGTTATAGCAGCTCGCAAACGCGCTATGTATAAAATGCATCAACAATTTATGATGAAAGAGGTTCCCAGCGCAACCGTGGTTATAACCAACCCCACTCACTTGGCAATAGCCTTGCGCTACGAGCGCGGTAAAGACCAGGTTCCTCTTGTTGTTGCAAAGGGAGCAGACAAAGTTGCCGAGCGAATAAAAGAAATTGCAACAGAAAACAATGTACCCATAGTTGAAAACAAACCTCTTGCCCGTGCTATGTACGATGTTGTTGAAGTTGGCGACCCCTTGCCTACGGAATTTTTTTCGGCAGTTGCAGAAATTTTGGCTCTTATATTCAGGCAAAAAGAAGCAGCTTTTGGTTAGTTTTATGCAAAAAAATCAAGGATTCTCGGCTATACATAATCGCAAGGCTTCGCATCAATACGAGGTTCTGGAAAGTTTTGAGGTTGGAATTATGCTTGCCGGCTCAGAGGTTAAGTCTATAAGGGCGGGGCATATAAGCATTAGCGAGTCTTGGGTGGATATTTCTGAGAAACAGGAACTTTGGCTAGTTGGCGCGCACATAAACGAATACTTACAAGCAAATCAATTCAACCACATTCCAGCAAGGCGAAGAAAACTTCTAGCCCACAAACACGAAATTGAAAAAATACAAAAAGCCATAGAAATAAAGGGGCTAACAATAATCCCCCTAAAACTCTATTTCAAAAAACGCCGTGCCAAATTGGAAATAGCAATATGCCGCGGAAAAAAGCAGCATGATAAAAGACAAGATTTGATTGAAAAAGATGATGTTAGAAGGATTGCTTTATAATTTTACTATCTTATAATACTCCCTTATGTTAAAGTCATCATTCATAGGTCTAGATGCAATGGAGCGTTTTAGCTGGGAAAAACGCCCAGGGCAGATTTGCCAGTTTTGCAGCAATAACTGCAATAGAACCATAGTGGTTTTTAGCGATGGCAGAACGCACGTTACGGGCAATCGCTGCGAAAGGGGAGAAGTTTTTGCAAACCCAAACGACCCTGAAACCAAGAAAATTCTCGCGGAAATAAGCCGCAAAATAAATTCTGTGCCAGATATGATTAAAAGGGCAAACCAGCTTTTGGTGAAGGATTGGTGTCCCAAACCCAGCACTTCAGGCAAAAAAATAGGCATTCCCAGAGCTTTGGAGTTTTTTGTTTCTTTGCCGTTTTGGAAGGCGTTTTTTGGCTCGCTGGGCTTTGAGGTGGTTATTTCACGGCAGAGCGACTATAACCTGTTTGAAGAGGGGCTGCGCTCCGTTCCGGGCGATACCATCTGCTTTCCGGCAAAGCTCTTGCACGGGCATATTGCAGACTTGGTTAAGAAAAAGGTGGATAGAATATTTTTGCCTATAATGATAGCCATTCCAAGCGACCACAAAAAATTCAAGGCAACGGCGGTTTGCCCTGTGGTCCAAGGCTATCCGGCGGTGGTGAGGAACATTGACGACCCCGAAAAAAAACACGGCATTGCCGTTGACCAGCCAACATTCCATTGGTATAACGAAGATTTGCGCAGAAGCCAGTGCATAGACTGGTTCAGCCAGCATTGGAAAATTTCCAAAAAAGCAATAGATGCCGCAGTTAGCGATGGCGAAAACGCTCTGCAAAAATTCAGAGATACCTTGCAAAACGAAGGGCAAAAGGTTTTAGACGATGTTCGGGCGCGCGGTGAGTTTGCGGTGGTGGTTGCCGGCAGACCATATCATTTAGACCCATTGGTAAATCATCTTGTGGCTAACCACTTTACCCAAATGGGAATACCCGTTTTGCCACTAGAAGCCCTGCCCGATGTGTTTGACCAAGAAATTCCCTCAAACACCAGAATGGAAGCTCTGAATTCCTTTCACATGAGAATGCTCGGCGCAACGCTCTTGGCAACAAAAGACCCAAGCATAGAGCTGGTGCAAATAGTGAGCTTTGGCTGCGGGCACGATGCCATTCTCTCCGATGAGATAATGCGTATTTTGCACGAGCGTTCAGATAAAGAATTGCTGATGTTGAAACTAGATGAAGGCGATGTTAGGGGTCCGGTTAGCATTCGCATAAAGAGTTTTATAGAAACGGTGAAGGTACGCAAAGCAAAACAAGCACCTGCAAATTCCTTGCCCTTGCAAACAACGCCCTTGTTCCCCGTGCCTTATGCCAAAGGCGATGGCAAAAAACGCATAGTGTTAATTCCAAATTTAAGCCCCGCATTTAGTTTTTTGTGCGCAAAGGTTATGGAAAGAGAGGGTTTTAGAACGGAGCATTTACCTTTGGCAGACAAAAGAGCTTTTGAGCTTGGCAAAAAATTTGTGCATAACGATATTTGCTTTCCGGCTCAGGTAAATATAGGCGAGGGTTTGCTTTGGCTTGAGCAGCACCCCGAAGTTAGCCAAGATGAAGTGTGCATGGGTCTTGCAAAAAACTGCGAGAATTGCAGAGCGGGGCAATACGCTGTTATGTGCCGCAAGGCACTTGACGAGGCGGGTTATCCAAACGTGCCAATTTTAACAACAGGCACAGACAACAAAAATATGCACCCAGGTTTCAACGCGGGTGTGGATTTTCGCCTGCACATGCTTTGGGGCATGGCAATAATGGACGGCATAGAGATAATGTTTCGCTCCGTTCGTCCTTACGAAAAAAATCACGGTGAATCCCAGAGGGTGTATAACTACTGGATTAAAGAAACAATGCAAGAAACCGCAGGCAATATTCGCGGTGCTTTGAAAAAATTTGAGCAAGCGGTGGAAGCCTTCAACAAAATAGAAGCCGATATATCCATTCGCAAGCCCAGAGTTGCCGTGCTTGGCGAGATTTTGATGAAATATCACCCAAGCGCAAATGGCTTTGTTGAGGAATATCTTTTTGAACACGGCATGGAAGTGGTGCAGCCCGGAATGCTGGATTTCTTCAGGGTTGGCGAGCTTGTTAGAATGGAAAAGGTGAGGCGCGGACTCATAGCCCACCCCTTTATGAACTGGCTAATAGGCAGCATTTCTTCTAAATTTTATTCAAAAGCCGCAAGCGATGTTGAAAAGCGTGTTAAGAAATTCAAATATTACGAACACCACGCAGACTGCTACGAAATGTCAGACATAGTAGAAAAAACCGGTATGCTAGACAAAACCTACATAACAGGCGAAGGCTGGCTAATCCCCGGCGAGGTTCTCTCTTTGGCGGAACACGGCGTTAATAGCTTTGTTATTGTTCAACCTTTTGCCTGCCTCGCAAATCACATTTCTGGCAGAGGCTTAACAAAAGCCATGAAATCAAAATTCCCGCACATTCAAATTTTGAGTTTAGATTACGACCCCGACACCAGCCTCGCAAACATTGAGAACCGTTTGCAGATGCTTATTATAAATGCGAAGGAGTTGGAGGGAAGGGGTTAATTTTTGTATATCCTTAGTGAAGGCGTATGCCATTGGTGATTGCATACGCCAAGATGTGCTTAGGGATTTTTTGAGAGTAATATAGTAAATTTTATATATTAAACTCAAACAAAACGCCTTTCAATTCGCTCGCCAGCTTTGCAAGTTCGTTTGCGCCTTCGTTTATTTGACCAGAACCATTAGCACTTTCCTTGGCTACATGATTCACGCCAATCACGTTTTGGCTCACTTCGCTCGCTCCCCTGGCGGCTTCGCTTGCGTTACGGGCTATATCCTTGCTACCTTTGGCAACTTCAGCCATGGATTCCACAACACACCTAGCACCGTAATTGGCTTGACTTGCGTTACGGGCTATATCCTTGCTACCTTTGGCAACTTCAGCCATGGATTTCGCAACGCGCTTGGTACCAATACTAGCTTGCGCAACATTGTTTGCAATTTCGTTGCTTGCCTTAGTTTGCTGCCCAACATGGCTAGATATGGCTTCAACGCGATTGTTTATTTTATTTATTATATCCGACACGCCGCTTATCACAATCACTGCCTCGCCTGTGCCATCTTGTATGCCCTCTATGCGCCGTGCTATGTCGTCTGCGCTTTGCGCACTTTGGTTTGCAAGTTCCTTTATCTCGCCAGCAACCACCGCAAAACCCTTTCCTGCAACACCAGCAGAAGCAGCTTCTATGGTGGCGTTTAATGCAAGCAAATTGGTTTTTTCGGCTATCTTTTTAATCATATTGGTCACATTTCCTATTTCCTTTGCCGCAGCGCCCAATTTGTTCATTGCGCTAGTTGCCTCGCGAGATTTGATTGTGGCTTCGTTTGCTACTTTGCGAGCATCTTCGGCGTTTTCCGATATCTGGTTTATGCTTGAACTCATTTCCTCAATTGCCGCAGCTATTGTGCTTATGTTCGTAGACATTTCCTCGGCGGCTCCCGCCACCTTGTCTGCGTTCACGGAGGCTTGCTCCGCACCGCTCGCCATCGCATTTATATTGCTTGCCACTTGTTCCACAACGCCTGTAACATCTACGACTTTGTTAGCGGCGGATTCTGCCGTATCTGCTATCACTTTCACGTTCACAGATACCTGCTCAATAGCACTAGAAACGCTTACTGTTTTGTTTGCTGTTTCTTCTGCACCACCAGCGAGTTGCCTACTAATGCAGGAAAGTTCCTCTGCCGAGCCAGCGAGTGTGTCTGAGTTCTGCCGCAGATTCCCAAATATGCTTTGCAATCTTGCGGAAAGACTGTCCATTGCTTTAGAGAGCGTTCCAAGTTCATCGCCACGTTCTAAGCCAAGGCGAACGGTCATGTTTCCTTTTTCTATTTTGGAAAGAGTATCTACAACCGTGTTCAATGGACGTGTTATAGAAGTGGTGAGAAGCATGCCTATGAATATGGAAACTAACACGGTTATGGTTATTATGGCAATTGCCGTGCTAGAAGCTTTTTGGGCTACATTTTCATTTCTTTCCGAAAGTTCTTTAACCGTATTGGTTTTAAAAGCTATAGATGCGTCAACAGCTTTCCTCAAATCAAGTCCCACTTTGCTCTTTCCGTATTTATTCACTTCCGCCACATATTTGTCAGCCATAGCTATCAAATCCTCCAGCGGTTTTTTCCCTAATTCCAACACAACCCTGTCTTTTTGCTGGTTTACTAATTCCTTCAGAGCAGTATTGGCTTCGTTCATGCTTTTCAGGGCAGCAGCACGAGCTTCATCCGTTTCTGCAAGGCGCAATTCCCTAGCCTGCAAACGTATCTCTTGCGCTAGGTCGGCGGTATGCACAAGCAGTTCCAATGGAATCACTGCTTTCTCATATACCACCTTGCCATTTTCATTTACATGATTCAGGCTGAATGTTAAATATATCCCTATAAAAGCTGTCAATATAGCTATGAATAGGAAAGATGCGGTTAACTTTGAGCCTATTTTAATGTTTTTCATCAGTGTTACCTCCAAGATGTTAATAATAAATATAGTAAACACATGTGTTTACTACGCGAAGAAAAACGACCTACCCCCTGAGGGTATATATAATACATATATATTTAATATGTTATTGCACTTTGAATTGGCTTAAAACTTTTTTAAGTCCGCTTGCTAACCTTGCTAACTCACCCACACCTTGGTTTATTTGATTCGCTCCGCGAAGTCCTTCTTCTGCCCCCGATGCTATGTCTGCCACATTCTGGCTAACCATACCAGCACCCTTGGCAGCTTCACCTGCATTACGGGCTATGTCCTTGCTACCCTTAGCTACCTCGCCCATGGATTCTGCAACGCGCCTAGCGCCAATATTGGCTTCGCCTGCGTTACGGGCTATGTCCTTGCTACCCTTAGCTACCTCGCTCACAGACTGCGCAACACGCTTGGTGCCTATATTGGCTTGTGTAACATTGTTAGCTATCTCATTGCTCGCCTTGGTTTGCTGCCCAACATGGGTAGATATTGCCTCAACGCTCTGGTTTATTTTAGCTATTATATCCGATACCCCATTTATTACCTTCACTGCCTCGCCTGTGCCATCTTGAATGCCTTGTATGCGCCGAGCTATGTCGTCTGCGCTTTGTGAACTTTGGTTTGCCAAGTCTTTGATTTCGCTGGCAACAACGGCAAAGCCTTTCCCCGCAGCACCTGCAGAAGCCGCCTCTATAGTTGCATTTAATGCTAGAAGATTTGTTTTATCGGCTATCTTCTTTATTACATTGGTTACCTGCCCTATCTCCTTTGCCGCAACGCCTAGTTTGCTCATTGCCTCAGTAGCTTCGCGAGACCTGTTTGTGGCTTCGTTTGCAACCTTTCGTGCCTCTCCAGCATTTCCAGATATTTGATTTATGCTTGCACTCATCTCCTCCACTGCCGCCGCTATTGTACTCATGTTTGCAGACATCTGCTCGGCAGCCCCTGCAACCTCGCTGGCGTTCACGGAAGCTTCTTCCGCGCCGCTTGCCATTGCATTTACGTTCCCTGCCACCTGCTCAACCGCATTTGTAACATTCATAACATTGACGGCAGATTCTTCGGCTGTGCTTGCTATTGATTTTATGTTCACAGATACCTGCTCTGTGGTGCTGGCAACAGATGCACTCTGAGACACATTCGCTTCTGTAATATTGGCTATCTGTTTGCTAATGCTAGAAAACTCCTCAGCCGAACCTGCAAGCGTATCTGAGTCCTGGCGTAGATTCCTGAATATGGTCTGCAACCTTACCGCAAGGCTGTCCAGTGCCTTGGAAAGCGTTCCAAGTTCATCCCCGCGTTCTAAACCAACGTGAACTGTCATGTCTCCTTTTTCCATTTTGGAAATAGCATCTACAACTTTGCTCAGAGGGCGAGTTATAGAAAAAGTCAGGAATATGCCAATTCCAACCGAGAGAATTAACACTACGATTAAAATAACAACTGTTACTTGTTCGGAGTGAATTGCAGTCTCTGAGTTTGTTTCTGAAAGTTCTTTAGCTTCTTCAGTTTTAGAAACTATAACTGCGTTGACGGCTTTCCTAAGTTCAGCCCCTGCACTTACTAGGGAAGGCGAAAAATCTATTGTGGTTATCCCAGAAAGTGGGCAACGAGCGGTGGTGGCTTTTGTGAAAATATGCACTTCCGTAACATACTTGTCTGCAGCAGCCAGCAAATCGTCTAAAAGTTTTTTGTTCGCTTCCAATATAACCATGTTTTTTTGCTGATTTACAAGTTTTTTTAAAGTAGCGTGTGCTTCGTCCATGGATTTCAGAGCGGCTAAACGACCATCGTCTGTTTTGGAAATTTTCCAGTAAGAGGTCTGTACCCTTATTTCTTGCGCCATGTCGGCAGTTTGCACAAGCAGCCCCAAAGGAACCGTTGCTTTCTCGTATATCTCAATGCTGTTTTCATCTAGATGCATCAAATTTCTTGTGAGATATATTCCCATAAAAGCTACAAGTGCAGCAATGAATAAGAAAGATGCGATTTGTTTTAAACCTATTTTGATGTTTTTCATTTTAACCCTACCCTATACTTTGAACTGACTCAAAACGCTTCTCAGGTTGCTAGCCAGCTTGGCAAGCTCGTCTGCGTCGTGATTGATTTGATTAGTACCTTGAGCACTTTCTTTGGTCACCTGATTTACGTCAAGCACATTTTGACTCACATCTCCTGCGCTTTTAGCTGCTTCACCTGCGTTGCGGGCTATATCTTTGCTGCCCTTTGCCAACTCGTTCATAGATTCCGTAACGCGCTTGGCACCAACATTGGCTTGCGAAGCGTTGCGAGCTATATCTTTGTTGCCTCTAGCAACATCATCCATTGATTCCGCAACGCGCTTTATGCCAATATTGGCTTGGGTTACATTGTTTGCAATCTCGTTGCTCGCCTTGGTTTGCTGCCCAACATGGTTAGATATAGCTTCAACGCTCAAGTTTATATTATTTATTATCTTTGAAACATTGTTTATAACCGTCACTGCTTCACCAGCACCGGCTTGTATGCCTTTTATGCGCCGTGCAATATCGTCTGCACTCTTTGAACTTTGGTTCGCAAGTTCCTTTATTTCGCCAGCAACCACTGCAAAGCCTTTTCCAGCAGCACCCGCAGAAGCTGCTTCTATGGTGGCATTCAATGCAAGCAAATTGGTTTTATCGGCTATCTTCTTAATTACATCGGTAACTTGCCCTATATCCTTTGCCGCAGTACCCAACTTGCCCATTGCGTTGATTGCCTCGCTAGATTTGACGGTTGCTTCGTTTGCTACCTTGCGGGCATCGCCAGTGTTGATTGATATTTGGTTTATGCTCGCGCTCATCTCTTCCACTGCCGCAGCTATTGTGCTAATATTCGTGGACATTTGCCCGGCTGCTCCAGCCACTTCGCTGGCATTTTCAGATGCTTCTTTTGCAATATTTGCCATTGTGCTTATGTTAACTGCCACCTGCTCCACCGCACTTGTAACATCCACCACGTTGGCAGCCGATTCTTCTGACGTGCTGGCTATTGATTTTATATTTATCAACATTTGCTCCATGGCACTAGAGGCAGACATTGTTTTGGAAGATGCTTTTTCCATGCCACCAGCAAGTGTTTTACTGACGTTGGAAAGTTCTTCTGCTGAACCAGCAAGGGAGTCGGAGCTTTGACGGAGATTCCTGAATAAGCCTTGCATTTTCATGGAAAGGTTGTCCAGTGCCTTGGAGAGGATACCAAGCTCATCTTTACGCTCCAAGCCCGCGTGGGCGGTTATATCCCCATTCTCTATTTTAGAAAGAACGCTTACAACTTTGTCCAATGGACTAGTTATTGAATATC
>Ga0182472_107225_pt1 | contig 17085 bp, 13 predicted proteins | sample TergutNc150P3_FD_120804 | JGI IMG/M metagenome (GOLD analysis project Ga0182472, IMG submission 120804)
TGAAAAAGGAGATGCTTCTAAAAAATAATGTATATTTATCCCGTGGCTTGCGAATATAGGTTGTAGATGTTGGAATTTTTAGGGCAGTTAGGACATCTATTCTAGTCTTGTCCCTTAAAAAATAAAGATTTTTGAATTTTTTTTGCCTCTTCGAGCGTCTAATACGTATGTAGAATAAAAAGAGGTAATTTGTATGGAGAAAATGATGGATTTGCTGTTAAATGCAGAAAATGTGCGTATAATGGTGCTGATGGTGTTCGGCTATTGCGGTTATGTGAGGCTTAAAACATCTTTTGAGAAAAAACTGGGTGTCTTGGACAGAAAGATAGACAACGTGGAGGTGTCTCTCAACAAGAAGATAGACGGCGTGGAATTATCCCTCAACAAGAAGATAGACGGCGTGGAATCAGCCCTCAACAAGAAGATAGACGGCGTGGAATCAGCCCTCAACAAGAAGATAGACGATAGGTTAAATGCCTTAGAGACGTCTCTTTTGAAGGCGATGGATGAGAAGATAGACTCAAAGCTGGCGATATTCTATGCTCGGCTTAAGACCAACGACTTTGCCCATTTGAACAACACTATAGAAGCGTTGACTTTTATGCTTGAAAAGAATAAATTCCTTGAAAAAGAAGACAAGGAATTTATAGATAGAAGACTGGATAGGTAGTGATTACCGGACAACCACCCTTTGAACCTTGACTTCGCTGCCCTGTTTTAGACGGGCTATGTAAACGCCTTTTTGTAGGTTGCCTATGTTTAATTCATGGCTGCCTGCACTTTGATTGCCACTCATGAGGCTTGCTACCTTGGCACCAGAAATGGAATATATTTCCAAAGATGCACTGCCGCTTTTTGCAAAATTTACTAGGAGCTTGCCGTTTCTGAACGATTGCAAAGAGATTCCGCCTGCATAAATAGGCATGGATTTCACCGGTGAATAACCCGGAATTTCGGTGGGGAAGTTATTTATAGTGAATTGGTCACCTGTGCCAGTTAAATTCAACCTACAACCGCCAAGACCTGTCACCGAGCGACCATCCGTTGCCACAACCAAAAATCTAACATGGCCCCTTTTGTTGGGTTCCGGCGTATAAATAAGAGCGGAGCTATCAGCATTTGCTTCGAGTGTGCCCGGATATTCCGTAGGCATATAAAAAGCTACTATTTTAAGCGGATCTTTATCTTTATCGAAAGCGAACGTAGTAAGTGTATAAGGCGCGGTATTTGGTACATTTGCACAAAGCGACCAAGTATTAGTTGGAGGATTGGGAACAGCCAAAACCATTGGCTCGAAATTATGGGCTTGCAAAGTGACGGTTTGGGTAGAAACAGTCTGAGTCACAGTGCTTTTAACTTGATATGTCAATTCAAATTGGGTAAAGTCAAAAGTGTTGTAAATGCTTGCTGGAGGCGTAAATGTTATGGTATCTTTATTCGTAACCACAGCAGAGCCACCGCCATTTACGGAAGCACCTGAGAATATCAATGTGTTCCACTCTCCACCCGGATCCGAACCATTCAATGTTCCCCCCGGAGATAAATTCGAAACCGAGCCGTTCAATACAAAGAACCAAGGACCTCTGTGGCTAACCTCTATAGGGTCCATTTTAGGCAAAAGTGGCCTAATACTTTTTATATTTATAACAATTCTTTGCTTTACATCTTTGCTACCATTGGTAACAACATATTGTATATATACTTGACTTGAGTCGCCGGCTACGGAATTATAGGTTATGCTATTTGAGGTAGATGAAACCGCTCCAAGCCCGGTTGCAGATGCACTTTTTACGGTAGCACCGTTTGTAAGCCCCAAGTCTGTTGAGTTCCAAGTTTTGGAGGTGGCGTCTTCCAGCTCATAGCTAAAATCTTTGCCCCGTGGATTTGTTGAGGCAGGGGCATAAGAATTCCATTTCTTTGTGTTCATATAAGTTTGGAAAACCGATCCAGATGGGGAAAATAAACTTGTATAATTTGCGGAAGTACTAGCAACAAGGTCGCTCACTTTTGTAGTAGTTTTGAAAATGGATGCACCTTCATTTACATTGGATGCACTCCAATAGCAACCGCTTATATTGCTACCATCCATAAAAGTTACCCATGCGCTTGGGAAATTTGGGGTTCCGCTGCCATCTGCATTTACAGAGCCCCATTCAGTTGCAAAAACGGCTTTGCCTGCATTTATAGCACTATTGGCAGAACCACCTATATCACTGTTCGCCGAGTATCCATGCGTGTTACCATAAAAATGAAAGGAGTAAGCTGTGTTATTTTTGGAATCCGTTATGCCAGAGCCGGCCTGCTCGTTTGGCTTTTGCGAATACGTATTGCTGCCCACCACAATCAGATTTTCATTGCCAGTACTGCGAATTGCACTTATAACGTCGTTAGCATAGCTTTTGATTATGTTTACGTCATCGTTTACAGGTTCATTGTATATTTCCCAAATAATGTTGGGTGTATTTGGATATTCCTCAGCTATTTCCTTAAAGAAAGCGGCTGCTTCCGTTTTTTCGTCACTGGCATTATGCGAATGCCAATCCACTATCACATAGATATCGTTTAAAATTGCTGCGTTTATAACGTTTTTTACCATCGCCTTTGTGTTGGTTTTGGCAGTGGGTCTTATATTTGGGTCGGAAAGATAACCGTAGCAAGTAGGGCAATCATCGGATATAAGCTGATACCTTTCCTTGTTATATTTTATAGCCATAGCTGCACGGATAATGCCTATCTCCATATAATCCACGAAATAGTTCACCACTTCCCTTTTGTAAAAAGAGCCGCCAGTACCAGAAGACCAGAACAAACTCGGTCCCTTCACCATCACAGGAGTGCTTCCAGTTAAACTTCCGCAAATTTGACCTTTATTGCTAACCGTGCAGGTTTTCAAATAGCCGAAGTGAGATACGGGACCGGCTGTAGCCAGCGCAACGAAGAGCAGAACGAAAAACGCAGTTTTCAATTTCATGGAGACCTCATTTTAAATAAATTGTTTTTGCATGAACTTGCCCGGATTTTCGCAAAACGGCAATATATGCACCAGACGGCAAATTTTGCAAAGATATAGTTTCGCCATTTTGCTTGTTAGCCAAAAATACCAATCTTTTGCCTTGAAGCGAATAAACTTCCAAATCACCGCCGCTGTGCAAGAACAAATTGCGACCCGATACGTCAAAAAAAAGCTGCTGCTTTGAGCTTTGCTGCATGGCAATAGGGGTCACTCCGTATTTTACGCTATCATCTTTGCTCAGAAAACCTACAGAGAAATTGACAAAGGCAAAATTGCTAGCTCCACCTGAACTAAAAGTGAAATTTAAAGGCGAGGAACCCGCTTGAATATTTATAAGAGCTTTTTGGTCTTTCCATGTGTCTATGGTACTGGTAGAGGGAAGAGCCACGGAGCCTGATTCTAAACCCTCGCCTTGCCAAGAAACCGTTGCATTGCTTGCGGTGGTTCCATACCTGAACCTTATTGAATATGAACCCGGAGCCGGAACATCCGTCAAGAAATAATTTGTGCTGAACGTGCTTGCAGAATTTCTCAATATCGGAGCGTCGTTCATTTTTACGGAATCTTGCATCCCAGAAATGCTTAAAAAGTTTACAGCAGCGTTTTGAAATTTGAACTTAATAATGCCGTCTTTCTCCTGCGGACCGCCGCCGCTGCCTTGGGAACATTCAATAGTCTGCTGGGTCAATCCCGTGCTGGAAATAGTACTACCGACATTACGTTTTTTCATGATATTTTGAATATATGTACCCGATTCCCTTAAATTGTTATTGTTGAAAGTACCACCGTTGCAACAACTGGCATTTAGAGCAGACGCGGACTCATTCACATCGGAAAGAGACCAATTAGCCCAGGAAAGCCCTAGAGATTCAACCAGACTCATCCAGTCATTGGTTTTAGACTTGTCCATTGCCGCGTTGTCTTTTCCGCCGTCTGCCTTACTGGTGCCAAACTCCGAAACAAAAACTGGAAAATCAGCGCACCAGGCATTCTTTACACGCGGCATATAACTACCATGGTTGGGGTCTGAGGAATAAAAATGAAAAGTATATAAAATATTTTTAGCCCTGCTACCGGTAATAGGGTTGTCCCTAGCAGAGCCTATATCGGAGGAATAATAAGGTGTCCCTACTATAATCAAGCCATCTTTATCGTTAGTCCTAATGACATCTATTAAGGCTTCCGCATCTGATTTTATAGATGTCCAGATTTGGTTTATAGGTTCGTTGAAAACTTCATACAGAACGTGGGTGTAACTTTTCTCTTTTGCATAACTTGCCACTGAGGTAAAGAAACTCTTGGCTTTGTTTAAATCCATATTATGCACATGCCAATCCACAATCACATAAATTCCGGCTGTGTTTGTCCAGTCCATAAAATTTTTTGCATCTTGAAGGTTGACGTTGTCACCGTCTATGGCGGCTCTGACCACATTTGCATTCCAATTGGAACCAGCAAGCTCGGTTACCGTGCTCTGCTTATAAAACTTTGCACCTGGCCACTCTGGTTTGTTCCAATACATACTCATGCCGCGTAGCACATATTCATTGCCATTTTTATCCAAAATTTTGCGACCGCTAACAGAAAGCTTCCCGTGCTCGGAAACAGGGGAGGCAAAAGAAACTGCAAACATCAGAGCGAGCAAAGTAAAGCATTTTTTCATGTATTGACCCCCGTTGAAAAGAATGGCGCAAACTACCTTTTATAAAAATATATAAAATTTTTGCCGTGGCTGTCAAATTTTTGTCATTTTTTCGATTTTTTGTGATATTTTGGTTTTTTTTGTGATATTTTTTGTTTTTTGCCGTTTTTTTTTGTTGTTTTTTGCGTGTTTTTTGTTGTTTTTGCGTGTTTTTTTGATATTTGGGGGTGGGGGTGGTAATGTTTTGGTGGGGGTTGGGCAACCACGTAGGGTTGCCCCTACCGTTGCGTTTTCTATATTGTTGTTATGAAATATTTATTTTCTATGTTGCTGGTTTTGTCTGTTGCGGGTTGGGCGGGGGCGGGACCTGTTTCTTTTTATGGGAAATTAAAAACTAATGGCGGGCCGTATTTGAGAAGCTCTATAACCGGTAAGGCTGTGCAGGTTAAAGGGGTTAGCTTTTTTTGGAGCCAGTGGACAGATGGTAGCGTTTTTTATAATGAGAACGCTGTTGATAGAATGGCTCAGGATTGGAAAGCCGAGATTGTGAGAGCAGCCTATGGGGCTACAGGCTACGCCTTTGATGATTCCGCCGCCGTAGTAAATAGAAAACGCATAGAAGCTGTTGTGGATGCTGCTATAAAAAACGATATCTACGTCATAATAGATTGGCATAGCCATAAGGCACACGGTGCGGCAGAAACCGAGAGGGCAAAAAAATTCTTTGCCTATTTTGCGGAAAAATACAAGGAACGCGACAATGTGATTTTTGAGCTTTACAACGAACCGCTTTGCAAAGACCCAACCATCAACCAGCCACCGTGCGAATACGTTGCTTGGCAGGAAATAAAAGAGTATGCGGAAAAAGTTAAAGATGAAATTCGCAAATATTCCGAGAACCTCATTTTGGTGGGTACCCCTTATTATTCCCAGCAAATAAAGCAAGTTGTAGGTAATGCTATAGATGACCCAAATTTAGGCTATGTACTTCATTTTTACGCAGCCAGCCATAGCTTAAGCTCGTTCAGCAGCGATATAATAGATGTTCAGAGCGTTGCAAGGTTGCCGATTTTCGTGACGGAATTCGGCACAACAAATGCGGACGGCGGAGACCCTACCAAAGGCAACTACAATAGCCATAATGCAACAAGAACAGATGAATGGCTTGCATTTTTGAACACCAGAAGCATATCTTACGTGGCTTGGAGCCTTTCCCAGAAATATGAAGGTTCCGCATTTTTTGGCGAAACAAAAAGCACTTTTGACCAAACGGTGCCGGAAAACTGGACAAATACCAGTTTTATGACCGCCTCCGGCGTGTATATTATGAATATGCTACGCACAAGCTACGAAAAAGCACCCTGGAACCCAATTGTTGCCCCGATTTTAAAGGCTGGTAAAGCTGGTACCGCAGGTTTGCGAGCCGTGAGCGGCAAGGTTTATGTAGATATAGCCAAGGGAGGCGAAACCCGCCTTAACGCTTATTCTTTAAACGGCGCTCTTTTGAAAACTGTTTTCAGCGGGTATTTGAATGCGGGTAGCCATGAATTTGCTTTGGACCTCCCAAAAGGGGTTTTTGCCTTGAGATTATCACAAAAAAATGACAATTCCACAATAATTGTCATTAAAAAACAATAATTCAAAGATTTTTTGTGCTTTTTTTGTGTTTTTTATGTATTTTATAAATATTCAACATTCTGTGGAGGTTTAAAATGAAAACTATTAAGGTTTTCGCTGTGGCGGGCTTGATAAGTGCAAGTGCGGCTGTCGCTGCTGCCGATTTATGGAAATTCGATGGTTTAATTAGTGCCACCAACGAGCCGCTTTTGGGGCAAGTTCACACGCCGGGTGCAGAGTATTGCTGGGATAATGCTCCTGAACCGGGTCCGCCTGATTATAGTTCTCCTTGTTATACAGAAGCTGGCGGATGGTGGTTTGGCTATGGCGATAAAGGAGGAAAAGCTTACGACGGGGTTAATGAAAGCTATGATTTAACTCTGCCTCAAGCATTGAAGATTAATGAGTATGATGGTTCTCTCCCTGGCCAAAAATTTATTAAACAAAAGGGGCTTGGCGATGCAACTGAGGGCTTGCATGTTAAATTCAAACTTGCATCAGGTACTGCTGATGTACCTTCGTTGGCTGGCATTGGTTTCAACTGGCGTGCCGCTGGCGGCAGCGAGAATGATTACGAAGGCTTAGGAGTACAAGACCTCTCTGGAAAACCTGGTCTTTGCATAAAATATTATGCCTCTGCATGCGGAGTTGATGTGGAACTTGGCTGGAACGAAAGGGCATACGGATATGATACTTGGATTTATAAATTGCCGGAGTGCACTAGTTCTAGCGGTTGCATGGCAAATATGACATGGGATAAATTTCAACTGTCTTATGAGGATGAGAGCCAAGATTTAGCGTTTGCGAAAACAAATGCAGAGGCATTGAAAGTTGTTTATAAAAACAAAAACGATGCCGCGATGACTGTTGAATTTAAACTAATGGAGTTGGGCTGGGCTGGCACTTGCAGCGGTACCGCTGTGGCCGGACCTTCTGATTGCGGTGGTCAAGTCTCCATCAAAGTACCAAGCGGAAAAATTGCTGCTCAGTTCAACCTAAGCGGCCGTGTGCTCTCTATTGCGAATATTTCCACTCCTACCCATGTTCAGGTTATAAATATGCAGGGTGCGCTTGTTGCCCAAAAGACATTGAGACCAAATGAATCGCTGAACTTAGCGAATATGCCTACGGGAATTTATGTGGTTCGTTCTGCTAAATTGGGTATTTCGCAGAAGATTATATTGAAATAGTTTCTTCTCCTTAGAGAAGGGGGTGAAGCGCAATTCCGAAAGGGATTGCGCTTTTTGTTTTTTTGGGGGGGAAGATTGGGCGTATGCAATACGCCCCTACATGTTGAAAAACGTCAACAACTGTTTGCAAAATGAATGGGATTCATTTTTTTTGGTTTTATTTGCTTGATTTTTATTATATTTGGTTTTATGAAGAAAAAAGAGTTAACAGCAGCAGATGTCTGGGCAATGTTTGCCGAAACCGACAAAATAATAAAAGAATTATCCAGGCGGATGGGTGGCATAGACGATAATCAAGGATATCACGCCGAACAGTATTTTCAAAATGTATTTGCGGAAAAACCTATATTTGGTGGCATAAAGTACGATAGTGTGATACCTAACTTGGAATGCTTGGGCAAAAACGGCGTTTCACTGATAGAATTTGATATAGCTTTGGTAAATGGAGACTCTATAGCATTAATAGAGGTTAAAAACAGGATACATCCGAAATTTGTAAGAGAATTAGCAGAAGAAAGGGTAAAGAAATTCAGAACTTATTTCCCTATGTATGGCAAATACAAAACTCATCTTGGCATAGCAGGTTTTTCCTTTAACAAAAAAGTTATGGAAGAGGCAAAAAAATACGGCATAGGCATAATACGGCAGGTAGGCGACTCTGTGGAAATCAGTTCAGAGAGGCTAAAAGCCTATTGATACTTTTTCTATATTATATTAGATTTAACCAAAGGAGATTTTTATGCTCAAAAAAGCCCTTGCAACTGCGGTAGCCGCGACTATGCTCTTTGCTTGCTCATCAGATGATGATGATGACAATAACAAGAAAACACCACCTGCATCATCTACTTCGATTTCTTCTTCATCGCAAAATAATACTACAGGTGGTTCTTCTTCTTCGCAGTCTTCTTCATCGGGAAATAATACTACAAGTGGTTCTTCTTCTTCACAGTCGGCATCGTCTGGTGGTTCATCTTCCAGCCAAATGGCTTTCACTCTTTTATACGATTTTGAAGAAGAGAGCGATAACTTCGTTGGCTATGTTTGGGGAAAAGGCACGCTTGGCAACGATTGCATCCCTGCGGCGGATGAAGAGAGCGAAGATGAATGCGAATTGGACGATGAAGGCGAGCCATATTTAAATTGGATACCTGGTGGCATTTTCACTTTAAAGGATTTTAGCTTTAACGATGGCACGTCGAATGATGCCGGTGGTGGGTTGATTATAAAAAATTTCGCTGTGAATGACTATGCTGCAATCAGATTTGATGTTCGTAGCACCGCTAGTGGCAACCATATGTTTAGAATAAAAGCGAAAAAAGACGACCAAGAGGCAGCTTTTAAAATATTTTTCAATCTGTCAGCTTCACCAACGTTTAACTCGACAATAATTGAAATTAAAGAAGGAAATTTCCAAAAAGATTATGGTAGTTTTACGGGTCTAAACGCTTTGGCTACTCTTACATATGTGATAGAACATGCAACTGAAATAGAATTCTTGATACCTCAAGGCCTTTTTGCTACTTCTACAACTAAACACACTCTTGAAATAGACAACTTTTCTGTTGCTTTGAAATGAATCCCGATGGCGACCGCGAGGTCGCCCTTACTTTTTTTTGTAGTCTATTTCGGGGCGTAGGATTTGACCTATGCTTACTAAAAGCGAGACTATGGGTTCTTTGCGGTCTCCGGAGAGGTCAAAAACTGCTATGCCTCCGTAGCCGTTGGATTTGACTTCTTTTGCTAAGGCTTGCATGGAAGGGATGCCGTTGAAAACTATGCTCTCTTCTGCGCTAACTGCTACCTCGCTTTTTGAAGATTCGTCAAAAGATACTTCGTAGGTGCTTTTTTTGCTGAATTTTTCCAGAATGTTTTTGTAAGGCAGAACACCGTCATTGCCTGAGCCGGTTCCTTCATGGGAAGAGCCTATGCCTTTTGCTCTGTAAAATGTTTTGCCGTAAAATGGAACTATGGCTATCAATTTATCCTTAGCAACACCGGCGGAGGCAAATGCAGATAAAACACTTGCATTGAAAACATTGTCTGAATTTGGCTTTACGGTACTTTCATTTGCGGAAGCACCATCGGTGAACCATAGGGAAACGGCATCCATTTTGCTCACATCACCCAATGCAGAAGCTAGAGATGTTTCCCCAGGGACTGCAATGGAAACGGGAATACCCTCGTTTGCCAGTGAATTCGCCAATCCTACAAGGCTTTTTGCACCGGAGGCATCTATGGCTCCGCCGTCTAATTCAAAGCCATCTATGCCATGCTCTTTTTTGAAGGCAAGGGCGGTTTTCACAAAATTCGCCGGATTGGAATAAGCCTCGGACATCGCTGCTTCGTTGCCCAAGCCGCCAACGGAAACCATAATTTTAACACGTGCGGCTTTGGCTCTTTTTACCAAATCCAAAAAAACAGCTTTGCCATCTTCTGCAAAAGCGAGTTCCGAGCCAGTAGGCGTAACATAGCCATAGCGAATCTCCGTCAGCAAATTGTAGCGAACATTTGCCGGAGTAAACTGAGAATAGTGCGCCCAACTTGGGAAATAACCTATAACGCGCCCATTCTGCGCAAACACAAGAGCAGCCAAGAACAAAACCAGTAAAAATATCTTATTCATAAAAGCCTCATTTGATTCTGTAAACTTTACCATCGCTTTTGTTCAGGCAAAAAAACTGTGGTTTAGATGTTTTAATATTTATGCTATAATCCCATAAATATCCTTTTTCAACAGAGACATAATTAGCCATATCTTGAGAGCGAACCGCATCGGTATCGTTATTGCAATACCTATAAGCCCTGCCTTCATATCTGCCAGCCAGCAAAAAGTGCTTTGCCATAAGAGTGGCATCGTATTTAAAATTTTTCAGATAGGCTTTGACCTTGCTCAAGTCAAAAACTCCATCTTCTGGATAAAGGTTAAAAGCACACATAGACCAAAAAGTTGTATCAATTGATGGAGAACCTTTCGCTGTTGAGCTTGGAACACTTAAAGATTTGAGGTTCGATACCTTGCCCTGATTGTTTTTTAATGGTTTTATATCATATTGGTCTGCCTCTTTTGAGCTGCAACAATAATGGCCTGGGCCAAGGGCATCTTCGCATTCAAAGATATCTGCATATTCTTGGCAATACGGGGTGTCCCAGCCACCGGACCAGCAACCTCTTATGTTGCAGGAATTTTCCTTATTGTAGTTTACATTATTGACAGGAAAATTGCATTTTTGCTCTGGATTCCAGCCTCTTTTGGGGCAGTTTAAATAGTTCAAATATATATCTTCAAATAATTCAGCATCCGAGAGAAAGCTTTGGCAAAGCGCTACCCTTCTAGATGAGCCAATAGGAGTTGCTTGAGAGGTTTTAAGATTTTTATTTTTTATGTCTAGAGCTATTTGAGAAATTTTAACATCGGGGTTTATTTCAATGTATTGCTCAACGCTAAAGCCATCTGGCAAACTCCCGGCAATTATCTCTTCTTCGCTGGACACCATATCAGAGCATGATGCCAAAATAAAAGCTAGGGGAAGAAAACTCTTTTTCATAAATACCTCTAAAAGCCAACCTTTACAATACCAGAAACCAAATACTTGCTTATATCCAATTCTTCGCCGCTTACCGCGCTTATGCTGTTTGAGAGTAAACCGCCTTGAAGAACAAAACTGGACCTCTCGCTCATTTTAACACTGGGACCACCAAGCACCAGCATTTCCGAGGTTTTTTCCACAATGCCTTCATAAGGAATGCCAAATTTTTTATCCAAAAGCTGAATACCCGCAAGCAAAGAAAGCCCACGCCAAATACCCGCGTCAAAACCAGCCATGATTCTGGCAGCCTCACGCTTTAAGCCATCTTTTTCCTTGTTTTGCTCAAAAGAAGCGGATATGTCCAAAGGTTTGGGCAAGCCAGCCAAGCGACCTACTCTCACTAACACGCCACCGCCCAAACGGGTATAGTCGTTGCTTTCAGATGCGTATTGCCCAAATATGCCGCGCAGCAAAACAGCATCGTTCCAATCTATTGAAAGAGCGGCATCGCCTCCTTTTCTATCTGGAGTGGCATAGCCATAGGGCAGAGCCATATTGACAGATGGGTCTAAATAGGCGGAGATGGTATCGCGTTCCAACCGTGTATAAACGCGATAGCTATACGCATTTCTATAATAATGCCCAAATTTATAGTTGTTGTATAGATTATTCATGTTTGGATTATAGTTATCAGCAGGGCTTGTAAACACCATTGAAGCAGCATTCAAGGGCAGAGTGTAATACAAAGAGTAATACATGCTTTCCAAGGAGCCAGAGCGGAAATTGCCAAGCAAGTTATCAAATACAGATGGTTCAAATGCCGCATTGCTGTTCAATACAGGCATCAAGGGCAAATAAGACGGACTGGCGGCAAGTTCTGATTCAAACTCGGCATCTGTTTTTAAATAATGCCCGGAAAGTTTTGCCTCAAGGGAACCGGCTGAATAATTGACAAAAGCACCTGCCAGCAAAGCGGCTTGATTTTCCCAGCTTTCAATCTTAGAGAGTTTATAAACTGGAACAAGAATCGTCTCTTTATAAGGATAAAGCAAACCGTTCTGAACCGAATCAACGCATTGCATACATGGGAGGGGGTTTGAAGGGTATCCTAGCCCTACAATAGAAGAATCCAGTTCACTTTTCCAAATATCTCTATAGTGCATCCAATTTGAGATGGCAAGCTCTGCATTAGCCCCAAAGCTAACAGCACCGGAAAGCCATTTTTTGCTATCTATGCCACCAATAAAACTCAAGACATTGTTATATTCATAATTGGCAGAATCTGGACTCTTTATCTGCAAAGATTTTGAGCGATTGCTACTAACCCTATCAAAAGAATACACATCGTTCACGCCTATATTAACCCCAAAAGCCTCCAAGCCAAAACGAGCTGCGGTAGCATAGCGGTCGTGATTTGTGTCAAAATCATAGAATATTTGGTTTCCCTTTTTCGCATTGTTGCGCAAACGGGCGATGGTAGCTTGGATTAAGATGTTATCAATGGGACCTACGGGAAAATTCAGCTCCGCATTTAAACCCTGCATAAGCCGTTTTTCGGAACCGTCTAAATAGCGGTCTGCCATCACCTCGGCACGCCGGTCTGCAAAAATGCGAGGTTCAAAAATTAGGTCGGGATTTGGCGTTGATATTGTCAGCGGAGTGTAGCCAACCCTCATTGTTCCTAAGTTGAAACCCAATTTTTTATCCAAAATCAAGCCATCATAGCTCCACCAAGTGATAATAGGCACATTGTTGCCTTCGCGATATGCGTTTTGCCAATCTTTATGCAAACGCAAGTCAAATAAGGCTCTGGTTTCTGAACTTGGCCTAATGGAAAAAGAGAGCAAAAAATCGGTGAAAGCCATGTATTCGCTTTGAGCTTTCCCGTTTGGCAAGGAATCTGAATCTATAAAAGAGGCGAACATTCCGCCCCTGGCAAAGCCATTTACGGCAAAACCCAGGGTGTTTTTCTCTATGCTGTCCAAAGAGTTTAGAACAGCTTTTTGCTCTGAGTTTTCGGCAAAAACCAAAGCGGAGCATAAGGTTAAAAAAGCGCTGGCAATAATTCTTAAGTTCTTCATATCTCAAAACTCCACATTGATTGCCGCTTCTAACATACTGCGGGAAAATTTATGTTTTAATTTCTCAGCATTCTCTGGCACAGAGGCAACTAAATAATCTGGTAAGTTAGTCCCTGTTATTATCCATCTATCCGGCTTTGTCGCTTTGGTGACATAGCCTTCTACGTCATAAGTATTCTCCACATTCATCACGCCATAATTTATAGAAAGCCAAGCGTGGGGAGCGAGTGTATAATCCAAGCCCGCCATCCATTGGTCTTGGGTGCTTTTCACAATGGGAAGTATTTTAACTTTCCAAGCACCAGTAGCGCCTACATAATTCGGAGCGTTGCTGTTCTTAACCAATTCGGCACCTACAGAGTTTAAATCGGAATTGATGCGCTGATAGCCAAAAGTCAAGCCAAAACGCTTGAAGAAACGCCAGTAAAAACCACCATTTATAAAATCGCTGCTAAATTTGGCTTTAGCTTTGCCTGACTCATACTCATCATCATCAAAGGTTTGTTCTTTTTGCGAATGCTTATAAGAACCGCTGAACTCCATAGGATTGCTAAAGCCGATAAGACCCAAAACGTCTATCTTTGCACCGCCGCCAAACTCCGTATAAACAGCAGGCTTTGCAGATTCAGAGATTGCAGAAGATTGCTTTAAACTTGTGAACAAGCCTTTGGCTTCAATATAATCGCCATAGCCAAGGGTTAAAGTGCCTGTGGTTCCGGTGCGATTTGTGGTTGCCAAGCCGCCGGGCAGAGCCAACTGCAAGTTCATATCGGATAATTCCTCCATCAAAGCCAGTTCCGCACGATTGAAAGTTGCCGTGTTCCATGAACTTTTTGCATAAGGAGCTATGTTGTAGCTTTGCGATTGCGGCAGGTCTCCCATATTATCCAATTTATTTGCTGGCATGGGTGAATGCTTGGGCGTAAAATTGTAAAGAGCGTCAAATGTGGAATAGAGCGGAGAATATACCCCGTATTTGTTGAATTCGCCATCTTTATCGCTGTTCAATATGCGACGCGGAAGGAATTGCGGGGTTTGCGCAAGAGGGTTGAACCAAGCGGAATCGTTGGCTATGAAGTTCCCAGACAGCACAACTTTAATTGGGCCGTCTTTATAACCCACATCTAAACTCACCAAAAGCGCTTTTCCGTCCACGAATTTATCAACAGTTTCAACACCTATGGAATCGCTATTTTCGTTCAAAATAGTTTTGAGTTCATATATATTATCGCTTGAACCCGCATATTCCGCCACCGCATTGGCAACAAGCCAGGGTTTATTTAAAATGCCCGCTAAATCAAAGCCTATTCTGCCGGCAAAAACTTGAGTGCTCTGCGGCAGGGTGTCGTTTTTGTTTATATAAGCTGTTCCATTTGGGCGTTTCAATGCGGAGCGTTTTTCGTCAAATACAGTTAAGTAAGAACCGCCAACGAGGATATTTCTATTAAGCGGCAAAAGCTCTACATTGCCACCTATTAAAAATTTATCAAAGGTGCCAGCTTGAGAAGAACCCGCTATATTTTCGTTTGGCAATATATTTCCCATTGCTCCGGTTGAATCCAAGAAACCGGCACGCCTGAGCCTTGCACCTAAGGCTTCTATGCGGAGTTCGCCAAAGGTTTCGCCAAAATCCGGACGGAACTGCAAATTAAAACCCTGCAAGTTACGCTTATTGCCTTCTAAAAGGGCATCGCCCATAGCGATTTCCCTTTTGCGGGCAAATACGGTAGGCTCATATAAAATATCCGCAGAAGGAGCATAAAGGGTTAATGGTGAATACAACTGCCTGAAATCTCCCACGAGCCAGTGGAACTTGCCGCCTGCGGCATTGCCCTGAATGCTGAGCCAAGGAACGCTTACCAAAGTTGCTGAACTGGCAAAATATTCCTGCATACCTGCACCCAAACGCAATTTCAAGTTCGCGCTCACATTGTCCCAAGGGCGGAATAAAAAGTTGAGGTCTAACTGCACAAATTCCGCTATTTCCTTATCCGGCATTCGATTTTGGGCAAGGCTATCGTTGAGCATTTTTTCTTGTTTGGAAGAAACATTTGAGGAATAGGAAACCCCACGGACGGTCCCGCTAATCTCAATGCCCTTTTGAGAATTTATAGACTCGGCAACGCTATCTATAGCCGCCTGATTACGATAAGTTTCGGTTGCAAAAACTAAAGGACTTAAAGCACAAAAAATTGAGATAAATTTTTTCATAACAGCACCCCTTTAGAACCAAACCTTTGTTTCTGCTTGAACATAATGAGCCTTCCAGTCATTCTTTGATATAGCCTCATCTTTACTAGTCATATATTTATAACGGAAATGCAAACCCGCTCTTGCGGCAAAATCCCAGTCAAAGCCAAAACCTAGGGCGGTTTGCAATATATTTATAGGCGCATACACGTATTCATATAAAGATGCACCATGAATTGGATAATAGGCGGTTCCACCATTACTAGTATTATAATCAAGCGTGCCGCTTGGTAACATGGCATAAGCGTTTTGCGCTCTGAATATCTCAAAACCCAGTATCAACATTCCGTGCAATGTTGAGGTTATGGCAACCGCAGGCTCAGATTGCACAAACCAATTCAACATGAGCATATCGCTCTGTTTTTCACTATAAGCTATGGGGGCAAAAGAGGTGGAAACACCCGAGAGAGCTGTGTATAACTGCAACATTATATTGCGGTCTGTGTTAAACCAATGCCCAATATCATAGCCCATATCCAAAACAACAGAGGAGTTCCATTTCTCACTCATGGGCATCTTCAACGCTTTTGCATCTAAATCGTTTTCGTAAGGGGTGAAAGATTCCCACAATTCCCATGTTCCGCCACGCACTCCACCTGCTTGATTGATTAATTTTCCCCTATTGAATTCACCAGCTACACGAGCAATGTAGCGAGAATTATAATAATCTCTATCGCTATTGGGGACCTGACCGGAATCTGCTAAAAAGAAAGGTTTGTACTTTGTCCAGGAGTTTGAAGATTCCCACATAGCCCTGCCATTCAAGTTATATTTGAAGTTGATTATATCCATGCCTTCTTCAAGTTGTTTATGGATGCCATATTGCACATCAAAACGCCCCCTATTGAATTGCGGCTCCAACTTTAAATTTGCACCTACCAAGTTAGGGCCATAGCGGAATGTACCAGCTCCCACATAAAAATCATCTTTTCTCCATGAAGGATAGCGAGAGGGATTGGACATGGAATAAGGCGAATAAAAATCTTTGGGCAGATATATCATTTCCAAGGTGATAGGCTCCCAATGCTTGTCTTGCACTTTTGCATAAATTCCGAATGCAGGCGAGGAAGATTCGTTTGAATAATCGTTTTTATCAAAGCACATAGTGTTGTCGTAACAACGAGGATTTGTACTTTTAAATATCAGGGAATCGTCCCAAGATAAAGCCAAGTCAAGAGCCAAGTAAATTTTAGAAGTTATATTCCCTTTAACATCAAAAGATAGAATTCTGTTGTTAGCAAATCTAACGCTTGAATCCGCTTGATTATAATATGCGCTTTCATTGAGCTTCGCACTACCAACCGGACCTTCATATACTATTGAGGGGTCATAATTTATTCCCAAATAATTTAAGCCAACAGTTATATCGGTACCCACAAATCCTTCTTTGGCAAAACGACCTGCATAAAGGTCGCCGCGCATATCATAGGTCCCGGTAAGCTCTAACTCACCGGTAAGCCCACCGTAAGCACGAAGCCCATCGCGAGAGCCTATGTCTGCATCATTTGGCTGGGAAATTAAGAATTGCCCTTTGAAACCAAAGGGAAGAGGGTCTAGCTCGAACATAAAGCCACCGAATGAGCGGTTTGTCCAAAATGCCCTGCCGCCTTCTTTCACGGGTTTAAAGCTCTTTTCTTTGTAATAAGTGCTGACAACTTTTTCTTCTTCAAAGGTTTCGTATTGGGAGGTAAATCTCGCCATAGTTTCGCGTTCCCACATAGAGAGAGGGCTTTGGTTTGTCCAGATAACTCCACCCATCAAGAGC
>Ga0182472_107226_pt1 | contig 17049 bp, 16 predicted proteins | sample TergutNc150P3_FD_120804 | JGI IMG/M metagenome (GOLD analysis project Ga0182472, IMG submission 120804)
TGGTTTAGAAAAAGTAACCCTTTTGGATGACCTTCTTGCTAAAATGAGAAATGATTTCAAGTTGCCCAAGGAATATATTGACAGAGACGGCAACCATCTTTTAAGTGTTGGCATGAATCCAGTTGGCACAGATGATGGAATTCCTCCCGGCTCCATAGTTATTCGTGGGTCAAAAGGTTCGGATTTTGCTATAAATAATTTATCTGTTCGTGCTCTCAACTCAAATTCAGACAACACAGCTCCAACGTTCTTCAATGCCGCTGTGGGCTTTACCGAAAAGAGAAAAGCCGAGAATGTTGGCACTGTTGATACTACCATAAGCGTTTATGATGAGTCTGGTGCAGAGCACGTTATGACAATCACCTTTGTACACACAGGCAGAGCAGGTGAGTGGGAATGGAAAGCTACCTTTGCCGGCAAAGAAGACATTGTTCCGGGTAGTGGTTCTGGCAAGCTCACTTTTGGCTTGGATGGAACAATTAGCTCATGGGTATTTGACAACGGTGGCTCTCAATTACAGGTTGACCCGCACAATGGTTCTAGCATGATGAACATAAACTTAAACGTTGGCGGTCCTGGTGATTTTAGAGGCATAACACAGTTTGATAGTGCTTCAACAGTAAATGCACTTGGTCAAGACGGCTACACAACAGGCAACTTGGTTGAAGTAACAATAGATGAATTTGGACTAATAGAAGGCACGTTCTCAAACGGAACCAACCGCAAAATAGCCCAGATTATGATGATTGACTTCGCAAACCCAGGCGGCTTGCTAGACATGAGCGACAGTGTTTACACAACTTCTGCAAACTCCGGTGACCCAATTTGGGGATTACCCTTAACGCAAAGCTCCTCAAAGCTAAAACCCGGTGCAGTTGAAATGTCCAACGTAGACTTGTCTGCTGAATTTACCAACATGATAACCACCCAAAGAGGCTATCAGGCAAACAGCCGAGTAATCACAGTGAGCGACACAATGTTAGAAGAATTGGTGAACTTGAAGAGATAGTAGGTTGGTTATAATTACAACCCAAACTTATCAATAGGTTCGTCTTTATCTATTTCATAAACAGATGCAGAAATGTTGTTGCCTTTAACCTCAAAAATTGTATACTCTGGTATTCTGTTTTGTTGAGTATACGTATTTACTGGCAAAGGCATCTCTGCTCCATAATATTTTATTCCGCTCGCAGTTGAAAAAGTGATATAGTATATGTTACCCAATTTGATTCTGGCATATACGTGGTCGTGCCCTGCCAAAACAAAATTCACATTGTGTTTTTCCATAAGTTTTTCAAAACCTGCATCAACATAATATTGAACATCTGGCTCTTTTGAATGCCATGCAACGCTTCTGGTAGACTTGTGGTGCTGAACTATAATCCATTTGTATTTCCCGTGGTACATGGCTTTTGCTGCGGCAAGGGTTGCATCAAAACTTTCTATATAAGGCATAGCCGCTTCCACGTTTGCAATGTAAGCAGAAGTGTTTAGTGCAACAAAGAGAACATTGTTGTATAGGTAAAAATAGTTGCCATAGTTTTCTTCTGAAAAATTTTGTTCATTTGGCAAATTGAAATGGTACCTAAAAATTGGATGCCTATCGTGATTGCCCAAGGTTGGAGCAAGGGGTATGCTTTTGAGTGCGTGCGGTGCAAAAAGTTTTTCATATTCTTCTTCGTTAGAGCCACTATCAACCTGGTCACCTGTGCTTAAAATAAAATCTACTTTTGCCGCAGTAATTTTCTCAACAGCCTTTTTCCAACCTTCGGCAACGCTTTTATCTAGGCTGAACCAATTGCTTTCAGGGTCTTGCTCGCCTATTTTAATTTGCGGGTCTCCCACTGCAGCAAACTTAAACGTTTCTGTTTGCGGAGTTTTGTATTTATATTCCACGCTCCACTTATTGCTATCGTTTGATACCCTATAAGCATATTTCGTATTAGGTTTCAAATTTTTAGCCGTTGCTTTGTGAAAATATTTACCTTCAGATACCATGCCCGCTATTCCTTTTTCTGTTGAAACAAGAGCATCATTCTCAAAAACACGCACAAAGGATTTTTCGTCACCATCCGAATACCACGCAAAATTGACCTCTGCAATTGTGGAGCCAGGCGTAAGCCCAAGCATTTCTGGAACAAATTCAATTTCTTGGCTAATTGGTTCTCGGTTAACTAGTTCTTTATTGTTATTATTAGAACAAGCTGCCAAAATAAAAGCGAAGAGGAGGAGGGATTTATTCATGGGGGGTAATATAAAAAATCTAAATTACCACAAAAGTATGTTTCTTTTTTTTGTGATTCTTGTAGCTATGAATGGTTTTGCCGCAGATTGGTATTCCAATGGGCCCGGCACCGAAAAATGCTATGGACCAGAAAATGGAATTTTAGTTTGCCGCGAAGTTTATAAGGAATCTGACCATTTTTGCTACGGCAAAGAAAGAGTTTGGACTGGTTTAACAAGAGATAAACCTATGTACGATAGAAACATGACAATGGGTTGGTTTGATAAAAAACTGATATTTGTCGCAAACATGAACTACAAATGCGAATATAACGGCTGGGCTAGGCTCAGACTAGAGAATGGCTCTTGGCAGTGGAAATGCTATCTTAACAACCGCGAAGCAAAAGACGAAGATTGCAAGGGATTTACAAAGCATTGAACTTTTAACTCAACAGCAAATTCTGTGCCCTAGCTATAAGGTATTTGCAGTCTTCTATATCTTTGTATTCCTTTTCCAATTCACGATAAAATTTGCGAGCTTCGCCATTTTTATCTTGAGAAACCAAAACGCTTATGAGATACACATAAGTTTTTGCTAAACGCAAAGTGGAATAATTTGATTTATTTTCCATTATTCCATAAAGCCAAGCGAGAGCTGTGTACATGTGGTTGTCTATGTCTGTGTCTTTAAGTGCAAATTTGCACATCATAAAATTGCTCACAACTATGTCAAAACCATCTGTTGTTTGTTGCTCACTCATGTGTTTCAAGTTGAATTCGTTGAGCAACCAAGCTAGATATGCCGCAGCTTTTTCTCTGGGTATTCTAAAGAAAGCATCTTCGTCTGCACCGGTTTGCTGCATTGCCAAGTTGCGCCTCAAGGCAGCCGCATTAGAAAGCTTGGCTCTGTTTTCTGGTGTTAAATGAGACTCATAGCGCCCTTCTGGAAACACTATTGTGAACCAATCTAATCTTGTGGATGCATAAAAACATTTTGGGCAAACTGAAACTTGATAAACTGAAAAATCTATTGCATTTGGATCTGTTGCATCTGGCTCAAATATGGGAACTATCTCTGAATCGCTCCATTTTTGTCTGTAATAATTTTCGTCTACCATAAAGCCTGCTACATTATCGTTGTTACAAAGCGGACAAATCATTTTTAATGTGCGAAAATGCCCTTTGCCTTCTGCTAGTCTAAAGAAAGTTCTGTTTAATTCAGGATTTATCTCGTGAAAATCGCGCTCAAATTCCACTATTGTGGAATACACCATAAATGGCGTACCGGAATTTTTCAATTGGTCTTGTATTTCTTGCGTTCCACCAAAGAATGCAATTTTGCGATTTTCTTTGCTCAACTGATCGTAAATATTTTTGAAAAATACCACAGCAGAACCATCTATGCGTTTTGTGCCACGCAAGTCAAAAGCCATATCCAATTTGATGTCTTTAATTTCATCCATCAGAAATAACTTGTATTTAAGCACTTGTGCAGAAGTAAATTCTTCGCCTGCGTCATAACACATATAGTGTCCACGGGTTTGTTTATGTAAGCTCATAAGTAAAGGAGAATATAGAAAATTTACACAAGTGGCAAGGGAATATTAAACCTTCCATTGCTGGCTATGGCGGTATAACCTTCATGTATGGGATATAGAGGCTCTTCATTTGCAGAAAATAGCGTTTTTTCACCTTTTAATGTTGAAAATTTACCCCCAGCTTCTGCAAAAATAAGCGGATAAGGAGCTATATCCCAAAGCGATACTACAGGATCCATCATAATTTCTGCTTTACCACAAGCAACTTGGTAATAACCAAAGCAGTCTCCCCAACCGCGATGCAATTTGGCATTTTTGCGAATGCCGGCAAACCACTCGCCATAACCCTTGCTTTCAATGGTGTTTATGGTTCCAGAAAGCACAAGAGAATCTTTGAGATTACTGGTATCCGAAACTTTTACTGCGATGCCATCGTCTGCAAAAGCGCCGCCACCCTCTGTAGCCCACACCTTGCCGTTCAGAGCAGGGAGTTGAATTAAGCCTGCAATGGGAGCACCTTTTTTTAAAATTGCAATTATCGTTCCAAACAATGGAACACCGTAAATAAATGATTTTGTGCCATCTATGGGATCCAACACCCATTGGTATTCCAACTCCGGTTTTTCCCATCCAAATTCTTCACCTATAAAGCCAAATTCAGGAGTTTCTTTTTGCGCAAAATTTCGCACAAGCTCTTCTGCTTTTTTGTCTGCAATGGTCACGGGCGTTGAGTCTGCTTTCCACTCCACGCTAAAGGAAGTTTTCCAATGTTTGAGAATTTCATTTTGGGCAATATTGCCGGCTTGCAGAACCAAGGATAAAAGGTCTTTTTGCATTATACTACATCTTTTCCTTTAAGCCGCATATTCAGCATTAAACCAATCAAAATCATGCAGGTTAAAACAAATGAACCTCCATAAGACAAAAACGGTAATGGAAGCCCTGTAACTGGCATCCAGCCAATAGTCATAGCTACATTTACAACCGTGTGGAAGAATAAAATTGTACAAGCTCCTGCAACCACCAAATTGACAAATCTGTTTTCGTACAACCTGCATATCATTATGCCTCGCCAAAGCAAAATAAAAAACAGAACCAAAACCACAAAGGTGCCCGCAAAGCCAAACTGTTCACCTAAAACACTGAAAATAAAATCTGTGTGTTCTTCTGGCAAGAATGAAAGATTTACTTGGGAACCTTCGCCAAAACCCTTACCGAACATGCCTCCACTGCCTATTGCCACTTGAGACTGTATAACCTGATAACCTTCACCTTTAGGATCTCGCGTGGGATCTAAAAATGTTAGTATGCGGCTTCTCTGATGGTCTTTCATGGAATTCCAAGCTATTTGGCTGGCATAGCCTGCACCTATATCTAATGCCATCACAAAAATTATTATCCACAACGGAAATTTGAACTTTATAGAAACAAAAAACGCGCTTATTATAAGCAAGTTCCAGTAAAGCGGGGAAATAGCGGAAAATATAACGCTTGCAATTGGGCTTACAAGTAAAAATAAGTCTACTATGCGAAAACCAGCCCAATAAAATTGCACTATAGTCATAGCGGTAAAAACCAAAGCCGTGCTTAAATTTGGCTGTTTTAAAACTAGCAAAAATGGAACTATAAACATCAAACCCGGAACTATTAGTGTTTTGGGTTGCAAAATGCTAACTCTATTTTTTGAAAGCCAAAGAGAGCTTGCAAGCAAATAGGCAATTTTTGAAAATTCTGATGGTTGAAATCTGAACCCTGCAACATCAATCCATCTACCCGCGCCTTTTGAAATATGTCCTGAACCCGCAACGAAAATCAGGGCGATAATGGAAATAAAGTATGCTATCCATGCAATATTTTTCCAAAAAGTTGCAGGCATAAAGACTATAATACCAATTATTAAAAATCCAATAGTGAAATGAATAATCTGCTTGAACCACTCGGTTTTATACCAAATTAAATCTACGTTTCTGGTAGCGGAATACACAAGCAAAAGCCCTATTCCTATAAGGGCAAAAAGAGAGCTCATAAACAGCCAGTCTAATTTTTTCATTTTACCTCTGGATTAAAATATGCATCCAAAATTTTTTGCGCTACTGGCGCAGCCATAGCACCACCGCCGCCAGCATTTTCTAAAACAACTGCAATGGCAATTTCCGGAGCCTCCAGAGGTGCTACCGCAGCGAACCACGCATGCGTTTTGTCTCCGTGCGGATTTTCTGCGCTACCGGTTTTGCCGCCAACTTTAACACCTAAAACTGCCGCACGGTGTCCTGTTCCATGCGGAGCATTAACAACTTCATCCATTCCTTTGAGAACAAGCTCTCTAGCTTTATCTGAAATTTTTCCCTCACTTATTTTTTCTGGTTTGAATTTTTTGAGTACTTCCCCTCCTGGGCTTCTTATCTCTTTTAAGAAATGCGGTTTATACAAACCCCTTCCCCAAGCTATTGAACCTGCCATTGCAGCTTGCTGTAAGGGAGTTACCAAAAGCGCACCCTGACCTATGGAAATATTTAATATTTCTCCTGAACTCCATTTCCAGCCTCTTCTCTCAAACCATTTTTCATAAGTTGCAGAATCTATTAAAAGCCCGGAACGCTCTCCCGGAATATCTACGCCTAGTGCAGAACCAAGTCCAAAACGCCTACCTATTTCACCAATTCTCTTGTTGCCCACATCCAAACCGAGCTGATAAAAAAACACATCGCAAGATTCTCTGAGCGCGCCCACAACATTCAGCACACCGTGCCCCTTTGCATTCCAACATTTTGCATACCTATTTCCAAACTTATAACCGCCACCACAGGTTTTGAATCTTGAATGTTCCGATATCACATTGTATTCCAAGCCCGCCATTGCAGTGATTAGCTTAAAGACAGATGCCGGCGGATACACTCCACTTATAGCGCGATTTGTGAGCGGCTTTGCCGTGTCTAAGGCAACCGATGCCCAAGCTTTGTGAAGTTCTCTTTTTTCCAATGAGAATATATTAGGATCCAAAGGCGGACGGCTTACCATTGCATAAATTTCGCCGTTTCGCGGGTTGAGTGCAACAACTGCCCCCTTTAACCCTTCTGGAATGGCATTCTCGGCTACTTGTTGAAGTTTCCAATCTATTGTTGTCACAAGGGCATTTCCAGATATAGGCTCTATAAAAGGCATTCCTTCCACGGGCCCTATTTCACGCCCCATTGCATTCACCTCTATATATTTGGAACCGTTTTCTCCTCTAAATTCTTTTTCATAGCTAAGCTCCAATCCTTTTTTGCCAATGCGGTCTCCCATAACATAATGCTCGTTTTCTGGAAGCTCAAGCTCGGTTTCGGATATTTCGCTGGTATAGCCAAATATATGTGCGCCATGTGAACCAAAAGGATAGTCTCTTCGTGATTCAACTAAAATTTCAATCCCAGGCAATTCTTCTGCACGTTCCTCAAAAAGTGCAACCATCTCTGGTGAAGCATCTTCTACAAGCCTTTGGAATTTGAATTTCTGCCATTTCCCTCTTTCAAAAGAAAAATAAAGCGCAGAGGAATCTAACAAACGTTTTCCATTGCTATACGTTATTCTTAAAAGCCTATTGAAAACAGAATCTCTCATTTCTTTGGTTTTTAATCTGTTGTACAAAAGTGATATTTGGTAAGATGGCCTGTTGCGAACCAAAACCATTCCATTGCGGTCTAATATGTACCCACGGCTTGCTTTTATATTAACTTTGCGAATGCGATTTTCTTCTGCTCTTTTCAAGTTGTTTTCGTATTCAAAATATTGCAGTTGCAAAAGCCTTGTAATTAAAAAGATAAATGCTATTGCACATACACACACAAACACGAGACTTTTCAAGTTCATCTCGTGGCGCTGATCTTCTGTTTCTTGAGAATTTGAGAGCATATTTTGGCTTCTATTTATACATTATACATATTCATTTTTATTTTCTTTTTCACTCCAAGAGATAATAAATAAAAGAAAATTACACCAAGGGCAACGGTATATACGGCATTTGGAACGGAAACAGAGCCAATTGCTTGCAAAATTTCATCGCTCTTTTTTCCAATGGCAATAAAATATATAAAGTCTTTTATAAAATATGCTATGGTGAGTATAATTATTTCTGGCAACAAGTTTAAATTTATAAAACTTTCTTCAATTTGCCCAACGGCAAAACCAATAATGCAATAAGAAAGCGAAAACGCTCCAAACCACTCTATGGGTCCATAAACATCGCATAGCAAGCCAGAAAAGAAACCAAATAGGCAGCCTGCAAGAGTGCCGTGTCTTAAAGCGGCTATAACCGTTAAAATCAAAAGAAAAGAAGGCTGCGCATCCAATATTTGAATTTGCGGAACAACCGCTGTTTGCAGAACAGCAGCCACAAAAAACAAAACCGAATATAAAATAAAATTAAGCATATTATTAGTTCTCGTCCCAAACAATCCAGTCCATATTTTTTCTAATAACAAAAACTTCTTCCAATGATTCTATATGTTGCAATAATTTAACATTTCCAAAACTTAAAACTTCAGAATTATTTTTATCCAATTTACTAACAACTCCAACAGGAATTCCTTTTGGATAAATGCCACCAAGCCCAGAAGTTACAAGGGTATCACCTGGTATTAAATCTGCGTAACTTGAAACTTGAATTTGCATATCGCCGCTATTCCTTGAAAACACCATTCCAAGCACTCTTGAACGCCGAGAAATAACGGAGGTTCTTGAGTTTGGGTCTGAAAGAAGCTGCACCATTGAATGATGCGGAAAAACTTTTGAAACTTTACCAACCAAACCCTCTACGGTGAACACCGGCATTCCGTAAAAAATAGAATCTGTTTCTCCATTATTTATCACAACGGTTGTCATATATGCACCTGGATTATGCCCTATTATTTGAGTTAAAGAAATAGGATAATTCCATTGATTCTCAAACAGCAAAAGTTTTTTTAGCCTTTCGTTTTCAATGGCGTATTCTTTGGCTAAATCTATTTCCAATTTTAGTTTTGCATTTTCCTTTTTTAATATTGCATTTTTTTCGCTAAGGTTGCTTATATGCAAAACATAAGAAACTGTGGACTGCGGCAAATAAAAAACATTGGACAAAAGAAAATCTGCAATGTTTTGCTTGTGCTTAACCTGCACAAACAGCATATATAAAGACAAACTCACAAGCAAAGCAAAAACAACAGCTCCTCGTGCCCATTTGCATATTTTTATTATATACTGCATTAACTCATTATACCGAAGAAGCCATAAGAACCTTGCAATTACGGTAATAATCCAGATTTTCCAAAATTCTGGCAGTACCTTTGCAAACGCATAATGGGGCATCGTCTATTACGCTCACAGGAAGTCCTGTTTCGTGACGGAGCTTTGCATCTAAGCCTCTTAACAAGCTTGTACCACCAGCCATTATTATGCCTTTATCTAAAATATCTGCGGAGAGTTCTGGCGGAGTGCTCTCTAGTGCCTTTTTGGCAGCATCCACAATTTGGAAAACAGATTCGCTTAAAGCTTCTCTTATCTCTTCGCTTTTGATGACTATTGTGCGTGGAATGCCGGCAGCCAAGTCTCTACCCTTAACTTCCATTTCAAGCTCTTTTTCTAGCGGGAATGCAGAACCGATTTTCTTTTTAACATCTTCTGCTGTGGACTCACCAATCAAAAGCCCGTGGGTACGCCGCAAATAGCTCACAATGGCACTATCCATTTTATCGCCACCAACGCGCACTGAAGATTTGCAAACCAAGCCGCCCAACGAAATAACGGCAACTTCCGAAGTTCCACCACCGCAATCTATAACCATGTGACCAGATGGTTCTGCAACAGGAATATTCATGCCTATAGCTGTAGCCATAGGTTCTGCCACCAAGTGAACCTCTCTGGCTCCGGCTGCTCTGGTTGCATCTAAAACAGCTCTTTTTTCCACTTCTGTTATTCCAGATGGAACACCAACCACAACCCTAGGCTTAACCAAGAACAGCGGGTATTTTTGAACTCGGCTTATAAAATATTGCAGTAAAGCTTCAACTAAATGGTAGTCTGCTATAACGCCGTCTTTCATAGGGCGCACGGCAACTATTTCATCGGGTGTACGTCCCAGCATTTTCTTTGCTTCGGCTCCTATGTATGTAACCCTTTCGCTTTTTCTGTCTACGGCAACCACCGTAGGCTCGTTAATAACTATGCCTTTACCCGACACATGAACTAATGTATTGGCTGTGCCCAAATCTATGCCTATGTCGCAGGAAAACAATCCGAACATATAAATTCCTCTGTTAAATTGAAAGGTAATATAGAAAAATGTTGCTGCCTCAATGACTAATGCGTTCTATTTCGTCATCAATCTTCACCAAGGCACGGTCGCTGCTGGAGAAATCTTGCGTTGTGATAAAACTGGAAATCCCTAAGCTCTTTATCTTTTGAGAATATTTTTTCTTCAAAAAGCTGTTTATGCTGGTAGCATCTGCAAATTTAAGAACTTCAGCCGAAATAGCTCTTACTTCGTCATAATTCACAGAGCGGATTATCTTTTTGCATTCCATAATGCACCAAGAAGACATGGAAAGTTCGTCTACTCCAAGGCCCACCAAAAGCAGGGTACTCAATGGATCTGATGCCATTTCTCCGCAAACGCTCACAGGAATGCCTTCTTTATGGGCAGCTTCAACCACCAACTTTATTGACCTTAAAACTGCTGGGTGGTGCGGTTCGTACAAAGAAGCTATTTTTCCATTAGACCTATCCACGGCTAGGGTAAACTGAATTAAATCATTTGTGCCAATGCTCAAAAAATCTACCCTTTTGGCGATTTCTTCAATAATTATAACAGCAGAGGGAATCTCTATCATAGCACCTAGTTCTATTTTAGGAATTGAAAGCCCTTCTACCTTTAGCTCTGAACAACATGCTTCGTAAATTTCTTTAGTTTTTTCAATTTCACCCACGCTGGAAATCATGGGGAACATTATCTTCAAGTTGCCTTTGTTACCAGCTTCTATAAGAGCCTTCAATTGTTCCTTGAAAATATCCTTGCGGTCAAGGCAAAGCCTTATGGAACGCCAACCCATGAATGGATTTGATTCAACCTCTGCGCTCACCAAAGACAGCATTTTATCGCCGCCTGCATCTAAAGTTCTTATGGTAACCGGCAGAGGGTCTAACTGATTAACAACCTTACTGTAGGCTTCTACCTGTTCTTTTCTTGTTGGCAAAGAATTTCGTCCAAAGTAAAGAAATTCCGAGCGGTAAAGCCCAACTCCTGATGCTCCAAAAGAGGTTATTTCGCTTGCTTCTTCGTATCTCTCTATGTTTGCGTTTAATCTTATGTACTTTCCATCCATAGTTATAGGTTCTAAGTCCCTCATGGTGAAAAGCTCTAATTTTTGGTTTTGAAAAACTTCTATTTGCTTTTTGTATTTGCTTATATCATTTTCATCGGGGTTGATTATAGCTATTCCGTTGGTACCATCTAGTATAAGCAAGTCATTTGATTTAATTGCCTCCGATAAACTTCCAAGTCCCATCACCGCTGGTATTTGCATTGAGCGAGCAAGTATTGAAACGTGGCTTGTAATGCTGCCAGAATCTATGGCAAGCCCCAGAACCTTGCCCTTTTCAAAATTCATGAGCATATTGGGACCTATGGAAAATCCTACTAGCACGGCTCCATCTTCTTCAATTTCTTCTTGCAATGCAAAATCACTTTCGCTACTGTTTAAGCATAGCAACGTGCGGTTGTAAATATCTTTTAAATCTTGAGCACGTTCTTTTAATATTCCATCGCTTTTTTCAAAATTTTCTATTAAACTTTGCATTTTAAGATGAAAGGCATAACCCGCATTCCATTTCTCGTCTCTTATCAAAGAAATAACACCATCTATCAATAGTGGGTCTTGCAAAATCATAAGATGTGAATCAAAAATTTCGGAATCTTTTTTGCTAACTGTTTGAAGCGTTATGTCGCGCAGGTTTGAAATTTCTTTTTTAACCTGCATAATCCCTTTGCGGAAAAAATCAATTTGATTTGCCGTTCCTTCTTTTGAAATTTTATATTGAGAAACAGCAACTTTTTGTCGAACAATCAATTTTATTTTTGCAATTACATATCCTGGCGAGGCAGCCTGCCCAATGAACATTTTTCTTTGATTTGTTTCTTGTTTAGGTGGCATCTTCGTAGAATTTGTTTTCGAACAACTCCGTTAAGTCGTCCGCGATTTTTTGTTCATCTGTTCCATTTATTATAAATTCAATTTCTGCACCTGGTTCAATTGCAAGCATCATTAAATTCAAAATGGATTTTGCATTCACCTTTTGACCAGAATATACAAGGTCTACCGAACTTTGTGCAGAGCTTGCTATATTGACTATATGCCCAGCAGGGCGAGCATGAATCCCAAGTGTATTTTGTACTACAAGTTTATGATTTATCATTAAATTTTACCTTAAAAGAAACTTATGTTGATATCCAGACCGTCTTTTATTATAATACGAAAAAGGCTGTCTGCCGAGTGGACGGTTGTAGATAAATCATCGTGTAGTTTGCGGTCGTTGAGCAATATGCCAAGCGTGTTGTTTTTGGATTCCAGCTTGTTGGTTAATTTCAAAACCCTTTGCACTGCGGTGTCTGCTTCGTAGAGCAAAATATTTGTATTACCAAGCAAGCCATTTGCGTCTGCCACAAGTTTTTTTAACGGGTCTTTGTTTTCGTCTAGTATTTCATTTACCTTTCTTGTTGCACCCGATAAACCAGCTAAACTGTTATGCAATGCAGGCTCTGCTCTTTGAACTAGGTTGTTTGCCTGGTCTTCAAGGTCTTCGGCTTTTTCTAGAATACGTTTGAACCTGTCTCTGAAATCTTGGGTGGCTAGGGTGGAATCAAGAATTGTGTGAGCGATGTTCATTATTATCCTTGCACTATCCAAAACTTCGCCAGCCATTCCCATAACTTCTGCTATGCCAGCATCAAAAAAACCCTTTATGGTGTCGCTCGTGGAGAAATACTTTGTGGAATCTCCCAGAAGTATTCCAATTTGCCTCTCTCCCAAAAGCCCTATATTCTGCACCCTGATATCTGAATCTATTGGGATTTTAACATCATTTCTCACAGAAATCCTTACCAGAACGCCATTTTTGTGCAAAGCTATGTTATTAACCTTGCCCAGTTTAACTCCGTTTACCTTAACGGGGTCGTCTTGAGCAAGGGTGCTAACTTGGTTAAAACGCAAATAATAGGTTAAAAACGTTTCTCGCGGGTCTTTATCGTTTAAAAAGAATATGCCAAAAACAAGGATTACTACGGCCACAACTATTACGAGGCCTACAATCAGGTAAAGGGTATGGTCCTTTTTCACGGGATAAATCTCTGGGTACACATATTGATAGGGAATTTAGAAAATTTTTAAACCCCAAAATTCCACATTAGATGATCATATATAAAATCATTCCCATTGAATTTCAACCCAAAAAACTTCTCTATTTTTTCCAAAGAGAATAAAAAAGGATCCTTGCCCCACCCTTTATCTTCCTCTACAATAGTAGCACTTGTATCTGGGCGCATTGCAATAGCCTGCTCGGCTATGCTTTTCCAGCTTATCCATTCCGTGCCAAGCCCCAAAAACACCTCCTCATTTAAATCGCTTTCTAAAACCACGGAATACAGCCTTGCGAGTTGCGAAGCGTGGATAAATTGAGTGCCATCGTATTTAGTTAAATGAATAACGCGGTTTTCCTTCACTGCCTGTGTTATATTGAAAAATCTGCGGTCTGGCTGGGTTACGCCGTCTGGGAAAGCCAATTGTCCAAATGTGTAGCCTGGGCGAATGATGTTTCGCTTCATTTTTGAGTTTGACCCAAGAACATAAGCCTCGCCTGCCGCTTTTGTTGCGCCGTATAAATCCATTGGATGGCAAGCCATGTTCTCATTTACATTTCTGCGCATTTTGCCCAGTGCAGCCGTGCTTGAAGTGTAAATGAACTTTTTGCAACCAGCGTTTGCTGCAAACTCCAAAAGTTGAACTGTTGCCATGGTATCGTTTGCAAGCATTGAAAGAGGGGTTTCGCCCCAGCCAAGCGCAATGTGAACACAAGCATCGCAACCATCCAACTCTTTTTTGATAACTTCTGAATCCAGCAAGTTTGCATGGAGCATTTTTACATTTTTGTGCTCTGCAAGGCTTGGGATTTTTTTAGGATTTCTCGCCAAAATTTTTAGCAAATGCCCCTGCTCCAAAAATTCTTTCGCAACAAAATGTCCTATAAAACCTGTGCCTCCAGTTAGAAAAATTTTCATTTTAATCCTCTTTGTTTGTTAGTTATGCAGTTTTCCATCCATTCAAAATAAGGTGCATAAGCTCCCACGCCTTTGAAAAACAAAATTTCTGGAAGCTCATAAGGATGCCTCTCCAAAATAGCTTTCTCCAAAGCCTCATGATGATAGGTTGGTGCTTTGCAAATAAGCAGCACTTCGTTTTCGTCTTCTATTTTGCCTTTCCATTTGTAAACAGAATTTATTGGCACAAGCTGAACGCAGGCAGCAAAGCAATTTTCTACAAGTTCCATTGCCATTTTTTTTGCGCTTTCCATATTTGGCATTGTTGTTGTGCACATCATTGGATGAGACATATTTTTTCTCCTATTATGGCAAATATAGAAAGTCTTAACAATTATATAAATTTCTATATTGTGAATATGCCTAAAACAACAAATGAATGTGTTAGGGGAAATTTTATATTCTTTTTCTTGGTTTTTCTAGGAATAGCATTTTCGCAAGATTCCTCTTTTGTTTTATTGCCGTTAGATACAGTTTCCGTTGTTAAAGATTCCGTTGTTGATACTACTTCTATAGATACTGCGTTAAACGTTATTCCCATAGACACTGCCTCCGCAGATTCTGCGAAAATAAAACCAGGACTACGTTTTTTTGTCTCTGTCGGAGCGCAGTTTATAAATTTTGGGGAACGCTCAAAATTCCAAGCTCTTTTGAATGGTAAATACGAAGAATACGAAAATGATTACAAAGAAGATTCTGTAGGTTATATCCATCCAATAAAACAGGATTTTGAACCTGTTAATTTGTCTTTTCCAATATCGGCAGGTATAATATGGCAATTCAGCGACGTACATTCTCTGGGTTTGGGAGTTGGTTTTGTGTACGATAATGAGTCTGTTATTTTAACAGACAAGCAAGGCGAAATTTATAATCTTAAATATACTTTGCAGGCATTTCCAGTTTTTGCGGAATATCGACTGCTTGTTTCTCCGAATTTAATTAGCCTAAAAAACAACGATTATTTCAGTTTGTTCCTGCGTTATTACTGGCTGCTGCCGCCCACCACAGGGATTAGTTCCTCTTGGGGCAATGCAAAGGCAGATTTTGAACCTCTGGGCAATGGGTTTGGAGTATTTTTAGGTTATCGTTTTTGGGAATGGAATGATTTCTCTGTTTTTGGCGAAATGGGATATTTAAGCCTAGATGTTAAATCCAGTACCCAAAACGGAATACTAAACTCATGGAATTTAGGCGGCGTATCTATTTTAATACGGGCGTTGTTTTAGTTTACTATCTTCCTATATATGAAAAAAGCTCTTATCACCGGAATAACAGGCCAAGATGGCTCTTTTTTAGCCGAATTTTTGCTTGAAAAAGGTTATGAAGTTCACGGTATTATGCGCCGTAGCAGTTCGTTCAACACTGGGCGCATAGAGCACCTTTATTTGGATGAATGGGTGCGCGATATGAAGCACAAGCGGCTTGTGAACCTGCACTATGGCGATATGACCGATTCCAGCTCTCTTATTCGCATTTTGCAATTGGTTCGCCCAGATGAAATATACAACCTCGCTGCGCAAAGCCACGTGAAAGTTTCTTTTGACGTGCCGGAATATACAGCAGAGGCAGATGCCATCGGAACACTTCGCCTTTTAGAAGCGGTGCGAATTTTGGGTATGGAAAAGCAAACCCGCATTTATCAAGCGAGCACAAGCGAGCTTTACGGTTTAGTTCAAGAAATTCCTCAAAAAGAAACCACTCCTTTTTATCCACGCTCTCCTTATGGTGTTGCAAAACTCTACGGTTTTTGGATAACAAAAAATTACCGCGAAAGCTATGGAATGTATGCGGTTAATGGCATTCTCTTTAACCACGAAAGCGAACGGCGCGGCGAAACTTTTGTGACCAGAAAAATTACACTTGCGGCAGCGCGCATTTCTTTGGGTTTGCAGAGCAAGCTATATTTGGGTAATTTAGATTCATTGCGGGATTGGGGATATGCAAGGGATTATGTTGAGTGCATGTGGCTTATTTTGCAGCACAAAGAACCAGAAGATTTTGTTATAGCCACAGGCGAATACCATTCCGTTAGAGAGTTTGCAAGCATCGCATTCAAAAATGCGGGAATTGAACTCAAATGGGAAGGAAAAGGAGTGGAAGAAAAAGGCATTGATGTTAAAACAGGCAACGTTATTGTTGAAGTTGACCCAAAATACTTTAGACCCGCAGAAGTTGAACAACTGCTAGGTGACCCAACCAAAGCCAAAACCCTGCTCGGTTGGAATCCTAAAAAAACCTCTTTTGAAGAATTGGTGAAGATAATGGTTGAAAACGATATTAAACTGGTTAAAAAAGAACATGGAAAAAACATCTAAAATTTATATCGCTGGGCATCGCGGGCTTGTGGGTTCTGCAATTTGGCGTTCTTTGCAAGATAAAGGCTATGCTAATTTAATAGGCAAAAGCCATGCAGAGCTTGACTTGCTCAATTCAAATGCGGTAAAGGATTTTTTTGACAAGGAACAGCCCGAATTTGTGGTTTTGGCTGCGGCAAAAGTTGGTGGAATAGTTGCCAACAACACCTACCGCGCAGATTTTATCTATGAAAACTTGCAAATACAGCAAAATGTGATTGGGGAAAGTTTTAGACACAATGTGAAAAAACTTTTATTTTTGGGCAGCACTTGCATTTATCCAAAGAATGCTCCCCAGCCAATACCAGAAAGTGCTTTGCTAACCGGTGAATTGGAACCTACCAATGAACCTTATGCCATTGCAAAAATTGCCGGTTTAAAAATGTGCGAGAGTTTCAATTTGCAATATGGTACTAATTATATAGCCGTTATGCCAACAAATCTTTACGGTCCAAACGACAATTTCCACCCGGAAAACAGCCATGTTTTGCCAGCAATGATTTACAAAATACATAAGGCAAAATGCGAAGGGGCAGATGTTTTGGAACTGTGGGGAACGGGCGAGCCTTTGCGCGAGTTTTTGTGGAGCGAAGATATGGCAGATGCTTGT
>Ga0182472_107232_pt1 | contig 16748 bp, 17 predicted proteins | sample TergutNc150P3_FD_120804 | JGI IMG/M metagenome (GOLD analysis project Ga0182472, IMG submission 120804)
GTTTCCGATATCATAGTGAAAATCAACCAGAGCGTAGATGCCATAACCAATCACGTTGTTCAGCAAACCAAGGCGAGCAACGAAATAGCTAACAACGTTGCGCAGGCAAACACAGGAGCCAAGCGCGTAGCTGGAGCCATAGGTGAGGTAGCCAAGGGCAGTAAAGACATAGCGCGCAATGCTGGAGAGGCAGCCAAAGGTGCAAACATAGTTAACCAGAATGTATCTGGCATGGCACAGAGTGCACGTGATAGCGTTCAGGGTGCAAAGCAAATAAACGATGGCGCAAGTGAACTTGCAAAGATAGCTGGCGAATTGAAGAACACAATGAACCAGTTCAAGATATAATAGGTATATTTTTCAAGAAAAAGTGCGGAAACGCACTTTTTTTTGCTTTTTTAAAAAAAACTTGACAATTCCCAAAAAAATTATTATATTTATTAAAAAGAGAGGGGAGAAAAGCGTTAAATGCTACAAAAGTATTTATTATCCCTCTTTCTAGTGAAAATTTCATCAATACGGAGGGGAAATCGATGAAAAACATTAAAATAGGCGTTAAGCTAATAGCATCTTTTTTGTTCTTAGCAGTTTTAACTGCATTTATGGGAATATATTCCATAAATAGCTTAAAAAAACTTGATGAAGCAACCGATATTATGTACGAAAAAGGAGCGGTTCCTTTAGGTGTCTTTGTGATTACCGCTGAAGAGGTACAGGAACTCCGGCTTGCAGCTAGTAACTGGCGTCTTGCAAAAACACCTGAACAACGCGCCATTATTTTGAAAAACATAGACGATATCAACAGGAGGCTGGACAATTCCATACACGAGCAACAGAAGCTTACAATATCGGATAACGAAAAGGATGTTTTGCAACAAGTGATAAAGATTACTGATGATTACACCGATGAAGTAGTTGCTTACACAAAACGCACTAAAAAATTTGATTCGGAAGGAATAGCAACAGAAGATTTTCCAGAATCTTTGCTCAAAGCTGGAGATAAATCGTTGATAGATTTGCAAGCCGCAAAAGATTTGAGAGTCAAAGGAGTTCGTAAACTTTCAGACGATGCTGCGGCAGAGGCAAAAAATAGCGTGAACGCAGCAATTGCCGTTTTAGTTGTAGTTGTCCTTCTCGCTATGGGTCTTGGTATATTCTTAACCATTTCCATCACTAATCCTTTAAATATAGTTGTTGGTACTCTTGCCAAGATTGAGAAAGGCGATATGACCGTCCGTGCCGATTTGGAGCGCGGAGACGAACTAGGCACACTTTCCAAAGCACTGGACAGCGTATCTTCAAGGATGCAATCCATATTCAAGAATCTACGCCAGAACGCAGACACCATCGCTGGTTCGGCAGAAGAACTTTCTAGTGTAGGCAGGCAAATAGCTAATTCCGCAGAAGAGAACGTGGCTCAAAGTACATCTATTGCTGGTGCCTCAGATCAAACCTTTGAGAATATAAATTCTATGGCAAGTAGTGCAGAACAAGCCTCCGTGAACGCCAACGAAGTGGCAGGCGCAGCAGAGCAAATGTCCACAAACATGAACACTATAGCTACAGCAATAGAAGAGATGAGTACAAGCATAAGCCAAATATCCAGCAATGCCGGAGAAGCAAGCAAGGTTGCAAACCAAGCCACAGTCAAATCTAGCGATGCCACCGACGTTATGCACAAACTGGGCATTGCGGCTAAAGAAATAGGTCAGGTTACCGATGTGATAAAGAGGATAGCAGATAAAACAAACCTTTTGGCTCTTAATGCCACCATAGAAGCTGCCTCGGCAGGAGAAGCAGGCAAGGGCTTTGCTGTGGTGGCTGGTGAAATAAAAGAACTTGCAAACCAGAGCGCAATGAGTGCAGACGATATAGCACGGCGCATAGAAGGCATCCAAGTTGGCACAGGTGATGCGGTGACTGTGATAAAAGATGTTTCTGATATTATAGTGAAAATCAACCAAAGCGTGGAGGCTATATCCAACCACGTTGGTCAGCAGACTAAGGCTAGTAACGAGATAGCTAGCAATGTAGTGCAGGCAAACATAGGAGCCAGGCGTGTTGCTGGATCCATAGGCGAGGTAGCAAAGGGTAGCAAAGATATAGCACGCAATGCCGGTGAGGCAGCTAATGGTGCAAAAGTAGTTAATCAAAATGTTGCTGGCATGGCACAAGGTGCACGTGATAGTCTTCAGGGTGCAAGGCAAATCAATCAGGGCGCAAGCGAACTCGCAAAAATAGCTGGCGAATTGAAGAATACTATGAATCAGTTCAAGATATAATACAATAGCTAGCGGGGAGTAGCTGGTTACCTCCTTCCCGCTAGCACATATTTTCAATTTAAATCACCGAGTTTACGCTGTTTATGTACTCTAGAATGTAAACGAAAGATAGTAGCAAATCGCTTGCTACAATAAAGATAAATGAGCTAACCACAGATTGTGAAGTTGCTATTGGCACAGCGCGCTGGTCATTTCTAATTTTGGTTCCGTAGAAGCAGGCATTAGTTGCTATTATAGAAGCAAATACGCAGGGTTTTATAAAACCCATTATAAAATCAACAGGTTTTAGAGCAGCCAAGATTGAAATAAAATATGAGTTCCATTCCAACTGCGTATGGAAAAATCCTTCCAAAAGAATTGTAGCAGCTTTTGTTATTAAAAAACCAGAACCAATTGCAGAAACGCAAAAAAAACAGTTAGCTATAAGCATAGCTAGAATCCCGCCAATCAGTGCGGGCAAAACCAAAAAACGCATTGGGTTAATGCCAAGCGTTTCCAAGGCATCTATTTCTGAATTTACCTTCATACTTGCCATGCGAGTTGTTAAGGAGCTTCCACTACGACCAGCTATCAAAAAACCCGTTAAAATTGGTCCCAGCTCGCGAACTATGGCTATCACCATCAAATTTCCAAAAAAGTTTCCAAAACCTATTTTTGGTACCAAGCCAGCGGTGTTTATTATTAACACGCTTCCCAAAATTGTGCCTACTATAAAAATGAGTGGCAAAGATTTTACGCCAATATTAAACACTTGTGCAATTATCTGTTCAATATCTATTTTTCGGTTGCCTCTGTCATGAAAAAATGAATGTATTGCAAGAAAAAACAGCGATAGCAGTTGCCCCAAATGCGATTGCAAAAATAAATGCCCAATACGGCTTATGGCTTGCCCTGATATTGAAAAGTTAGAAGAGTAGTTCATTTATTTCTTCCCAAAGTTCTGGAATACCTTTTTTTGTTTTTGCACTGGTTACAAGCGGAAATTCTTGCAAGCCAAAATTTTCCTTGAGCTTTTTCTTTGCGGCTATGGATTCTCCTTGGTTTAATTTGTCTGCTTTGCTTGCAATTAAAAGAATGGGGATTTCAGAATTTTTTATTCCGTTTATGGTTTCAAAATCTATTTTGTGCCCGCCGTGCCGAATGTCCACCAAATAAACTATACCTTTCAAATCTTGTGCTTTTTCCACGTAATTTTTTATGCGGTTTGCCATATCGTCTCGCATGCTTATGCTCACTTTTGCATAACCCACGCCCGGTAAATCCACAAAGTAAAAAGAATTTCCAAAGGAATTTGCAACCAAAAAAAAATTTATTTCACGAGTTTTCCCAGGAGTGCCGCTGGTTTTCACAATTTGCTTTCCCAAAAGAGCATTCATCAAACTAGATTTACCAGCATTAGAACGCCCAAGGAATGCAAGATGTGGAATTCCGTCTTTGGGAACTTGTTTTATTGAGGTTGCTCCAAGCACAAAATTAACAGCAGATATTTGCATTGCTTCACTATTCCTCATTGGGAATAACAAGCCAGCATATTACATAAGCTAAAAATCCGGTACCTGCAAAAATTGCAAGACATGCCCAAGCTATGCGCACGAGTGTTACATCTAAACCAAAGCTTTCGGCAAATGCACTACAAACACCGGCTATTTTTTTATTGCTTTTTGAAAGTCTAAGAGGTTTCATTTTGCAGTTTCCTTTTCAGAATTTTCAGGTTTTTTTGAGATATTTTTTAACAGGAATGCAATTACATCTGGTGTTAAGTCTGCTATTTTTGAAAGTGCAGATTGCCCCTTCTCTATTGGCAAAACTTTAACATCATCTCCTTTGAGCACCAAAAATGCTACAGGGTCTATGCGAAGCCCGCCTCCGCTAGAAGCTAAATCGCTTTTGCCCGAATGCCCACCCATGCCCATTCCAACAGACACGCGGCTAACGGGAATAACAGTTGATTCCCCAGAACGTATTGGCTCGCCAATAACAGTTTCTGTTTGCGCTATATTTTTCAGCTTTTCTAAAAGCGTTTCTGCAATGGTTTCTACGGACATAATTTAAATATAGTAAAAACGCTCCTTTTCCCTCATAACTTTGCGCTCCGCTTTGCTATGATGGTCATAGCCGCAGATGTGCAAAAGTCCGTGCACAAGAACTCGCTTTAATTCTTTGTAATATGAGTTGCCATAGAGTGGGGCTTGCTTTTTAACTTGACCTTCGGCTATATAAATTTCGCCTAATAATTTTGGATCATTCCACGCAAAAGAGAGAACATCGGTTACGCGGTCAATTTTGCGAAAATCACGGTTAAGTTTTCTTTGCATGGAATCATCACAAAGAACAATGTTTACAAAGGTATTCTTTTTTTCTTTTTTTAGCAGAGCCTTGGCTAGAGGCTCCAAACGCGGCTGCCAGGGAAATTTTTTTTTAGGGATTGTTGAAAAAAAATTCAAATTTCATACCATTTCTTGAGCACCTCAATAATCTGCTCGGCTTGTGCTTTGCTGCTAACATTGAATTTGCTACGCTGTTTATACACGCCGCTGATTTTTTGAAAACGCCTTAACGAAACTTTGGCTTCTCCAAAATTTCCGGTTTTATCTTTTTCTTGGTAAAGAAAAGCTATGGTAGCCCATGCGCCTTTCGTAAGATATTCCTTGGCGAGTTCTTTTACAATTACTTCGCCAGCTTCATCCAGTTGCTCAACTGTAGGTTCTGTATTTTCCGTATCCATAATGGTAAATTTAGAAATTCATTGTACCCTATCGAACCATACGCCTTTAAAAGTTTGAAAGCGCCATACCTGCTTGCCTTTTATTGTGATGTAATATTCCGCTGTTGCACCATCGCTTCTTGTGTAAAGAACCATATAGCAATCTACGCCCTGAATACGCAATTTTTGCCCAGTGTATCTGGCAATTGCAGTCCAAGCGTTAGGTTCAAAGGGAACTTCCCAAACAGGCGAAAGTATTTTGAGGTCTTTGCTTTTGTTTTTTTCATCTATCTTTGCTGTTAAAAAATAGAGAAATTCCTCTGGAATGGCATCGTTTTCAAAGGTAATTGTGCCATTGCTCAGGTGGTTGCGCCAATAAATAGCCGCCGGTTTTTCTGAATAATCTCTAAAGCTCCACTCAACAGAATATAAACCGTCTCTAATGGAATTTTGCCAAACCGAGCTTTCTTTGGCGGCATTGTAAATTCCCGTTGTGTGCATTGAAAAAGCAGTATCTAACGTCCTATATTGCAATTCAGACGAGAATTCTATGCTATCCCCTGTTTTTTGAGTGTGAATTCGAGCCGTTACCGGGTAAAAAGTGCCGTTTATAGGGAGTTTTGCGGAAAACCAAGCGTCTTCTGCTTTAACCAAGCCAAGTGCCCAAACCAAAAAGCAAGCGAAAAATAGCAGCTTATGCATTGGAGCGTTTAGCCCTCAATTAAGCGTTCTGCCAGTTCTTTATTAAATTCCTGAGTATTGTAATAACCGTTTTCAAGGCGTTCTTTAACTGGAGCAATACGTTCTTCTCTTATTTCGGGCAAGGCATTTGCTCTGGCTTTTACCAAGGCTTCCGAAGAATTGCCGGCATTTGCGGATATGGATACATCATAATCGGCTGCGGTTTTGCCTTTTTTTGGAACCTTTTCTTTTTTTTCACGAATACTTTCCTCCGAAGCGGCTTTTTTAAGCCACTCGGCAGCATTGCTCTGAACACCTGTATTAGAAATATGCATTCGTTACCTCTTACTCCTTTTATCGGCATAAAATAGAAAATTCTTTAGTGAAAATCATTACTATATTATACCTATTATGAAAGTCTGTACGCAGAACTTTGGGAAAGGTGCCCAAAAGATAGATGTCTATAAAAAATTAGGCGGTTATTCCAATATAGGTCGCCGCCTTTTTGATTTGTCTCAGTTTGAACTAATAGATTTGGTTCAAGGCTCTGGGCTTAGAGGCAGGGGCGGTGCTGGGTTTCCAACTGGAATGAAGTGGAGCTTTGTGCCCAGAGGCGGCAAGCCCGTTTATATAGCGGTGAACGCAGACGAAGGCGAACCCGGTACTTTTAAAGACCATTTTTTGATGAGAGAAGATCCTCATCGCCTTATTGAAGGCTTGATAATAGCAGGCTGGGCTTTAGGTGCAAGGAATGCTTACATTTATGTTCGCGGCGAATTTTTGCCTGCGATAGAGGCTTTAACCGAGGCTATTAGGGAAGCCTATAAAGCTGGCTTTTTGGGAAAAGATATAGGCGGAACAAAATACAGTTTAGACATTGCCGTGCATAGAGGCGCAGGTGCTTATGTTTGCGGCGAAGAAACAGCTCTTATAAATAGTTTGGAAGGGCAAAAAGGGCAGCCTCGCCTTAAACCACCATTCCCTGCTGTGAATGGTGCTTGGAATATGCCCACTTGCGTTAATAATGTTGAAACCATAATGGCATTGCCTTGGATTTTAGAAAATGGGCCAAAAGAATATCAAAAACTTGGAACACCCAAAGCTGGCGGCACAAAGGTTTTTTGTATTTCTGGAGATGTTAAAAAACGTGGAGTTTATGAGGCAAGGCTTGGCATTCCCTTAATGGAACTTTTAGAAAGCGAAGAGTATTGCGGAGGCATTATCGGCAATTTAAAAGGCTGCATACCGGGCGGCTCTTCAACCCAAGTTTTAACACCAGAAGAATGCAAAAAAGCAAATATGGATTACGAAAGCCTTGCCGCAATGGGAACAATGTTTGGCTCCGGTGCGGTTATGCCCTTTAACGATACCCACAGCATTGTTCAAATGCTAAACACACTTGGCAAATTTTATTCACACGAATCTTGCGGGCAATGCACACCTTGCCGCGAAGGAACTGGATACGTTCAGCGCATAATATCTTGCATTGCAAACGGCAAAGGCAAAGATGGAGACCTTGAACTCTTGGATAACCTTTGCAAAGGTTTTACGGGCACAACGGTTTGTCCACTTGCAGCCGCCCTTGCCGCTCCCGTGCAGAGTTATCTGCAAAAATTCCGTTCCGAATTTGAAGAGGCAATTTTAAGCAATCCCGAACACGCAAGCCCCAGATTAAACGAAAACTACCGCCCACAAGGGTGGTTTGGAAACTGACGATGCAAAAATTATTAGCCTTTTTTGTTGTTTTGCTTTTTGCCCTTGTAGGTTTAGGTATGGGCAGTATGTTTTACATGTACAAGCAGTGGGAAAAAATCTCTCCTTTAAAAGAACCTGTGCTTTTGGAAATCCCCAAAGGTTATGGAGCAGAGCAAGTTGGCAGAATGCTGCAAAAAAACGGAGTGATTGAAAGTGCAAGGTCTTTTAAATGGTGGTGCAGTTTTCACTCTGGCAGTGTGAATTTCAAAACTGGATGGTATAAAATTCCCATAGGGCAAAACATAGAGCAAATTGTAGCCCTTTTGAGTTCCGGCAAAACAGCCAGCATAAGGGCAACCATTCCAGAGGGAAAAGCAACTTGGGAAATAGCTGGTATTTTGTCACATCCGTTAAATTTAGACAGCGCAAAACTTGATAGCTTAATGCATAACGAATTCTTTGCGAAGTCTCTGGGTGTAGACGCAAAAGATTTGGAAGGCTATCTTCTCCCAAACACTTATGATTTTCCTTATGGCGCAGATGAGCAACTCGTAATAAAAATTTTAACGCGCGCAAATTTAAAGCTGCGTGACGAAATGCAAGCCAAAAACAGCCCTGTTTGGGATGAGCTTGGTGGCTGGCACAAAGTTTTGACAATGGCAAGCGTTGTAGAAAAAGAAGCTGCCGTTCCACAGGAACAAGTTCATATAGCGGGCGTTTTTTTAAACCGCTTTAGAATAGGAATGCCCTTGGGCGCAGATCCAACCGTTAGATTTATTTTTCGCAACCTAACAGGCCCAATATATAAAAGCCAGCTTGAAAGCAATAATCCTTACAATACTCGCAAATTCGCAGGTCTTATGCCTGGTCCCATATCAAACCCAGGCAAGGCGGCAATAGAGGCAACATTATTTCCAATAAAAACCGAGAGTCTCTTTTTTGTGGCAAAAGACGATGGTTCAAGAGAACATTTTTTCAGCAAAACTCTTTCTCAACATAACTCGTATAAAAATACTGCGGCAAAGAATAGGGGAGAGTGAAAGTTTTACTATATTATACCTGAACAAATGTTCAGGTATAATATGGAACTTTTACAAAAACTCAAAATCCTTGCCAGTGCTGCAAAATACGATGTCTCCTGTTCCTCCAGTGGAGGTTCAAGAACAACTCAAAGGGGAGGCTTTGGAAACTCCTGCCCTGCTGGTGTGTGCCACTCCTTCACAGAAGATGGGCGGTGCATTTCGCTGCTTAAAATTTTGCTCACTAATGTGTGCCTTTATGATTGCGCTTATTGCGCAAACCGCAAAAGCAACGATGTTCCTAGAGCCACATTCAAGGTGGAAGAAGTTGTAAAATTGACTCTTGAATTTTACAAAAGGAACTACATAGAAGGCTTGTTTTTGAGTTCTGGGGTTATTAAAAACCCAGATTATACAATGGAGGCTTTGCTTCGCGTTGCAAAAAGTTTGCGGGAGGAACATAAATTTGGCGGCTATATTCACCTTAAAGCAATACCGGGTGCAAGCCAGGATTTAATAACCTTGGCGGGCTATTACGCAGACAGAATGAGCTTGAATATTGAAATTCCATCCGAGCCATCTCTAAAAATGCTTGCGCCCGACAAAAATTTTGAATCTGTTTATTCGCCTATGAATAGCCTGCGAACAAAAATTCTGGAGCATAAGGGAAATTTAAAGAGAAGGGGATTGAAAAAGTTTGTTCCAGCGGGGCAGAGCACTCAGATGATTGTGGGGGCAAGCCCCGAAAATGATTTGAACATAATAACCCTTGCGGCAAGCCTTTACAAGAGGCAGGAATTGAAAAGGGTTTATTATTCCGGATATATTCCAATAAATGAGGATAGGCGTTTGCCTGTGATTTCTGCGCCGCCTCTTAAAAGAGAAAACCGTCTTTACCAAGCGGATTGGCTAATGCGTTTTTACGGTTTTAGCTACGATGAAATTTTGGATAAAAACAACCCCTGGCTAGACCCGGAATTTGACCCAAAAATGGCTTGGGCTTTAAGGCATCCTGAGTTTTTCCCTATAGACTTGGATTGTGCTAGCTATGAGGAGATTTTGCGTGTTCCGGGCGTGGGGGTGAAAAGTGCAAAGTTTATTGTGCACAGTCGCCGCTTTGGCAAAATTCGCTTGGAACATTTGAAAAAGATGGGGATTGCATTAAAAAGAGCAAAGTTTTTTATTGCAAATCCTGACTTACCAACAGAGTGGCAAAAACTATATCCAGAACAAGTTAGGGTGCAGTTGAGTAATAGAACAATTCTTTGAAATACCTGTCCCAGTAATGGCGGTTTGCATCGTAGCGAAATTTACGCTTTTCGGCTATCTTTATGTCTTTGAAATAATAAAAATCCACCTCTGCATAGGCGGAATAAATCTTTGCTGTGTCTCCGTGAAATTCTCTTAAATCTTTGATTACAAAATAAGGGGTATCTAAAACATTTTCCTTGCTAGAACCTTTGATTATTTGAGCCACCATGCTCTCCAAATCTTGCTGCAAAGTTTTTTCTAAACGCTCATGAACCCTAAAAGCAGGGTCAGCGCATGAGGTTAAAACAATCGCAAAAATAAGAACTCTTGCCCAAACCCTATACCCCAAACCCTATACTCCAAATATTAGAACGAATAAGTCGCAGAAATTCTGCTTATTAAACGACCTTCGCCTTGGAACGGATTGCGGAACACAACGTCTTCGGCTACAGTAGCATCTATTTTCAGTTTTTCTTCAACGTTGATTCCAATACCAAAGCCAACATTATCGTCTCCTGTGCCATCACTAATAGCATTGGTTATAAAATAATTTCCGTTACCTCTACAACCAGTGTTGCTCGGGCATAGAATACTATTAGCTTGTCCTCCTGCTGTGTAGTTTGCGTAAGCAATGGTTTTTTGACCACCAACACGAAGAACAAACCAATCCCACCAAATATTCTTTTCAATGCCAAAGCTAATTGTGCCACCAACCTGCCATAAACGAGGTATTGAACCTTCACCCCAAAGGTCTCCTTCTCCTACATCTGTGAATATAGTTTCGTTGTCATTCTTTTTCCAATTGGAACCAGCACGTTGGTTATTATAGAATCCTTTTAAGCCAAGCCAAAAGAAACCTCTATCAAAAGCAGCATCTACACCCATACCAAGACCTGCATCTAATTCACTACGACCAGGAGCAGCCATACTGCGGAAAGAAGCCACGGGAATTAAATGCCCATTTATTGCATTGATTCTTGAAAACAAGCGAATATTGCCAAAGTATGAAAAAAGCGAATCTGTGAAAAGTTTGCGTTCACGAGGACCATATTGCAAGCGAGCAGTACCAATAGAAACTTCCGCTGAATAATCACTTGAAATTTCAATGTTTGTACCCAAGTCTAATTGCAGAGCAGATACAAAAGCTTCGCTGGATATTCTTCCATCGCCGCTCAGACCGTCTTGATGAGCTATATATATGTGTGCACCAAATGCTTTGTTGCCAATATTTGCACCCAAGAAGCCATCAAAATTAGTTGCTGGTACAGGAGTACGTTCTCCGTATGGAGCAATAACGGTGTCGGTTACGATGCGATCGGGAACATAGCCTAATAATCTTTTTTCTTTGCGATTTAACACGCCAGCAATAGAAAGAGAATTCTCTGCGCTAATTTTTAGCGAGAATATACCTCCGAACCAAGGGTCAAGAGGGTCCCTATTTTGCCCTACCGAGATGCTATCTGATGGGTGAAGGTAGTTACCCAACTCACCTATCAAAAAATTAGGATAGAGGTTGATGTTGGAAGGATTGTCGAAAATGGAAATGTCATCCATAATAAAGGTGGAATTCTTTCCCATAGACTCTACACGAGCATTGGTTGCAAAAGCAGACACGCTACCAACCACGGCTACTGCGGCAATAGCAAAACGCAAAGTTTTCATTGAACATCTCCATTAAAGGTATTTAAGTTCTTAATTTAGAAAAAAAATCCCATTACTCGTTTATATCTTCTAAACGTACCGAGCCTACTTTGCTAACTCCTTTTTCTTCCTGAGTTACACCGTAAAGCCTATCGGCAGCCGCCATGGTTCTTTTGTTGTGGGTAATAATCACAAACTGGGTTTGGGAGCTAAAACGGCGGAGTAGTGCCATAAAACGCCCTATATTGGCATCGTCCAATGGTCCGTCAATTTCGTCTAATATGCAGTAAGGGGAGGGTTTTACCATATAAAGGGCAAAAAGTAGAGCCGTGGCGGTTAAAGCACGCTCTCCACCAGACAAAGCTCTGACTCCCCTCATTTTTTTACCTGTTGGGCGGGCATTTATCTCAATTTCGGCTTCCAGAGGGTCTAAATCACTTTGCATAGTAAGCAAAGCCTCGCCATCTCGCATTAAACTCGCAAAAACTTCCTGATAATTACGTTGTATTTTGCGGAAAGTATCCAAAAAACGATCCCTAGCCACTAGGTCTAGCCTTTCCATAACAGCAACTAGGCTGTTTTTAGCTTTGCTCAAGTCGTTGTATTGAGCCTCTATGGAAAGCACTCTTTCACGTTCCGCTTCAATATCTTCTGTAGCAGAAGTAGACACGGGACCTATAGCCTTTATTTTTTCGCGCAAATCGTATATTTCAACATTTGCTTCGCGTTCGTATATTTGCACAGTGGTAAAACCTTGCTCCGCAGGCTCATTTTCCAAATCAAACTCATATTCCTGAAAAATACGCTCTCTTATTTTTTCAAGTGCATTTGAGCAGTCTTGCATAGCAAGCTCTAGGCTGTGGGTATTTTTGTCTTTTTCGCGCAAAGAACTGTTTATTTCACGGAGCTGGCTCCGCCAGTCTTCTATATCACCAGCCATAACGGTATATTTTTCTCTGGCTGCATCTCGCAATTTTTCTTTTTTTGACAAAAGCTCGTTTTGTTCCTCTATATTAATAGCCTTGTCCTCAAGCTCTCTTTTTAAAAGTTCTTTTTTGTCTTTTATTTCTGTAAGCTCATCTGTACGCAAAACAATGATGTTGTTGATGGTTTTTATTTGCTCCCTTACAGAACCCAAACGGTTTAGGGAACCAGCGAGTTTGGCAACCAAATCCTCTTGGGTTTTTAATGACTGCTCCTGTTTTTGCAATTCGGAGTCTGTTTTTACAAATTCCTGCTCTGCCTGTTCTAGTTCAAGACCTGCGGCATTAAGCTCTGTATTTGAGTCTTTGGAAATTTTAAGCTCTTGCAACTTGGCTTCTAATTTTGAAATGTCTTGTTCGTTTTTTTCTTTTTGAGCTTTGAAAGCAAAGATGCCAGCACCTGCGATTTCTGCCTCTGAATTAGCCTTTATTGCACGTGTGTTTGCACTTTGTTTTTCTTCGGTTGCATTTGAAATTAAAATGGAAAGCTCTTGCAGTTTTTCGCTTGTTGCGTTAATTTGCGAGTTTACAGACTCTGTTTTTTCATTTAAAGAATCTATGGCTGTTTTTAATTTTTTCATCTCTGCATTTTGTTGCAAAATTCCTAAATTTTCTTTTTGTTCCCCTCCAACTTTTGCAATGCCCAAGGAACTAATTGCCTCACAATTTTCGGTGCAAAACCATAAATCCTTGCCTGCATATTTTTTTGCAAGTTCTGCCGCTGTTTCAAGGTCTTTTGCCAAAAAATATTTTGAGAGCAGAGAGTTCAGCAGGGCAATGGATTTTTCATTGCATTTTACAAAGGAGGCAAGCGGCACAATATCTGGTTCATTGATATTTGTTTTTTCTTCAAACAAATTGGTGTTCCAAGCGAGTAATGCGCGACCAAAGTTTTCTTTGTTCAAAAGTTTTGCACTGCACAAAACCATATCTTGATTTTCCATTAAAAGAGCCTGCACAGAAGAGCCAAGACAAAATTCAACCAAGGGAGCATATTTGCTTTCCAAAACATCTATCTGATTAGAGAGCAAAAGAATTCCTTCTTCGGTTTTTTGGTTTAAAAGCCATTTGTTGCCCTCCAAGTTATCCATATTTTCGCTTATGCTTTGCAGGGTTTCAAGCCTAGCTTCTAATCGGTTCTTGTTGCTGATGGCTTCTATTTTTTGATTTTTCAAGGATTCAAGAGTTTCGCTCAAAGCATCTCTTTCATTTGTTAAAACATTTATCTTTTCTGCAAGCATTTCAGATTCTTTTTTGCTTTCGCCGCTTTCATTCTCTTTGTTGTTTTTTAATCTTTCTTGCTCCTGTATTTGAGCATCGAGATTTTGAATGTCTTTTGAGGCTTGCTGCATTCTCTCGCTCAGCATTTCCATTTCGGCATTTATTATTTGCCATTGACTTTGCAATTTTCCCTGTTCTTGAACGGTTAGCAATCTTTTGTCTGATAGTTCCCTATGCTTTTTACGTAGCTCTTCTACTGTGTTTCGCAAATTCAGCAATATTTCGGTTTCTTTTTTGCCCTCTTTTTCTACGTCTCCCAAGCTTTGCATTTCTGCATTCAATTCTGAAATTCTGTTCTCGCTCTCGCTAATTTCGCGCTCGCAACGAGCTTTATTTTCTTCTAGTTCTTTTTCCCTGTTTTGAAGATTTATGTAATCTGAATTCAGCTTTGCTATTTCCGCTGCGTTATCGTAATATATTTTTTCGCATTCCCTGAAATATTCTTCTTCGTTTGTTATCAAAAGCCTTTTTTCTTCTATTTTAGTTTCAAGTTCTGTTTGCTTTGCATTTAGTGTGCTAAGTTCGGTTTCGCCGGCAGTTTTCGCTTTTAAGAGGGCGTGCAGTGAAGCCTTGCTTTCTTTGTATTTGCTAATGCTAATGGATACATCCAATTCTTTTAGGCGGTTTTTTAACATGCGTAAATCTTGGGCACGGGCAAGCATTCTCTCTTGTTGCTTGAACTGATTTTTAGCGTGTTGCAATTCAATAGCTATGCGTTCCATGTCTGCGCTAACGCGCTCAAGCTGAGACACGGCTTCTTTTTTTTGTTTTTTGTATTTGCTCACACCTGCGGCTTCTTCAAAAATTGTTCTGCGCTCATCTGCTTTGTCGCTGAGCAGTGCATCTACCATTCGCTGATCCATTTGCGAATATGAGCCTGCGCCCATGCCGGTATCTGCAAAGAGATTTTTTATATCTGCAAGGCGGCATTCCTGATTGTTTATCAAATATTTGGATTCGCCATCGCTAAAAGCTTTTCTGGTTATCATCACCTCTGCATATTCAGATGGCAAAAGCCCTCTATCGTTTTCTATTACAAGTGAAACCTCTGCCATGCTCATAGCAGGTCTCTCTTCTGTTCCAGAAAAAATAACTCCCTGCATTTTGTCCATTCTGAGGAGCCCAGCTCTTTGCTCGCCCATAACCCAGCGAATAGCATCTACTATATTAGATTTTCCGCAACCATTTGGACCAACAATGGCGGTTAATCCATTTCCTTCTAATTGGATTTCCACCTTTTGCGCAAAGGATTTAAAACCGAAAATTTTTAATTTTTGTATTTTCACTGGGAAGGGTAATGTAGAAAAATTCTATATTAAATCCCATGAAAACTGCCCTAATCATAGGTGCTGGCCCAGCCGGGCTTACCGCTGCTTTGGAATTCCTAAAAAAAGGTGATATTCATCCGATAGTCATTGAACAGGAAAATTTTGTTGGCGGAATTAGCCGCACGGTGGAGCACAACGGCAATAGAATGGATATTGGCGGGCACAGGTTTTTCAGCAAACACAATTGGGTTATGGAGTGGTGGAAAACAATTTACGGAGACATGATGCTACGCCCACGCCTCTCACGTATTCTTTATATGCGAAAATTTTTTGACTATCCGGTATCGCTAAATGCAAATACAATAAAGGGTCTTGGACTTTGGAGAATGGCAAAAATAGGCACAAGTTATTTAAAATCTAGTTTATTCAAAATTAAAACAGAAAAAAATTTGCAAGATTTTATGCTGAACCGTTTTGGCAAAGAACTTTACCTAACATTTTTCAAAGATTACACAGAAAAGGTATGGGGCATTCCATGCGAGCAAATAAGTGCGGAGTGGGGTGCGCAAAGAATAAAGGGACTGAGCATTGCCAAAACAATAAAGCACGCACTTTTTAAAAACACCAAAGAGACAAGTTTAATAGATGAGTTTTTATATCCCAAACTTGGACCAGGAGATTTATGGCAACGTGCTGCGGATAAAGTTCTGGAAATGGGCGGGGAAATTAAATTGGGCACAAAAATAGAGAAATTGAATTTAAAAGAATACGATTATGTTCTAAGCTCAATGCCAATTAAAGATTTGATAAATGCCCTAGAAGATGTTCCACCAAACATCAAGGAAATTGCAAATGGTTTGGTGTATAGAGATTTTATAACGGTTGGAGTACTTTTAGAAAAACTTGAAGTGGGAGACATTAAGGATAATTGGATTTATGTTCAAGAAAGCGATGTGAAAGTTGGCAGATTGCAAATTTTCAATAATTGGAGCGAGTATCTTGTTAAAGATAAAAGCAAAATATGGCTTGGCATGGAATACTTTGCAAACGAAGGTGATGATTTGTGGAATATGAGCGAGCGAGTTTTCTCAAAATTTGCCATAAGTGAGCTTGAGAAAATTGGCATGGCAAAGAAAGAAAATGTTTTAGATACTGTGGTGGTTAAAGTTTCAAAAGCTTATCCGGCATATTTTGGAACATACAATAAATTTGCTGAACTCAAGGAATGGTTAGATGGTGCTGACAATTTGTTTTTAATTGGGCGAAACGGAATGCACAAATACAACAATATGGATCATTCAATGTTAAGTGCCAAAGAAGCTGTGAATGCCATTTGCAGCAATTCAAAAGATAAATCTGCAATTTGGAGCGTGAATAGCGAAGAGGATTACCATGAGGGTAAATAAGGATTTTCTAAAATCACTCGCACCGATGTTCATACAATATTTTTTTGCAGGATTGTTTTGTGCATTTGTGAATTGGGGCGTTTTTTATTTTTTGAACTATAAATTGGGAATGTACTATTTGCTTGCGGCATTGTTCTCTTTTTTTATATCAGCAACGGTAAATTTTGTTTTATGCAAAATCATTTTCAAATCCAAAGAAGGCAGGAAAAAACGCACGGAATTTGTAATGATAATACTTGTGGGAGCAATAGGCTTGGCCATTGACTTGGGAACAACCGCTTTTTGCGTGGAAATTTTGGGGCTTCCAAATATGATTTCAAAAATAGTCGGAACCGGAGTAGCCTTTATATTTAATTATACGAGCAAGCAGTTTTATATTTTTTCACATAAATGAGATTTTTACTATATTTCAATAATATTATGAAAAAGTTGTTAAGCCTCTTACGTGAGCCATTGTTTTACTTGCTGCCCTCGCTTGCTCTAGCTTGGTTTTGGATTATTCCAACAGAATCAAGCATCAGCGATGTTGTGCTAACC
>Ga0182472_107233_pt1 | contig 16682 bp, 20 predicted proteins | sample TergutNc150P3_FD_120804 | JGI IMG/M metagenome (GOLD analysis project Ga0182472, IMG submission 120804)
TTCATAAGCTACGGGGTGTGGTGGATTAAAGCCTACATAACAAGGGCTATAAACGAACAGGGAAATTTGGTTCGCCTTCCGGCAAACCAGTATTTGCGCATTCGCAAAGGATTGAAAAAGCAGGCAAGAGGTCAGGAAGTTAGCGAAGCGGTTATGGATTTAATCCAATTAGGGCAAAAAGGCGTTAGCATAGACAGCCCACTTAATGTGGACAGCAAAGCCTCTTATGCAGAATCCCTGCCAGATGCCACCGCCACAGACCCGGAATCTAGCTCTGAGATTCAAGCCATAGAGGATGGCATCAGAGAAATATTGAAAGCCTTGCCCGCAAGGGAGTACAATGTTTTAGCTGGCATTTACGGCATTGGCTTAAATACCCCGCAAACGCTTAGAGAAGTTGGCGAAACAATGAACATTTCCCACGAGCGTGTTAGGCAGCTTAGGGATCAAGCTCTAAAGCGAATAACTCACACAGTGACAAAAGAATTTTTGAAAGAAAACCTTGAGGCTCTGGCAAGAGCCAAGCAGAACCACAAACACTAACCCAAAGGAGAACACCATGAAAAAAGTCATCAAATCATTGTTCATCTCAGCCGCACTTGCAACTGCGGTTTTCGCCGGAGAATCCGAAAATTTCGGAGGACTTGGCATATCTGTTTGGACTGGCAAAACCGGTGTGAAAATCGCCGGAGTTATTCCAAACTCCCCTGCCGAAGGCATTGGTCTGCAAGCTGGAGACTTAATAGTTTCCGCAAACGGAACCGAGCTTTCTGCTGTTGAACCCGAAAATCAGGTAAGCCATATACGTGGCGAGGCTGGAACTTCTATTAACTTGGTGGTAAACCGAAACGGAGACGTATTTTCTGTTTCCACCAAAAGAATAGACCTTTCTGTGCAGAGTCTAGATACAAAAGAAATCTCAGACTGGTATGGAAAAGACCAAGGTTTAACCGCAGAAGAGCTTAACTTTTTGGCAAGCCAAAAAACAACGGAAGGCTACCAGCTTCTTGCCATTATGCAATACGGAATTCCGGTTTTGAATTCTGCAGAAAACCTGGGAGCAAACGCTGTTCAGCAAATCTCAATCAAAAAGGCAGCAGAACCTGAAACCTATCAGGCTCCAAAACCAATTCAAGCAGACATTGGCTTAAAGAGCAAACTTGATAATGCTAATGCTTTGCTGATTGTGAATGCAAAAGGTGCTCGTGCTAATAAGCAGGGAAAAGGACCGATTTATAGGGTGAAATAGTCTGAATCTTGATTGGACAAGATTCGAGGATTAATAGGATTTAAGCATATATTGTTGCACAATCCTGAAAATCCTTGAATCCTGAGAATCGGGGTTCAAGACAATTAATACAAACGTTTCTTATGCTGTTCCGCAAGTTCTTTTTGCAATTTGCGGCGGGCAGAAGTGTGGATACGCTTCTTTTTCTCGGAGGGTTTTTCAAATCTTTGATGTTGTTTGACATCGGAAATGATGCCGTTTTTCTCGCAAGATTTTGTGAACCTCTTTAAAGCTTTCTCAAAAGGTTCGTTTGGCTTTACTACTACTCCTATCACAGATATCCTCTAGTCAAAATTTTCCATAAAATATAGAAAAATTTTATGACTTTGTCAAGGATTTATAGGCTAAAGGCAAATAAATTGGAAAAATTTTAGCCAAGAACTCGCTTACCCTTGATTTTCACCTGATTTTTTACTATATTTTAATCTTACAGTTTACAGGAAACATTATGGCAGCAGTAATTCGCTTATCTAGATTTGGAAAACGCCATCACCCTACTTATAGGGTTGTGGTTACAGACAGCCGCAAGGCTCGCGATGGTCAGTTCATAGAGCAACTTGGCTTTTATGACCCCAATTTAAAAATCCCAGACGTCCGTTTTGTGTACGATAGAGTTATGTATTGGCTCGGAGTTGGTGCGCAACCCTCCGATACCGTGCGTTCCTTGCTAAAGCAGAAAGGCATAATGGCTCTTTTCCACGAAAAACGTGCTGGCAGAAGCATTGAAGGCAAAACCCCAACCCCAATACCATTAAAGGCCAAAAAAACAAAGCTAGGTCCCAAAGCCAAAGCTCGCATTGAAGCAGAAAAAAATGCAGCGGCAGCTCCGGCAGAAGCCCCGCAGGGCTAAAAAAAATGGATTCTTTTGTGGCTGTGGGGCGTTTAATGCGAACCCACGGCATTTATGGTGATATTCTCTGCAAACCTCTTAGCCACGATTTTGATAGACATTCCTTGTTGAAAAAAATTTATTTGGAAACATCGGAAGGCATTAAAGAAGTATTTATTTCGCATTCCGAAGCTTACGGTTTTTTATGGAAATTCCGTTTTGAGGGTTTTAACTCCCCAGAAGTAGTTCAGCCATTTGTGAATGCTTATGTTCTAATACCAGAAACTGAAAGGCTGCCTCTACCAGAAGGTGAATTTTATTTCAGCGATTTTGAAAATTTTGAAGCTATAGACAACGAGGGGAACCTAGTGGGCAAGGTTCTAAGCGCAGAGGAAATGCCTTCGGTGAATGTGTTTAATTTGCTCATGGACAAAAAAGAAATTGCAGTACCATGGATTGACGATTGCGTTTTGAATGTTGATATGGAAGGGAAAAGGATAACGATAAATATGAAGTATATACAAGAGTTACTTCACTGATGCATATAATACAAATTCCAATGTAGATTGCATTTTTTCAGGACCTATTGGCCTAGAAACAAATTGTTGTACTCCAAAGGATATATCGGATTTTTGCAAAGCTTCTGCAAAGTTTAAAAGCGAAGGATAATCGGCTTCTGTGGTTGCTTTAACCGTTACCCTGCGATGCGTTTGAAATTCCTCTTCTGTGTATTTTTCTAGCCCCGACAAACGTACCTGATTAGCAATTGCCAAAGTACGCAAATCCATCAGCTCGGCATTTATTTTGGAGGGCCGTACCAATTGCCCTTGTTTCAATTCTGATAAATTTGGTTGCTGAAAATTGCCATATATGCTGAATTCAATAGTGCCATCTCTAGTAGTTGCAGAATCTGCTTCAATAAAGTCCACAACTTTTGCTCTTAGTTGTTCTCTATAAAAATTACGAGTGCGGGAATCTACAGCCACAACGCGAGCAAAATAAAAATTTGGAGCCTGATATGCAAGGTCTAAATAACCTATTCCATCTCCATCTGGGGTTGCCTTGTAGAAGGTACCAAGCATAATGTGAAATGCCTGTTTTTGATAAGGAATTCTATTGCTCAAAGCCTGTTCCTTGTAATCTGAAAGTACCTTGTTTTTAAAATAAATATCGGGGCGCATGGTTTTAACAATTTCTTCAACAGAACCATCTAAAGGAATGGTGGGGTCATCTGCTCTGGTGCCGCGAGCCGTGAGTTGCGGAGCACCTGCTTTGCGCAATACCTGAGTTGCTGAAGTTTCTTCGCTTAAACCCAAAAAATCTACCAATTCTTGAGGTATAGTTCCGCGCAAAAAACCAGGTATTCCAAAAATTTCCAAATATACTACCGAAGCTATCAAAAAGAGAAAAAGCATAAAAAGCAAACTACCGCCCAAACTGCTTTTTCTTTTAGGAGGTTTGTTTTTTATCTTTATATCTTTAACAGCACGCTGAGCAGCAGGCTGGTCGGCTTTTTCTGGACGAGATGACATTAAGTTTGATTTTATCATCTAAAAACTCCGTTTTTTGTTTCCTATTTACATCCCAAGGTTGCCCCAATGGCTCCCATACACTGTGATAATTTTGAAAAATCAGCATTTTTTTCCAAAGAAAATTTTGAAAGTTGTTTCCATGGCTGAATTTCAATGCCTGCTTTGGCTCCCAAATCTGCAAGTTCATTTGCAAAATTGGCACGGGCAGAAAGCTCGCCGCATAACTTAACAATTTTTTTTGCCTTGGGAAATTTTTCATAACCGCTTGCCAAAATGCCTTGAACAGCACTAGGAGAAATGCAATCACTAGGCAACAGCCTTATGGCAACAGGACCGCTTTCACTACTCCAAAAAGCTGAAACAAATTTATCGTCTGCCTTCAATACGCATTTGGGCTGGCTACCCAAACCCTCTGAACTTTCTAAAAGATTGTGCAAAACGCAAATATCTGCCATAAGGTAATTTGGCCTGAACCCGCTTTTTTCAAGTTCCGCTGAATGAAAAGAATCTACAACTCTTTTGCGCATTGCAACCACAATTGCACATTCGGGCTTTTTTGCGTTTGGATAAAAATCCACGCTCATTTTGTACTCACTAGCATTGAAATTTATTGAAGAGGAAAATTCCCAGTTCACATAATTAAAAGTATTTTCAATTTCTTTTGGAATGGGAACAAAACGCATTATACCGTTGCACGCAGGGAAAGCCACAGCCACTGAATTTATTTTGGGAAGCAAGTTGCTGCGCGACCAAGAATTTAAAACAGAGGAATAAATTGAAACATCATTTATTGAATTTCCGCTTGTTGGAACAACATCTACCCTAATAATATGCTTGCGCTCTGGTTCAACCAGAGCGATTTTTAGCCCATCTTGGCTTGTTTCCACACCAAGACAAATTTTATGTGCTGCCATTGTTTAGTAGAATATAGCAAATTGCAAGTTCAAATGATGGCAAATCTTTGTAATAACCTATTTTTTTGCCATAAGAAATTTCATCCAAACGCAAAATCGCTTTTTGCAAGCCCTCAAGCGACCAACAGGAACTCTGCTCGGACAAGCGGTTTTTCTTGTAAAGAAAAACCTGATTAGGCGGCAAAATCTTAGTTGGTATCTCGTATTCAGAAATTTTTTTAGCCCTCATGGCTTGAATATGTAATAGGTTCAGGCAGTGACTTCTGAGTGCCCCCACCACAGGCATAAAAGCCTCATCGCCTTCTTCTGCTAAAATTCTGCGAAACTTTGGCAAAAATGCCCGCAAATTCCTAAAACCAAAAAAATCCTGCAATTCATAAGCATTAATTTCTCTGTTTTGTTTTATGAACAATTGAGAGTGCTGTATGTTTATCTCTTGTATGTTGCTATCGTATAAGAATATTTTTTTAATTTCGCTATATATGCGCTTGGTATCTGTACCTATAGCATCTGCAATATAAAGCGCAGCCTCTGAATTTATTTTTTTTTGAAAAGTTTTTTGAACAAGCTGTGTTATCCATTTTTGAATAGCATCACCATATTTGGAAGGAGGTTCAAAATTTTCCACAACCCCCTGCTTTTCAAGAAATTTCCACAAAGAGCTTTTCTTATCTGGTTTAAAATAATCAATGGCTAAATTTCCCTGAAAGCTGCCACTCTTGCATAGATCAGTTAAAAGGCTGGCAAGGTTTCGCTGTTCTTCGGCGGCTAAAAATTCAGAGTGCCTAATCAAAACACTTGCCGCAGGTTCAAAAAAAGAAGGAGTTAAAGCCTGTGCAATATTTTCAACCAAGGAATTTTCTTCTTTTGAACTGTCGGTTGCAAAAAAGACCTTGCGTTGCGAGCCTCCTACCAAAGATTCCACCCAGAATTTTTCAATTCTGCAATCTTTGGCATATTCATCAGAACCAACAAACGCAAAAAGCATAAGGGCAATGTAGAAATTTCTATATTATAATTATGATCCAATCCATAGACATAAACAAGCTGGCAAATCTTTCAAGGCTCACTCTTTCCGAGCCAGAGGCTGCACAAGCCAAAGAAAGGCTGCAAGAAATGCTAAAGCTTATGGAAAATCTTAAAGAATTGGATCTAAAAAACATTGAGCCTATGGTCGCAGAAGCCCCATCTTCACTGAGAGAAGACACTGAATTTCAGGGTCTTTCTTATGAACAAGCTTTTATGAATGCGCCACAGGAAGAAAATCATCACTTCACAATCCCAAAAGTAATATAGTATGTCAATAGGTTCTAAAATTCTCATTTATTCAAGCGATGCGGCAGAAACCGAGAAGTATGTCCGCCTGCTTATGTATCAAAAATTCGTGCCTAAGGCGGTGGAATCAGTATCGTATGCTACTCTGGCTTTGGTATCGGGCGAGTATCCAATATTTTTGTGTTCTTATTCCCCAGAAGACACCGCAACTCTGGATTTTCTGAAATTCATGCGGCAAGACGGACAAATGCGCTCCATTATACCAGTTGTTATTATAAACAAACCAACTCAAGAGTGCATTTCAGATTTAATAATGAACGGTTGCTCTAATTTTATTTTGCAAAGCGCGAGCCAACAAATATTCATAGACAAAATAGAGGCAGTAGCCGAGTCTATTGGCGACCCGCGCGATAAAAGGCAATTCGTTCGCATTGAAATTCCAGATTACGAAAATGCCCAACTTTTGATAACGGCAAAAAACGGGCAAAAATACCCAGTTAGAATCAATAACGTATCGATGGGTGGGTTGCAGTTCTCGTGGTCCCCAGAAAAAACAGTGCAAAAAATGGTAACCGGAGATGTTTTGATGAATTGCCTTGTAGTTGCCAAGAGTTTGGATTTATATGTAGACCTAAAGATAATCTCCATTTTAAACTACAAAGCTGGCACGCAGTTCGTTGGCTTAAACGAAGATCGCCAAGCCAAACTTTGTAACTTTATTTACGAGAGGTTACTCTCGGAAAATGTACAAAATACAGTTAAAGCCTACCATTAGCTACCTATCAAAGCAAGCATTTCTCGTACTGCCCTATCCATTCCAACCATGGCGGCACGTGCAACAATGCTATGCCCAATATTGAATTCCTCTATTCCAGAAATCCCCGCTATGCGTTTTACGTTGCGATAGTTCAAGCCATGCCCAGCATTGACTTTTAACCCGCAGTTCAACGCAAGGGTAACTTGGTCTTGCAATTTTGAAATTTCAAGTTCTATTTCGCTTTCGTTGCGGCGTTCAAAAGCCTCCGCAAAAGAGCCAGTATGAAGTTCTATATAATCTGCACCTGCCTTGCGGGCTGCTTTCACTTGCTCTTTTACTGGATCTATGAACAAACTCACCAATATGCCAGAACTGCGCAAAGCCTGAACTGCGGCTGTAATTTCGGAAATTTTTGACTCAACGTTTAACCCACCTTCGGTGGTAAGCTCATTGGGACCTTCTGGAACCAAAGTAGCCATATTGGGAAGCACAGTTTTTGCAAACTGCACCATATCTGCTGTAGGTGCCATTTCCAAATTCAACGAACCAACAACTGTGTGCCTGAGCAAATGCACGTCGCCATCGTTTATATGGCGGCGATCTTGCCGCAAATGCACGGTTATGCCTCTGCAACCAGCAAGTTCGGCTATAACAGCAGCCGCAACAGGTTCCGGCTCACGTACCTTGCGAGCTTCTCTAATAGTTGCAATGTGGTCTATATTAACGCATAAGTATTTTGCCATAAAGGGAATTTAGTAAACGTTGAGTTAATCATTGCTTACTAATGTATCTTTGGCAATTTTAATTTGGCGTACATTGCGTACAAGCGTAAAATTATGGTTATGGCTATTGTTCCAACTACTTTTATAGGATGATATTCACTGGTGCATAGCCCAAAAATCCAAAAGAACAAACCGCCTATAAGCGCTGCTGTTGCATAAAAATCACTTTTTAATACCTGTGGAATTTCGCCAGCAAGAATATCTCTAAGCATTCCGCCACCAACAGCTGTTAGCACCGCAAGGCTAACAATGGCAATTCCTCCTGCCTCTGCATTTTCCGCATGAATTGCACCTATCGCAGTAAAAGCTCCTAGTCCAATGGCATCTATTATCATAACAAAAATCCAAAGCGAAGTTATTTTTTTTTGAGCAGCTATAACAAGAATTACCGCAGAGATGCAAACAACAGCATACATAGGTTCCTTAAGGGCTATGGGGAGATGGTTGCCAAGCAAGGCATCGCGCATAATACCACCACCAACACCTGTTACAAGAGCAAGGACAATGGCACCAAACCAGTCCAATTCCCGCCTTGCCGCCTTAACTGCTCCGGTTATGGCAAAAGCAAAGGTACCCAGCAAATCAAGAATTGAAAGAATCATTTTTTGCAAAAATAGTAAAATTCACCGCGCCCACTTGCAAAAACTACCAATAGGGCACGAGTTGCATGGGAAAATTCTTTGGCAAAAATAAATGTTTTCATCCACAGGCTCGGCAAAAAATTGCAAAGCGTGGCAAGCAAGAAATGGATTCTTTGGAAATAATTCTTTGTAAAGAGAATTTGCATCCCTCAACTTTTCTTTTGGGGTTTGCTCTGAATTGTAAATACCAGACTGAATTAACCACCTCCTTGCGCCAGCGGAATGTGGAAGCGGCGGCAAAATACCTTCTCCTGTGTTAGAGAGAAAAGACAAACGAAATAAAAATCCCAAAACTTTTGGACGAAGCGGATTGCTTTTTCCCATATAAAAAATTTCGCCGCTACGTTGCCAAATAACAGATGGAGAGTTATTTTTTACCCATAAATCAAGCCTATTTTCCCTAGCACGAGCAAACCTACCCACGCTCCAGATTATGCCAGCAGCCTGAGTCGCAAGGCTCCAATCTTTAAGCCTGCATTTTGAAATTATGCTTAAAACTAATTTCTCGGAAGGAACTGGAAGAGAGGCAATATCGTTTATTTCCTTTTGCAATTCGGTTAAAAAAAATTGCAGTTCGGCTAGTCCTATTCTCTGTTGCAAAGCACAACCAAGCAGTAGCCAGTTTATTTTTACCTGCAAAGTTTTTGCGTTGTTTGTAACTTGTACAAGAGGCTCCTCAAATTGCGAAGCTTTTAAAATCCATTCACTAACAGGATTAGTCACACAAAAGCCCAAATCTTAAACCCAGTGTTGAAATTTTTATGGAATCTATTTTTAATTTCTCGCAAAGAGATCTAATCCAATAAAGCCCGCATATAATAATATCTCCCCTGCCTTGCTCTAAACCAGGCATTGTGTTTCTTAGTTCTTTTGACAAACCGCTTAAATGTATTATAACTCGTTCAATATCAGCAACAAAAATAGACTCTCCTTCCAAGGCATTTGCATTGAAACTTTTCATTTCTTTAACAAGCATTCCTAGGGCAACAGCCGTTCCACCAACAAAATAAGACTCTCTTTTTGCAAAAGGTTTTATGTTAATTTCTTTAAAAAAATCCTTTGACCATTTTTTGTATTCTGGACCTGGTATGGCACCCATGCGCTCATAGAGTTCAAGCGCACCAACAGGAATGCTCAAAAAATTCTTCCCATTTGCCAATTCCGTTGAGCCTCCGCCAACATCAACGGTTAAAATTCCCTGCCCATAAACCTTTGAAACTGCCTTGTAAGAAAGCTCGGCTTCTTCTTCGCCGCTTATTATGCGAGGTTTTACCCAAAGAACTTTTTCTACCGCCTGCAAAAGCTCTTCCTGATTTTTGGCTTTTCTGGCAGCTTCTGTCATAGCAACGGCTTTAATTTCTGCACCAAGTGAGTGCACCAAACTTCTGAAACTGGCTAAAATTTCACAAAGCCTTTCCAGATTTTCCTCTCCAAGCCTGTAAACTTCAATCTTTTGCACCAAAGCACGCAAGTTGTTTTCTTCTTTTTTTGCAACTAAAAGAATTGTGCTGTTGCTCCCTATATCTATGGATGCAATGTGCGGAAAAGCTTTGAACATATTAAATCTCCGAAATCAAATAGCCGTCTTTTCCTCTTGCCTTAACCTTGTAAAGATTGTTATCAGCAGCAGAAAATATATCTGCATAAATAGGTGCAACTATGCTAAATTTGGTTATGATAATTCCAATGCTTGCGCTAACGCCGGTTTTATCTTGAGCGTATGTTATATGCGAAAGTTCTTCTTTAAAAAGATCGCATTTATCTTCAACAATTTGCCTATCTCCAATATTATCCAAGCAAACGGCGAACTCGTCTCCGCCAAGACGAACCACAACACCTGGTAAATCTCCAAACACCTGCTTTAAAATGATTCCGGTGTTTCTAAGAACAAAGTCGCCTTTCTCATGCCCATACGTATCATTTATCTGTTTGAAAGAATCAAGGTCTATTATTAAAAAAGCAATTTTCTTTTCTTGTTGTACTGGTTTTAAAATGTTTTCTAATGAAAGCGTAAAGAAATAACGGTTATTGAGTTTTGTTAATTCATCTGTGAAACTCTTGGTAATCGCATGATTTATTTTGCTTTCCATATTTCTAAAGCTCCCTATAAGAGCATCGTATTCCTTAATGTGGGTTAAATCTAAATTTTTGAAGGAAACATTTAATAGATGAAAGTTATCTGCCGCCTCAATTATCTTTGCTATAGGCGAAATAAATATTTTCCTGATTAAATATGTTATCAACAAAAACACTATTACAAGAAACAAAACACTAGCAATTAGAAGCTTAATCCCAGTTTTTCTTATGTTGTTATTGATATCGGACATTTCTTTGTCTGCACCAACAAAAGCAACCATTTCACCATTTGAATTATTTACAGGCACATAGGAATATGCAAGCCAGCCTCCATAATCAGGATAATAACCCATTTTACAGACATGTGTCTCTGATTTATTTTTCAATTTATTTATAATAGCAACATCAAAATCTCCAATAGGCAGTTTTTCTAAAAAATTACTTTTTCCTCGATAATTTTTTGCGCTTAAATAAAATTCTATAGAATCGCCATAAGAAGCATTCATAACATAAAAATATTTCATTCCACTCTTTTTAAGCAGGCTATCGCTTATGCTACTCCATTTATTATAATGAACATTTGTTTTCTTTCTTTGAAAATCCAATTCTATACTATCACCGTCTAAAATTTCTGCATAAGCTAAAACCAGAGTATGCATCTGTTCAAAATTAAATTCTATGACATCTTCTTTTAATTTTATAAAATTGAAAAATAAAAACAAGCTAGTTGAAACTAAAAGCAATATAAAAACCGAAAAAATCATTGCTTTTGCAAGGTTTCTGGATTTATGCGACTTCAATTTTTTCGTAATTCTCATAGATATTGTAAGTTAGTAAAAAAATCAACTAAAAATAAGCATTGCTACTATCAAGTCAAAAATTAGAATGCAAACACAGGAGCTAACCACTACATTCATAGTGGCAAGCCCAACACCTTTAGCTCCAGAACCCGCATGTAACCCGTGGTAATAACCCAAAAGATAAATTAAAGTTCCAAACACAAAAGATTTCAACACTCCAGAAAATAAATCCCTTATATCAAACATATATTGCATGCCTGTGTAATATGTGTAACTGGTTATGTCTAGCACAAGAATGCAAACAAGCCAACCACCTATAAGTGCAAGGCAATTTGAAATTATGCTAAGAGCAGGCAACATAATAAAAAAAGCCACAAACCTTGGCAAAGCTAAATAGCGCATGGGATCTAGACCTAAAACATCGTAAGCCGCGAGTTCTTCTTTTTCTTTCATGGTACCTATTTCTGCGGCAAGAGCACTCCCAACACGACCAGCCAAAACAAGGGCGGTTAAAATTGGTCCAAGCTCAATCAAAATCATTTTGCAAGCAGCGGTTCCAACAAATTTATCTGGAACCAAATTTCTAAACTGAAATTGAGCCTGCACGGTTGCAACCATTCCAGTGAAAATAGAAGTGACAAATAGCAAGGGCAAACTGGAAACCCCTATGGAAATCATTTGCTTTATTGTTAAATTCATAACACGCGGCAAATATGGAAGCCTTTTCAATGTAGAGAGTAAAAGAACAATAATCTCTCCAATGGCAGCAATACCTTCAACCACCGCCATGCCTAGCCCTATAATTGGAGATAATATCCTCATCAATAAGCTCCGTTAAAACCCGCATCGCCAGGATATGGCGCAGACGTATATAGGTGATCTTTGAATGTGGTAATTTTTTCGTGGAATTCAAGTTCAATATCTGTGGTTGGTCCATTTCTGTTTTTTGCAACAAGCAAAAAGGCCTGCCGCCTTTCTTCTTCAGACATTGTGAAACCATCGGCTTTGTTCTTTTTTTCCTTTTCTTTTGCGGGGCGGTGTATAAACCAAACCATATCCGCATCTTGCTCTATGGAACCAGAATCGCGTAAATCCGAAAGTTGAGGCCTGCCTGCACTCTGGTGGCGATCTTCCACTTTTCGGCTTAATTGGGAAAGAGCGAGCACAGGAACTTCAAGTTCTTTTGCCAGTACCTTTAGCGAATACGAAACTTCTCCAACAGCAACTGCTCTGTTTTCTGCATCGCCTCTAACCTTTATGAGTTGCAAATAATCTATCACCACTAAATCCAAATTATTACCATGTTTTCTTTTGAACACTCTGCATTTTGAAACCAAGTCAAAAGTGCGAACCTCGCTTGAATCGTCTATATAGAGCGGCATTGTTGAAAGCTCATTAGCCCTTGCAAGCAGAACTCTGGTTGTTTCTGAATCTACCCTGCCGCTTTGCCTAAGCCTGTTTTGGTCAAATTCCGCCATTGAACTCAATATTCTCATCACCAAATCTTGAGCTGTCATTTCAAGGCTAAAGAACAACACGGTTTTTCCAAGCCTTGCGGCATTAGTGGCTATGTTAAGCGCAAAGGCAGTTTTTCCCATGGAGGGTCTTGCTGCTAAAATTATTAGGTTTGCCTTTTGAAGCCCATTTGTTAAATTGTCTATCTCTTTGAAACTCGTTGGGCAACCGGAAAATTGGTCGTGCCTGCGCATGGCAAGCATATCCATCACATCTTTTGCAACATCGCCCGCATGTTCGGCATTTTCTTTTACTTGGTCGGTGGTCAAATCAAAAATTCGCTTTTCTGCCGCCTGCAAAACATCTTCTGTTATTGCGGCAGGAGCAAGCGACTCCTTTATGGTTTCGTTTGAAACAGAAATCAAGCTGCGCAAAATATATTTACCGCGAATTATCTCTGCGTAATAGTCGGTATTTGCAGCACTTGGAACAGATTCCATAAGAGAAAAAATGTAATCTTTTCCACCCACAGCCAAAAGCTTGCCCTCTTTTTCCAAAATATCTGCAATGGTCAGCACATCAATGGGATTGCCATCTCTATAAAGTCCAATCATTGCATTCCACACAGCCTGATGTTTTTCAAGGTAGAATTCCGAACTATGTCTTAAAATAAGAGAAATTTCTCCCAGTATTCTGGGATCTTGCAAAATACCGCCCAAAAGCCACACTTCTGCATCTAATGCTCTGGGATATTCTGAATAATATTCGGACATTTACTACCCCCACCAAGACTCGAACTTGGGTAACAGGTTTAGGAAACCTGGGCTCTATCCTGCTGAGCTATAGGGGCAAAAATCATTTTGAAACGGGCTTTGCTTTTGGTTTGGGTTTAGCAATGACTGTTTTTGCAAACTTTTCCGTAGAACGCAAAACAGCAGGGTTATTCCTTGCCTCCTTTATCATTTTCTTTTGCTTCTCTTCGCTTTCGCGCTTAACATGTTCTAGCTTTTTGCCAAGCAAATCGCCAAGAGTAACTCCTTGAGAAGCTGGCACAACTGGCTTTCTTTTGTTTTTATGTTTGTCTGAACCGCCATGCTTTTTTATTTTTTCTGCCATAAAACCTCTCTTGATAAACTTTGGGGTTAAAATATAGTAAAAAAATTTCTAAATTCAAACAAATGAGCAAGACTGCACCAAATTTAGTTTGGATGGACCTAGAAATGACTGGTTTAGACCCAGATACTTGCGTTATTCTTGAAATTGCAACCATAATAACAGACCCTCAACTAAAAATTCTAGCCGAAGGTCCTGCCCTTGCAATAAGACAGAGCAATGAAATTTTAGACTCAATGGACAAATGGAACAGAAGCCACCACTTCAAAAGCGGTTTAATAGAAAGAGTTAAAAATTCGCCCTACAATTTAACAACCGCCGAAGAAATAACACTCAACTTTATAAAAGGTTACACTGAAAAGGCAAAGAACCCTATATGCGGAAATTCCATTGGGCAAGACCGGCGTTTTTTGGTTAAATACATGCCAAAAATTGAAGCCTGGATTAATTACAGAAACATAGATGTTAGTTCCATAAAAGAACTTGCTTACAGATGGTACCCAAAACTTCCAAAATTTCAAAAAAAAGAAAACCACCGCGCTCAAGATGATATTAGAGAAAGCATAGCGGAACTTATGTATTACAGAAATAAAATTTTTGTGACGGAGTTGAATTGAAAATTGGAGCGGTTATAACAGCAGGTGGGCTGGGAAAAAGAGTTGGCGGCAAAATCCCTAAACAATTGATTAAGCTGCGCGGAAAAGCCATGTGGTTACACAGCGTGGAGGCTTTTTTAAACAATAAAAAAATAAAAGCAGTTGTTTTAACAGTTCCGGCGAATTGGAAAAATTATTTTCTTGAAGAGACAAAAAATTTACCGCTTATTGTGGTGCTTGGAGGCAAAGAACGCTGGCAATCGGTTAAAAACGGAATTGAAGCACTCCCCAAAAACATAAGCCATGCAATGGTACACGATGCTGCACGCCCATTTGTGAACCAAGACATTATAAACTCGGTTGCAAAGGTTCTTTCAAAAGATTGCTGCATGGTTGCAAAACCTGTTTTTGACACAGTGAAAGTGGCAGAAAATTCTTATGTAAAAAACACACTAGACCGCAAAAACGTTTGGCTTGCCCAAACTCCACAAGCCGCCCCTGTTGACTTGCTAAAAAAGCTCTACAAAAAAATGGAAAAGCTCAAAGATTTTTGCCCAACAGATGAGGCTTCAATCCTTGAGAAATTTTCCGTCCCAATAAAAATTGTTGAGGGAAATGCAAGGAACGACAAAATAACAACCAAAGAAGAACTGGAAAAATTCTTATGATTATTTAATTTTGGGATATTTCTATCTTACCCGCCGTGCCTTTTTTGCTTTTAGCCTTTTTTTGCTCCCTTGCTTTTGCCCAAGTTCAGGGTGAAACACCTGCCTTAACTCCATTTATAGGTGAACAAGGAACTTACTTAATAGCAATGCCCACTTATACTTATAGCAGAAAACCTGGAACACTTGGATTAGAGGCAGAAGAAGAAACTTGGCAACCAGATAAATATAAAAACCGGAGAATTTTTAACCGCTTTGTTCCAGTTATGGACTGGGAAACAAGGGAGAATAGCCTTTGGTTTTATTTTGGAAACGAATTGGGAGATATGCTTTGGCAAGAGTTAAAAGCACCGGGCGAAGAATTAAATCGCACACCTATGCTTTACGGGGGCTTTGCAACTTCCCCATATAATGGATTTTATGCTATTTCAGAATTTAACCAAATAGACCATTTTAGTGCAGCTACATTTGACGATCGCAGAAAGCGGATAAACACTTCCAGATTTTCTTGGTTTGGCGATAATTTACCAGCATATTCTGCTCTCTATGGCGGCTTTGGCTATAATAGCGAAGATGTTTTTTTTAAGAAAGCTTCTGTTTTAACTGGTTCTGAATATCTTTGGGCTAGGAATAGGAATGAGGAAGAATGGGTACCCATTCGCATTAGCCCAAGGGTGGAAGGAAATGCCGAATTTTACTTTATGGGAAATGAAATTGAATTGAACCTCTCCACCGAAAAATTTCAAATTCAAGATTCTGCCTCGGAAATTAATAGCAATCTAGGGCTTAGGCTTAAAGGCGAAAATACTGGAGGAGGTTTGTATGCAAGCCAAACAGAAGATAAAGAAAACATTATCGCTTGGATAGATTTTAACCACAGTTTTTTACAATTTATTACAAATAAAGGATTTATATCTTTTAGCCCTAGAAAAATATCAGAATTGAAATTTGCTGATTTTGCTTTTTCCGATAGTCTAGAATACAATACCAGCGTTAGCAACCCAACGGATTTAACGCTTGGAATTTTGCTTAAACAAAACGGCATAAAACTATATAGCGAAACAAGTTATAAATCAAAGCCTCTTTTTATGAAAGTAAAGGCATATCAAAACTATGCAGAAGATTTTGAGTCCATTGGCTTTGATAGCGAAATATCCTATAAATCCCATTTAGCAGAAGCCGGAGCAGCTTATTCAAGGGAATTTTTTGAATATTACCGCGAGGATATTTTCTATGACATTAAACCAGCAGAAGGCACGGCTAAATTATTTGTGAAATATCGTTTTTTGCAAAATTTATCCTTTACCCACGAATGGCTCTATCGCAGCTATCCAAATATATGGTTTTGGAATGCCCAAATAGAGCAGAAAATACCCGAACTGAACACCTCGCTTTATGCGGTTTTGCTTCGGGTTCTATCAAAAAACACCAAAGATTTTTCCTTTGGCGGATATAATGAGACTAGGTTTTTCTGTGGGATAAACGTTGCGCTTTAACCACGCATTTTAATAAGCTCGTTGTAGGCATCCATGGTTTTATTGCGAATTTCTAGCATTAGGTTAAAAGCAACCTTTGCCTCGCCAACGGCAAGCATAACTTGGTGAACATCTTTTATTTCGCCAGCTACCATCTTTTGAATGGATTCATCAGCATAGTTTTGCATGTGGTTTACGTCTGTTAGAAATCCTTTTAGCATTTCATCAAATTTGGGCGCATCTGCCTTTTGAGGGCCCATGCGTTTTGGGTCAATGCCGGGGTTAAGCGGCTGAACGGTGTCGCTCAGCGGCTTTGAGTTTGATACTGGTGTTCTTATATCGCTATACATATTAACCTTCTTATAAATAATATAGCAAAATTTATGCCATATTTAAGCCCTTACATCAATAAAATTCCCACGTTCGCGAACGGGCAAGCCCTCTGCACTCCTTTCACGCAGAGCGCTCACCCGTTCCTCTACAG
>Ga0182472_107239_pt1 | contig 16082 bp, 16 predicted proteins | sample TergutNc150P3_FD_120804 | JGI IMG/M metagenome (GOLD analysis project Ga0182472, IMG submission 120804)
AGCATATCCGCCCTGAACTCGGTCAGGTTTATCCCAAGCTCGCGGTCAAGGAACTCCTTTTTTCCCGTCCAGGGAAGGGCTGCCATTTGGAATGTTCCGGCTGTCACTCTGCGCATATTACAGATACCTTTCGAATACTGCCAGGTCTGGCACGGATATATGCTTGAGGCGCCCGAACCATGCGCTTCCGCTTGGGTCTGAAATATCAACTACCTTCCCGTCCTCGACATCGGCAATTATTTCCTTTCCCGCAACATCCTCCCAATGCCTCGCTTTGCAAATGGAGATGAGCCTGCCTGCAACCCGAAGCGCGTCATCGCCGAACGTCCCGCCGAATTTCTGCCGGGGAAATCCCTCGCCTGACACTTCAAGGTAGATGCTTGCCGTCCCGAGGCGGCTGTCGTAGCTAAGATGCGTGGATTCGACTTTTGCTTTGGTGTTCATAAGGGAGTCTCCTATGGCTGTAGTTTATAAATTGACAAATGAACTGATTTTTTCCTGAAAAAATGCTATATTTAATAACATGGAAGAATTTTTCAGTGAAAAACAGAAAGAGGCATTGGACTTCTTTCAAAAGAACTTGGAGGATTGGGCTAACAACCCCTTATACAAGTTCAAATATATCATTGTTTACAACAATGAAGTCTCCGGGATTTTTGACACATTCGATGCCGCTTTGATAGACGCGGTAGCGAAATACCCTCGTGATGCCTTTATTATCCAACAGGTCATCCGTGAAGATGAGGTTGTGAATTTCATTTATTCGGCGGTTTCCTAAAATTATTTATGGGTTCTTTCCGTAGCCATTCTTTTGCCACGCCAATATCTTCGCACGTTCCTCCAGGAATTGTTTTTTTGCCGTTCCCGCTGCAATCGCTTGGGTTGAATATTAAGGTTGCCGTATTGACTGCCAGCGCGGATTTACAAAACCCCGGTTTTGACAAGAGTTTGGCATCCTCCGTAATAGTCCAGGCTCATCTTGACACGGGAGCTAACAAAACTTCAATAGATATTAAATTGGCGAAAGCATTAAAATTAATACCGACAGGACCATCTACTATCTATACCGCTAACGGACCTGTGAAAATGCCGGCTTATGCCATTGACTTGCATTTTCCGAATACGGATTTAAAGCCATTCATAAATTTACCAATAGGGTCATGCGATTTAACTGGTCAGAAGAATTTTTCCATGCTGCTGGGAAGAGATGTAATGTCTGTATGGAACATAGTCTGGAATGGTCCATCGTCAACGGTTTTCATAAACGACTAGCCTTTATCCCACTTGTCTAAGCGGCTGTAGTTTATAAACTGAAGGCGGAACATCAGCAACAGGAGCTTTCTATGCAATCACTCAACATACTGCGCGATTTCGTCTCCAACCATGAAGGGAGCCAATCCATCAAAGGTACGGTCTATAAAACCATAGATGCCATGTATTCAGGCGTTGACGGCATCGCGGTGCTGAGGGCGGCGGGGCAGGTGCTAGGGATGGACGAGGCGAGCCTGGGGCTGTATGGCAAAATAGTAGATATGGTTGAGGCGGAAAGGGGGATGAAAGCCGGAGCCGTTTAGCATTCGGGCGGGGTTTCCATTCGCAGGACTATTGCGAGCGTGCCGGACACATTCACCGGCACGCCTGTATCAACTATCAAAACATCGTGGTTTGGCATGCAGGGTTTGTTCGCCATAAAGATGTAGTTTATAACTAGCGAGAGAATGGCGTTTTTTTTACTATTTTTGTGCTAAAGATGGGTATACAACTCAAGACACATAAAATGCTTTGGGGACGTTCTGGAAACCTTTGTGCTTTTCCTGACTGTAAAAAAGAGCTTGCCATGGACATCTCCGAAACTGACGACACTTCCATTGTTGGTGAAGAAGCACATATTGTCGCAAAAGAAATTGACGGGCCAAGAGGCGAATCACCATTAACGCCAGAGCAACGTGACAAATACAACAATTTGATTTTGATGTGCAGTATTCATCACAAAGTAATAGACGACCAACCAACCAAATATTCAGTTGAACTATTGCATGATTACAAAGAAAAACATGAAAATTGGATCAAACAGAATTTAAAAGTTGACAATATCAAACAACGCGAGGACGAAATTTACGCCTCCTACATTGATGAATTTTTGAAACTTGCTGATATAGAAAACTATAAAGCATGGACATCTTGGCTATTAAGCGGTGACCACCCAAAGATATCAAAGGAACAATATGACAAACTCCGAGAGTTAATTAACTACATCATTTCAAGAGTTTGGTATAAACGTTATCCGGAACTTGAGAAGGCATTATTAAATTTTAAGAATGTTTTAAACGACCTGCTTATAGTTTTTGACAAGTACGCAGAAGAGGTAAAAAATGGAGAGCAAATTAGGACAATAAAATTTTATAAAATAGATCGTTGGGACGAGCAACTTTACAAGAAATTACTTGAAGAATATATGTTTCATGTTAAACTTATTGACGACTTGACCTTAGAACTTACACGAGCCACCAATTACATTTTTGACAAAGTAAGACAATATTTAGTCCCAAATTTTAGAATTAAAGAGGGCGTTTTACTGCTTGAAGTCGGTCCATTTATGGGTATGTCTTGGCATACACTTAGGCTTGAATATGAATCCGAAGAACAAATAGAATTTCCTTATCCAGGGCTTCGCAAATTTATGGAAATTAGGAACAGTCGTAGTATTTCATCCGGAGCAGGGATTAGCGAGGATTATTTCCTACCAACTTATGAATAAACGTAGCCCATTGTCTTGTTCAGTTTTTTCATATAGACTTTCTTTCTAGCTGCCAGCTTGTTCCAAGTCAAGGTTTTCCCGAAGCAATCCTTCAGTAAAATATCGAAGGCATTCTTGGTTGGCATCCTATCCACGAAACGGAGTACGCCATCCTTGCCTCTTTTGAACACGCGGGTTTGGTTCCACCGAAAATCCGATTCATTATAGTAGCTTTGGCTGTGCCATCTGCTATACCACTGATGATTGCGGTACTCATCCTTGATTATGCGCCAACGGCTCTCTGCACCGTTAGTGTAAGCCTTCTCCATCAACGGATGGTTAACTTTTTTTACATATATGCCATTTGAGTGGTCGACCTTGAAGTGCTCCATGAACCCTATCCTCTTCAAGTCCCCGTATAGCGGGCTGCTGTCCGTGTTGGCTATGGTGCTGCCAGGTTTCACGCATTGCCGCAATGATTTCCGTATGAATTTTGCGGAAATATTGGCGGTAGGTATAAGTTTTCCTTTTTTGTTTAGCGCAAGCTTGTCCGGGAACCCTGTCGTTATTGCGTTGCCGTGGTCGCCTCGCTCGACAACGCCAAGCGCGCTCATTTTCCCGCCAACGCCGCTGCCCATATGCAGCTTTTTATAGGCTGGCTTGTTCCCTTCCTTCCCACCCGGGTAAATTTCGTCAAGCTCTATTATCCCTCCAAGCTTTTCGAGCAGCAGCCTTTCCCTGCTTCCCTTCATTGCCTCGCGGATTCGGTGAGCCATATGCCATGCCGTCTTTCGGGTGACTCCGAGTTCATGCGCCAGCCTGATGCCGGTTATCCCTTTGGTCGGAAGCATATAGTAGCAGGCAAGAAACCATTTCCACAGGGGTATCTTTGTGCATTGGAAAATAGTTTTAGTCCTCGCATTGAACGGACGATTGCATCGATAATTATTGCAGCGGTACCAATTTTCGCGGTTCCACTTGCCTGCGCTCTTGCAGCCGCAGAAAGGGCACTGAGGTTTCTTGCCCCACATTGCCTTTTCCAAATATTTCAATGCAGCTCCATTCCTGCGAAATCTCCGGAAGTAGTCTGCGTTTATTATGTTGCCGGGTAATGCGTAGTAATCCATTACCGGTGTTTAGTTTATAAGCTAGTTCATAATTTTACTGCCTTGTTATTTAACGGGAAAAGTAACATAATTTCCGCATATCGTAGCACGATATGCGAGGAAATTTGTACAGGCGGAAAGAGCGTGCTCTACCAATTTTTTTTGTACGAACTAGTCTTTCTTGCAATGCCATTTTGGATTAACGGGGAGGATCCAGTAACTTTCGTATATAATTCCCATAATTTTCTACTTTCTGCAAGCCTTCCCTAGGGTTTCTAAACATGTCAAAATACATAGCTAAAAGATTATTGCTAATGCTCCCGACAATGCTTGGGATTTCTTTTGTATGTTTTTTAATAATACAGCTTGTGCCGGGAGGTCCTGTTGAAGAGATGATTTCAAAGGCACAGAGCGCGGCAAATATGAAAGGTGGCTCACATACGCTGACCCAAGAGCAGATTGAGCAGATAAAGGCATACTTCGGTTTTGACAAGCCTTTGATGGAACGTTATTTTATATGGCTTTGGAAGGTTTTGCATTTGGATTTTGGAAATAGCTTTGCGTATGGGGAATCCGCATGGAAAGTTATATCTTCCAAGTTTCCCATCTCGTTGTTTTTTGGGATAAGTTCGTTTTTCATATCCTATTTGGTTTGCATTCCGCTGGGGCTTGCCAAGGCGGTGAAAAACGGTTCTAAATTCGATTCCATAACAAGCGCTTTTATCTTTTCCGGCTATGTTGTGCCCGGCTATGCGTTGGGTATTTTGCTCATAGTGTTTTTGGCGGGCGGCTCGTTTTTGGACTTATTTCCTTTGGGTGGCATAGCCTCCGATAATTTTGATGAACTCTCTTTTTTTGGCAAAATCTTTGATTTGGCTCATCATTTATTTTTGCCATTCCTCTGCTACATTTTGGCGGAATTCGCCTTTTTAACTCTTCTCATGAAAAATTCCGTTCTGGAAGAACTCGGAAAAGATTATATGCGAACCGCTTTGGCAAAAGGGCTTTCCTTTAAAGAGGCATTGTTCAAGCACGCTTTGAGAAACGCGCTTTTGCCCCTTGCAACCAGGATGAGTGAAATATTTACCCTTATGTTTGCTGGTGCCCTTTTGATAGAAAAGGTGTTTGACATAGACGGCATGGGTCTTTTGTACTACAACGCAATGGTGCATAGGGATTACAACGTGGTTTTGGGCATTATAGTGCTCTCGTGTTTTATGGCTATGCTCGGGCGGCTTTTCAGCGATTTGCTCTATGGTTTTATAGACCCAAGGATAAAGTTGGGCTGAATTGTTTTAACAATTAAAAAAAATCTACATTCAGGAAATGGATATTTTACACGCCGTTATATTGGGCATTGTGCAGGGGCTTACAGAGTTTTTGCCCGTTAGCAGTTCTGGTCATTTGGTTCTTATGCAGAAAATATTCGGCATTGAAGAAGCAGCCCTGTTTTTTGATACCATGCTACATGCGGGAACCTTGCTCGCTGTTTTCGCAGTTATGTGGCAAGATATTTGGGCGGTTCTCAAAAAGCCCATTCAACCGCTTACAGGCTTCTTGATTCTGGCTACGCTTCCAGTTGTATTTACCGCTCTTGCTTTCAGAAAATCTCTTGAATACGCTTTTGAATCTGGACAATTTCTGGGAGTTTCATTTTTGATAACTTCGGTGTTTCTGGTAACTGCGGAGTTGCTTTCAAGGCGTGCCCGTGCTAATAAAGGGCTTAAAAGCGCTGAAAACATGAACTGGCTGGATGCGTTGGTTATAGGCATTATGCAAGCCATTGCCATTATCCCCGGCGTATCCCGTTCCGGTGCAACCATATCCGGTGCTCTCTCCCGTAAACTGGATAGGGGTTTTGCTGCCCGTTTTTCGTTTTTGCTGTCCATTCCTGCAATACTGGGTGCGGTGATTTTCCAGTCAAAAGATTTGATAAAAGGCACAGAGGCAACGACTGGTGGCAACACAGATGCAACAGCGGTAATTGCAGGAACTCTGACCGCCGCCGTTGTTGGCTTTTTCGCAATAAAGTTCATGCTCAAAATTGTTAAGGAAAAATCGCTTTTCGGTTTTGCCATTTATACCGCTATTCTTGGGCTGCTGGTTATTGTTGGCCAGTTGTTCCTGAATTTATAAGGTTGCCCATTATGCGGGTTAGATAATCACCCGCAAAACGCAAGTATCATCACCTGAGCCGAGAGTATTCGCAAGAACATCGTGAGCGGATACACGGTTGAATAACCAACCGCAGGGGCATCGCTTGTTGCAAGGGAATTGGAATAAGCGAGCAAGGGCGGATTTGTGCGGCTACCTGATAGCACTCCTACCAAAGTTAGGAAATTGAATCTGGCAAATTTTATGGCAATAATTCCAACTATAATCAAAGGGAGCGTAGTTATCAAAACTCCGCAAAAGAGCCACAGCAAACCGTTTTGGGAAGTTATCGCTTCAACAAATTGAGCACCCGCTCCAATGCCAACGCTTGCCAAAAATAAACAAATGCCTATTTCCCTAATCATTAAATTTGCGCTCTGCGTGGTATAAGTTATGAGCTTTAATTTGTAGCCAAAACGCCCTAGCAAAATTGCCACGACCAAAGGACCGCCCGCCGAGCCGAGCTTCACAGGTAGTGGCATATTCGGGAAAGAAATAGGTATGCTGCCGAGCAAAATGCCCAGTAAAATTCCTACGAATATTGTGACTATATTGGGCTCGTTCAAGCGCTTTAATGTGTTGCCGAGCAGATGTTCCGCTTTTTGAATAGCTTGTATCTCGCCAACGATTGACACATTATCGCCTATTTGCAAGGTTAAATTTGGGCTGGCAAGCAAATCTATCCCTGAACGGTTAACGCGAGTTACGCTTATGCCAAAAGCCGCCTGCAAGCTGAGAGAACCCAAAGTTTTACCGTTTATTTTGTCTTGCGTTATCACTATTTTTCTAGATACCAATTTGTGTTCCGAGGGTTTCCAATCCACTTCGACTTCCTTTCCTATAAATACCATAATTGCCTCTTTATCTGGCGGGGCAGATAAAATTTTAAGCGAATCGTTTAAATGCAAAATCTCGCCCGCTTGCGGAATGAAATATTCCTCGCCTCGCTTTAGGCGGGAAATTATGAAATCTCGCCCTACCAGTTTTTTGACATCTTCCAAGCTTCTGTTTGCTATGGCATCGTTGGCGAGCAAAACGGAATAGTGTATGGGCTGTTCGCTTGAATCGCTAGCATTTTCTATTTTTTTTGCTTCGTTTTGCGTATTTATTCTTAAAAGAACCCTCAAAAGAATCAGAGGCGGTATAGCCGCAACAATTCCCAGAGGATAAGCTACCGCAGAGCCTAAGGCTATGTTTTCGGTCATTGACAGTTGGCGCATTGCCTCTTGCGCTGCACCAAGCGAGGGAACGTTTAAGGTTGCTCCCGTTAAAATGCCTACCATCATTGCTATTGAAACGTGGGAAGAAAAAATATAGTAGAGAATTATGGCAACTATTATGTCTAAGCACACAATTGAAATAGCCACGATGTTCAACTGCAAACCCTCTTTTTTAAAAGAGGAGAAAAACGAGGGACCCACTTGCAAACCAACAGCAAACACGAACAGCACAAGCCCAAAATCTTTTATGAAATTGAGCAGAGTCTCATTCACAGACAATCCGAAATGCCCACAGGCAAGACCTACGAACAACACAAAGGCAATGCCGAGCGAAACCCCGAATATTTTGATTTTGCCAAGACTCATACCCAGTGCAATTACAAATGCAAAGATGAAAATGGTGTGGGCGATGCCATCGTTCAATAAAAGCGAAAGGAACCAGTTCATAGTTATACCTCTGGGCGCTTAATATAGAAAATTTACATGCAAAGCCATTTAACTACATTCACGCATTCCACACCATTTTGGCTGTAATCGTAAGTATCCGTTGTTATGAGAAGTTTTTTTTCAGGAATGCCTTTAAAAGCATTCATCTCCCTTTTCAAGGTTTTGTCGGAATCTATTTTATAGCAGACCTGAATATATTCGGTTCTGTTGTTCTTCGTTGCCACAAAATCTATTTCCGCATTTGGCATTACGCCAACATTTATTTTATAGCCTCTTGCGATGAGTTCATTCGCTACGATGTTTTCAAGCCGAGCTGCCAAGTTCTCGTCAAAACGGCTTCGTTTCAACTGCAATAAACCCATATCAGCAATATAATATTTTTCAAGCGTGGAAAAAATATTTTTCCCCTTGATATCATATCTGTTCACCTTGCTAAAAAGAAGCGAACTTATAATATAACCTATATGATTATAAAGAGTTTCTGCCGACACATTGCGGCTTTGTGATTTTAGGTATTTTGAAATAGTGTTTGCGGAAAATAAATTCCCTATATTGTCAAGCAAAAATTGGATTATGTTGTCAAGCAAATTCAAGTCTCTTATTTTTGTCCTCATAACTATATCGCGTAAAATTGTAGAGTCAAACACATCCTGCAAATATTTTTCAACTTCATTTTCGCCTGCAAACACAAAGCGTCCTGGCAAGCCTCCCCATTGCATATAATTGTCAAAGGCAATTTTTTTATTTCTCTCCGCCGTTATTTCCAGCATTTCTGTGAAAGTGAACGGGGTGAGTAAAAATGTGACATAACGTCCCGATAAATGCGTAGCCAACTCACCGGATAGCAAATGTGCGTTTGAACCTGTGATAAAGATGCTTGCCTTGTCTTGTACTCTCAATGAATTTACAACCAATTCAAATTGTTCGACATTTTGAATTTCGTCCAGAAAGATGTAAAACTTGTTCCTGCTCTTTTTGATGCGATGTTCTATGTATTTATTCAAATCCTGTGCGGTTTTAATGTGTGAAAACTCAAACAGTTCAAAATTCATAAAAATTATCTGCTGCTCTTTTACGCCCATTCCTTTCAATTCGTTTGCAATTTGCGTTAAAAAAACCGATTTTCCGGCACGGCGAATACCGATTATCACCTTTACCAAGTCAAAAACCCCATAAAAAGGGCGAACATTTTTCAGCAATTTCTCACGAATAACCATAAAACTCCTGTCTTTTTTAAGGTATACCTGTAAAAAATAGAATTTTTTTAAGAGTTTTTCAAGGTATAACTATATGCGGTAGCTTAATTTTCACATATAGCTTGCCACCCTAATTTTTTGCCGTAGTTTAATTTTTTGTCGTAATCTACATTTGGGTTTGCAGTTAAAGTATCCCTCTCATTATCTAAGTCATTAGATTCCCAAAGCTGGTAAACCATATTCCAGCCTTTCGAAAAAACTAAGTCGTAAGTAATGGCATAGGAGCCGCCTTCGCTATAAATTCTACATAGTAAACAATATACTTGCAGTCAAGAAAAAACTATTAATTTTCATAATAAAACCTCTTATAGATTTAAGGTAATATATAAATTTAATCCCTTATATTTTCTATATTTTACAAAGAGTTGAACATTTTAAGAGTTCTCCCTAACCATTGGGGAGAACTAATGTTGTGTTTTCATGCGAATTTTGCAAAAAAACGGCTTAAAATCGCTAAAAACGCGTGTTTTTTTAAAATCGGGCTACCCTTGACAAAGGTTTTAAAAGTTTCTATATTTGAACCCAATATGAGAGCTTATCTATGTGTAAGATTTTGTGCGCGGATACCGGTACTTCGAGGTGCTGGACGTGAATAGCTTTCACCCCATTTCTTTTTCTCTTAACTTGTTTATCATTTCTTTACAATTTTTTCCAGTAATTTCGCTGGGGGAATTCTTAACCTGCAAACAAGGAGTTCATTATGAAAAATGACTGTCTAACAAAAGAAGGCATTCCGAATTTATTCGGAAGCATGGTATTTAACGATGATACCATGCGCACACGGCTTCCCAAGGATACTTACCGTATCCTGAAAAAAAGCATTTCGCAAGGCACACATTTGGAACTTGACGTTGCTAATGTTGTTGCCAATGCCATGAAAGACTGGGCTGTGGAAAAAGGTGCTACGCACTTTACTCACTGGTTCCAGCCCATGACCGGCGTTACGGCAGAAAAACATGACAGTTTTATCTCTCCTTCCAGCAACGGAAAAGTCATCATGGAATTTTCCGGCAAGGAACTTGTTCGCGGAGAGCCAGATGCCTCCAGTTTCCCTTCGGGCGGGCTTCGCGCCACTTTTGAAGCAAGGGGATATACCGTTTGGGATATCACTTCTTACGCGTTTATCAAAGATGGAACCTTGTGCATTCCCACCGCGTTTTGCTCTTATGGTGGCGAAGCTCTTGATAAAAAAACTCCGCTTCTGCGTTCAATGGAGGCATTGAACAAACAAGCACTCCGCATTTTAAGGCTTTTCGGCAACACAACCGCGCAACGAGTTATCACCACCGTGGGTCCGGAGCAGGAGTATTTTTTAATTGACAAAGAAATGTATCTAAAACGTCCGGATTTAATTTATACCGGCAGAACCTTATTCGGTATGCCCCCACCAAAAGGGCAGGAACTTGAAGACCATTATTTTGGCAGCTTGAAACCCAGAATTTCCGCTTTTATGAAAGATTTGGACGAAGAACTTTGGAAACTCGGCGTTTATGCCAAAACCAAGCACAATGAAGTTGCTCCTGCACAGCACGAGCTTGCCCCAATTTTCTCCACTACCAATATTGCCACCGACCACAACCAAATAACGATGGAGATAATGAAAAGCATTGCGGATAGGCACGGCTTGGCATGTTTGCTTCACGAGAAACCTTTTGCGGGCATCAACGGCAGTGGCAAGCACAATAATTGGTCTATTTCCACAGACACTGGCATAAACCTGCTAGAACCAGGTGAAACACCTTACGAAAACGCGCAATTCATGTTATTCTTAGTCGCGGTAATCAAAGCAGTTGACAAATATCAAGATTTGCTGAGACTTTCGGCGGCAAGCGCCGGAAACGACCACAGGCTTGGCGCAAACGAAGCTCCACCTGCTATAATATCCATGTTCCTCGGAGATGAACTGACGGCGATTCTAGAAGCAATTGAATCCGGCGCAGAATATCGCAGCAAGGAAAAATATCAAATGGAAATAGGCGTGACCACTCTACCGCGTTTCCCAAAAGATTCAACTGACCGCAATCGCACTTCGCCTTTTGCATTTACTGGCAATAAATTTGAATTCCGTATGCTGGGTTCGGCATTTTCCATCGCAGGACCGAATATTGTGCTGAACACGGTAGTCGCGGAGATTTTGCGGGAATTTGCGGATGCCTTGGAAAAATCCGCAAATTTCAAAACCGATTTGGCAAAGCTTGTGAAAAATACTTTCCACGAGCATAAGCGAATTGTCTTCAACGGCAATAATTATTCCCCTGAATGGCTAAGTGAAGCGAGCAAGCGTGGTTTGTCAAATTTAAAAAATACCGTTGATACGCTTCCTGCTTATCTTTCCAAAGATAGCATTGAATTGTTCACTTTGCATCATGTTTTAACCGAGCAGGAAATTCATTCCAGATATGAAATTCTCATGGAAGGCTATTGCAAAGTCATCAATATAGAAGCTCTTACAATGGTGGATATGGTTAAGGGAGAGGTTATTCCCGCCTGCATAGATTACCAAAATGAGTTGGCAAATCTTTTGAACCAGAAAAAAGCATGCGGAAAATACGACAATTCGCTTGAATCGCATTTGCTTGAGAGAATTGCGAATCTTTCCGCTGATTTGCTAAAAAAGCTTGACGTTTTGGAAAAAGCGATTTTGGAATCAAAAGAAGAGTATGCAACAATTATTGCCCACGCAAGTTTCTATCGGGACAGAGTTTTCATCTCTATATCCGAACTGCGGCTTGTTGTGGACGAACTTGAAACTTTAATTGCCAGAAAACACTGGCCATTCCCAACTTATGCTGAAATGCTTTACAGCGTAATTTAACCCTAACCAAGGAGGATACAAATGGATACAGAAACAATCAATGCAGGAAGCACTGCATTTATAATAGTCTGCGCAGCGTTGGTGTTTATCATGACACCGGGGTTGGGCTTCTTCTACGGCGGTCTCGGTCGTCGCAAGAACGTGGTGAGCAACATGATGAACTCCGTATTTATTATGGGGCTTGGAATGGTGCTTTGGTGCCTTATAGGCTACACTATGGCTTTCGGTGGGGAAGGCTTGTTTATAGGCGGTTTTAGCAAAATCGGCTTGGCTGGCATTACCAAAGACAGCGTATCTGGCGAAATCCCTGAATTTGTCTTCGCCGCTTTCCAGATGATGTTCGCGTTAATTACGCCTGCCATCATAACTGGGTCATTGGCTGGTAGAATGAAATTCAAGGCTTTGTTTGCCTTTATAGCCTTTTGGTCTATTGTCGTGTATTATCCCTTGGCGCACATGGTATGGGGCGATGGCGGCTTGCTGGGCGGAGGTTGGCTGAACTCGGTGGACTTTGCCGGTGGTAACGTGGTGCATATCTCCTCCGGTGTGTCTGGATTGGTGGTTTGCTTATTGCTGGGTAAACGTCATGGTTATGATATTCATTCTTATAGAATTCACAATATTCCCTTCGTCATGCTAGGCATGGCTCTTCTGTGGTTCGGCTGGTACGGATTCAATGCCGGTAGCGCGCTGGCGGCAGATGGCTTGGCTGCACATGCGTTTATGACCACTTCAATTTCAGCATCTGCGGCAATGCTTTCGTGGATGGCGATGGATGTGATTTTCAGCAAGAAACCTACTCTAATCGGCGCCTGCACAGGAGTTGTAGCAGGGCTGGTGGGTATTACTCCGGCGGCGGGATTTGTTCCAATTTGGGCTGCTTTCATCATAGGCTTTTTGGTAAGCCCTATTTGTTATGGTGGTATTTTACTTGTTAAGAAAAAACTTAAAATAGATGATTCACTGGATGCTTTTGGCTGTCACGGCATAGGAGGTATCTTTGGCGGGCTTATGACCGGTTTGTTTGCCGACCCCGCTGTTGGTGAAACCGCCGGTTTGTTCTTTGGGGATGCCGCACAGTTAGGGCGCCAAGCTCTGGCTATTACCATCAGCATTGCTCTTGCTGTTGTAGGCTCGCTGATTTGCGCCGGAATTGTCCGTACTTTCACGACGCTCCGCGTTGAAAAGAAACACGAACTTACCGGATTAGACGTATCAGAACACGGTGAAAACGCATATCCAGCATATAACGGTTTGGATTAAGGAGGTAACATTATGATTAAAGTAGAAGCAATCGTTCGCGAAGAAAAGCTTGAGGATGTCAAGGAAGCCTTGAACAAAATTGAAGTCACCGGGATTACCGTTTTCCAAGTTATGGGATGCGGAGTCCAAAAAGGGTACACCGAATTGGTCCGTGGGCAGCAGATTGGTTATGCCCTAAGACCGAAGGTGAAATTCGAAATAGTGGTGTCTTCTGAAGAATGGGCTGAAAAAACCATCAGAGCTATTCAGGAAGCTGCCTATACTGGAAATGTAGGTGACGGAAAAATTTTCACTTATGACTTGCGTTCTGTTATGCGGATTCGTACCAAGGAAACAGGAACACAAGCTATAAATTGAAGAGATTTCAAGTTATTTTGAATTGCAAGGCGGCATAGGAGATATTTATGCAACGAGAAGGCCAATTGAGGATACCTTCTGGTTGCGCTATATCCGGCGTTATCAATAAGTCCGGAAAGCGCATTGGGGGCGAGGCTATTATAAAATCCATTGCTGTTATGCACGACCGCTCAAATGGTTTGGGTGGCGGGTTTGCAGCGTATGGGATTTATCCGGAGTATAAAAACTATTACGCCTTGCATATATTTTACGAATCATCTATCGCAAAAAGAGAGTGCGAGGAATTTTTGGAAAGGCATTTTGATATTATCAATCTTTCAAAAATACCAACTAGAAAAATCAAGGAAATTACCGATGAACCGCTGATTTGGCGTTATTTTGTGACACCGTTGCCCACTAAACTCGCAAGCAGCCAGTTAGATGAGCGCGAATTCACCGCCAAATGCGTGTTTCGCATCAATACGAGAATAGACAACGCTTATGTTGTTTCCAGCGGAAAGAATATGGGCGTGTTCAAAGCGATTGGTTTTCCTGAAGATGTGGGAAGATTTTATAAGCTGGAGGAATACGAAGGCTGGTGCTTTACCGCACACGGGCGCTATCCAACTAACACACCGGGCTGGTGGGGAGGTGCTCATCCATTTGCTTTGCTGGATTATTCCGTGGTACATAACGGCGAGATATCCTCTTATGATGCAAACCGCCGTGCCATTGAAATGCATGGTTATAAATGCACACTCCAAACAGATACCGAAGTTATCACCTATATTGTGGATTATTTGCATAGAAAAAAAGGACTTATGTTTGACGAAATAGCATCTGTTATTGCCGCTCCATTCTGGCAAACTATAGAACGCATGTCTCAGGACGAGAAAGAAGTACATGAATATTTGAGAATCGCGTTTTCTTCGCAACTCATCACGGGTCCCTTTTCCATACTCGTAGGTTTTGAGGGCGGGCTTATGGCGTTGAACGACAGATTGAAATTGCGGAGCATGGTGGTTGGGGAAAAGGACGACTCTGTGTATATTGCAAGCGAAGAAGCCGCTATCAGAATTATTGAACCGAATTTAGATACCGTATGGTCGCCTAAAGGTGGCCAGCCTGTTATTGTTCGCATGAATGGAGGCAAGGCATAATGGCGGTGAATTTTTTATATCCAGATTATGAAGTGGCGAGAAATTATGATAGATGCATAGTTTGCCGCGCATGTGAACGCCAGTGCGCTAATGAAGTGCATGAATATTTGGCGGATTCGGGAAAGATGGTTTGCGATGACTCTAAATGCGTGAACTGCCACCGTTGCGTATCGCTTTGCCCCACCAGAGCGCTTAAAATTGTAAAAAGCAGCAACACGTATAAAGAGAATACAAATTGGAGCTGCAAAACGATAAACGAGGTTTACCGGCAGGCAAATAGCGGCGGAGTGCTGCTTTCCAGCATGGGCAACCCGGAAAAATATCCAGTGTATTTTGACAAAATTCTTTTGAACGCCTCGCAGGTCACCAATCCGTCCATAGACCCACTTAGAGAACCTATGGAGACAAAAGTTTTCCTAGGCATGAAACCTCAAAACATTGAGCGTAACAAGGACGGGCGCATTGTGAATAATCTTGCGCCGCAGCTTTCATTATCTATGCCGGTGATGTTTTCTGCGATGAGCTATGGTTCAATCAGTTATAACGCTCACGAAAGCCTTGCACGTGCCGCTGAGAAACTCGGTATTTTGTATAATACCGGCGAGGGCGGTTTGCATGAGGATTTTTATCGTTATGGGAAAAACACGATTGTGCAAGTGGCTTCGGGTCGTTTTGGAGTTCATCCAGAGTATTTGAACAGCGGCATGGCAATAGAGATTAAGATGGGGCAGGGGGCAAAACCTGGCATCGGGGGGCATCTACCGGGTGCCAAAATTGTGGGCGATGTTTCGCGCACAAGGATGATTCCCGAAGGTAGCGATGCCATATCCCCCGCGCCCCATCATGATATTTATTCAATAGAAGATTTACGGCAGCTTGTTTACTCGCTCAAAGAAGCGACTAACTACACAAAACCGGTCATTGTAAAAATAGCCGCGGTTCATAATGTGTCTGCTATTGCGAGCGGCATTGCGCGAAGCGGGGCAGACATCATAGCCATAGATGGCTTTCGCGGAGGCACGGGGGCTGCCCCCACACGCATACGCGACCACGTTGGCATTCCCATTGAGCTTGCGCTGGCTGGCGTTGATAAGCGTCTGCGAGACGAGGGCATCCGCAACAATGTTTCTATAGTTGTTGGGGGGAGCATCCGCTCCAGTGCGGATATTATCAAAGCTGTGGCATTGGGTGCTGACTGCGTGTATATTGGTACAGCAGCGTTGCTCGCGCTTGGGTGCCATCTTTGCAGAAGCTGCCACGGTGGTAAATGCAACTGGGGCATTGCGACACAGGTTCCCGAACTTGTAAAACGGCTAAATCCTGAAATAGGATATAAACGACTTGTAAATCTTTTGACCGCATGGCAGCATGAAATAAAGGAGATGATGGGTGGCATGGGCATCAACTCAATTGAGAGTTTAAGGGGTAATAGACTTATGCTCCGAGGTGTGGGCTTGAATCAAAAAGAACTTGATATTTTAGGGATTAAACATGCGGGAGAATAAAAGTGAAACGTGTTTATGTAAATGAAAAATGGTGTTTAGGCTGTCATCTATGCGAGTATTACTGCGCCTTTGCCAGTACAAAT
>Ga0182472_107241_pt1 | contig 16044 bp, 17 predicted proteins | sample TergutNc150P3_FD_120804 | JGI IMG/M metagenome (GOLD analysis project Ga0182472, IMG submission 120804)
CGGCAAGATTTATGGCATTCCTTTCAGCTCTGCTACCGTGCTTGAGATAGACCCCTCTTCGGGCACATCGCGCGAGTTCGGCTCGCACGGAAGCGGTGCTTCCAAATGGCATAGCGGCGTGCTTGCGCCCAACGGCAAGATTTATGGCATTCCTTTCAGCTCTGCTACCGTGCTTGAGATAGTGAATATGAACAATTACCCTAATTTCAGCATGCAACGTTTAATTGCAATGAATCAACAATCTGGAGCTAATTTATGAGCGCAGTTATCACAAGGTATGGGGTTCAAATAGTTAATTTCATAGGAGAAAAAATCAAATGCTAGAAAAATCAGCATCACAGGCGTTCAAAATAAGATACGCATTGCGTAATGAGAAGCAGTGCGCGGCGGCAGAGGCAGACCGGTTTGGCGGCGGCAATGCGAACTGGCCGGGGGAGGGCGACAGCTTCCCAGCCGAAAGCGACATGGACTTCCAGACAGGCGTGGAGTATTACACCGATGCCTCCATGAACGGCACCCAGTTCAACGGATTCAAGCAAAGAACCGCAGAGCTGCCAACCCTGTCCGGCTTGGCAGTGAAAGGCTACGTTCAGGGCTTGGAGCGCGTTCTGCTGGCAGGGCTGGGTTACGCATCAGTCAAAGGCCCCGAAGCGGCCGCTGGCAGCCAAGGCTTCTTCAAGCACTTTTTCGTTGTGCCGCCACAGGGCAGGAACCAGAGGCCGTACAGCGATGAGGAAAGGGCGAAAATAGGCTCCGGATATGATGCAGGCGACATAGTGAACATATACCTTTGCATATCGCAGGCCTTGGGCCCTTATGCACGCCATGCCAGAAATGTTATCCTTAAAGATTTTGAAATCAACTGCGCGGCCAAATCCGTTCTGCAAATAACAGCCAGCGGCCCGGCCGAGCGCGTGGACAGGGAGGACAGCAAAGCGAGCGTGGAGCAATGGACAACCCTTCCAGGCTCATTCCCCGAAAACGCTTTCCAGCTGTCCGATTTTAGGATTTACATAGGCCCCTCAAGCGAGGCGGAGCCGAGCCAGGCACATTCGGCAACGGAATTTTCATTGAAGATAAGCCACGGCCTTTCCGATGACAACATTCCCACCGGAACCAGCAACAACGGCCTCTCTAGAGCCGAGCCGATGCCCAGCGGCAAAAGCACCATAACCCTTGACATGACCATATACCTGCACGACAAAACCCTCTACGAGGACTGGCAGAGAGACGAAACAAAGCTCCAGTGCAAGCTGGTCGCGACAAGAGGCAAATACAAATTCGCCATTCTATTGCCCCGCTTGCAGCTGGTGCAGGCGCAGCCCAATTTTGACGGCGCAGGCTCCACCGCCCTCTCTTTTGAGGTGGCTTGGCCATGCGATGAGGCAGAGCAGGCGGCGGCGGTAAATTCATTCCCGGCTGAAAGGCAGGGCATGGAATGGCCGCAGGCGAGCGTTCTGGGAGTGATAGCAACGAGCAAGGAAAACAGGAACCCCATGCGCGATATGGAAGCAACCGGAGGCTAGAATGTTCAAATACAAAAAACCCGAACCCTCAACATACCGCTCCGAGGCAACCGGTGCGGAATTCAAGTTCAGGCAGAGCAACGACAAAGAGAAAGAAGCACTGGAATTTTTCGTTAGAGTGGAAGAAGGCGGCAACAACAGAAACAACCTTCGCGTACTGTGGGCGAAGGAGCATACTAATTGCTACGCAGCGTGGCTTTTGGAGGATTTCTCAGGCGTGGAGGACGAAAACGGCAAATCGCACGTGTTTATAAAATTTGACTTTGAAGCAAAGGCGGGGCTTATCCAAACCCTAAGGCAAACGGATTCCGAGTTCATAATGTGGTTTGAGGCTCACTGCGAGCCAGCGGAAAAAAAAATTGAGAAGGCTGATGCTGCTGAACGCGTGGTGGGAGCCGAAAGCGTGCCAAGTGTGCAAGGCTAGCAATGGGGGTTGCGAATGCGAAAAGTCTGGGAACTGCAAATGCTTGGAGCACGATGCCGCGAAACAGGCCGGGATAAGCGGCAACCCGTGGCTATTGACCGCCATACCCATGATGGATTTTTTTATTCTGGTGTGGAACGCCGTGGTTTTGGGTACGGGTATTTCTCCCGGCGTTCCCACCTTGCAGGCTCTCTCATGGTTCGATATAGAAACACCCTACGACACATTGACAACGCAAATTTTGGCAAACATGATTTTGCAGGACTTCCGGAGGTGAAACTATGACAATTTTCAAAATAACCGCCCCACCTCGCGGAAAAAAATGTATATTTATTGGTAGAGGTAAAAAAAATGTTCGTCTGCACTGCTCCATTCGCTACGTTGATTGTCTGCTTGATTCTCTACAAGATAGCCGATATATCAGAGAAGCAGGAAATCAAAAAATTGGAAAAAGAAATGCGGAAGCGTGGAATAGACGAAAACACCATATTCATAACAACAAGCTGGATGAAACTCTAATTTCAAAAAAACATACGGAGGGGTTATGGCTCTAACGTATGTTGTAGAAATCAAGGATGACGGCTCTGCCTCATTAAAAAAAATTGGTGACAATGCAAAACGGCTTGAAGAAAAATTTAAGCATGTAGATGCCCAAGTTAATATCTTTAATAAATCGCTTGGATTTCTGAAAACGGCAACAGCTACCGCATTAGGTAGCGTTATGACAAAAGGCGTTGGCACGATTCAAGATTTAGGCAAGCAGATGGTAGATAGCTACGATTCTGCGGCTAAATTGTCCCAGAACATAGGCATAGCCGCAGACAGCGTTCTAGGCTTGCGCCATGCCGCAGAACATAGCGGCGTAGGTGCCGAGGCTATGGACAAGAATATGGTTAAATTGTCCAAAACCATAGCAGAAGCAGCCAGCGGCAGCAGGCAAGCCTCCGATGCTTTTGGCAAAATGGGCATAAACGTCAAGAACGCAGATGGCTCTGTTAAAAATTCCGAGAAAGTTTTAATGGAAATGGCCGATGCCTTCAAAAAACTGCCAGATGGCGCACAGAAGGCAACGCTTGCAATGGACGTGTTTGGCAAAAGCGGTGCCTCAATGGTTTCAATGCTCAAAGACGGCTCCGGCGCACTGCAACAAATGACTAATGAGGGCAAATCATTATCGGGCAACGTTGAAAGCGTTGCCGAGGCAATGGAAAAACTCAAAGATGTCTCCACAGATGCAAAAGCCGCTATTATGGGCATAATGGCAGAAATAGCAGACACGTCTGCTTTCAAATCCGCTATAAGCTGGGCAGAAGATTATGTAGGCAGTATAAAGGAAATCTTATCTCACAGAAAAGTCATGAGGGAATTAGATACGAAGAATGCCCAAGCCGACCTTAAACTATTGCAGATACAAGAAGCAAGATTGAAGTATAGCGGATTAGAGGAAGGCGAAAAGCTGAAGCACATAGTCACTACACAGAAGCAAATAGACGTTTTGCAAGAGAAGCTAAAAATAGACAATGAAGAATTGACCCTTATGAAAGCAAAAACGAATGTTGCAATGCTGGAGAAAAAGCAGAATCTCAACTACAAAGAAGAAAGATACCTTGGTGTTTATAGAGATGAAATTAAAGCCATAAACGACAAGCGCGAAGCAGCGAAAAAAGCTGCGGAAGAGGAAGCAAAAGCAATATCTGAGTATGATGAAAAGCAGAAAGCCTTGGCAGCAGCGGAAAAAGCTAGAGAGGAAGCAAGAAAAAAAGCTCTGCAAATGTACGAGGCAGAAACCAAACGGCTGCAAGATTGGCTAACCACCTACCAAAACTCCAAGCGCACCGAAAGCGAGATAGCCGAAGCCAATTACAACGAGCAATTAAAGAATCTGGAAGAACTGAACAAAAGAAAAATATTGAGCGCTGAAGCTTACGAGTTGAAAAAATTTTCCGTGGCAATGGATTACCATGAGAAAGAAAAAGAATTAATGCAAAAATACCAAGATGAAAAACTAAAAGCCGAGGAAGCCGCCAGAGACAAAACATGGGAGCTCCAAAAAATAGCAAGCAAAGACAACAGCGACAAGCTGATGGAAATAGAGCTTGCGCAAGCTGAAGCCAGATACAAAAAAGAGAATGAGCTTGCCCAAGAAAACAAGATAGATGCCCTTTTGATAGAGGAAGCGAAGCAATCCGAGCTGGACAGCATAAGAGAGAAATACGCGGAGATGGAAGCGCGGCGGCGCGAGGAAGAAGCCGAGGCTATACGTGCCCACATGGAGCAGCGCAAGCGCGATGAAGAAGAGCTCCTTGCATTGAAGTTCCAGACAGCCGAAGCCAGCGCGGACACGCTAAGCAACCTAGCCCAGCTTGGAAATGCCCTTTCCGAAAACAACAGAAAATATTCATCCCTGGTCAAATCCAGCGCCATAGGCGAAGCGGCAATCAATGCAGCCCAAAGCGTGCTTAAAACAATGTCCGCCCATCCATTCCCCTACAACATACCTCTTGCCGCCGCCCAAGCCGCAGCGGCAGCTGTGCAGATTCAAAAGATTTCCTCCACCAAAATGTATCGCGGCGGCATGATACCCGGCTCCAACACATTGATAATGGCCAACGAAGAAGGCCGCGAGGCCATTCTAAACACCCGCGCGGTTAGAGCGATTGGCGGCGAGAATGCCGTTAACGAGCTCAATCGCGGCACCAGCAACACCTACAACAACAGCCGCTCCAATACCATGAACATAAACATAAGCACCTCAATAATGACATCCGAAACATTCAGAAAAGAGATAGAGCCAGTCCAGCGCAGAAACGAAAGGAGGCGGTGATGGTCAGGCTCATAGCAAATGACTACGCAGGCACGAGCGACCACGGCGGCATGATTGAGATTCCGGGCAACCCTTACCCCATGTACCCGCACCCTGAGCGGCTCAACTACATAGCCCTTGACGCAGCCTCTGGCGACCGCCTTGTGTTCAGCGATGGCCCCACGCGTGTAAACGCCTCAATAGTCTGGAAAGCAATCTCTCACGAAAAGGCCAAAGAGTACGAGATGTTCCTTTTCAGCCGCGCCAAGCTCGGCATTAACCGGTTCATCATAACCTGCCCTGAGTACATAGATTTCGGCAAAGGCAAAGGCGAGCAAATCGCCGATGCGTTCTATTCGGGCCCTGCATACCTCAAAGACATAATCGTTCCGCGCGATGATGCTGGGCTGTTTTTTGACATTGAGCTTCCCTACATGTTCGTGAGGGACTACTGATGCTGGTAGTGGAAATACTTTGCCCTCATGGCTTCGGCTGGGTTGACCACCGTGGCAACCGCATAGACCGGCTTGCGTTCAGCAAAAAATATCATGAGCGATACGAGCCTGGGCATTATCCCCTGCAATCATTAGGCGAGCTTTACCGCAACATAGACAGCATCCCGGAATCCCCTTTGCAGAGCCTCACGGACTGGTCAGTAAGCATAAGCTCCATATATTCGCACAAAGGCAAAAATTTCCAAACATTGGACCTAATTTATCATTTGGAAGCATTGAACGAGGCTGAGGGCCTTGAGTTCAGCCTCATAGGCTGCGCAGCTCGCTTGATGGACGATGAGAGTGTTTTGTTCAAAGGCGTTGTGGACAGCCTAAACAACACGGGCGAGACCACGCGCATAAACATAAGCGAGCATCTGCAAAATCCGAGCATAGAGAAAAGTGCATTCCCTCTCATAATAGGCAATTCAAGGGCAGCCCAGTACCTGCCAGTCGAGATTGCCAAAAACGCGCAGGGCATGGACGAGATATTGCTTGGCGACAGCGCCGTTGACAGCCAGCTTTACATCTATCTGGAGAAGACCGGCGAGTACGCGGCTATAGAATTTCTTGACGAGCGAGGCAATCCCAACACTTCCCTTGTCGGGGGCAGGATAGTATTCATTGACACCCAGAGCGAGCGGAATCTTCCGAGCGATTTGCACTACAGCCAATCGCTATTTCTTCCCAAAGCCATGACGGATGCGCTAAGGCCCGACCCTTCCGACCCTGTCCCAGTGAATTACGTTCTTGGCATTGACGGGAACGAGGAGATGGTGCAGGTCTGGAACAATACCCTGTCTGACGGAGATGGCTTTGTGCAGATAGGCCGCGACTGGACAGATGCGAGGCTGCGCAAGTCGCACAAGGCTCTCGACCCCATAAGGAAAGCATCTTATGGCAAAAAGATTCGCCTTCATCTTGAAGACACGCCGGCGAGCATTGCCAAAACGCGAACCGAGCTGGGCGAGAACGGCAATGGATACATAGATTTCAAAGACCGCTACCCCATTCCGCTTATTTATAATTATGGGGGTAGAATCAACTTCCCCTTTGACAGGGCGAGGGAAGGCGGCGGCTTGGTGCGTGGCGAGCCTAGCATGTTTCTGAGCCTGTCAAGGGAATTTGCCGAAGGCAGATTCTCCGAGGTGAAAGCGGGAGATTACACATATCCGCATTTGTACCTGAATGGCGCTCCGTACATTGCCTTCAACCGCTTTTCCTTCATCTTCCCCGACCACGGCTTGCCGAACGCCGGACAGGCAATGACGACTAGCATGAAGTTAAATGTCTACTTCAGGAATGTGGATAGATACGTCAAGGTCAACTGGTTCAGCATTGAAGGGCTCAATGACAATCATTACACCGCCGAAGCCTATAACCTGCCAGTAGATGATGATAATCCTCACAGCTATGAATTTGATTTTGCAAAAGACATTGTTCTTTTTAATTCAAAAAAAGAACCGGTTTCATATGCCGTCACGCAAATAATCCACTTCAACACGCTTATGGGCCACCATTCCGCAGGCGCGATGAGAGACCAATTTCATTTGTATGCGCTGAAGGCAAGGCGCGATGTTGAGATACCCTACACCGACAGCATAAAGCTCTACGTGAAGGCCCGGAACGCGCCCGGGGCTGCAAGCAGCGCATCTACCATAAAGCCAGCCGTTGAAAGCCTTCTCAAAGCGGCGGGCAGAACGGATATAACTGTTTATGATGATACCGGTTGCAAAATAGAATTTGGCATGGTGATGAGAGAGGCCTCCAGTTTCAGGGACAAGCTGCGCAGCCTTGCCGCCGCATCCGCCACATTAGTGAGAGCAAAATCGGAAAGCTGGATTAATAGCCTTAATCTCTCATCGCTTGCGATGGAAGGCAAAGTAGCGGCGGACATTGAGATTCCGCTTGGGGCCATTATGCTCAGAAACAACATGGCCGATTTTCAGATGCAAACGCCGGAGAGGATGGATTTATGCACAGGGATTGAGATAACATGGGGCAAGAATCTTGCAACGAACAGCTACGAGCGCAAAACGCTTGTGAACGGCTCCGGCATATACCATGACGGCGCAAGCCGCGAGCTGTATTCGGATGAAAGAAATAGGTGGGATGGCATTCTTGAGCAGCTCGGCAAAAACGAAAATCTGCATGGCCCCAATATAAAGACTGTCGAGAATGAATGGATACGCGGCACGGGCGGGGCGGAGCGCATGGCGATGTATTTTCTCTACTGGCTCTGCAAGCCGCTCCGCAAGGCGGAGCTGGCATGCATAACATCGCGCCTTCCGAAGGGGATTGACCTGGGCGTTTTGGTTTGGTTTGAGCTGCCCGGCTTTCACGAAAAACTGGGCAGGACGGCTTGGCTCGTGACGGAGATTAAAAATGACTTGGACAACCGCACAACGAAGCTTGGCCTTGTGGAGGCGTGGGGCGTTCCCTCGGTTCCGCTGAACAGGTATTTGCTAACTGAAGACGGGCAGAAATTTTTGACAGAGGATTCAGAGGGACTTAAACTGGAGAGGTAAAAATGGCAGACGGAAAGAAAATTTCCGAATTGAACTGGTTCCCCGGCGGCATGGAAGCAGCGGCAGGCAACAGCGATGTCGCTTTCCCCGTGGCAGTCGGGAACAAGGGCAACGCAAGGATAAGCGCGGCGGATTTGAAAGGCTATGTGAACAGGCTCGTTAGCATAATGCTGGATAGCAAGGCAGACAAGGCCGCACTGGAGCAAGCAGTCAATGAATTTGCCCTGCACGTAGAGAACGATACGCGGCATATAACAGAGGAAGAGCGCAAGGCATGGAATATGTCATCTGCCTGGTGGCCGGGGTCGGACACGGGCGGGGACATAGATGCTTTTTTGACCCCCGGCCATTATTCGGGGGTTTTCACTGGCAACGTTCCCTTCAACGGGCGGAACACAAACCCCCAGTCAATAGCCGGAGGACTGATAGTGACCGCAGCCAAGGCCACCACAGACGGGCGCGCCCAGATATTCATAGACCTGGACTACTGCCGGATGTTCATAAGGAAAAGGTGGGGAGGCAACTGGAGCCCGCCCAATTGGCGCGAAATACAGACCGCCAACTACGGAGCCGAATTCACCGGCGGCAAGCTGATTTACGGAGTGCCCAACAGCAGCAATCCCAATCTCGCGGTTTTGTCCGAGCTGCCAAACGGATCGGCGAGCCAGGTTCTCGCGAGAAACGCCGCCAACAATGGCTTTGAGTGGGTAAACCAGGACGGAGGCGGCAGCCCGGACAAAAACATAAACTTCGTCACTATAACAGGCTCGCAGCGATACGAGAGCCTGCCAGCAGCAGACCAAAAAAGAATGATAAGGCTATACATAAACCCAAACAGCACGCTGGCGCAATCGTCACCCATGCCCATGATAAACATGACCGAAATGGGCAACACGGATGCATTCAAGATAGGTACGCCGTTCATAGTTTTAATGCCTCAAGATTCAATCGGCTATGATGGCATAATGGCGTGGGGCGCAAGAAATTCCCAGTCAGCTCTGGAATGGCTGACCCCCTGGCATTACATAGACGGCTCGCTGAACAGCCCGCAATTCCGCCGCATAATGTACACTGTTAAGACTGCCTATCAGACCTCGACGCTGTTCGACTCCTTTGAGAAATGGAGAGGCGCGGATGTGGAAGGCAATCATGCGCCGCAATATTTCCTAATGCCGCTGGCATCAAACGGCAGGTATGCGTATTTCGGCAGGCTGTGCTGATGAGAGCGGTCGTTGAATTACTGCTGACCAACAACTGCCAGCGCGAATGCCGGTACTGCCTCGCGCAGACGGAGGACAGCTCTTACACAACCGTGCAGGGGAAGATAAATGAGAGGGGCGATTACAAGCTGGCAGGCGGCATCATGAACACGGAGCAGCTCAAGCGGTGGCTGGCCTTTCAGAAAAAATATCTGCCTGATGTCCGGCTAGTCATATCGGGCGGAGAGCCCACCATCGTGCGGCACTACACGGAGCTGCTGGAATGGATTCACAATGCGGGGTTCGCAAAGCCGATTCTATACACGAACGGCCTGAACATAAAAGACTTGGCCAACATGGACAACCCGAAGGACAAAGTTAAAGTCATCCTCACTCACCACCAAACATCGGACATCGCCAGGACAAAGGAATATGTGCGATTTCTGAAAGATATGGAAATTGGATTCATCGTCAAGGTTCTTGCCGACAAGCCTGTTGAAAAGCCCGATTTGGGCTGCAAGGTTGTCGTTGAGGGCATAATCAAGCAATACAGCAAAAACATTGAAGAGAAAATGAGGCAGATGCAGGAGCACCCTCCCGCATTGGACGGAAGCAGCCCTTACAAGTGGCGGTGGAACGGCCACAGGGATTTCATTGACTGGGAATGGACGGCGTGGAAGGAATCGCTGGTATTCACGGTGTTTCCGGCGGGGCATGTAATCAACTGCCATTTCTGGAACGACAAGCCGTGCGGAAACATATATGAACTGAAGAACATTCTGGAAGGCGGCAACCTTCAGATAGCCTGGTGCCATCCTTTCAACGGCGGGGTGGCTGACGAAGCTGTCACGAGGTGCGAGTTGCTGCATTATGTGAACATCATGGAGGAAATTTGAAATGGAAGAGCTATTCTCGCTGCTAAAAGTAATCTTTGAAAAGATACCGCCATCCGAGGTACTTAATATACTGATATTTGCAGGCATATTCTATGCGTTCTACATTGTTTTCTCAAGATTGACAAAAATGATGGACGACAGAGCTAAAGTCTCGGAACAGCACAATAGGTCTTTGCTTGAAATAAATAAACGCTTTGACACCTACGTGAACGAACACCAGCACTTGCATAACCAAGTAGATAATAGGCTGAATCACATGAATTCAGAGCTTGTTGAGATACGCAAAGATACAACTTCTGTAAGAGACAGCCAGATTCGCATTGAGGCAAAGGTTGACGTTTTGGTTGAGGATAGACTAAGGAGGAAAGGTGAAAAAAATTGAAGTCTATGAATTCGCAGGTTCGCGGATAAAAACAGAGTTTGCCGGACAGGATTTATGGCGGCTAAGTGATGAAGTTTCCGTTACTGTTTTCACTAATGAGGGAACCCTGCTCTATACTATGAGACCAGGATTCCCAACGAATATGCGCAGCGGCTCGCACTGCATTGATTGGCTCATTCCAAAATTCACAGGCAACAATCGATATAACCTCGCTATCTTGTGCCATGATTTTGCATACACAAAACTTAGCGATGGAACCAACCCCATAAGCCGCGAGCTTGCGGATGAGCTGCTGCGGCAGATGTGCATTTTGTCCGGCGAGCTTGGAAGCTTTAGAGCTGGTATAATGCACAGGGCTCTGCGCATTGGTGGCGGTTCCGCTTATGAAGGCGAGAACACGGGAGAGTATGCAAAGGCTGGGGAATTTATGAAATTTGAGTGGGTGCATTGACTTTATTCCAGAACAATTTTTCTATTTTGAATTGTTTGAGAGAGAAATTGGCGTAGTGAAAGTGTAGTGAATGGTTTTTATGATTTTTGCAATTTACGCAAAAATAGCAAAAAACCGCTCAAATTTGCTTGAAAATGACGTTGCCCGCATAGCTCAGCCCGGATAGAGCAACTGCCTTCTAAGCAGTGGGTCGCAAGTTCGAATCTTGCTGTGGGTATTAAAATAGGGGGTTTAAAATGGGCAAATACGAATATTCTGTTTCGGTAGTGAATCTAATTACAGCCATTTTGTTTATAGCTGCTATTGTTTTTATCGTATTTTATAAACTATTCGCAGTGGAGGCTCAAGTTAAAGCTCTGGAGGTTAGCCAGCAAGTAGGCAAATGGAATAGGTTATCGGTAACTTATGCCATTGAAAATGAAAAATTGGGTTCTTTCAAGGAAATAGGATATATTCCTTTTGGAAAAGTTGCTCCAGATGGAGAAAGCAGCCAAAGCAAATATTTTAATTACAACAGTGATTTGGCAAATGGAAAAGGCCGTTTTTTGGCAATTAACAGAGTTAAGCTCGATAAATGCTCAAAATACGAAGGGGAATGGTTCGCTTATATGAACCCCGAACAAATAGTGGGAAATGCCGTTCCAGAGCCTCCCATTTCTAAATGCGCTATTTTAACACCTGATTTTGAACTGCTAAAATCGGGAGCTTTTTATTAATGCCTAGATTTTCAAAGAAATACGCACTCTTAGCTATTGTGCCTATCGCCGCTTTGTTTATCTCGTACTTAGGATTTGTCAAATCTCCAGATTTGCCAGAAATTAAAGAGGCAAGCGCTTTTGTGCCTCGCACGGAGGCTGCCAAATGGATGTCTATGGGCTACAACTCCGCCGCTGCCAGCTTATTTTGGATAAGCGGCATTATAGCATATAGCGAAACAATGTTTGATGGCAAAACCTTCAAGTGGCTTGCTCACCTGGCAGATGCCTCCACAAGGCTAGACAGTTTGTTCAAAACCCCATACACATTCGTGAACGCAATAACGGCAAACAGCGAACCCGACACAACAGATTACGTACTTCTGCGCCGTGGCATAAAGGCTTTTCCAGACGACTGGCGGCTAGCTGTTAGCTCTGCCTTTAGATTTGCCGATGGGCCTGGCAAAAATTACGCTTATGCGGCAAAAATAATGAAACCCTTTGAAAACGATACAACTGCACCGGAACATATTCGCAGAATAGCCAGAACCTTTGAGCTGAAAGCCATGCCTTTAAACGTAGCCATAACTCAGATTATGGACGACTATTTAAATCCAGATTACAAATCATTCCAAAGAGGATTAGCCATTAAAACAGCCAGGGTACTCAACAATGCGGAAATAGACAAAATAGAGTCTATTTTAAACGATATGGCAAAACAGAAAATTGGCTTGCAAAATGCCTTTGACATTCTTATGAGCATGAATGTCACTCTTCCCAATAACCCGTAACCTGAAGCTCTGGTGTTGCGCTTGGGAAATTTTCGCAAATAAAAGAGACAATTTTACGAATGCTGCGCCCAGAATTTTTTAGCCGCTCCAACTCTATAACAGATAAAGTTACTTTGACTGCCGGAGTGTTGCCGCCTTCTTTAATATTTTCAAAATCACTCACATCCAATTTCACATCTTTGAACTCCGCTTTGAATTCCTTTTGCAGTTCAGGCTTTAGTTTTAGCTTTAAGGTTTTTTTGTCTGGGTTCCACACATAGAATGTCCATTGTTTTTGCTTTCCTTTTTTGTAAAACCCCAAATCCAAATACCTATCGCTAAACACAATGGGATTTTCAACTTTGCCTTTAACTACTGCCATATAAGGAGTCCCGCTTGTATCTACCAATATTATATTGTGAAAAAAATCGCCTTCCATATATTCTGTGTTCAAAGTGAAATTTATTTTAAAATTTTGCCCTGGGCTTATTTTTTGCGGATAAATAAAATTCTCGCCACCAGTCATCTGGTCAAAAACATTTTCAAGCTCTATCAATTGAGAAGATATATTTTTGCCCTTTATTTCAACATTCTTTTTTATACCCTGCTGCAAAAGCCCCAGATCCACCGGTTCAAATACAAAGGGATTGGCTGCTTTTCCTGTATTTTGCATGGCAAAAGCGGCATAAACCAAAAGCAGCAGAAAAGAAAAAATTTGCCTGAGCATAAATCTTAAAGGTTGTTTATTGTGAGACAAACAAAAAATATAAGCAAATAACTATACCATATAACGGTAAATGGGTAGTTTAAAAATCTTTTCAACCCCGACTTTTCTGTCCTGTTTTTGATATCTATCATTTTCAGGTTTTTCAAAAAATACCAGCCGCTCAAAAAAAAGCCAGTAAGGGAAATTAAAATTAGCAAAAATGTCATTTATATAATATAGCAATATTTTGTTTAAACCATTCCTCCCCATAAATGGGAATGCCGAGTTCCTTTGCCTTTTCCAGCTTGCTACCTGCGTTTTCTCCAGCCAAAACCCAAGATGTTTTTTTGCTAACCGAGCTGGTTACCTTTGCGCCATTTGTCTCTAAAATCGCTTTTGCCTCTTCTCTGTCCAAAGTAGGGAGCATTCCCGTTAAAACCACGGTTTGCCCCGCAAAAAGAGTTCCGCTCACACCTTTATATTCTGTGTTTATGCCTATTTCCTTTATTTTTTTCACCCATTCCTCGCCCAAACTTGAATGGAAAAAATCGTAAACGCTCTCTGCAATTATCTCCCCTATTCCATTTATATTTTCCAATTCCTTTTTTTCTGCCTTTGCCACCGCATCTAAATTTTTAAAATGCTTCGCCAAAATTTTTGCCCCATTCACCCCAAGGTGGCGAATGCCAAGCCCAGCGAGCAATCTCTCAAGGCTATTGCTTTTGCTTTTCTCTATGCCTTCCAAAACAACTTGCGCACTGCGCTCTCCCATTTTATCTAAAACCACCAGCTGCTCTTTTTTCAAATAGTAAATATCCCAAACATCTTTTATAATACCATTGTCCAAAAGCACCTCTAATAAGGCTTCACCGAGATTTTCAATTTCCATAACCTTGCGAGAAACAAAGTATTCCAAAAATCCGAGCAGCTGTGCCTTGCATTGCAAATTTTCACAACGCAAATCCACATCCTCTTTTTGCAATTTTTCTCCGCAAACGGGGCAAAATTCCGGCTCTTTCACAGGTTCTGCATTTGGCGGTCTTTTTTCAGTTTGAACCTCCACTATTTTCGGGATAATTTCCCCACCCTTTTCAATGCCTGCAATATCGCCTATTCGCAAATCCAGCCTTTTTATTTCGTCAAAGTTGTGAAGGGTTGCTCTTTTTACCGTGGTGCCACCGAGTTGAACAGGTTTAAGGTTTGCAACAGGGGTAATTTTGCCGGTGCGCCCAACTTGAACATCAATGCTCAAAAGCTCCGAATAAACCCGCTCCGCTTTGAATTTATAAGCTATTGCCCAGCGAGGTGCTTTTGTATTTCTGCCCGCCTCCTGTTGCTGGAAAATGCTATTCACTTTAACAACCATTCCATCTATATCAAAGGGAAGTGTTTTTCTCAAATCATCAAAATAATCCCTAGCTTCAAAAATTCCCTGCACCGAATCTTTTACAAAATATTTAAAAACTCTGAACCCTAAATTTTCCAATAAATCTAAATTTTGACTGTGAAATTTAAAAGTCCCCGCTTCTAGCGGGGCGGCAGCGTAGCTGACGGGGTGTGGTACTTGATATGCGAAGAACCTAAGCTCTCTTTTTTCGGTTTCTTTTGGGTCTTTTAGCTTTAAGCTGCCTGCTGCTGTATTTCTTGGGTTTGCGTAAGGGGTTTTGCCCAGCGAAAGCATTTCTTCATTTAATTTTTCAAATGCGGAATGCTCCATATACACCTCGCCTCTAACTTCAAGTTCGCCGCTTGGGGCATTTTTCAAGATATGCGGAATGTCTTTTATTGTTTTTATATTTGCGGTCACATCGTCTCCGGCTTCGCCATCGCCTCTTGTAAGTCCATGTACTAATTTTCCGTCTATGTACAAAAGAGACATGCTAACTCCATCTATTTTTATTTCGCAAGCGTATTCAATTTTATCGCTTATCAAATTGCAGAGCTGGCGCTCCCAGTCTAAAACTTCGCTTTCGCTGTAGGTGTTTGCAATGGAGAGCATTGGAATTTTATGGGCAATGCGCATAAAATCGCCAGAGGTTTCTTTGCCAACAGTTTGGGTAGGGGAATCTGCCCGCTTTAGTTCCGGGTATTCTCTTTCCAGAGCCTCCAACTCTTTTAAGCTGGTATCAAATTCAATATCTGAAAAGAGAGTTGTTTTTCCTTCATAGTAAAGGCGGTTCGCTTCACTGAGCTTTAGGGTGAGTTCTTTGATTCTTTCCGAGGGTGTAGGCATATAATACGTACAATCTTTAATTCCCATCAATAGTCAAATTCATGCACCCCAAAAGTTCTTGCGGAATGCTTTCAATGGGATTCCCATTTATCGCTATAAGGCGAAGCGAGGTGCATTTTGCTAGGCTTGCCGGCAATGTTTCTAATTTATTCTCATCTAAAATCAACTCTTTTAGCCTGATAAAACAAAATTCCGGCGGCAAAGTTTTTAACTCATTGCCAGATACAACCAATTCCTCTAAACAACTCAAATTAACAAAGCTCGCAGGAATTGTGCTTAAATTGTTATTGTCCAAAAAGATTTTTTTTAGGTTTTTCAAATTTCCAATTGAGCTTGGCAGGGATTCCAAAAGATTATCGTGCAAGCTCAGTTTAACAAGGGACTTTAAGTTGCCTATATTTTTTGGCAAGGTAGTTAATAAATTGTTTGCCATATTTAGCATTTTTAGATTTTGCAAGTTGCATATTGAATCTGGGAGTTCAGATATCGTGTTGTAGCCTAGGTAGAGTTTTTCGAGATTTTCAAGCAGGCCAATGCTCTCTGGCAGGTTCATAATGCAGTTGCCTCTTATGGACAAATGCCGCAAATTTTTCAATTTGCCTATTTCATCGGGAATATATGCTAATTTGTTCTCATCCAAATTGAGATTTTCAAGATTTTCAAGCTCAAAAAGTTCTTGCGGAATATCAAAAAGCTCCATATCCGACAAATCCAAAACCTTGCTGGTGGCAGCCTCTTTTATTTTTTCGCAGGCCTGCATATAAGCCTCTTGCGCTTTGCCCAAATATATACAGGCAACCTTTTCCAAGTGGATTTCGTTCATAATCTAAACCTTCATAATATCTGCTTCTTTTTCTGCCAAAGCCGTATCTATTATGCCTATGTATTTATCTGTGGTTTTTTGAATATTATCAATTTGCTTTTTAGATTCATCTTC
>Ga0182472_107242_pt1 | contig 15714 bp, 13 predicted proteins | sample TergutNc150P3_FD_120804 | JGI IMG/M metagenome (GOLD analysis project Ga0182472, IMG submission 120804)
AGCATTGGGCTTGGATATTTGCGGCTTGGACAAGCCACCACCACAATGAGCGGCGGCGAAATCCAGCGTTTAAAACTAGCCGCCGAGCTTTGCAAATCAAATTCAGAAAGCACAATTTTTCTTTTAGACGAACCCACCACCGGCCTGCATTTGCAGGATATTCAGCCTTTGTGGAACCATTTGCGCAAACTTTCCAGCGCAGGTCACGCCGTTGTTTTTGTGGAGCATCATCCCGATATGATTAAGCTCTCGGATTATGAGATTGAACTTGGACCGGAGGGCGGGGTTAAGGGGGGGTATTTGTATATTAAACAATCGGAGAATAAATAATGACCTCTTTTGACAGTTCATTGGGTTATGGCGCAGATTGGCATCCTACTAGAAATTTTTCCAACTCCTCTGGCAAAGGTGCCTCTGCCTTTATCTTCTCCCCCTTCCAACTAAACTCCAAAAGCGCAGCGTGCAAAAAAAGCCTGGAAAGCCCAAACTCTTTTTTCATTTTCCTATTAAAAGCAAAATCCCCGTATCTGGAATCTCCCAAAAGCGGATGCCCCTTTTGCGCAAAGCTAATCCTTATTTGATGCTTATGCCCCGTTTCCAAACCGACACGTACCAAATCGAATTCCTCAAACTTTTTCTCCACAATCCAATTAGTTTCAGAAATCCTATCATCGCTTGGGAGTTGCATACTTATCTTTCCTTTTTTTTGCGGCAAATGCCCTTTCACCAAAGCTAAATATTCCTTCTTTATTTTTCTCTCTCTTATAATATTCCCAAACTCACGCGCAGCATACCCAGAAATAGCCGTTATGAGCAACCCCGATGTCTCTTTATCCAAGCGATGCACCAGAGCCGGCTTAAAATCAATGCCTTGTTCTTGCGCCCAAATTTCAAGCATTCCTGCCAAACATTCCTCTTCCTTAACACCGCTGCCAGATTGACTGGCAAGGCCGCAGGGTTTGTTGAGAATTGCAAAATCTGAATTTTGAAAAACAAAACACAGCTTTTCTTTTGCATAAGTTTTTGTCTGTTCAAAAGTCATTTTCTTTTGAACTTGCGGTAAATTTTCGTAAATTTGTACAGCATCATTTTCGCACAGCATTTGAGCAGCTTTCCCCACTACCCCATTCACCCTCACTTTTTTTTTGCGTATAACAGAAAACAACAAACCAAGAGGCGCAACCGGAAAAGCCTTGCGCAAAAAACGATCAAGTCTTTGCCCTGCATTATGTTTGTTGATTGTTATGGATAGCACTTTTATAAATTAGAAATTTTTTCTATATTCTCAAATAGTAGCAGTCGTGCTATCATGATTGCCTTGCCATAAAAAATGCACATTTTTGCAAACTCCTGTTTACAAAATTCACTTTTCTGAATTTTTTTCGGCATTTTCTCCGTCTAAGTAAATAGACAAGGAGAAAAATATGGCTGAGACACATCTTTTACGTGGTTTGAATACCGAACAAAAACAGGCTGTTTTGCATTCACACGCAGAGGAAGGACCTTTGCTCATTTTGGCGGGGGCAGGTTCTGGGAAAACTTCAGTTTTAACAAAGAGGATTCTGTACCGAATTGAGCAGGGGGTGAATTCCGCGAATATTTTGGCATTGACATTCACCGCAAAAGCAGCCGGAGAAATGGATGAGAGGGTAAAGGAACTCTCGCCGGATTCCAAAGCCTTGCTCTGCACATTTCACTCACTTGCTCTTAGAATTTTGAAAATGCAAATTCAAGGCATTGAAAATTGGAAACGCATAGGTTTCCAAAAAGCCCCAATGCCAAAGGAACAAAGCGATTTTGAATTTCAAGATTCTCTTATGGAACAAAACATAAAAGCAGGCAGCATAAATAGGGAAAACCTGTTTTGCCCAGAATTAAAGCTCGGCAAAGAGAAATTGGAAAAATTGAGGCAAAACGTATTTCAAAGCGGGGAAATAGTTTTTGAGGATTTAATTTGGCTTTCTATTCGCTTGTTATCTGAGTTTAACGAAGTTAGAGAGCATTGCCAAAATATGTGGAACGAGATTTTAATAGACGAATATCAAGATATAAATCCCTCGCAATACAGGCTTGTGCGGGCAATTTTGGGAAACAGCAAAAGCCTCTTTGCCGTTGGCGATGACGACCAGGCGATTTACGGGTTCAGGGGTGCAGATATTGGAAATATTTTGCGATTTCAAAAAGATTTTCCAAATTGCAAGGTATTGAAATTGGAATGGAATTACCGCAGCACCGCTAGTATTTTAGAGGCGGCAAACAGAATTTTCACAGACAAACCTCTTGCTTTTAGAAAAAATTTAAGAGCAGGAGCTTTGCGCCCTTACCCGCTTTTCAAGGAAAACAGAAAACCAGAAATTTTAGTTTCGCAAACGGCAGAGGAAGAAATTTTAAAACTGGTTTATGAGATTAAATCTTTAAAAGAGGAATATTCAATGAAATGGGGCGATTTTGCTCTGCTTTCCCGCTACAACCGCCAATGCGAATATTATGAGCTTGCATTAAAGGATTATGATATTCCGGTTATTGGAGAGGAATCCCCGGAGGATTTTGACGGTGTGCATATAGAGACCATTCACGCCTCAAAAGGGCTTCAATATCCAGTTGTTTTTTATTGCGGCCTTGCCGAGCATTTAAGCCCCGGAGAGCTGCCGGAAAATTCCAGGGAGAGAAAAAAGCAATTGGGTGAGGAAAAGCGGCTTTTTTATGTTGGCGTAACGAGGGCAGAGGCTCATATATTTTTTTTATATTGCAAACAGCGGTATTTTAAAGGCAAGCTAAAAAATTTCAAGGCTTCTCGTTTTTTAAAATATTGTGAAGAGAAAAAATTTAAAAAAGGAATAGCAATGCCGGTTTTTATTTTTAAGATTCTTGCGGTGGCTAAAATCATAGTCTTTATGTTTTACCACATTCCCATATACTTTTTTGAAAGAATTTTCAGAGCCAGCACAGCAGATGTATGGTTGCAGGAAAAATTTTTATATTGGGCAAAATTTTGTTTGAGAACATTGCGAATAGATTTAAATGTTGGCGGTCAATATAATTTGGCAAAGGTAGATTGGAGTCGCCCGGTTATTGCGATTGCAAACCACAATTCATACACGGATATTCCTGTTATTTTAACCTCTGTGCAGAGACCGCTTGGATTTTTGGCAAAAGTAGAGTTATCGCGAATTCCAGTTTTATATTACTGGATGAGGAAAATAGGCTGCATTTTTATTAAAAGACAGTCCTCCAAAGCTGGACAGAAATTTATGGATAAGATGCTCAACTATTCCGCCGAAAAACCACCGCAAATTGTGATTTTCCCAGAGGGAACGCGAAGCAAAACTGGTGAAATGGGAGTTTGGAAAAGCGGAGCGTTTAGAATGGCGGCAGAGTTGAAAGCCACAGTTTTGCCGATTGTGATAAAGGGGACGGCGGTTACTTTTGAGAAGAGAAAAAATTCAAAAACTATTCAGAAAGTATCATCGCAAATTTTGGAACCTTTTGACGTTGCTCAGTGGGAAAAGGAGAATGGAAAGGAAATTGAGTTCAAGGATTTGATGGCTAGGTTAAGGGGTGTTTATTAAAACTCGTAGTTCACGGAATTGGCAATGCATTGTACCTGCTTCGCTAATTTACTCTCTAACTTCTTCCTGCACAAAATTAACTCTATCATCGGTAAGCTCCCAACTGGTGAGAACCTGTGCCTTGCCGTCGTCTACCGATACAATAATGTATGAATAAAAAGGCAGTGCGCGTTCTTTATCATAACCGGAAGGCATTGAGGGATGGTCGGGGTGCGAGTGGTAAAAGCCGATAATTTCCAGCTTTGCTGCTCTTGCAATCTGTTCCGCTTTGAACATGTCTTCTGGTGTTATGAGAAATCTGTGATAACGCTCATTGTTTTCGCTGGAGTTATTTATATCCACGGTGCGTTTGGCATTTTTAGTTCCATCATCGTTAATCTCGCCCAAAATAATTCCGCAACATTCATTGGGATAGGTGCTTTCGCCAGCTATTCTTATATTGTTTTTCAATTCAGAAGAAATTTGCAGCATTATATGTCTCTCCATAAGGGTTGTGATAGATAGCGGTATCCGTTGTCGCAGAGTATTGTTGCAACTCGCGAACCTGCCGGTAAAGTTTTTGCTAGTTCCGTTGCAGCATACACATTTGCCCCCGAACTTATCCCCACAAATAATCCTTCTTCTAGGGCAAGCCGCCGTGCTGTTGCGTAAGCATCTTCTGTTTTAGCTTCAACATACAAATCTGCTATGCTCTTGTCAAATATTTTTGGCTTTATGGTTGTTTCCATGTGTTTCATTCCTTCAAGCCCGTGAAATGGCGAATCGGGCTGCATAAGCACAATTTGTATTGACGAATCAAATTCTTTGAGCCTTTTGGAAACACCCATGAAAGTCCCGGAAGTTCCGGTTCCGGCTATAAAATGAGTGGGTTTGCACTGATTATATAGTTCAACACCTGTTGTTTCGTAGTGCATTTTTGGGTTTTCAAAATTGTCGTATTGGTTGGGGAAAAAATATAAATTTGGTTCTTTTTGCGCCAAATCCATTGCTAGGCGGTATGCGCCGTCAGAGCCTTCAAGCGGGTCTGTTTCTATAACTTTTGCACCATAAGCCCGTATAATTTTTTTTCTTTCTTCGCTCGCATTTGCTGGCATAAACAAGTGCACTTGGTAGCCGAGTGCCGCACCAAACATAGCGTAGGCAATGCCGGTATTGCCGCTTGTAGAATCCAAAAGAATTTTCTCTTTGGTGAGCAGCCCGCGTTTAATGCCGTCTAGTATCATGGCTTTTGCGGCACGGTCTTTAACAGAGCCGCTTGGGTTGAAATATTCCGCTTTGGCAAATAAGGAAACTCCGTTTGCTTCTTTGAGTTTCAATTCAACTACAGGAGTATTGCCTACAATGTCTAAAATATTCATTTTATTCAGTCTCCACATTTTTCAGCCTTTCCAATGCCTTATTCAAAACAGAACGGGGACAGGCTACATTTATGCGTTCAAAACCGTCCCCACCCTTTCCAAATGTATAACCTGCATTCAGCCATAATTTTCCCTTGTTAGTAACAACTTCGTCCAGTTTTTTAGCAGAAAATCCAAGTTCTCTGCAATCAAGCCACGCTAAATATGTTCCTTCTGGTTCAATGAGTTTAATACGTGGAATGTGATTTGAAAGATATGTTTTTAGAATAAGCATATTTTGAGCTAAGTATTCCATAAGCTCCTCAAGCCACTCAGCTCCGCTTTGATATGCCGCTTTGCAGGTGATTATGCCCATTATGCCCGGTTGTCCTATGCCGAGCTGTGCATACTCCTCCTTGAATTTTTCGCGCAGAGTTTTGTTGGAAATAAAATTATTTGCGTGAAGCAATCCTGCAAGATTAAAAGTTTTTGACGGTGACGTGCAGGTAACAGTTATATCGGCAAAATCCTGATTAAGCCCAGCGAATACAAGGTGCTGATGTTCGGGGAAAATAAAATCCTCGTGAATTTCGTCAGCTATAACAATAACACCATAGTGCAAACATATTTCACCCATGCGAATAAGTTCGTCCCTCTCCCAAACCCGTCCAACCGGATTATGCGGATTGCACAAAATGAACAATTTCGCTTGCTTGATTTTTTCTTCAAAATCCTGAAAATCTATAACATAGCGTTCTTCGTTTTCGTTTAATACAAGCTCATTTACCAGCAGTTGCCGTCCGGTTTTCTTTATGCTAGATTCAAAGGGATAATACACAGGCTGTTGTATAACAACGCCCTCTCCTGGTTTTGTGAATGCGCGAATGGCGATGTACAGGGCGTTCACCACTCCGGGAGTAATTGCAAGCCAATCGCGCTCAATATTCCAATTAAAGCGTTCTTCAAACCATTTTCGCAAAATATCAAAATATTCTGAGTCCGGTTCGGAATACCCAAAAATCCCGTGTTTGGCGCGTTGCATAAGCACCTCTTGCACACAAGGCGGGGCGGCAAAATCCATATCGGCAACCCATAATGGCAGCACATCACTAGGCTTTCCGCGCCAAGAAGGTTCATATTTAATGCTATAAGAATTGCTCCTGTCTATGAGGCAGTCGAAATCGTATTTCATATCAATTCCCTAATGCCTGCTTGAGGTCGGCAATTAAATCTTCTGCTGATTCCAGCCCAACAGAGAGGCGGAGTAAACACTCGTCTATGCCCCGCGCATTCCTATCGCTTTCTGGGAGGTCGGCGTGGGTTTGAAGCATTGGATAGGTGATTAGGCTTTCAACGCCGCCTAAACTTTCGGCGTATTTTATGACTTTTACGCTTTCCAGTATTTTTTTTGCCGTTTGTTCGTCTCGCACGGAAAAAGAGAGCATTCCGCCAAAGCCGCTTGTTTGGCGGCAAGATATTTCATAATCTGGATGTTCTTTCAATCCGGGGTAATACACTTTTTTTACCGCATTTTGCTCCAAAAGCCAATTAACAATTTTCTGGGCAGTTTCTTGCTCTCGTTCCATGCGAATGGCAAGAGTTTTTATGCCGCGAATAATGAGAAAGCCGTCAAAGGGCGAAAGGCACGCACCGGTGGTTTTTGCTATAAACCTCAGTTTTTCCAAAAGCTCATCGTTCTTCACAATTAACATTCCCGCCAGAGTATCGTTGTGCCCGCCTAAATATTTTGTTCCGCTGTGCAGAACAATATCTGCACCAAGAGAAAACGGCTTTTGAAAATATGGAGTGAGGAATGTGTTGTCAACAATAAAAAGCAACTTATGTTTTTGCGCAATGGCAGCAACCGCCGCAATATCTGTTACGCGCATCATCGGATTGGAGGGAGTTTCTAAAAATATGGCTTTTGTGGTAGGAGTTATTTCTTTTTCCATATCTTTTAGCGCAGCGGCATAAGAAAATTTTACTCCGTTCTTTTGAGATATATGCGAAAAAAGCCGGAAAGTGCCGCCATAAAGGTCATCGGAGGAGATAATATGGTCGCCGGGCGAAAACAGTTCCATTAAAGCAGAAACCGCCGCCATGCCAGAAGAAAACGCGATAGCGTTGCTACCCCCTTCCAAGGCGGCAACGGTGTCTTCTAAATGCACATTGGTAGGGTTAAGCGAGCGGGAGTAATCAAAGCCGGTGCTTTGCCCCACGCCAGGGTGGGCAAAGGTAGCAGATGCAAATATCGGAGTAGCAACCGCTCCAGTTGTGTCAAATTTTTTCGCGCAACCGTGTACGCAAATTGTGCTTATGTCCATTTTATCCAATTTTTCCGCTGTGTTATTTACCTAAATATAGTAATTTATTCCTAGTTTGTCAATAGGATTTATGGGATTTGTGGGATTGAACCTTTAATAAATTATTTTTCTACATTCTACAACAACTCCAATTCGGCATTAGATGAAAACCATACGCAAACTCATTATCCTAATCATCGCCGCTTTAACAAGCGTTTTTTTGGTTTTCTCAATTCCCGTTTTAAATATGCTCATAAAGGGGAATTTTAGAGCGGAAAAAACCTACGCAAAAACAGAAGTTAAAATAATAAACCCAGAAAAACCTCCAGAACCGCCAAAGCCAAAAGAAGCCACACGCAAACCGAGCAGGCAAACTATGAATAGCAGAACACCAAAATCGGGACCGAGATTTGCCATGAACTTGGATGTTGTTGGAGGCAGCGGCGGAGCCATTGCGCCAAATGAATTGGTTGCCATGCAAAGCGGAAGTGGAAATACAAGCAGCGGCGATGTGGACGAAAAACCAGCCTTGAAAAGCTCGCCAAAATTCAATGCGCCTCAAGCCATAAGAGAGGGAGAAATAAACGCACACCTCAGAATTTCATTTTGCGTTAACGCAACTGGAAAACCTTATGATATCCGCATAATAGAAGAAAGCCCAGCGGGAAAAGGACTCTCAAATGCCGGAAGGGATGCTATAATGGGAATGCAATTTGCCCCAGCAAAAAAAAACGGTGCCTCCGTTCCCTTTTGCGGCATGGAACAAGCTTTTGAGGTTAAGTTCAGGGAGTGAGTATGGCGATAATCCTATTGATTGCGGTTCAGATAGCATTTGCTCAGACACAAAATGCCGAACAGATTTTAAATCAGGCTAATGCACTATACAACAATGGGAGGTATGCGCAGGCTATTTTGCTATACCGCAAAGCAGAAGAAAGAGGAGTAAATCCCGTTGCAACAAGTTTCAACACGGCCAACAGCTTTTTTCAGCTCAATAAACTTCCAGAAGCAGCGGCGGCATATCGCAAAGCGGTAAATTTTTCTGATGGTGAGTTTGCTCCGGCACTTGCAAATTTGGCGGCTGTGCTTTACAGAATAGGTGAATATCCAGAGAGCATTGCCGCATACCGCAGGGCACTCAGTTTAGACCCAAATAACGCTTCTGCCTGGATTTATTTGGCAGAGGCTTATCAAAAAACCGGAGACAACGTTGGCGCGCTGGCGGCAATAGAAAAAGCCAGGCTAATAGATTCCGCAGATGTGTCTCTTGTTTACCAGCAAAGCGAAATTCACATCGCTATGGAAGAATTTGAAACAGCTGCAAATTTAGTTAGGCAGGCTTATTCAAAAAATCCCGAAGAAACAGATTTTTTAACTTACTTAGGCGATATTCACAGATTGAATAAAAATTTCCCAGCAAGCATAGCCGCTTACAGAGAAGCCATCGCAATCAAACCAAGGGACAAGGAATTGCTATATAAATTAGCGGACTGCCTGGCAGAAGACCAAAAATCATACCTTGCAATAGATGTGCTGAACCAAATTGTGCATATAGATTCCAACTTCACCGATGCTTCCATATTTTTGGGAAACCTAGCCTTTGAAACCGGCTGGCTAGACAGAGCGGAAAACGCCTATTTGCTCGCAGGGAGGCACGGAAACAAAGAGGCCATTTACGGCTTGCAAAACATAGTGTACGAATATATCCAAAAAAAGCGAAAAACCGAAGCCAAGCAAACCATAGAAAAAATTTTTAAATTGTATCCAGAAAACAAAGAGCTAAAAGCCGAATTCAGTTCTGTTTTGGAAGAATGAGCGAGAAAATAATAATATCTCCCTTGGACTGGGGTTTGGGGCACACAACCAGATGCTGCCCTATTATACGTTCATATTTGGAAAAAGGCGCAGAGGTAGAAATAGCCAGCGCAATAAGCCATAAAAAATTTTTCGCTGGGGAATTTCCAAATTTGGTTTGGCACGAGGTTCCGTCTTACGATATAAAATATCCCAAACACGGCTGGCAAATGCCATTTTGGATTTTCAGCCAAATTCCCCGTATTAAAAAAATAATGAGAGAAGAAAATAAGTGGCTAAATTCAATGCACGAAAAGCAAAAATACACACTTGCCATAAGCGACAACCGCTTTGGCTTTTTCTGCAAAAAAATAAAATCCGTGTATATAACACATCAACTGCGAATAGCCTTCCCCAAACCTTTTACGATTTTTGAAAAAATCGGAGAGAACTGGCATAAAAACATAATGAAAAATTTTGACGAAATATGGGTTCCAGATTATGAAGAATTCCCCGGTCTTGCCGGCAAACTGAGCCATCCTTCATACAAAAGCGAAAAAATAAAATACATAGGTCCTTTGTCTCGGTTGGATTTGAAAGTACCCGTTCCCCAAAAAAAATACGATATTTTGGCTCTTATATCCGGTCCTGAACCTCACAGAAGTGCATTTGAAAAATATGCTATCAAATTTTTATCTGAAAAGCCCGGCAATCATTGCATTGTGCGCGGTTTGCCAAATGAAACAGAAATTCCAAATTTGCCCTTCCCAGCATTCAACCATCTCAGTGCAGCGGATTTGCGGGAAGTTATTTTGGCGAGCAAAGCGGTGCTTTGCCGCTCCGGTTATTCTACGATTATGGATTTGGCTTTGCTAAAGGCAAAGGCTATTTTTGTTCCAACGCCTGGGCAAACGGAGCAGGAGTATTTGGCGACCCTGTGCCGTTAATCCTGAACCAACGCCTGCCTGATAAAATCGAATAACGGAAAGTGGCCGGTTCAAAGGTTTATGAGTATGGGTTTTTGAAAATATCCCTTGACAACCCGCTATTTTTTTTCTATATTTATTAGCAATTAAGGGAATTCAAATAAATATGCTTGCATATTCCCTTTGCGCAAAAGCATATTTTAGGCTAAAATTCAAAAAAGGAGTTATACCTTTGGCACCTCGTTCTAAACAACTATTGTCAGATGAAGTTCCGCAAGATGCAGAGCTTCCGCCCGAAACCAAGGAAATGCTGGAAAACCTTGGCGTTAAAAATACCCGCAGAAATAAGCCGCCCGTCAGCAACGCAGAGACAGACCCTGAGTTTGACCAATATGCAGAGCCTGAGCAAGCAGCTTCTGACGTGCATATATTAGAAACCGTATTGCCGGTAGGCGTTACCGTACCAGACATCCCGCCGCCGCCAATAATGCTTGCTCAAAATGCAGAACAGGCAGCAGATGGCCAAAATAACGCAGGAGGTTATCCAAACCGTCAGCAACAGCAAAGAAATTTTGGAAACAACGGCAACAATAACAATAATAACAACAGAAAACAGCAATTCCAAAACAACAACAATAATAACAACAGATATAACAATAACAACCAAAACCAAAATCAAAACCGCAACAAAAACAATAGGTTTCGCCCTCACGTAGAGGAAATTTCTCCAGAAGACATTCCAAAAATAGACAAAGAAGCCATAGATAAAGCTCGCAAAGAATGGGCTGCTTTGCGCGCCATAAATATGCCTGAGCTTCAGTCCCTGGCTAGGGACCTTAACTTGCCAGATATTAAGGTTATGCGCAAGCAAGCCATAATATACCGCATTTTAGAAGCAAAATCCGCTGCTGAGGAAGGAATGCCCATTTACTCAGAAGGAGTTTTGGAAATAATAAACGAAGGTTATGGTTTTTTGCGAAATTCAGACCACAACTATTTATCCGGCCAAGACGATATTTATGTTAGCCCAACTTTAATCAGGTTCTATGAACTCAAAACTGGCGATACAATAACCGGGCAGGTTCGCGCCCCAAAAGAAAAAGAGAAATATTTTGCCCTTACCTGCATAGAAACAATAAACTACAAGGAACCTGAATACGCTAAAAAACGTGTTGCCTTTGAGCATTTAACTCCCTTGCATCCATTTCAGAGAATAAATTTGGAATACGAAACAGGCGAGCTTTCAACCAGAATAATGAACTTGTTCACACCCATAGGCAAAGGGCAGCGCGGGGTTATACTCGCACCGCCGCGTACGGGCAAAACAGTTCTTTTGCAGCATATTGCAAATGCCATAAGCAAAAATCACCCAGAAATAAAATTAATGGTTTTGCTGATAGACGAGCGTCCCGAAGAAGTTACCGATATGCGCAGGAACGTTAAAGGCGAGGTTCTGGCTTCAACATTTGACGAACCACCAGAACGCCACACCCAAGTTGCGGATATGGTTTTGGAAAAAGCCAAAAGGCTTGTTGAGCAAGGCGATGACGTGGTTATACTTTTAGATTCCATAACCCGCTTTGCAAGAGCAAACAACGTGGTTATTCCTCATTCCGGCAAAATTCTCTCCGGTGGCGTGGATGCAATGGCAATGCAAAGACCAAAACGCTTTTTTGGCGCTGCCCGCAAAATTGAATTTGGCGGTTCGCTAACCATAATAGGCACAGCTTTAATAGAAACCGGAAGCCGCATGGACGAGGTTATATTTGAAGAATTCAAAGGCACCGGCAACATGGAACTCGTTCTAGACCGCCGCATAGCCGAAAAACGTATATGGCCAGCCATAGATATATTCAAATCTGGAACGCGCAAAGAAGAGCTTTTGATTTCCGAAGCCGAGCTTCGCCACGTTTGGATTTTACGCAGATTCTTGCAGGACCACACCCCTGTTGAAATTATGGAGCAGCTCCAAAAGCAAATGAAAAACCACAAGAACAACGAAACATTTTTGGCTGCCATGAAGGAGTAATAAAATTTATGCCCTCTTCTGCCAAAAACATATTATTTATAGGCACCGGAAATATGGGTAGCGCAATTTTGAATTCCTTAGCAGAAAGCGGCTATCCCGCAAGCTCCGTGTTTTTTTATGAGCCTAACGATGAAAGTGCAAACAAAACCAAAAGCAAAACTGCAAGATTGCCTTCTTTAACAGATGGTTTTTCAAAAGCAGATATAGTATTTCTATGCATAAAACCGCAAGTATTTGCAAAAACTTATGCCACCATACGCAAAGAGATTGAAGCATCTGGAAAAGACCCCCTTATAGTTTCCATTATGGCAGGAGTAACGCTTGCCACTTTGCGCTCGGCTTTAAAAGTAAAGAACATTGTCCGCACTATGCCAAACATTGCCGTTGCGGTGAAAAAAGGAATGGTTGCCATAGTAAAAGAAGAAGGAATTGAAGAAGACGTATTGCAAACGGTTGAATTTTTATTCTCCACCTGCGCAAATACAATCAGAGTTTTTGAAAACCAAATTGATGCGGTAACAGGGCTTTCTGGCAGCGGTCCGGCTTTTGTTTTTCAATTCGCAGAAGCACTTGCAATGGGTGGCGTTAAAGCTGGTTTGCCACGCGAAGTTGCAATGAAGCTTTCAATATCCACAATAGAAGGCTCAATAGAAATGTTAAACGGCACTAAATTAAGCCCAGGAGAGCTAACGGCAAACGTATGCAGTCCGGCAGGAACAACAATCGCTGGAGTGCAGGAACTTGAGAATAGGTCTTTTAGGGGAGCGGTTATGGCTGCGGTAGAAGCGGCTGTGAAACGCTCTGCGGAGCTTGGGAGGTAAGCGTGCAATTTGCGTTTATATTTGCATTCTTTTTATTCTCCGCGCTTTATGCAAACGAGCAACCGAGCCCTGGGCATTTGGCTATGTGCTCTGGAGTTAAGCAATGCCTTGGTTATGATTTTCCGCAATGCAGCGCAGAAGAAAAAAAGCCAAACCCCGATATTAAATACACCGCCGAATATTGCGCTCCATACATAGAGCTAAAACAGAGAGGTCTAAGAACAAACGACCCAAGAGCCTACGATTTGTATCGCTATATGGGGCGGCAATATAGGGTTATTTACAAACTTAATGGCAAACTTCCCGTTTCAAAAGAGATGATGATTTATCTTTTTGACAATATGGATTTCACCGCGCAATTAGTGAATGCTTATAGAAAAACAAAATACACCATAAAATACGATAGCCCAGACAGAAAAAACTTTAGCGGCGATAACGGCGACAATCTGTTTGGCAGCTTTGTTTGGTTGTTGAACGACAGTGCCGGCAGAGAACCCGGAATGCACCATGTATTTTTTGGCAGAGGAAAAACAAAAATCCTAGCTTGGAATTTGCACGGAACCGCAACTGCTATTTTAGACTTAAAAGAAATAAGCAAAGATACCGTATCTTATGAATTTCGCTCCATTGTTTCGCCAAGCGGCGCGGTGTTGAATTCCATTATGAATCTTGGGATTTTCAACAGGGTTGTTAGCGGAAAAATAAAGGAAATAATAGATAACATAGAAAACGCGGCAAAGGAATTCTCAAACGGAAATCGCAAGCCAATTTCTGCCTATGCTCCATTCAAAAACGAAACATGGAAAAACAACTTGCTGGAATTTGAAACCGTTGTAAAGAATAAAAAATAGTCCGAGCCACGCCACCCCGAAATGCCTATCTTGAAAATCCTTCAATCCTGAGCATCGGGGTTCAGACAATTAAGCATCTGCGGAATACACTTTCTCTTCGTAAAGCGCGGTGGCGCACATATATTCGCGGTTCATTTTTGCTATGAACTCAACCGAAATACCTTTTGGGCAGGCCGCTTGGCATTCAAAGAGATTTGTGCAGTTTCCAAAACCTTCCTTGTCCATTTGCTCCACCATAGCGAGAACCCTTTTTTGGGCTTCGGGCTTGCCTTGCGGCAAATACGAAAGATGGCTCACCTTTGCAGAGACAAAGAGCATTGCAGAAGCATTTTTGCAAGCCGCAACGCAGGCTCCGCAACCTATGCAGGCTGCCGCGTCAAAAGCGCGGTCTGCATCTGCTTTTGGAACAGGGAGCGTACTTGCGGGAGGCGCGTTTCCGGTGTTAATGCTCACAAAACCGCCCGCTTGTATAATGCGGTCAAATGCGCTTCTGTTCACCGCGCAATCCCTTATGACAGGGAATGCAGCAGAACGCCACGGCTCTATAACTATGGTATCGCCGTCTTTGAATTTGCGCATGTGAAGCTGGCAGGTGGTAACAAGATTATCTGGACCATGAGGCATACCGTTAATCACAAGCGAACACATGCCGCAAATGCCTTCGCGGCAATCGTTGTCAAAGGCAAAAGCTTCTTTGCCTTCTTTCATAAGCTGCTCGTTCATAATATCTAGCATTTCCAAAAAAGACATATCTGGAGAAATGCCAGTGAGTTTAACGGTTTCAAAGTTCCCTCTTGCCTGGGTGTTTTTCTGCCTCCAAGCTTTTATAGTGAGATTCATATCTTCGCTCATTTGTAGCTCCTTGTCATAAGGTGTACGTTCTCAAATTCCAATTCTTCTTTGTTGAGTTCATGCGGTTTATTTTCGCCTTTCCATTCCCAAGCGGCAACATGGCAGAATGCTTCGTCGTTGCGTTTTGCCTCGTTATCTGGGGTTTGATGTTCCTCGCGGAAATGACCGCCGCAAGATTCCTCCCTGTAAAGGGCATCTTTTGCAAGTAGCTCGCCGAATTCCAGAAAATCTGCAACACGCATGGCGCTTTCCAAATTTTGGTTAAAGGAAGCGTTTTCGCCAAGAATATTGACGTTTTTCCAAAACTCATCGCGCAAACCCGGCAAAGCGGAAATTGCTTTTTCAAGACCAGCTTTGTTGCGCCCCATTCCTACATTCTCCCACATAATGTGTCCCATTTCCCTGTGAAATTCGGTAACCGTTTTTTTGCCTTTTATGGCAAGCAAGCGGTCAATAAGCGCTTTTGAATTCTTTGCCGCATCTACGAATTCCGCCTGAGTGGAATTCACTTTGTCTAGCTTGGAGCCAGCAAAATAGCCACCGATGGTGTATGGTATCACAAAGTAGCCGTCTGCAAGCCCCTGCATAAGAGCGGAAGCTCCCAAGCGATTTGCCCCGTGGTCGGAGAAGTTTGCCTCTCCCAGAACAAATAAGCCCGGAATGGTGCTTTGCAAATTGTAGTCCACCCACAAGCCACCCATTGTGTAATGGCTTGCCGGATAAATGCGCATAGGCGTTTTGTATGGGTTCTCGTCTGTGATTTTTTCGTACATCTGAAAGAGATTTCCATATTTTGCGCTAACACCGCTTTCGCCAATGCGTTTAACGGAATCTGCAAAATCCAAATACACGGCGCGTTTGGAACCTCCAACACCAAGACCATTGTCGCAAACCATTTTCGCATTGCGGCTTGCAACATCGCGAGGCACCAAGTTTCCAAAGCTGGGATATTTTTCTTCCAAATAATAATAACGCTCTGCCTCTGGTATATCGTTTGGCTTGCGAGCATCGCCAGCTTTGCGCGGAACCCAAACCCTGCCATCGTTTCTCAGAGATTCAGACATCAAAGTAAGTTTGCTTTGGTGGTCGCCCGTTACCGGAATGCAAGTGGGGTGAATTTGCGTGTAGCAGGGATTGGCAAACAATGCGCCTTTTTTATGTGCGCGCCAAGCTGCTCCCACGTTTGAGCCTTTTGCGTTTGTGGAGAGATAAAACACGTTTCCATAACCGCC
>Ga0182472_107243_pt1 | contig 15710 bp, 21 predicted proteins | sample TergutNc150P3_FD_120804 | JGI IMG/M metagenome (GOLD analysis project Ga0182472, IMG submission 120804)
TTTATATTCGACACGTCGGCATATAAATGAGGTTTGCTGGCTTCTACATGAACATTGAGCATTTTAGAGAAGGTATCTCTGGTTGCTAATATAAAGGCGTTTATCCATTCAACTTTCATAATACTGAATATAGTAAAAGTAGTACTTAGTTTTTTCTAAATTTAAAAATATGAGGCCTCAATTCTTTCCGTGGTTGTTTGACGATAAAAATGCTTGGGAAAAGGCATTTGCGGACCCTCGTTATTCTTATGAGATGCCAATAGACTACTTTATGGCTATTTATCAGGTAGAGCGAAAAGATGCTACAGGCGCTCCATCGCGTTATGCTTTGCCAGAACTGTCTATGCCTGCAACATCCCTACCTGCAGCTACGGCTTTTGCACCTACGATGCCGGCTTTTTTTGCAACTTCTGCGCCAGTAGTGCCGGCAGCAGCTCCTCCGCAAGAAAAATCCAAAAGCTCAGAGGGTATTTTAAGCCAAGAAGAGATAGATGCATTGCTCGCCGGTATATGAGTTTCACGATATCAATGCGGAAAATTTCGCAAATATTGCCGATATTTTAAGGAAATCCGGCACAAATGAAAAATGGAATCTTATGATAGTTCCATTTAGCGAAGGAATTCAGCCAAATGCTTTGAGGGCTTTTGGCGAACAACTTTTGGAATGGAAACGGGAAGGGCATAGCTTGTATTTGCATGGCTATAGGCATAAGGCAAACAAAGATTTAAAAAGAAGCCTACAGGGGAGGCTTGCCTTGCGTTTAACAAATTGCGAAGCTGAGTTTGCAGGGCTTTCAAAAGAAGATTCAAAAATGCTTTTAGACAAGGCTTTGCAAGAGTGGCAGAAACTAAATGCAGGGGAGACTTCAGGCTTTGTACCTCCGGCTTGGTATGGTTCCAAAATGCTTTTTCATTTGTGCAAAAATTTAGGTTTTGAAAATTACAATAGCCGTTTTGTTGTGTGGAACAAAGACAGAGGTTCCAGATTTTCTGTGCCCTTTAGCATTGCTGGCTTGCCAGGATTTGCAATTCCTGTTGTGAATTTGTGCGAGAAAATATATTTGAAGATCTATAAAATTTTTATTTTTTTTCCCATGCCAAGAATAGTAAGGCATCCGGTGGAAGGTAAATGCTCTCATTAAAAGAAACAATGCTTGCGAATTTGCGTGAAATGGTTAAGCTGCAACGTGCAGCTCACGACTCAATGTTTAAGTTTTCCATAAAAAAAATGTGGCCCATTAGTTTGATAGCTCCGCAAGTGGATTGGATTCGCATAACCAGAATGATGGACAAATTGCAATTGACATGCAAGGAGCAAAAAGAATTTTTATCAAAAGAACGAGGCAGCGCTCCTGAATCGGATTTGCCTTTTTTAAACTTGTTGCCAGATTATTTGGATTCGCTATCCAAAGTTGCGGAAATGCTGGGACGCGCAGCAGCTTATAGGCAAGATGTTCTTGAGAAAAAAATAAAAATGAGCATAAGAGAGTGGAATTCCATTTTAAAATCCTACAATGAAGCAAGCAATGGCATGGCCGTGGTAGGAATTGTTTTGTATAAGGCGTATTGACAACGATTTTACTACATTCTTTTAAATGATATGTCCGCATTGCAAAGCAGACAACGATAAGGTTATAGAAACCCGTGCCAGCGGTGATTCCATACGGCGGCGCAGGGAATGCCTTGATTGCTCCAACCGTTTTACGACTTATGAATATGTAGAAAAAGTTTCCATAACGGTTGTGAAACGAGACGGCAGGCGCGAGCCTTTTGGACGGGAAAAACTGATTTCCGGCATAAGAAAAGCCTGTGCCAAACGTCCCGTCAGCAACGAAAAAATAGACGATATGGTTGCTTTGGTAGAAAACGAGCTTGCACAGTTAAAGCAAACGGAAATTTCTTATGCTGTTGTAGGAGATTTGGTTATGAAAGAACTTTCCAAGACGGATCCTATAGCTTATGTGCGTTTTGCATCTGTGTACAAAGAATTTCGGGAAGTAAAAGATTTTACTACATTTGTGAAAGAGTAGAACAAATAAGGGTTTCTAGCCATTCTACACAAAATTTACACATAAAGATTGTTTAGGCATTGTGCCGTTTATATTCGTATCGTTTCCCCTCTTTCTTGTGTAACCAGTCAAATTTCATATATTTTTCGATACCCGCATAATCACCGGTATTTTCGCTCTCGTATGCAGAATCCCCGAATTTGTCTAGTATCTTCCACATTACATACGCCTTTGCGCGGCTTAATTGGCCGCTAATTATTGCCATTTGCCTTAACAATTCATCTGCGAGCGCTTTGCTTATAGGATTCTCGCCGCTTGGGAGTTTAGTGTAAGCAAAGTCGTGGCATATAATTGCCAAGTTGTAAAGTTTATTGCCTGTGAATTTTGGAATAAACCAATCAATGCAATGTCCTCCGCTTCTCATGTTCGTGAGGAAGCCGGGCTTCATTGTGTAATGAAGGACACCTTCATTTGTACAGACGTCAACATTAAGTTCGCTCGTTAAGACATATAAGTCTTTTCCGGCGAAGTCAGTTGTTATCCGCGTTCCCGTGAAATCATAAACCTTTATCATTTTTGCCCCAGCTATTTTTTTCGCTTATGGCTCTCATATAGCCTTCGGTCGTTTTAACAGAATCGCTTATTGAGTTAAGCCTTGCATATACATCTTTCATCTCTTTCAATAAATTTTTTTCGTACTCGTCGTGCTTGTCAATATGCTTGTCCAAGCTAGATTCAATCTTGTCTATCTTGTTGTTCAGCATTTTCCAAATGAAAAAATACACCACGCCCGACATCCCGCCCGATATTGCAAACTGAGCTAAAATTTCTTCCATGCTACGCTCCTTCTCTAAAAGTTTTGCAGTTCCCTATCCTGCTTGCCAAATTCCATGCTCCTAGCATATAGGGGCAATTGCCGCAGCAGTGGTATTTCCTCGGCTTGCAATCCCAGACCGTGCCTAAATCCTCGTTGCAGCATGGCATGAATTTTATTTTGCCGTCTGGCGTGATGAAAAATGCTTTGGCGAATGGATGGCTAGTCAAAGGGCTTGTCTCATCGTTGACAAAAACAGGCTTGCCTTGCTCTTTCTGCTTCACATGCTCCGGTATTCCGTCCAGCACCAAATCCTGCGGCAATAAATGCTTTTTGCGCTTGCCCATGTAATCCTCATCGCTGTCGTGCCTTGCGAGAACGACAATAAGGTTATCGTAGCATCTTCGCCAGCCGCCGAGGTTCATGCCGTTGGTGCGGATGATGGCTTTCGCCCCGTGCTTTTTGAGCCAGTCCAGAAGCACAGTTAAATCAGGGAACAAAGTAGGCTCCCCGCCGGTGAGTTCCACCACGTCATCCGCTTGCAGTTCTTTCCCCAAAAACTCTGTCAAATCCCCCGCCGTTATCTTGTCCGGGAAGTCCGGGTTGTTGCGCCACTCCTTCACAACGCAGTAACCGCAGGCATTGCTGCACTTGTTGGTGAGCGATATGAGGAAGTAGGTCATAAAAGCTTAGTCCACGAATACCAACGGCCATCGTATCTATTCCTTATGTATACACCATTATTGACACTGCCGCCGCTTGCGGAAGTCCAGTATATTTGAATGAAGGTTTGGGACTCTGCCGCTTTGACTTCCAGAATTCCCCACTGATGGGCACCGGCAGGCGAGTTAGCGCCGAGCGGAGGAGCGACGCCGTAGTAGCCTGATTCGGTAAGATTGTCCCAGTCTTGATTTGGCGAGTTAAGCCATCCTTTCGAGAGCTTGTTCTGCTTGGCGTTAATGCTCTGTTGCAAAAAGTCAGCTGTTTCGGTAAGAGATTGTCTAGTCGTTAATTTTAGCCAGTCTATTAATTTATCTACATGTATTCTGCACGGTTTCCATACGCTATTTAAATTTTGCATGAAACCCGCAAAATAGTAGAATCCTGTTGGTTCTTCGTTCTCCCAAAAAAGAAAGAGCGGCTTCAATCTTGACCAAATTTGTTGAAGCACATATCCTATACCGCGTTTATCAATCGCGGGGACATCCTGCGGCATCGTATATCCCCCCGGATTAAGGGATAGCTCAGTTAGCGTGCTATTAATAGCCTGAAGACTGCTGTTAAAATCTCTGACATAAAACTCATCCAGCAATTGCTTCCAGTCTTCGGAGAAGTTAAACATTTGGTCAATGCTTCTTCTGCTGCCCGTGAGAATATACATAGTAGGATAATCGGTGCATCTTTTCACGGCAAGTATTGATGTTTCCAGCCTATCCTGCGACATGAATATCATATAGCTAGACTTTGTGCCGGGGAATGCCGGGGCATTGATATAATCGCCGTCTAGGTCGCTTCTGACATCTGCGAACCCGGCGGTGAAAGTCCCGTCTCCCTTGACTAGCCGCATCGGGTCGTCATTGAGGACATTCTGCTTGCCGCTTAAAGATTCTCCCAAGCCGTTCACGCTCATCTCCCCGTTGATGTCAACGGAAACCTTCATGCTTGCCCCGCTTCCCTTCACAACGCCTTTGCTTTCGTTGGTGGCCGTTGCTATCTCGTAGTAGCCTATGTTTACCCATGCCTCGCCATCGAACCACCAATCGTTGGCGTTGGCATCAACAAGCACATAGCCTTTTGCGAGGGGATATTTTCCCAGCTCCTGCGCCCTTGCGCCCAACGCCTCCTGCGTAACATTTGCCGTGGCTTGACTTATTGTCCCGATGTAAATCAAAGCTCCGTACATGGCTTCCACCTGCCGCTGCAAATCAACGGTCTTTTCCATAATCAGGGTATCATCGTATATGGTGTCGGCAGAGGATATTACGTTGCCTTCAATGGTGATGTTTTCCCCCGCCGTTAGCCTGTCCTGCTTCCTGCTAATGCTCTGTTGCAAGCCGTTAATTACTTTGTCAATGCTTGCTTTGAGTGCGGCATCGTCATACAAAACTTCCTCTAGCTTTATGCCATGGTTCTCTGCCTCCGCTGTCGCAACCGGAAGCAGCGCGCCCTTGCCTTTTAAATCGCCGACTTTGGCGGGCACAAGCTCGCTTATTTTCTTGCCAAAGTAGCTTTTTATCTCGCGAATCATATTTTATCCTCCCGTTTCCAAAAGCACCGCGCCCCCGCTTTCCGTAAGCAAATGCTCCGCCAGCGGAAAATATATGTCTCTTTCCGCAATATTCTCAAGCGCAATGACATCCAGCCCGAACGACAGCGCGGGGTCATTGTTCAAGGCGTCCACGGACTGCCTGGCGAGTGCCTCGCCCTGCTTGAGCATTTCCGCCTCAACCGTGCCTATGGCGTAATCCACTAGCCCCGAATCTATCAAGGCGTTTTTTATAAGCTCCTGCAATTGCATTACTTGCCCTTCTTTGCCGGTCTCGGCGGCGTTTGAATCGGCGTTGCTGGTGCTGCCGGAACTGGCGTTATCGTTGCCGGAACCGTTTGAATCGGCGTTGCTGCTTCCCAGCCGATGATGTAGCCTTTGCTGTTCTTGATTGGATTTAGCTCGCTCATGTGAATGCTCCTTTTGTTGGATGTTCCAAAGCCGCCCCCGTGGCGGCTTCTACTTTGTTTTGCTGTTCGTTTGCAACCTTTGCGGCTGCTATGGAATTTTTCTCGCTGTCGTTTCCTGTTTTTGCGGCAAGCTCCGCATATTTAAAGTCAATTTCCATTTGCTTGATTGCAAGCTGGTTTTTGAACTCCATCTCTTTGATGAGGACCTTCGCCTCGCTGTCTGCTTGCATTACCATATTTGCGTTTTGCACGGCTTCAAGCTGCTTTTGCATCATCGCCAACTGCTGCTGCAATTCCTGAGCCGCTGCCTGTGCTTGTTGCAATTCCTGTGCTTGCATCTGCGCCTGCTGCTGGAGCTGCTCAATGCCCTGCTGCTCTCTCTGCTTCCTTGCCTCCAACGCCTGTCTCATTCGTTCTTTGCTGTCATCGCTAAGGTCTAGCGTTTCCAGCATTGCGTCCGCGAAGTCCGCGCTCTGCGGGTTCTGCGAAAGAAACGAGGCAAAGGCTATAACTTTTTGGCTGTCCGCTGCTTGCTTTGCTTTTGCGAATATGCTTTCGGTAACTTCAATTTTAATGTCCTGCAAGCCGAGCGATTGTATATACTGCATAGCATCAAAGCCTAATTCTTTGGCTTTTTCGCTTGCTAGGAAAGCCAGCGTGCTTTCAATTGCTTTTGCTATCACCTGCGCCCCTGTTAGCAAGTTGCGCAGAAACAAGTCCGTGGCGTTTTCCTTGCCCTCTTTCCTTAACAGCACGCTTTCCGCCGTTTCTTGCCCTGTGGCTGGCGGGGCTATAACCGCTCCGGCTATGCTGCTTATTCTTTTTTCCAGAGCGTCCGAGTGAGCCATCAGCTCTTCTATCCCAGCCGACTTGTCAACTTTTAAAGGCACTGGAAGCACCTGCCCATCTTCCAGCGCCCTGTAATAAGCGACCGCGCGGGGCGTGCCGTTCATTCTTGCCATCTGCTTGGCTTTCTCGGCATCGCTCGCGCTCTCTTCAGGCAGCCAGAAATTGAATGAGGGTGCGGTTGCAATTCGCTCTTGCAAAAGGCTTGACATATAAGTCAAAGTTGTTAGCAAGCTGCGCACTATATACGGCAAGCCGCGCCAGTTGCTGCGTTTTTCCGTCTTCACTTTTTTGCCGATTATTCGTATTACCGGCAGGCAAGGCAGCGGCACGGACATATTTTCGGCAAGCTCGCCGCCGATGAATTTGTATATATTTACCCCGGAATCGGTCTGCTCCCAAAACGTAACCTCTTCGTATTCATCGCCTTCTATGTTTGGCCCGCTGTAAGATGTGATAGATGTTCTTGTAAAATTTCTGAACCCGGGATAATTTTTCTCCGCTTCTTTTTTGGAAATTTTGTCTATATACAACGCTTCCTTGCAATCCTCGCCTGTTTTTAACCTGCACTTGCCAAAAACGACATTCATGTTGTCAAGGACCCGGAATTTTATCTTTCCATTTTCCGCGTAAACCAGAATGTAAGACACGCCGTCCCAGCATATTTCACGCAGCGATTCAGACAAAGCCGCAGTAAGCTCGTCAGTATCTACTATGTCCTCCATTTGCTCCGGGATTTTGAAGGTGAAAGGGTTGTTGTCGAAGCGGTCGGCAATGGCGTTTACAGCCGGGTCTAGGATAGGCATATTAACCACAGCCCTATCCTTTCCCCATGCTTTTAGCTCGTCTTCGGATATGCCGTCTCCGCCTGCTATGCTTTTGGATATGGCAAAATCTTTGCGGTCGCGCTCGACCAGCTTCTGCCTGTCTTTCCACAGCTTTTTCGCGCGCTCAACGGCTTCTTCTTCGCTATCCATTGTCCCTCTGGATGTTTTCTAAGGTTTTTTGAAACAAAGATTTTCCCGTTGGCGACGTGCTGCCTTCCCCGCTCTCGCTCGGCGTAATTGTTTTCGTGCTGGGCGGCTCCATGCGCTTTTGCGTTTGCACGTCGGCTGGCTTGCTGCCGCTCCTTAAAAAGGCTTCCAGCTCCCTCAATTTTGCTAGCTGAGTGGGGTAAGGGAAGCTGAGGAACTCGGACAAGGCTGTGGAATTGCTTTCGCAAATGTCGTAAAAAGCTCCTTCCAGCTTGAATGATATGTCGCTCTTGGAAATATATTCAGAGGCTTGCGGGGCTTTTTCCAGCATTGTGTCCATATAAGCCGCTGCCAACTCTTTAAACCTGTTTTGGGAAGCCTCGTCCGGGAAAGCATCCATGAAGCGGTCATAAGCCGATGTCTCCAACTGCTTCTGCGCCTCTTGCATTCTATATTCGGCAAGCTTTCTTTCAACGGCAGCGTTTACATCCTCTTTGCCGTTTTTTTCGGCCTGCGCTGTCAGCTCCTCTATTTTTTTTCTTTGTGCTTCAACTTCTGCCAGCAGTTTTTGCACACGATTCTGTTCCCTGCTGCCTTTTGGCGGTGCTGCCGCTTGCTGTGGCTGCCCGTTTGCTTTTGGGGTTTGGCTAGGCTTTTCCTCTGCCGTGCCCTTTGCCGTGTCATTTGTTTCGGCTGGCTTTGCCCGCTCGCCGAATGCTTCTTTTACAATATCCACGCTGCCGCTGGCTTGCGATGTGCCGTCCGGCGGTGCTTGCGGCGTTGTTTGCTGGTTTGTTTCTTCTGCCATAGGAATCTCCATTTTATGCTATTATTGCGGGGATAGAGGGCTTATCCTAGCAATAATAGCATTATGGCTACGCCAACCAACAAGGACTTGTCTCTCGGTCTTTCCGGCAACCCTCAGGCGGTGGCGGACAAAACGGCGGTCAGCCTGATGCCCAAACAGATAAAAAGCCTATCATTTCCTTTAAACGAAATTATAAGCGATTATACAGGAGAAGAATGGTATCAACCTCTACCGCTAATAGGCGGGGTGGTAGATTTTGGGCTTGATATAGGCTCTGTAAATCCTATAGTAAGGAAAGTAAAAGAAGGAACGGTTTTATTAAATGAAATTCCTAAGCAATTAACCCAAGATCCTGATTATTGGAAGAACTTAGGCGAGAAAAACAGGGCATATTACAATGACCAAATGAATAAACTAAAATCAGATTTACGCTCAACTTTTATTGTGCCCCCGCAACTTGCGGACTATTGACGGATATGTAAACGAACCAACCAGCCAAATTGCAACAAAAGCAAACCAATAACTTTCATCAAATTGAGTGGCAATAACTGATATTACTACAACCCAAGCAAAAAACAAAGCCGCGTAGATAGCGTGGTCTAGCATTATAGCTTTGTAATTCGTTTTGCTCTCCATACCCACAAATATACATTTTTTATCCGCTTGCGGCTAATTATTTGCATTATCCCCGCAATAATAGCAATGTAAGCCGTTAATTCCGAGTGGCTGGACGTTACCAGCTATGGCTTTGCCGGGCATTCCAAGCTATTCCGAGTCGCAGGCGTTACCTGCTGTATATTAGCGATGAAGCCGGAAGGACAATAAATTCAACTTTTTTGCCTTTGCGGAAGCGAGGCGGGGGATAATTATATGGCTAACAGAATAGCCACGGAAGAAAAGGCGACTATAATAGCCGCTCACTTAAAGGCGGCGGTTCCGGTGTCGAGCGTAGTCACAAGCAAGTTTGAAAGCTCGTACGAGGGCGGCGGCGGGGACACAGTGGCGGTTAAATGCGTTGACTACGGCGCGGTCTATGACAGCAATAACGGCGATATGTCGGGCGTGAACAAGGACACAGCCTCTATAAAGACGTCTATACAAGTCAATTACAAGACTAATATAGTGGAGCTGTCAGCGAAAGACAGCCAGCTTAACCTTGAAGACTTTTCGGTTCAAGTTGCCCAGCCGCGCATAAGCCTGCTGGCAAGCAAGGTGAGCAGGTCTATAATTGATGCGGTTGTACGTGCGGCGAGCTACCAGCTCGTGATGCCGGAAACGACAGACGTGTCATACGGCACTCTTTCCGATGCTATTGCGCTTGTGGAAGATTCCCGCGTGGGGGACAAGATAACAGGCGTTATAAGCAACAGCGTAAAAGCTGCTATAACAACCAAGGGAGCGAATCAATTCGGTCCCAATACATCGATCGGCGAAAAGTTGTTCCGCAACAAGATGAACGAGTACGGCGGAATCGGCTGGATTCCTACCGCTGATGCGCTCAAAATCAAGAACGCGCAGCGTATAGCCGGGGCTACGCTGGCAGAGCCGATAACAAACGGGGCAAAGAGCATACGCATAGCTTTTGCAAGCTCCGGCGTTCTTGCAAAGCATACGCCATTAACGATTAAAGGCGTCAATGCCGTGGATGCTTACGGCGAGGACATGAGCAGGGAGCGTTGCTTTGTCGTGTCTGCCGACACTCCGTTTGCATCAGGGCAGACTGTAAGCGTTCCTGTTGCTGCCGTTTGGCATCTCCGAACAGACGGCGGTTTCAAAAACACGGCATCTGCCGGAGAGGCGGGGCTGGAAGTATCTTTTCCGCTTGACCAGAAAACTTATAGCATTGTTTCTGTTTTTGCAGACAAAGCCGCAGGGCTTGCCAGCTTAAAACCCGCTCCGTTGGACGGCGGCGGCGTGGAAACGGCGGCTTCTAGCGTTGATGCTATAAACGTGCTGATGACCGCTCAGGCAAACGCAACGACATTCAAGTCAATGCACAGGTGGGATGTTCTAATCGGAGCGGAGCCTATCTATCAGCAGGGTGCTTGCAATATATACGTGCCTGTAAATTAAAGCCAAGCCTAGCGTTCTAGCCTTCTTCGCTAGCGAGGGATTCCATCAAGCAAGAAGGCATTTTTTGCATAGCGGGAGATTTTATGGGATTTTGGTCTGATTTCACAGGCGCAACTGCCAAGCGGAGCGCGGCGCGGGGCTTGGAGAATTACAACAACCAGCAGGCGGATTTGTATGCTGACCGGACGAAGCAGCAGTTCGGCAATTTGGCGGAAGAAAACAAAGGGCAGCAGCTGGACACGCTCGGCAACGCTTCCGCGTGGCTCGACCCATCTATGGCATACCAGCAAGCGCAGGCAACGCAGGGCGTTCTTGGGGCTTACGGCGGGAGCGGCAAGCTGTTTAGCGGCTCCGCGATGAAAGCTCTTAGCGACCGGCAGCAGGGCATAGCCTCGCAGGGCTGGCAGCAAGCCGTCAACAACTACATGAACCAGGCAAACGCGAACAATGCCGCTGCCCAGCAAAATTTCAGCAACTCCTTCCAGACGGCTAACATGATGAACCAAGCGGATGCAACGCGCTTCAACACGGCAACGCAGGGCAGGGCAAACGTGGCAAGCGTGCAAGCACCGAGCGCGTGGGATGCGATGGGTGCGTTAGGCAACTTCGGGCTTAAAGCTGCCGGCGCGTTCTTAGGCAAGCCGGGGGGCTAAATATGGCAAGAGAATTTATCCCAATCCGCATACCGGGCGTTCATTCGGGAAGCACCGAATACAAGCATATACCGCTCATAGAGCTTTACGCCCTGCGTTCTATAGGCGACCGCAGGGCGTTTTACGCGTATGAACTGGGCGGCAAGGGGATAAGCTGTTTAAGGCTATCTATAGCCCCGGCAAACGGCAAATTGACCATGCTATGCGATAGGGTTATGGAGCTTCCAGACGGCTTGAACGAAGAAATAGACCTGCCTGGCAATATGATAGCTTTGCTGCAAACGCACCTTGCCCTAGCCATCGCGCTTAGGCACAACCCCGAAGCGGTTGCAAGGCTTAAAGAGAGGCTGGCTGGCTGCTCCGCATGGTTCATGAGGCATAAGAGCGCGATAGACATGGACACATTTTTAGACCCCGCGCAATCATACAACCGGTTCGGGGTAGCGGCGTGGTAAAGATTAAACCTAGCCGCATACAAGGCAACGAGAGGGAAGTCCTTGCGCAGCTTACGAGTGCCATATCCGGCAATCTGGGCGTTGATGCCGATGGCTGCCTTTGGCTGTGCAATGTCAAGCTGGGCAGGGTTAAGATGGAAAACGGCAAGCCTGCGAAAAACAAAGACGGCGAGATGAGCCTAGAAACACTTCCATAGGAAATTTATTTTCCTATATTCTTGCTCATGGTTAAAGCGTTAAAGAAACTTCCATTGCCGGCAAAAATCGGGCTTGCTGCTATAGAAAAACGGAGCAGGCTAGCTAACTCTCCGGCATAAATAGACATAAGCGTTAGTGCTTCCACGGGCTATTATAAAACCTCCGCTGCAAAGCCAAGTTCCTTGAAGGTATCTGATACCCTGATTTTCATATCCAGCGGTCATTATTTCGTAAAAACCGCTATCTACCGCTGAACCGTTATATCCTAAGTAATTTACAGCAATAGGCGCTTGGCTATTCCTTTCAATAAAGATTTCGGCGTTAGCAAGGATATATGTCCCTATCGGCAAATTCAAATCATCTTTATCTGTTGTGAATGGTGCCACAGCCATAGATGCATCAGCGATTTTAACTTTTCCGTTTATCGTCAAATCGCCGTCTGTCGTCAAATCGCTGCCCACTCTCAAATTGCCGCTCCCTGCAAAGATGGTTTCAGTTAAAAGTTCTTCGGCGCTTAAGAATCTCGCGTTAACATTAACGCTCTGTATATAAGCTTCGGATAAAATAATATCTCTTCCTACAATGACGCTGTCGGCAGCCTCAATTTCTCTCGCTTTGACTTTATTGGCGGTGATGCTGGGGGCGTAAATGTCTCTCGCTCTGACGTTCTCGGCGATGACGTTTCTTCCTGCTATAACATCCTGCTTGGCAATTACGTCTATTCCAGCGTTTATATTTCCCTCTATGTCAATAGAACCCCTAATTGAACTGGACACGCTGTACCTAAAACTTTTAACCTTAACTCCTGCCCTGTCCTTTAAAACAATGATAGCGGAACTCTCCTTGAAATATACAGGCGTGTCCGACCTGCCGGAGCTATTCAAGCCCACAGGATTTGCAACCTCGTTATCCCCGGAATCGGGTCCCGCAAATAAAGCAAGGCGTTTTGTGTTGTCATCAGCCAAAACCTCAATCGTCCCTCCGGCAAGCGGCTTGAAATCGTTGTCAAAGAAAACCGGCGTGAAATCTTCCAGCCTGTTCATAAAATATCCTCCGTTTGTGCTATTATTGCGTTCATTATGAAATTGCAAGTCCCTGTTGAAATTTTCAATATGAGATTGTTGCACCTGCCAAGCCCCCAAATAGCCAATGGATAGGCTTTCCTGTTGCCTGATTCGGGTATGGTTATTTTCCGCCTGCCTATGAATACATCCGTTCCGTCCGGCGAGTATTCCAAAACGATTGAATTTCCGCCCGGCGGGTCGCCCCTGGGCGTTGATATCGTCTGCATATCAATGGTTATTTTTCTAGGCAAAAAATGCCCTGCGCCGCCCTTGTCGATTATCGGCAGGATAAGCGATTTTTCCGTGTAAAAGCCCGTGTGTTCCGCCACCTCGTCCATCTGCTTAAATATGCCGCCCCGCAAGCCTATCACCAGCTCGCCAGATGAAAGCAGGCAATTGAAGCACGAAGCGCGAGCCGCCCCGGTCCTGTGGCTGAATTTTGAAAATGCTTTGTCCGCAAGGTTGAAGGCAAGCGTAAAATTTCCCTTGTCATTCCACGGGTCCTCCATGTGCAGCAAATAAAAGTTTGTGGAGTTCTCGGCATATTTGCCGCTTCTGGCCGGTGCTTTCATATTTTTTATCACTTTTGAAATCTCCACGTCCAGCGGGGTGTCGCTAAGTTTCTTCAACCCATCGCGCCCTGCGGAGTAGATGGCGTACTTGCCGGACAATTCTTCTATTCCGGCAAAATACACTTCATCGCTTATTGTCTGCATGCTTTCCGCTATGCAGCCTATCTTGTAAACCTGCCCTGCGTAAGATGTGGTGAAAGGGTCGTCCGGGTTGCCGCTTATGTCCCATATCTCAAGCGTTCGCTCGCCGAATATGGCAAGCCTCACGCCTGCCATGTTTGCAACTCTGGCGATTTTGTCGTTGGAATATTCAGCCTCGTAAACATTGGCACCATTAAACATTTCAATTTCATCATCTTTTATGCCGCCGATGCTTGAATAATGCCATTTAGCCGTCCCTGCCTCCGACACTATAACGCGGTTTGCCACAACGCACACGCTGCCTACTTTTATGGGTTCATATTCTTCATCATCCGGCACGGGAATTTCTTTAAACTTGCCGCCATTTAGCGGGTCGAGGTCGTCAAGCACGTATAGCCCGTCCTTGACCGCCATCAATATGGCATAGTTTCCGTCTTTAAAACCCGCTATATAAGGATTGTTTAAAAACCTCATCTCTGCAAACCCGCACTTTGTCATGCGCTCATAGTCCAGCCCGAAATCTTTTATGGTTTCCAGCTTGCCGTCTTTAAGGACTTGCAGATAAAAAGAGGAATTTTTCTCGCTCAGAATATATATGCTGCCTGTCTTTGACGATTCGTGAACCGCAACGGCATTATCCCACAGCGCGGACATATTCTCGTCAATTGCGGCTATATCCCTTCGCCCCCGCAGCCTTGACTGACCCTTTCCGCTGAACCCGCTTTCGATGTAGCAGTTGCCTATGCTCGCGCCCTGCAAAGCCTCGCTAAAGCGCGGCTCCATCCTCAATGTATCTATGCCCATGCTGTTTTCCTCCAAGGATTGCTCTCTTGCGCGAGCCGCTCGTAGTCTATTGCTTGTTTAACCGGAATGCAAGCAAGCGCAAAAGCGTCTGCCAAGTCCGGGCTATGCCCCAGCTTCTTTTTAATCTCTGATTTCTTTGCAAGCCTAATCTTTGCCGTCTCTCTTTCGTCGAGTTTAGTTTGGATAAGCTCGTTTTTCAGTTCGTCCCACTTGCGCAGGTCGCTTAGTGCCAAATGGATACCCGCTTTCAGGGTTTCACGTGCTTGGAAAAAAATCAAAGCGCGCATATCCGCGTACCTTCCGCCGGCTCCCGCGCCAAACGATACTGGTATTATTTTTTTTATTTTGGGGTGCGAAAATTGCACCAGCAAGCCTATCCCCGTCTCATCGTAGCGCAAGGTCGCCGTCTCGCCTTCCGGTATTTTTGAATCGGCTATTCGCTGCACAAAGGATTTCAAATGATATTCGTTTGCGGTCTTTGTCTTCTCTATATAAACAAGCTGGTTGCCGTTCATAACGACCGCTGCCGTGTGGTCGGCACCTTTTCCCGCAATGTCAAGCCCTATTCTCCACTCACCCGCTACAGGCTCGGCATTCGTCTTGATTATGTCAAAAAGCGAATCGTTGCCGATGTCCACTATCTCGCCATAAAGCTCCCGCAATGTGAAATCTTCCGGCAAGTCAATATATATGCCCAAAAGCATATCAACGTAATCTTTGCCGTTGAAATGATTGTCCTTGAAGCTGCTTTTTATCCACTCCACATCCTCGCGCCCGCTCAATGCTATTTTTGACATCCAATGCCCCGTTCCGCCCGGCGTTGAGAACATATATATCTGCGGGTTGCGTACTTTCTCGCCTCGCAAGGTTGGCACGCCAAGCGTGTAGCAAGCCTCGTCAAGAGTTGAGCACTCGTCAAGTATTAGAAAACTTTTGTTTGTTGGGCCGCGCAAGCGGTCAGGCTCGTCACCGCTTATGCCGTAAACCTCCCCCGCGCCTATCTGCATAGACGGGTTGCTCTTGTTGTATTTGAAAGGCAGATTGCGCTTTATGCAAATTTCCTCAAGCGAGCGGAAAAATACCTGCTTTAGCTGCGAATACGTAGGCTCTATTGCTATGCCTCGCTCTCCTTTCAGGCATTTGCAGATAGCCACTAGCGCGGCTGTGTAGCTCTTGCCAGCCCCGCGCCCTGCCGTGCAAACAATATGGCGCGCTTGGCTCGCGAGTATCTGGCGTTGCTTCGGAAGAATGGGTATATTAAGTTCCATCCGGCACCGCCACTGGAAAGTTTATGTTTATTGTTTTGTCAACGATTTCCTTATCCAAGCTATCCAGCCAGTAAATCAATCCGCTGTCCGACTTGCTGCCATCGCCAATAACCGCTTTTGAGTAAAGATGGGATATTATCACGCCCCGGCAAAACTGTATATCTTTGTCGCTTATGGATTTTACCTTTAGCCCAAGTTCGCATAATACACGCTTTAAAAGAGGTTTATTCGCTGCGTGCTTTATAAAAGCCACGCCAGCCGGTGAGTTATACCCCTCGTGTTTTAGGTAATTTAAAATCTCGCGCACGATGCCGCTCTCTTTGCGGAAAAAGAATGTATATTTATTATATGTTGG
>Ga0182472_107244_pt1 | contig 15687 bp, 17 predicted proteins | sample TergutNc150P3_FD_120804 | JGI IMG/M metagenome (GOLD analysis project Ga0182472, IMG submission 120804)
GCTGGCAAGGCTCTGCGTTCCATTTTGAACCTGCCCACAAGCTCGCCCTCTATATGCTGCGCATCCGAGGCACTGCCGCCATTGCCGCACAAAAGAACCTTGTTGCCCTGTTTGTAAGCGTCAATCAAGATTTTTGCCATATAGAAGATTATTTCCAAATAATGCTCCGAGAGCAATTGTTTTTTTGCCTCTATGCTTGCAGATATTTGGCTGGATATGTTTTCTTTCATAATCAACAGTTAAAGATAGTTATTTTTTTTGCTCTTTCCACGAACCCAGAGCATAATGCACAGCAAAAGTCCTTTCGTCAATGTCTGCGTTCAAGCCCAGCCTTCCCTCCTGCGGAAAAAAGCAGGGCGGGTAAATTGCCAATCCATCAATTACCTGATGGGTAAAATCTTTTTTGAAACCTTTTTGAACCAGCACCGCCGTTTCGTAAACGCTATTGATGGTGAGGTTGTAGGTACCATCGGGATTCAGAAAATTTACGTCACTTCGCGTATCTCTCATTCTACGGATAATATCTAATCCGGCAATGCTGCCGATTATGGCAGAGTTTGGCATGGGCCATTCATTGTAGGCTATAAAAGCCGTGTTGTACAGCAAAGCATCTAAACTTTTCAAAACCTCAACATCTGTATCAAGATATATTCCACCGTGTTCGTAAAGAATATCCATTCTTGCAAAATCGCTCACAAAAGCGTATTTTTTAGCCTCATAAGCCTGCTTTGTGTAATTGTTTTTATAGACATCGTAATTGCTCTCGTCCCAACGCTTTATTTGATAATCGGGGTTATGCTTTTTCCAGCTATCAATATATGTTTCCATTGCTTGTGGTATTTTATCGCTACCGAACCAACAGTAATGAATCACTTTTGGTATTGTTTTACAAAAATTGTCTTTTGAGATAGCATCTTTTGCGTATGAGCGATTCAACTCCGTGAATATGTAGCAGGGCAAGTTTTCAAGTTCTTTTAATTTGTTAAGATTTTCTATAACCGCATCAAACGTTTCCAATGTGAGCAACAAAATCTTGTTTTGCAAATTCATTGAGCATAGGTTATCTATGCTTTTTATTTCTAGCTCACGCCCAAATAAGTTAATTGAAGTTCCCTGTTTTTTGGGGTTTCCGTCAATGAAGCAATTAACATTTTTGTCTAATCCCGCTTTTTGAAATATGTCTTCTATGGATTGTGCCACGCACCCTGCCCCATAACATAGAATTTGGCAGTTTTTCTGCTGAACAGCATTTGAGAATTCGGAGAATGTTTGGTTAATAATTTTCATTCCATCACCCTCCTACACATTTCTTTTATTCCGCCTTTTTCAATGCTTTTATCCGCTTCCCAACCCAAACTCTCCAATTTAGCCGTATCTAAGATTATTTCCTTTGCAGGTGGGTAGCCTAATTTTTCAGCACTTTCTGCAATGTCAAAAACAACTTTTCCAAAACACTTAGCCATATCGTGAATAGAAGCTGGTGGCACCTTGCTCGCTACATCATAAAATTCTCCGCTTTTTCCTTTAGCTAAAATCCACAGCATTGCGGTTATGGCATCTGTTGTGTAGCAATAACTGCGCATCGTGTCGGCTTTTGTTCGCAAAACAATATCTCTCTTTTCTTTGGCACAGCGCGCAAACTGCGCAAATACGCGGTTGTCGTGTTCAATATCAATGCTGGCTCCAAAAGTTTGCGCAAGCCTTGCGATTTTAGCATTTACTTTATATTCATAAAAATAGCTCGCGCATAAATTTTCTGCAAGACGTTTGCCTTCTGGATAGCAACTCCTCACACTTGTTGTATTCATATCTGTATAAACCTCCATTGAAGAAAGATAAAGATAACCTTTTACAGATTTTTCCTTTGCGAGTTCCAATGTATTTAACGTTCCCTCGTAAATAGTTTTTATTATTTCAACGGGATGGTTTATAAATTCTTTTGAAGCGGTTGGGTTTGCGCCGTGTACAATGTAATCAATAGGTTCATCAATTTTCAATTTTTCGGTAACGTCTCCGTAAATAAAAGATAAGTCTTTGCTTTCTATAGTAGCAGGTCTTCTCGCTAGGGCTATTATGCGGATTTTTTTATTTTTTGCCAACAAACTTTTGATGAGAATCCCACCTAGCAAACCAGTTGCTCCTGTCACAAAAAAAGTTTTGTTTTCAAAACATTCCCAGGGGACATTTGAATTTGTTATGTATTCTAAATCGCTCATATTCCAAAAATTTGAGCATTTTCTTGAGCATTCAGCAGAGCTTTGAATATATAGTAATCTATTGGCGTTGTGATTTTAATGTTTTTTGTGGGACCATCAATCGTAAACAAGGTGTGCCCGTTTTGCCGCATTAAGGTTGCCGAATCTAAAATGCCATTTATTCCATTTTCCTTGCTTTTTTTATGAGCAACGTAAATATCTTCTAATAAAAAGCATTGGGGAGCTCGAGCAAATTTATGTATGGAACGGTCTTTTATATCTCCTATTGTTTCTATTGTACCATTTTGGTTTGTGTTTATAATTGTTTCGTTTACTGGGGCTATTGTTATTGCCGAGCCATGTTTTTTTACGCCATCTATGCACTTTGTAATCAATTCTCCGTCTATCAAGGGTCTAACTCCATCATGAATCAAAACAATAGTTTCTTTAGGTTTAGGTGTATTTGCGTATATTTCGGAAAGCCCGTTAAATACAGATTCCTGCGCAGTGTTACCGCCTTTAACTAGCCATCTTACCTTTGTTATTTCATATAGCTTCAACATTTTTTTCAACTTGGGAATCCAACTAGCAAGGCACACCACGCATATATTGTCTATTTCATCGTGATTTTCAAAATGTTCTAGAGTATATACAAGCACGGGTTTTTCATGGACCCGTAAAAATTGTTTAGGCATGGCATTGGAATTCATTCTTTCACCGTAACCACCGGCAAAAATTAACGCAATGTTCATTGTTTAACCCCCTAATTGAATATAGTAAATGCAAATAATTGTGGCTATTGGTGCGGCTAAATAAAAGCTGTCTGCTCTGTCTAGCACGCCACCGTGTCCAGGGAAAAGCCCTCCTGAATCTTTTATTCCAGACCATCGCTTTAAGGTTGATATAAGCAAATCGCCAAGCTGCCCAACTACTGCTATTGTAAAAGAAAGGCATGCTGCCGTAGCAAAGGAAACATCAAATACCGTATAGCCAAAACCACTTCTTGTCCAAATCCAAAACCAAAAAATTGCAAAAAGAGTTCCGCCTATTGCACCTTCCCAGGTTTTTTTAGGGCTTATTTGTGGCGAAAATTTGTGCTTGCCTAAAAATTTTCCGGCAAAATAAGCCGCCGAATCACAAGCCCACAAGGTTGTCATCACAATCAAAAATTTGGAACATTTTTCCCATCCCTGCCCAAATTCAAACAATTTAAGGCTCATCCCGCCCCAAAGCCCAATGTAGAGGGGAGCCGCTATTTGCAACACCAACCATGGAAACAAATTTTTCACTTCCATCAATGCAAAAGCTGTGGCTATGTAAAGCAAAATTACAATAGCCAGAATAGGAAGCATGTAAAAAGTGCTATCACTTGCCAACCAAGGAACGGTTAAAGCTACCGTGCAAATAGGCGAAAGTACACTCATAAATCTGGATGGTCCCGAATAAACGGCAGAAACCATTTTAGCCCATTCGTAAGCAGCAATGGCATTCAGAATAAAAATAAAAGAAAAGCGAGTATAATCGCCAAACCACAAAAGAAACGCCACAATCGGCATTGCCGTAAACGAAAAAATACACCGTATTGCCATATTGCTCATATAATTAGGGAATATAGAAATTTCTATATTTGAGCCTTCCATGCTTCGCATTATTCTTTTTATTCTTGCCCTGTTCTTTTCCCAAAGCTTTGGGTTGGAAAATATACGTTGCGGAACATTGCATTTTGCTGAGAACCTTAAAACCCCTAAAAAAAGAATGCTGGCAAAAGAAGGATGCATTCCAGAAAGTCTTTATAGAGATGTTATTTCTAGAAAAACCACGCATTTTATAATTTACTACACTGAAAGCGGGCCACACGCTATTAAAAGAAAGGCATACATAGACTCTTTGGCATTTTATTTGGAAGAGGCATACAACCTGCACAAAAATACTCTTGGAATGAAAAACATCTCTGGCGCACGAAAAACATATCATTATCGTCAAAATGTTCCAAATGGTCTTTACCCTATTGAAGTTATAGACACAGGTCTTTTGCGCGATTATGAAGGCGACTACGTTTCTACTTTTGGCATAACGTTTCCTTCTGATGTCAGAAAACCAAAAGAAACGGAGATTATTGTAGAAAATGATTTCTTATATGGAGCAAACTGCTCTGGAGGTAAATCAGACAAACCTATTATGTCGCAATTTTCAGGTGCAAATTATTCCGTCAAATGGGATTTAGCTTTAAAAGCTACGATTTCTCACGAGCTTTACCACGCATTTCAATCTACATATTTTAATTGGCAAAAATACAACACTTTTTGGTTAGAAGCAAGCGCAGTTGGCGTAGAAGAGATTGGTGCACCAGATGTAGACGATTATATAAACTATCTATCATCTAATTTCAAAAATCCGGGAAAATCAATGGAAGGCACAGAGCACGGCAATTTGGAAGAATACGGTTGGGCAGCACTTTATCTATTTTTGTCTTCACAAATAGATTTGCGTTTTGATTCCGCAATATGGAGTTATTTTTCAAAATATCCTAAAGATAATTTTGCAATGCAGCTATCAAGGCTTGCAGATTCGCTTCAAAAAAAACAAGGTTTCGAAAAAAATGCCGAGGATTTGTTTCATGAATATGCAAAACAAGTTTTTTATTCAGGAAGCAGAGCAAAATTTTCACAAGAACATTTTTGGGTTGATATGCCAAATTGGCCGGATTGGAAAGTAAATACAAGAATTCCTTCGGTTTTGCAGGCTGGAACTATTGATTTCATTAGAACAACAGATGAGCCAAATACAGCTTTCGTTGCCAGAAAATCTTATATGCAAGATGGCGATTATCCAGTTTGGGTTTTGTCTCGCCTGCTTGAAAAAGAATATGTTGCTCCAGAGGCTCCAGCTAAAGAAATTGTTGCTTATCCCAACCCTTGGAATCCAAGAGACCCAAAAGCTCTGGAAATACATTTTAAATATTTGCCAAAAGAATCAAAGGGAATAGAAATTCGCTCTGCAAACGGAGCTTTAATAGCAAGAGTTGATTCATTGTGGAAACCAGAAAAAATGCCAGCTCCTGGAATTTTATATTACAGATCCTTGCCTTATGGGAAGAATAAAGTGCTTATTGTACAGTATTGATAAAATATTTCTAAATTACCATTATGCTACCCGTAGAATCTGCCATATATAAGCATTATTTAAAAACTGCTGCACCTAACTTGCAAAAGTCAAAGGGCGACCCTTGGAAGGTGGAGTTTGATACTCTGCTAAAGTACGGCTCTTTTTTGCTAGACGGATGGGGAACGCTTTACAGTGAAACATTTGTTTATCCCGGTGTTTTGGAGAGCATGGCGCAGCTTAGAAAAGCCAATAAGAATGTAAGGCTTTTAACCAATGCAGCTTCCAGATCCATTGATCAAATTCAAAGCGATTTAGACTTAATGGGGCTGGGTTTTGAAAAACACGAGATTATATCTTCTGGTAGTTTGCTAAAGGTATTGAATGAGGAAGTTGGAATAAAAGAGGTTTACTATTTGGGAGGTCCAAGTGGAATGCAATTTTTGGAAGATGCAAAAATTGAAGCTGTGGAAAACCCGTCTGAACCAACAGTAATTTTGAGCGGCATACATCCAACTGAAGCCGAAATGGACAAGGCAATAGAGATTTTGTCAAAGGAAAACGCAAGGATTTTGGTGCTGAACCCAGATGTTTATGCCCCTAGCCCAAGTGGGGAAAAAATTCCAGTTACTGGTCATATTGCAAATGAGCTAAAAGAAAAAACCAATTGCCAACTTTTATTTTGTGGAAAACCTTTTCCCTTAATTTTTCAAATTGCGCTTCGCAGTTTAATACCTAGCACAGAAAGCGTTATTATGATAGGCGATACTTTGGGAACAGACATTGCCGGAGCAAGCATAGCCGGCATAGATTCTGCTTTGGTACTAGGCAGAAATGTGAAAGAAGATGAGTTCAGAAACGATATTTACGAACTTGGAGTAAGCCCAAATTACATTTTGAACGGATTCTAAAATACACACTGGCACGGAATTTGCATATATATTTTATATGAGAATATCCGACAGTTCAATGGACCGCACAGGCTTGCTTTTAATGGATGATTTGTGGCAAAAAAACAACAAATACAGCAATAAAAGCAACGTAATGGACGATTTTGCGCCGACTACGTCGGCTCTCAATAAAGCTATAACAGTTAAACCTGATTGGGATTATTGCATTCCAAGCAAAGACTCTGCTATGTCGGAAGAGGAATTTGAGAAAGCTATCAAAGATTTAGCTTTGAAGGTTGCTGAAAAGGGGGCAGCTCTTGGGAATGCTGGAGAAGGAAGAGCGGCTTATAGACTTGAAGAAGCGAAATTGATGACAAAATACCTATCCACTGTTTCGCCAGACCGCAAAACTGCTTATGAAAATAACTCTTACCAAGAATTTATGGTATACTCTAACGGAACGTGGTCTACAAGATTCACACCAGACGAATTATCTAGGTCGGCTAAATTTTACGATATTTTCAACAGTACCATAAAGGAATACGAAGCCGAAAACGGACAAATTCCAGTAGCTTCCAAAGCTTCCAATCCATACAGCGATTTGTTAGCAGAGTACAGGGGATATAATTTCCTGAATGCCTTGGCGTAAAATTTTCTAAATTTACACTCCTATGTATTTTTTACCCATTGTTTTGCTGCTTGCTTGCGCGGCTTTTGCCGCAGATGTTTCTTTTGAAGGAACTTTGGATGTGGACTACGGAAATTATTTAGAAAAAGATTTTACAGTACATAATGCCGCAAATCAGGATTTGCGAATAAAAATGAACGTCGATTTGGACGAGAACGTGCGTGCTGTTGTTGGAGCTGCATCTGTAAGCCAATATATAGGTGCTAATGGTATAGAGTATTCAAGAATTCGCCATAGAAAAGAAGCCACTCCCATAGGCTCGGATTCACTCCGCTTTAGCCCCTTTAAATTTGACGGATTTTCTTTGGAATGGACAGTGCGCAGAGATTTAACCTTCATTTTCGGAGATATGTTCTATTCCTTTGGGAACTTCAACTATTATTATTGGCGCAACCCAGATTACTACGCTGCTGTGCTCACAACACAGGGCATGAGGGGGCTTGGCGTTAGATTTGGCAAAGATGGATATGTTTATGTTGGTGCAGGAGACTCAAACGATAAATCCGGCAAAATTGCTGCAAGCTATGCCCTTGCGGTTCCGGGCATAAATCAGGTGAACAATAAATTCACAATAGCTCCTATGATTGACTTTATAAAAGGAGGTGGTCGTTCCCACAGTTATACCATTGGTGCAGATGCCAATTATTCCCGCAGTTATACAGATTTAAATTATGCTGTTCGTGGTATATGGGGTTTGCATCCAAACCATGGAACCTATGTAAACACATTCACTCTTGAACCTAGTTTCAACTACAAAAATTTTAATTTGGCAAGCACGTGCTATTGGGCTTTGCTTTCTGAATCTGAAGATGCTTCAGAGGCACTTACAATAGATCAAACTTACACCACAGACGAAAAACTCATTTATGTGGAACCATCTTATTCTTTCAATAAAAAATTCAGCATGGGGCTGGGTTTTGAGTGGCACAAGCCAGAGACCAACAGTTGGTTTTTAATTGCACCCACAGCTTATCTTTACCCAACTGCGGGTGTAGATTTATCGTTTTGGATAAGCTATTCAATAGTGATGCACGCAAGGAATAATCCAGGGTTTGGAATAAGTTCTTCCGTGACTTTTTAACCTGTGCTAATCTCTTTAATAGCCGCCGTTTCAGAAAATGGCGTTATAGGAAAAGACAATAAACTGCCTTGGCATTTGCCTGCAGATTTGCAGTTTTTCAAAAAAACAACTATTAACCATCCTATAATAATGGGGCGCAAAAATTTTGAAAGCATTGGTAGAGCTTTGCCAGGGCGAACCAATATAATTCTAACCAGAAATCAAAATTTCAAAGTTCCAGAAGGCTGCATAAAAGTTCACGAGCTAAAAGCAGCTTTTGATATTGCAGAAAAAACCGCTACAAATGAATGTTTTGTTATAGGCGGCACAGAAATATACAAAGAAGCCCTGCCTTTTTGCCAAAAATTATACATAACAAGGGTACATGGGATTTTTGAAGGCGATGTTTTTATGCCTGAATTCGGAAACGAATTTCGCAGGGTGAGCTGCGAAACCCATTTTAAAGATGAAAAGAATAAATGGGATTATGATTTTGAGGTTTTAGAGCGGTGCGTTTCAGACAATTATTCAAAGTAACACACCACGTGCTCTCTTAAAATCCACTCTAAACTATCCAAAATATGCGGCAACAATAATATTTCACTTTTCTCTAAACGCTCAATTAAATTCCCTACAGTGAAATTTTTCTCAATCTTTCTTGCCTCTGGCACGTAACTCAAATGCCACGGCTCCTGTTGCACCCTGCCTATGCCCGGCAAAAAAACACGCCTAAAACCAAAGGAATTGCCGCTTTCAATTTGAAAATCCAACCATTTGTGAAATTTCCCAAATACTCCAAAAGATTCTTCTACAGTTAACTCTGCCTCATAGCCCTCTGGAACGGCTGCCGCATCTATAACATCAATATCGGTTCCCCACTCGTGCCTGCTTGTGCCGGGTAAGGCACTCCAAAGCAAAATCGCTTTCATGCACTCCAAATCGGAGAGGCAGGCTCTGTTTATCGGGTTGCTGGCTTTGTCTAAAATTTTTCTTTTTCCCAAAACCTTTTCATTCCAAATTAAAAGTTGCCTTTCAAAGCTACGCCAACCGCTTTCAATTTTGGGTTCAAAGCCATGGTTTTTTGCTTCTGCGCAAAAATTTTCAAAAGCGTTTAGTGTTTCTTGTTTTAGCACTGCTACCTGGAAATTGGAATAGGCGAGAGTTTAGGGGCTGTTTTGCCCTCTGCCACGCGCATGGTTTCTTTTATGGCAGTGCGAAGCACAAAATTTTCTCCGGCATTTTCCCATTTGCCAGTTTTGTTGTTTAGCCATAAAACCGTTTCACCGTTTTGACTTGTAAAAATTGAAGCAACCATGCCATAGCGAAAAAATTTGCCAGCAATGACTTTGCCATCTAAATTCAATTTTCCATTCCATGTTTCGGCAGTGTAGCCAAGGCGAACTCTTTCTAGCATAACTTCCCAAACCCTGCCAAAAGCCGCCTCGGAACTTATGACGGATTTTTTGAGTTGAGAAGATATTTCGCGCAAGGCATCTGCGGCTTCGCTGTTTTTATAAGGAAAACCATCTTCCACAAACAAAATCAGAGTATCTATTGTTTTTGCCAAATCTTCGCTATATTTTGCCTTGCGTGTTTCATAATAGCGAGCAGTGCCCAGTGCTTTTTGCCTTGCACCTTTGAGTTTTTCTATCTCTGCTTTAAGCGAATCTATTTGCCCCAGCAATTCTTTTTCTTGGGTTTCCAAAGCCGCAGTTTTTTGTTTGGAATTTGCAACAAAATCTGCATACCGTTTTGCTTCTGCCTGAGTTAAGTTTTTTTCCCTTTCCGTTTCTGCATTTACGCTTTTTATATTGCGGCGAATCTCTGCAACGCTATTATCCTGCGCAAACAGCATGGTGTTTGCTAGGGCAAGGAAAAGCAAAAGGAGGTAAGGCATTTGGCTAATGTAGAAAATTCGCCCCTGTTCAGTGAATACTCATTAACAAACATCTTTATATGCTGCAAAATAACCGAGTCATCATCTATCTGTGCTAGTTTTCGTATGAAATCGGTAATGGGTTCTTTGCGTTCCCAAGCTAGTTTCAAACTTTTTTGAACGCACAAATCCATCTCTTTGGCAAGTTCTTCGCCCAAATCTTTTTTTATAACCGTGCAGCCAAGCGGAATTGGAGCTTGCATTTCCTGTTCCCAATATGCACCCAAGTCTGTTATTAAATGCAATCCGTCTCTCTGCCAAGTAAAGCGATGCTCGTGTATGACTACTCCTTGTTTTATTTTTTTTTCGCAGAGTCCGCGGTAGAGGTCGTCGAATTTTAGGGTATGGGGTATGGGGTTTGGGGTTTGGGGTTTGGTTTTTTGAATCCAGAAGTTGAATAGGGCGGCGGCAGTTGTTTGTTTGCCGGGTAAATAGACCGGGATTTCGGGGTCAAATTTTTCGCTGAAAGAGGATAGCAATAAAGGTCCACAGCCATAGCCAATTGCTCCGCCGCTATCCAAAATGTTGTACTTGTCTTTAACAAATGGATAAACTGCGCAGCTCACCTTTGCCATATCCAATTCACCTTTTAAAACTTTTTCATTTAACGTTTGAACATCGGCATATTCAACTGAAATTTGGCAAGGCGTTTTAACTTTGCCCTCAATTAGGTTTTGATAGATAAAGGTATCGTTTGGGCACGTGGAAATGCCTAGTGAAATTTTTACAGGCATTTTGCAATCCACTTTCCGAGCGCACTCAATTCTTCCATGCACACAGAATGTTGCATATCATAAGAATATCGCTCTATTGGATTTCCGTTTGATTTCAAGAAATCATAAGCTTTTTGGCTAAGAGAAGGCGATACAACATTGTCGTAATTTCCATAGCCGAAAAACACAGGGATTTTGGAATTCATTCCGTCACGCGGCATTGTGTTTGTTGTGGGAAAATAAGAAGAAAGGCTTGCGGCTCCTGCGAGTTTTTTTGGATAGCGAGTTGCTGTGTGCAAAGCCATAACTCCGCCTTGGCTAAATCCTATGAGCAAAATCTTTTCCGAACTTATGCCCTTTCCAATTTCTGCATCTATAAATTCCGCAACAAATTTGGAATTTTTCTCAATACCCTCAATATCTGGGTCTTTGCCCAAATCCATATTTGAAATATCGTACCAAGCCCGCATTTTGTAGCCGCCATTTATTGTGACAGGCATTATAGGTGCATGTGGGAAAATAAATCTTATGGCTAAATTTTCGGGAAGCCCAAGTTCTGGAACAATGTCTGCAAAATCATAGCCATCTGCGCCAAGGCCGTGCATCCAGATTATTGCGGCGGTTGGGTTGGGCTTGGTTTCTTTGGTTATGGAGTCTAGCATTTAGCATATAATATAGCATTTACTATATTACCATTGTGCAATTTTTATTAGAAACACAGGAATTATCAAAAGCCTATAGAGAAACGGGCGGAAACCTTGAGATATTGAAGCATGTTAACTTCAAATTAGAAGAAGGGCACATTGCTGTGCTAACCGGACCTAGTGGCTCTGGCAAGTCCACTTTTTTGAATATAGTGGGTGCTTTGGATAAACCAACCGGAGGCTCGGTTTCTTTCAATGGAAAGGAAATGTCAAAATTTTCACGGAAAGAAATAAATTGTTTTCATCGTGAAAAACTGGGTTTTATGTTTCAGTTTCATCATCTGCTTGCAGAATTTACCGCACTTGAAAACGTGCTTATGCCAGCTAGGATAGCCAAGCAAAAATATAGTGAAAGCCGTGCAAGAGCATTGGAACTTTTGAAAATAGTTGGGCTTTCGGAACGGGTGAGTCATTTGCCTCGTGAACTTTCCGGTGGCGAGCGTCAGCGTGTAGCACTAGCTCGTGCCCTTATGAACAAACCAAGTTTGATTATAGCAGACGAGCCTAGCGGAAACTTAGACGAAAAAAATGCAGAGGTGCTAAAATCTCTTATTTTGGAACTCAATAAAAAATTCGGGCAAACATTCTTAATAGCAACCCACGATATGGATTTAGCAGGAATAGCCACTGACAGATGGCTTGTTGCGCACGGAACAATCATCGTAAATACAAATGCTTACGAAAGGCGAAAATCTGTGAGAAGTTAATAAGTTTAATGCGTGAATTTTTCAAAATTTCATTTTTCCCTTAACTTCTTCTGCCACATTTAAATTCGCAAGTAAAGAGAGTAAACAAAAGCCAAACTCTGCCGCTGTTCCTGCCCCCCTTGACGTTATTATATTTCCGCTAATAACAACAGGAACATCCAAATATTTTTTGCATAAGTGTTCAACATCTACCCTTGCCGCCGGAAAGCTCGTGGCTTCGTGGTCGCGGAGAATTCCAGCATTTGCTAAAACTTTTGGAGCTGCACATATAGCTCCAATCCGTTTGCCAGCTTCATAGCTTTTTATTATCAATTTTTTTACCAAATCGCTTTTCAACAGATTCTCGGTTCCAGGCCCACCTGGCAAAACAAGCAAATCAAAAGGCAAGTCTTCAACTTGCGATAAAAGTGAGTCTGCCAAAACTGTGATGTTATGCGAACCAGTAACTTCTTTTTTATCACTAATAGAGACGGTTTGAACTTTAACCCCACCTCGGTGGAGAATGTCGTAAGGAGCAACGAATTCAAGTTCTTCAAACCCGTTTGTTAAGAGAAAAAGGGCTGTTGTCATAATGGGAAATTTAGAAAATTCACCGCCTCATCCCACTTGGTCTCCTCCGGAATATCCTTATTCGGCAACATAAGCTTGCAAATCTCACTCAAAACTCTTTTTGGCTGAGCACCATTTTCTCTCTCCTTGTAAATTCCGTCTGATCCATCTCTCTTGCTCAATTTTTTTCCACTTGAATCGTAAATAAGGCTGTGGTGAATGAAGAGCGGCATCTCTGTTCTGCCTATTATTTTTGCAAGCGTTATTTGCTTATCAACCGAATCTTTCAAATCTTCGCCGCGCACAATCAAATCTATGCCCTCTTCAAAATCGTCAATTACAACGGCAAATTGATATGTCCATTGTTCAAGCGCATCCTTAATTGCAAAATCTTCGCTTTCTGGATTTTTCAGCATAATTTTAGGTTTATCAGTTTTATATAACTCATAGAGCAAATCCTTTTTTTGCAAAATTTCAAAATACCTTTCATAAATTTCACCTCGCTCGCTTTGAATGCTCTCGCTTTGCCATTCAAAACCAAGCCACTCCAAATCTTTTTTTATAATATCCGAAAAATGCTTTGAACAACGCGATTTATCGTGGTCTTCAATCCTCAAATGAATAGAAGCATTTTTTGCCTTTGCAACAGCGGCAACGCAGAGCGCGCTCCAAATATGCCCTTTGTGCAAATATCCCGTTGGGCTTGGCGCAAAACGAGTTTTCATCTTTGCCTACTAGCTAGTGCAAGCATAAGGAGCAAATCGCCTTGCCCACATACAGTGCTTTCCTGAATCATAAAATCATCTGCATTATCGTAAAACACGCCAACCTCTGTGTTGAATTTTTCAAAGGAGTTGTTTTTTGGAATGGCAAAATATTTTCGCATTTCTAAATGAGTGGCTTTATCTCCCGGACCTTCCGACAAAGCACCTATAGGGAAAACTTTGGTTAAGCGGTAAATTCCGTTATAAACATTGCGAATGCTGTATGGCAAATCATTAGAAGCGAGCATGGCTATACCCCAATTATTGCGACCGAATACATAATCTAAAACTCCCAAAAAAGGCTGTGACAATTCTTTTCCCTGCAACCTCTGTGCCCTTAAATGAACATTTGCCTTGCCAATCCAGCGATGCAAACTGCCCCACGTATATTCCCCAGGCAAATTCCATATATTTTCCCATTCATAGCGTTTCGCTTCCAAAAACAAACGATTTTTTGCCGCCTCATCTCCTTGCACAGCCAAGCGATAATTCGCATAAGCGTTCCATTCGCTCCAGCTCACTTCGCTCGCGGCAGGTGGTGCATAAGCCTTTATTTCGCCAAGCTCTGCGGCAGCTAAAGCCATATTGTCTTCATCGGTTTGGTCATAATAAAAATCGTTGGTTGCATTGTGTTCAAATGCTGAGGCTTGGGTGTCGCTTTGGCGGGCACGGGCATAAATTGCTTTTGCTTTTTCTCTGTATTTTGCGGATGATATTGTATCTATATTTTTAAACACATTTGCACCCAAAGCAAGTGCTGCGGCAGTACTTCCCATGTGTGTGCGAGACAAGGCGCACAAGGCTGGTCTTTTGCCGTTCAAAGCATCATTTTCAGGAAGTCGCCATCCTTGTTCGTGGTCTTTGCCATCACCCACTTGTATCACAAAAGTATTTTCGTCTGGGAATGTTTTAAGTAAATAATCAAGGCTGTGCTTTGCTTCGTCAAGGATATCGGGCAAGGAAGGATTTTCCAAATAAGCGTTCAGTAAATGCCAAGCGAGGTAGGCTTCGTTCAATGTGAATTTTATATAGTCGCCTGCATCATAGTGCCCGCCTTGCATATCTATGGTTCTTCGAGGTACCCCCTCTTGCCAAGCACCCTGCTTCCAATCGCCTTTAACCTTATATACAATAGCAACGCTATCTCCCAAATGCCTGCTACGCATGGCACGCAGGTGCATAAGTGCTTGAGTGGCAAATAGGGAATAGGGGTCATCTTTAACAAGCACTTGCTGAGTTTGGGCACCAGCCACTTCCAAAGTATAGCTTCCTTTTTCTTTTAATTTACTGAAATCAATCGTGTATGTAAATGCCTGTGCTGCATAAATATTATCGCCTGGTTTGCCAGCGGAAATTTTGCCACTTAAAACAGTGACATCATTTTTTTTCAAGTTCCAAGTTTTTCCAGCAATATTGGTATCGGAGAGAATAATGGCTGTTTTATTGCGTTCAGGTGTATAGCCTGCTTGGTTTATTCTAATCCAAACGCCGGCTTGAGCAAAGGTGATGGCTATTGTGAACAGAAGAAAAAAAACATTCATCGCTTCCACCTGCTATACACAACACATCCCCCATAAAATAAAACAATAATCAAAAGCGTTGCTAATGGTTTATCAAAAGGATTGTATTCCCAATGAGCAACTTTGTCTAAATACAAATGCAAAAATTCTATTAGAACGCTGTGCAAAAGATATGCGTAAAAAGATACCTTGCCCAAATTTCTAAGCCAAGACACCGAGAGAATTTTAACTACAATGCCTTTGTTGTTTGCTAAAAAAAGCAATAAACCAGAATATAAAATTGGAGATGCTATGCGGTAAGATAAATTCACACATAGCAAAATTACAAATAAGAGCAAAAACAAATCGTTTAGCAAAGCTTTTTTAGGTAGCGGAATTGCATTGCAAAAGAATAATTTTCCAAGCAACATTCCAGAAAAGAAATGGATGCCTCTAAAAACATTTGGCATATTTCCAAAATAAAGAACAGATAAGAAATATATTGCCCAAGAAATTAAAAATAACAGCCAAAGGGATTTTTTACCTCGCTTGTTCAAAAATCTTGAAAAGCTAGGTGTTATGGTGTAGCACAGGAAAAATACGGATAAAGCCCAAGAAGGTTGGTTAAGGTGAAACCCAAGTTTGGGGACAAAAGCCCACAACAGCGATATGTGCAAAGCAAGGCTTTTTATTGCATAAGTAGCGTTGTCTAAATGATGTGTTCTCCAAATTGTTATGGCAAAAATAATCAAGGTGCAAACTATATGCAAAGGGTAAAGCCGCAAAAAACGCTCTTTCATAAAAGATTTTAGCTTAGGTATGCGTTCTTGCCTGCTGAATAAAATGGAATAGATAAAACCGCTCAACAAAAAAAACACAT
>Ga0182472_107246_pt1 | contig 15479 bp, 12 predicted proteins | sample TergutNc150P3_FD_120804 | JGI IMG/M metagenome (GOLD analysis project Ga0182472, IMG submission 120804)
AGAATCAAGTCTCTTTTTATGCAATCTCCAAAAGCATAGCCAGCATAACCTAGCAAAGTTTTTGCTTCTTCAACGGTGGCTTCAAGAGCAAAGGCAAATTTAAATACTGTGTCTTTTGATGGAACAAAATCTCCAACAAAAATATTGTGAAATATTTGTTTTGAAACAAAGGCTTTTCTGTAAATTTCAGGAAATTCTTTATCTTTCTTTCCTCCCGAAGTTTCTTTTAAATCTGCAAGAACTTTGAAGAATATCTTTTTATTCTTCAAAAATGCGTCAAGCTCTAGGCTTTCTTCGTTCTTTTTCTCCTTGTCCTGCTTTCAAGGCAGGATGACCCCTTAGCAAAATAGAGGAATCGTCCCTTTCCTCAAAGTTTTCTGTTAGCCAGGGTCCTTCGTGTTTTTTCAAGTACTCGTCCAATTTTTTGAAAATCGCCTTTGAAAGCATTGATTAACCCTCCTTAACCACCCACACCTTCCCCGCTTCAACAAAATCTACCTTAACCGCAGAACCCGCTACTATAAAATCGCTCCTAGACTGGGCGTCAAACATTTTGTCACCGAACTTTGCATGACCGCAAGGGCGCAAATCCGTTAAGGCAATGCCTGTATCGCCTTTTTTTATTTCCTCAACAAATTCTTCAACGGGAGAATGCGCTTTGGATAAATCGGTTTTGTTTATTGGAGTAAAAGAATCTGGGAGCATTGGGATTAAATATTTTGAAGCGACAATAGGCAAAGACAAGGCGAGTACCGCGCATAGCATTATATACATCAAGCCGTATTGCCAATTTGAGAGAGAAACTAATTTAGGCGCAAAATCCGGTAAATTTGAACCATCAAAAGACAAAGCGAGAGCAGCTACAAAGCATATTATGCCAAGCGCGCCGCAAATCATGGTACCTGGCAAAACAAGAATTTCCAAAAGCATAAATACAACGCCTAGGCAAAGCAGAACTAGGGGCAGTTTATCGTGCAGGCTGCTAGCATATTGACCCAAAAACACAGTGGCCAATAGCACAATGCCTATTACGCCAAAAATGCCAAAGCCCGGTGTTTTAAATTCCATATAAAGCGCACCAAAGCCTAGTATCATTAAAATTCCAGATATTGCGCCTATGAATCTCGTGAGTTTTTCTGCCCAAGATATTTCGATAATCTCGGTTCTTGTTATGCCCACTTCTTTTTTAAAAGCCTCTATGTTTTCCGGTGTTCCTTTTGAAAATTTCAAACGCTGTGCCTCTTCATTTGTCATTGTCAAAAGCTCCCCTGCCCTCACCAAAGTTTTTTTGCTTGTCCATTTTTTTTGCTCATCTTCGGACATATCGTTATATTCGGCTACATTTATGTAAATAGTGGTATCTTTGCCCGAGAGTTCCATAACGCCCAAGTCGGGACTAACAAAGGCTTCTGAGAGCAGGCGTGGGTGCCCGTTTCTCTCTGCTAAATTGCGGAATTTTGCCCTTAGCGGGGATTGGATTTTTTCGCCCACAATTTGAGGCTGGCCATCGGAGCTTTGCACTATGGGGGCGCAATCACCAATGGTTGTGCTAGGAAGCATATAGAGCTTGTCGCTGGAAAGGGCAATTAAAGCTCCTGCACTTATGGCTTTTTTTTGCACCAAAGAAATCGTTGGAATTTTTAGAGCTGTTATTGTGTCCACAATATCAAAGGCGGCACCTAAGCGACCGCCAAAGGTATTTATTTCAAAAACTATTAAGTCTGGCTTTCTCGCAACTGCTTCTGCTATGGCACGGCGCGCATAGTCGCTCATGCCGGAATCAACATCGCCTTCAAGGGTTATCCACGCAGCGGTTTTGCCTTCGGCTTCTGTATCTGCAAAGGCAAATATGGTGCCGATTAATATGAGAATGAAAAAACGAAACATACTACAAAATTAGAAAATTTCTAATAATGCACTATTGAATGCACAGGGCAGTTTACTTTTATATTTTTGCGACCTTGCAAAAAATCTAGCTCTATCAAAAACACCATTCCACTTACCAAAGCTCCCTGCTTTTCCACCAAGCGTGCGGCAGCAGAAATGGTGCCTCCTGTTGCTAGAACATCGTCTAACAACAAAACTTTCTCATCCTTGCCAAAAGCATCTTTGTGAATTTCTATTGTTGCAGTGCCATATTCCAAAGAGTATGTTTCAGAATCTGTTTGCCACGGGAGTTTGCCTTTTTTGCGAATAGGCGTAAATCCGCAACCCAGCTCAAGGGCAATGCAAGGTCCAAAAAAGAATCCCCTTGATTCTATAGCCGCAACATTCTGAATGCCAGTATTTTTAAACGGCTCTGCCATTTTTTGAACAGCAAACTTTAAAGCCTCCCCATTAGATATAAGCGGTGTAATATCTCTGAAAATTACCATAGTCTGCGGAAAATCCGGGATATCACGAATAAAAGATTTAATGTCCATACTTGGAAATATAGTAAAACTCTCAACATTTTCTACATTACTACTATGCCTATTTGCAGCATATTTAAAAAATCTGCGGTTTTTGCCCTTGTATGGGTGGTATCGGGTTTTGCGTACCAAAATGTGCTTGTGCTCAATTCCTATAATCAAGGATTTATAAAAACAAATGATATCACTAGAGCTATACAAGATGTTCTAAGAAAAAGCAATATGAATATTCACATAGAAGATATGGATATGCGAGAAGAGTTAATTAAATCCATGTTGCAAAAATATATAGATATAAATGCGAAATTTGATGTGATTATAACAGTAGATCAAACCGCATTTAATTATGTGAAAAATCACGAAAGCATATTGTGGGAAAATATTCCTATAGTAGCTTGCGGAATAAGCAAGCAACAAGCCGAATCCGTATCCATAATACCTGAAACAGCGGCTGTAGAATATGCTGAACCTTTGGATTCTGAAAGCTCAGAGGCATCACCAGAACCATTAGACTCTGCCGCAACCAAAAAATCCTTATGGTCTGGCATTTATGAATTTTACGATTTGCCCGCTCAAATAGATTTTATACAACGCATACAAGGCAATGTTAAAAGAATTATATTCATAACCGATAACTCAGATGCTAGCAAAGAAGTGAGTGAGCAATTGAACTCCACCATATCTATGCAAAAAGACATAAATTTGGAAGAATGGAATAAACCATCACTGGAAAGTCTTGCAGACTCCCTTAGCCATTTGAATCCAAGCCAAGATGCTGTTGTATTGGTAGGTGTAGAACTAAATGGTTCCATTAAAAATCCGCAGAAATTATGGCAAGATATGACAAAATATGTTGACAGCAACAGCACAGCACCGGTATATTCATTTTGGGATATTGGAATACAAAACGGCGTTATTGGCGGAAATATAATTCTTGCATCTTTAATGGGAAAAAATATAGGATTAATTGCCGAGGCAATTCTCGCAGGCAATGATGCTTACAATTCTGGATTTAGAAGAAGCTCAAATATGCCTATGATTGACGACCACGCAGCCGCAAACAGAAAATTGAAACTAAATAAACTTCCTCCAGAAACCATTAGGCTTAACAAGGAGGAATCTTGGATAATAAGCAAGTATCAGAAATATGTGTATAATATGAAAAACGCCATTATTGCAGAACTTGTGATTATATTGCTACTGGGATTTTCTTTTTATTCATATTTCAAATATTCGAACAGAAAATTGTTGCAAGAAAAAAATGCTGTTGAAAAGGCAAGCAAGGCAAAGAGCTTGTTTATGGCTAATATGAGCCATGAAATAAGAAATCCTCTTAATTCAATGCTTGGATTTTCGGACTTGCTCTTGAATAAAAGCACCAACTTAAGCGATGAGCAAAGGGAATGGTGCAACAACATAGAGATATCTTCTTACCATTTGCGCGACACATTTAACAACATACTTGACTTTTCAAAAATTGAATCTGGAAATCTTAGAATAGAAGAGGAATGGGTTGATATATTTTTGCTATGCGATGATTTGATAAGTGTTTGCAGCCACTACCTTATTTATAAACCAATTAAATTTTATGTTTTGCCATCTATTCATATGCCAAAATTTATAAAAATAGACCCTATAAGATTAAAACAGGTTTTGGTAAATTTAATTAGCAATGCAATGAAATTCACAACTGAAGGCTCGGTAAAATTATTAGTTAATCCAGAAACAAAAGAAGGTGAAAGCAAAATACGTTTTGAGGTAATTGACACGGGCATTGGAATTCCAAAAGAAAAAATCAAAAAAATATTTGAACCATTTGAGCAAATAGACTCAGGGCACACCAGAAAATACGGCGGCTCAGGACTTGGTCTCACAATATCTAAAAATATTTTACAAGCTATGAATTCCAATTTAGAAGTTCAAAGCGATAAAAAAGGTAGCCGGTTTCATTTTCATTTGTCTCTTAAAACAAAAGAAAAAGAATTCTATACAAAATTCTTAAATGAAAAAGATCAGAAAGTTGTCGTTTACAACCAAGATAAACATGTGCTTTCTTTTATCAAAGAATGTGTAGAAGCCGTTGACGGAACTTCAGAAGAAACCACAGATATGAAAACCATTTTTAACCTTAACAACCGAGATTTGCTAATAGCCGAAGCAGATGAATTTTCAGATGCTCAAATAAAAAAAATATCCGAACTGTTTCCAAAAGTTATATTGATATTCCATAATAAAAACGATAAAATGATGAAAATAAAATTGTATTATCCAAAATTTGAATGCCTTGTATCCCCTGTGAAAAGCAGCGATGCCGTAAGCTCTTTGCAAAGATTATACGCCAAGTAGGGGCAGCCACGTGGAGCCGCGTTAAATATGCCTTAACGCCTCCGCAATTAACTTGCCTGCGTCTGCTCCCCTGCCTAAAATTTCGGAGGCTTTTTCCACCGCTTTTTTGGCTCCTGGATCTTTTACCCCAAGGGTATGCAAGGCAAGCACAGCTTCTTGTTCTGCAAAAGGCAAACTCGCAGATGAATTTTCGGCAGTTGCAGAAATTGAAAGAGCCTTGTCTTTTAGGGCAAGCACAAGCATTTCAGAAGTTTTTTTACCAATGCCCTTTATTTTAGAAAGACCAACAGAATCTTCCATTACAATTAAAGAGAGCAAATCTTCTGGAGAAATGGAGCTTAAAATTCTCTGCGCCATCTTTGGTCCAATGCCATTGACCTCTATCATATTCAAAAATAGTTCTTTTTCTTGTGTGTCTAAAAAACCATAAAGAGTGAGAGAATCTTCCCGCACAACAAGGTGAGTCAAAAGAGTTATCTCTGAACCTTCACTAGGAAGCATTTCGCCCGTGCGAGCACTTACATTAACGCCATATCCCACTCCACCACATTCAACAACCGCAAGCAAGGGAGCTTTATGCACAAGCAACCCGCGAAGCCTCTCTATCATTTCCATTCCCATTCGGTGCCATTTTTTCCATCTTTAATCACAACTCCAATGGATAACAGTTCATCACGAAGCCTATCACTCTCTGCCCAATTTTTTGCAATGCGTGCCACGTTTCGTTTTTCCATGAGTTCTTTTGCTATTGCTTCTTCTTTTGCAGAACGCTTTACTTTTTCTGGCTTGTTGAGCAAACGAAGCCCAAGAACACTGTCAAATTCCTTTATGAGAGCGGCTTTTTCACTGTCTTCTATAGATGTATCTGCAAGCATTAAATTTAACACACCAATAGCCGCAGAAGAATTCAAATCATCTGCTATGGCATTTTTGAAAGCCGAACTCCATTCTCTTGCCTCTACACTTTTAATATTGCCTTCAACGCCAATAAAAGGATCTGTTTTTCTTCTCAGTGCGCTCAGAGAATCAACCGCGTTTCCCATTGCTTCCCAGCTAAAATTCAAATAATTTCTATAATGGCTTGTCAAAGCAAAAAGTCTGTAAGCCATAGGGTCAAACCCTTTTCTAACCAAAGCGTCTAGGGTTAAAAATTCTCCGCTGCTTTTGCTCATTTTGTCGGTATTATTTTCTCTAAGAAATTCTCCGTGCATCCAAAATCTTGAAAATAGTTTTCCAGTGGCACATTCGCTCTGAGCTATTTCATTTGTGTGATGAACGCGTATATGGTCTGTGCCACCGCAATGAATATCCAGAGTTTCACCAAGAAGTGCCATAGACATGGTGGAACATTCTATATGCCAGCCTGGGAAGCCAACTCCCCAAGGGCTATCCCATTCCATTGCTCTTTTTTTGTCTTTTGGGCTAAACTTCCACAGGGCAAAGTCGGTTGCAAATTTCTTTTCACCAATATCTATGCGTGCCCCGCTTTTTAAACCCACAATATCTAGCCTCGCAAATTCCGTATATTTTGGGAATTTCAGCGAATCAAAATAAATCCCATCGCTTGTGCGATAGGTATAGCCTTTTTTTTCCAGGTTTTCTATCAACTCAATTTGTTCTTTTATGTAATCTGTTGCCTTGCACCAAATAGTAGGCGGCAATATGTTTAATAGTTCCAAATCTTCCTTGAATTTTTGCGTGTAAAATTCCGCTACTTCCCAAACACTTTGTCCTGTGCGTGCCGCACCCTTTTCCATTTTGTCTTCGCCATCGTCTTCATCACTTGTTAAATGGCCAACATCGGTTATATTTACAACATGGCGAACTTTAAAACCAAAATACTCAAGGCTTCTGCGGAGCAAATCTTCAAAAAGGTAGGTACGCAGGTTACCTATGTGAGCGTAATGATAAACGGTTGGCCCGCAAGCGTAAAGGCGAACTTCTGGAACTCCTTCGGGAAGCGTAAAGTTTTCTTTAGCGCGGCTTGCTGTGTTATAGAGGGATAATGTTTTTTTTGTCATAGCGAGAAACCAGGTTTATTTCCGTCTGAAAGAAAATCTTCAAGAAAATCCGACACAACAGGAGCTTCCCTAGTAGGCGGACTTGCAACTTGCACGGGTTGTGCCACTGGTAGCGGCATTGTTTGTGTCAAAGGTTGTTGAATTTGTTGTTGTTGAATTTGTTGTTGAATGGGTTGTTGAACAGGCTGTGGCGCAGGTTTAAACATATTTTGAATGTGTTGTTGCACAGCCGAATTGGTTGTTTGAAGCTTAACTGGTGGTGGTGGCGGCGCAATAGGCACAGGCACAATCTTTGGTTGTGGAGCTTGCGAAACTTGTGTAACATTCACAAAACCGCCCGCCATAACTATTACCTTTGTTCTACCTTTATATTCATCACCGGAGTCATTGCCTATTTTAAGGAATTTAACCGTACCTTCGGGTGGATTATCCAATACACAGCTATAGTGAGGAATGGTATGTCCATCTTTTTTTGTCCAACCAAAAAGTTTTTGAACCTCACTCACCACTTCAAAATGTTTTCTTTGAGAATAACCATGTTCATAAAAATGATAAACCAAGAGCCGTGAGGCAACCTTGCCAGCATGGTTCAAGAGCAATTTATCGTTTATGGCATTAGCTAGCTTCTTTTTTATGTCTTCAACATTTTCAGACGGCGCTTCCACAGTAGTTATTATGGCTTCTCCGCAATTTTTAAGAGTAGAGCAAACATCGGCAAAGTCTATGTTTCTTTTAGTGTACTTTGTTACAGTTTCCATTATAGATTTCAACACCGTTTGAAAACGCAAATCCACAAGTTCATAAGCTAAATCAGCAGATGCGTCTTCATCGCCCAAAACCTCTTCTATGTTCGCTTGGTTTATGACTATTAGGGCATCTACATGTTTCTTGAGCTCCTCTATGCCTTGCTCTGCTATTTCAAACCTGTCTAACTCAACTAGATTAGGCATTGTGGTAACGCCTATGGTTAGTGCATTTCTTTTATTTTCTTGGGCTTTTTTTGCAGCTTTGGCAACATAAGGTGCTGCTCCTGTGCCTGTGCCTCCACCCATGCCAGTTACAACGAGTGCCAAATCCGCATCCTTGAAAGTCCTCACAAATTCTTCAAAATGATCTTCGGCTTGAGCCTTAGCTGTTGCTAAATCGCCTCCGGTACCCAAATAGTGAGAGTCATCGCCTAAACCAATATTGTGCTGAAAACCATTTTTTTCAAGCTCCCTAATGGAGCCGCCATCGGAATTTATACCCACAAAATCAACTAATTGTTCCTCATTTTCAGAAATCTGCGACTTGAGGCTCATAAGAATGTTCACCCCACAGGTACCAACCCCTGCAAAACAAACAGAAATTGGCTTACCAAAAGTACCCCCAGCACTTTCTATCAAAGGTTCTCGTTTAGCATCATCATCCGTTTCAATTAGAGGTTCTTGCAAAATATCACTTTCCGGCCCAACATAGCGTTTATAGGCTTGCAAAATTTTCCTCTGTCTTTCCGGTATATCGGACATTAAAACCTCCGTGTATCTTGAATATAGAAAAATTTACGAAACTTAGTAAATTTGTGAAACCTTGGAAAAAATCTTGAAAAATGTAAATTTTTCCGTTTTTTTCCTATTTCCAGCACCGGTTTTCCGTTCCTCAGGAGCAATTAAGCTCTGCAAAGCCCCAACAGCAGCCGAAGACAAGTCTTCCCTTGTTTCGCCATCCCATTTCACAATTGCCTTTTTAGCAGGAATCTCAAAAATCTCGCTAGCCAGTTTTTCTATCCCCTTTAAGGGTAATGAACACTCTAAAATAATAGAATCGGGCTTGCAAAAATCATCGTTATACATCTGCCGTTTTATTTCCATAAACAAATTACGCATTATTTCGCGAGTAAAGTAGCATAGAACATAGTTGCTGATTGTAAGCTTTGTTTTTGTTCTGTTTTTCCCCGGCAATCCAAGCCTGCTGTATTTTAAATTTTCATCGGTTTCGTTATCAAAAATGCAAGAGGCTCCTTCCAGCAAATCAAGGCAATCGTCCGAAGACAAAAGTTCTTTGGAATCATCGGAAACTTCCTCTTTTTTCACCTTAGTGTAAAACTTCTGCATATAATCGTTGTTTTGCCTTAACCCAAAATCATGCTCGGTTAACTTAGGATTTTTATGATAACAAATGCACAAGCGCCAGAAAATTTCTTTTAATTCTCTTAAACCCATTTCTTTTTTGTTCAAATATTTGAGTTCAGATTTATCCCACACAGAAAATTCAGAGAATGTATCTGTTATGTGAATCAACGCAGTTTTTCCCTCTTTTTCTTTTTTATTTGCAAGTGCTCTAAATTCTTTTTCACAAGATAGAGATACCCTTATTTTTTCATCTTCTTCCTTCAAAACCTCCAAAAGCCTTGATAGCATGGGATGCTTGGTCACAAAATAAACATCAAAACCGAGGCTTCTTGTTTGCTTGCCAATAGGCTTCAAAACCTTTACAGTATCATCTTTCTCATCGAAAATGGTATAATAAGGACTTGTGAAAAACCTTATTTTTTCACCAGGAAAAGGAGTTTGAAACATTTTTTCCGACTGTTTGTTTTTTTCTATTTCTGTCATATCATCTTCTGTAAGAACCTTAGGTTTGTCAGTTTTTATACTGTACGGAGAAAACAGCACCTCAAAATAATTCGCAGAAATTGTAACTTCCATAAGAGAATCAAAATCGCAACCATTCACGCACTGCCACTCTCTTATTTTCTTTTCTATGTAGTTTGCTATAGATTTTATGCGATTTTCATCAATTCTATTTTGTGCAATTCCTGGAAAGTCTTCAAATTCGGCTGCATCGAAACTAACCGTCCCTGCGCTCCATTCGCTCTCCACGCCATCACGGGGTTGAATATCGTTGGCTACAGCAAAGTTCATGCTAACGCCGCTATAGCCAAAATCTAAATTGAGTTTTGCTTTTTTAGCTCCCATATCTATAGCCCTCCCTCTTTTCCCTTTGTAAACGCCAAATCCTTAAAACGCAAATCTAAAACGGATATGGAATTTATATCCAAATTCCGCATATTTCTAGTCAATTGCCTGTAATACCTAAAAGCCGTTTTCCAATAATCGTATTCCAATGAAAATACCGTTTTAAAATCAACATCATTAAAAAATACAGTTATCTGTTTTTCGGCTATTCTTGGAATAAGTTGCGAAACTCTGGAATAAAGCAAAGCATCGTTTTTCTTCATATCCATTAAAAAATTTATAGCCAAAGAAATATCATCAGAATTATTTGCATCCACAACCGGCAAATCCGCAGCATTTGTGCTATATGGGTAAATTTTGCCTTTGTCTGAATATATTATAGGCACAGTATCTGATCTTTGCGACATAAGAGTGAAAAGCGGGCTAGATTCCCTAAACTCAACCTCAAGTTCATAGGGAATAAATTTCACTGCAAAACTGACTTCTCCAAAAATCATACTATCGGCTTCCAAACGAGAGCGAATTTCCGCAGTATCTTTTATGTAAATTTTTTCTTCATATCCGTATCCTATTATTTTTCTGAAAGTATATTCCGAAATCCTATCAAGTTTTTGAGGTTTCACATCACTAAAAGCCATAAAATCTAAATTTATGTTTGGAAGAACAAAAGTAAAAACCGTGCCGCAAAGCAAAATCAAAAATAACAAACCTGCAATACGTTTATTATGCCGACTCAAAAAACTTTTAATAGTTGTTTTTCTCTTTGAAATCAGAGTGTTCATAGCCCTTTGTCTTTCTTTTTTGTGATAGTTAAGCATTAGGCAATCTCCAAAATCTTTTCGCAAAGCGAAGTTATGTTCCCTGCACCCATAGTAACAATCAAATCTCCATCTTTTACTTCACTAGCCAAAAACTTTAAGGCATTTTCTTTTTCGCCAATAAAATGCGCATTCCTATGCCCCCTTGACTCAGCAAAACCGAGAATAAGTTTGCTAGAAATCCCTTCTATTGGTTCTTCTCTAGCTCCGTAAATATCGCAGAGCAAAAGAATATCGCTATCTCCAAAAACAGTTCCAAATTCCTCTGCATGGTTTTTAGTGCGAGAATATAGATGAGGCTGGAACACAACTATAATGCGCCTGTTTGGGAAAGATTCCCTGAATGCGGCAAGGCTTGCCGCAACTTCCGTTGGGTGGTGAGCATAATCATCGAACAACATTGCGCCGCGAACTTTGCCCTTAAATTCCATTCTCCTTTTAACTCCGGCAAAAGCAGCAAGTGCTTTTTTTGAAACTTCCACAGAAATTGATTCTTCTATTGAGAGAGCCAAAGCACCAACAGCATTTTGAACATTGTGCCTGCCCAAAAGTTTAATTGAAAATTCACCTAACAATTCTCCGTTTTTATAAACAGAGAACGTAGAACCATTTTCTGAGTAGTGGCAATTCTTTATGTTATAGGTTGCCTGTGGGCTAAAACCATAAGTTATCACAGGTTTGGCAAGCCTTGATAAAACGCTACGGCAACCATTGTCGTCTAAACACAAAATAACCTGCCCATAAAAAGGCACTTTATTTGCAAATTGCACAAAGGCATTTTTTATATCGTCTAAATCTTTATAGGTATCTAAATGGTCTGCATCTATATTTGTTATTATTGCAGAACTTGGCATCATTTGCAAAAAACTGTGGTCAAATTCATCAGATTCGGCAACCAAATAAGAGCCTTTTCCAATGGTTGCCCCAGAACCTTTGCCCTGCACAATGCCGCCAACTATAACTGTTGGGTCTTCATCTGCCATTTCCAAAATTGAACCTACCAAAGATGTTGTGCTAGATTTTCCGTGTGTGCCAGCTATTGCCAAAGTGTATTTGAGGCGCATGAGTTCGCCTAGCATTTCTGCACGCCTAATAAGAGGAATGCCCATTTTTTTTGCATATTGCATTTCTGGATTTTCTGCGTGAACAGCAGAAGAATAAACAACAAGTTCTGCATTTGAAACATTCTCTGCTTTGTGCCCTATAAATATTTCAATACCCAAATTTTTGAGATAATCGGTTTGAGAGCTTTCTTGCATATCACTTCCACTAACCTCAAAACCATTATGATGCAAAATTTCTGCAATGCCGCTCATGCCAGCTCCGCCTATTCCTATGAAATAGGTTTTATGAATGCGATTACTTGGTATAAGTCTTCCTAAATCGAGCATATATCCCTCGCTATATCGCCAGCAGCCCTGCGATTCAGTTCGCCTAGCTCCTTTGCCTTTTTAGACATATTTTCTAGCATTTCTTTATTGTTAATCAAATAGTTTATTTTTTCCAATAACTTATTGGCTTCGGAATCCAATTCCACAAAAGCAGCACCATCTTTTTCCACCGCTCTTGCATTGTACTCCTGATGATTTGCAGTTGCATAAGGATAGGGCAAAAGAATGGAGGCTTTTCCAAAAGCGAGAATTTCTGCAAGAGTTGATGCACCTGAACGCGATATTATCAAATCGGCGTGCTGCATATAGGAATAAATGTTATCTAAAAAAGCGGTGATGATAATATTTTTTGAACCATTGTATTTTTGTTCAAGGGCATTTGCATGCTTTGCTCCAGCCTGCCAAACAACAGATAAATTTTCATTCGCAGATATTTGCCCGTAAATCTGTTCTATTTTATTGTTTATCCCAAGCGCACCTTGAGAACCACCAGTTATTAAAATGCGAAACTTTTTATTATCTGCAAAAATTTCTGGAGCAGGCAAATTCTCTGGCATTTTGCGAACCGGATTTCCCTGAGTTTTAGATGCCACATAAACTTTCTTTGCAAATTTTGAGCATATTTTATTGGCAATTCCCATAACGGCATTTGGTTCTATGGCGTAAAATGGAATTCTTTTGATTATTGCCGCTAGCATAATCGGCAAAGCAACATATCCACCTGTTGCAACTATAAATACCGGCTTTTCTTTTTTAAGCAATTTTGCAGAACCAAGCACCGAAAGCAACAATTTAAATGGCAGCAATAAATTGTGAATTATGCTACCTCTTTTTAAAGGCACCGCTTTAATAGTTCTATAATTATATTTGGAGAGCAGTTTCTCTTCCATAGCTGGTGCAGCTCTACCTGCAAAAATTACATTGAACGAGTTGTTATCGTTCAAAAAACTTTCGGCAACAGCAAGAGCAGGGAACACATGCCCACCGGTGCCACCACATGCAAATAGAATTGTTTTCATGCTGGTTCCCCCTTGTTAAACGATGATATTTGAACCAGCATTCCCATAAGAAAAAAATTCATAGTTAAATTTGCGCCGCCAGAACTCACAAAAGACAAGGGTTGCCCAGTGTTTGGAAGCAGTCGCAAATTAACACCTATATGAAAAAGTATATTCAATGCAAAAATTATACCAACACCCCAAGCTATATTCTGAGCAAGCATGGCATCTCTGTTGTTTACCTTTATCCTTGCCGCAATCCAAAAACAGGAGAATAAAAATCCAAACATAGCAATTGTAATTGGAAGTAAAAGCCACATTCCAAGTTCCTCTCCCAAAATGCTATAGGCAAAATCATTACGAGCTCCAAACAAGCGGAGTTTTATAGTTCCCTTGTCTAAACCTTTTCCTATTATTCCGCCGTCTGCCATTGCCTGCAAAGCTTCATTTTGCTGTTCATTGCCTATTCCGCCTTCTTGAAAATAAGCCCATACCCTATTTATACCGTGAACTTTCACAAGAGAATTGTCTTTGTCAAGGCCAGATATAAAAGAAACAACCAAAACCGGAAGAACCACGAACGCAAGCAGTGGTAAACGAGATTTTAAATCCATTTCTTGAATCAAAATCATAAAAAACAAAATCAAAACAAAAATCATCACCATAGAATAATTAGGCATGCAAAAAGCTAGCATTCCAACTGGCAAAATTGCAAGCAAAGGTAAGATAAAAAATTTTCCGTTCAATCTTATTTGTCCTCGTCCCCAAATTTTCATATCAGTGAGCATTTTCGCAACAAAAATCATAAAAAACACCTTTACAATCTCTCCAACCTGAAAAGTCACTCCAGCTACTGTTAATTGCCGCTTTAGCATAACTATTTCATTTTTATAGCCTCCAATAGCTTTGAGCTGCGCCTCTGTATAATACCCACGAAGCTCAGAAACATAAACCTTATCCCAGCCTGCATCTACCCATATAGCAGAAACTTGCAAAAGTACAGCAAGTGTAAAAAGCACAAAGGCAAAGCTGAAACCATCTTTATTCCATAAAAGGCTTTCACCCACAGAAAAACGCCAAATATAGCGCCTCCACAGAGAAACCGATACAAAAAATCCAATAACAAAAAATATCAACGGAATAAGAGCGTTTTTAATAGCAATGTTTTCAAATGGGATGGATGTTCCATTAAGGGTACTTATCTCTATGTAAATTCCAATTATGGAAAATAAAACAGGAAGCAATAGCAACTGCCATTTGCTATATTTTACTCTTTCTAGTAAACTGTGAAAATAATCGTAGAGAAAATTCATCTAGGCGATCTCCAGCAGTTTTTTGGAAATTTCTTCCAATTTCATTGAACGAGAACCTTTTATCAAAACCATATCATTTTCACGTAGCAATAATTTCAAAGCATCCATAGCTTTTTCATTATCCTCAAAATATTTTATTCTAGAAGATTTTAGTCCTGCCTTTTCTGCACCCTTGCAATATTCCACCGCATCACTCCCTATTGCCACCAAATAATCAACGGATAATTCTGGTAGCATTGAACCTATCTCTTTGTGATATTTTTTGCTGTGCTCGCCAAGCTCCTTCATATCGCCCAAAACCACTATTCTGCGGCCTTTGCAAGGCATATTAGAAAGTGTTTGCAAAGACATTTTCATTGAATGCGGATTTGCATTATAACAATCCGATATTACGGTAAGCCCGTTTTCTTCAAAAATCTGCATTCTCATATTGCAGGCTTCTACTTCTAAAAGAGCCTCGGCAATCATATTTTTTGAAATTTTAAACAACTCGCCAACGGCAATAGCAGCAAGAGCGTTGTACACACTGTGCATACCAGGAACAGAGAGCTTAAACCACGTGCGCGACACGCGAAATTTAGCGCAACCATTTTCCCACAGAATTTCATCTGGCTTAACCACTCCTCTTTTCACCCCATAAGTTATCACATTATATTTCACTGTGCTGCGAATTTTGGAAAGCAATTTATCATCGGCGTTTATAACTAAATATCCTTTCTTTTCGGCAAAGCCTTCTACTATGGATTTCTTTTCTTTGAACACTCCTTCCAAACTGCCCAAACCCTCTAAATGAGCCGGAGCGATATTTGTTATAACGGCAATGTCTGGAACCACCGCTTGCGTGAGCTGGCGAATTTCACCAGGCAAGCTGGTTCCCATTTCTATAACAGCTGCTTCGTGTTCGCTTTTTAAACCCAAAAGAGTCATTGGAACTCCAAAGAGGTTGTTCAAATTTCCCTTTGTTACAAGGGTATTAAAACTTTTGCCAATCACCGAGGCAAGCATCTCTTTTGTTGACGTTTTGCCCGCACTGCCTGTTATACCAACAACCTTCAAATTCGGGAAGCTTTTTCTATAGCCTCTGGCAAATTTGAGCAATGCCTTAGTTGTGTCTTCTGTGGCCACCGCAAGCGGGATTTCTGCAATTTCAACTTCTGCTGCATTCACTACTGCCATAACTGCTCCTTTTTTAAATGCTTCTTCAATAAACCCGCCCTTATGCGG
>Ga0182472_102932_pt1 | contig 15101 bp, 14 predicted proteins | sample TergutNc150P3_FD_120804 | JGI IMG/M metagenome (GOLD analysis project Ga0182472, IMG submission 120804)
TTCGGCATTGGCTATAACCACCGGTTTTCCGCCTTCCATTACAGACACGCAACTATTTGTTGTGCCCAAGTCTATTCCTATGATTTTTCCCATTGTCTTGTCTCCTATTTTAATTTTATTCTATGCTGGAACTCCGCTAGATACAATTACCTTTGCAGTTTTCAGCAGTTTATTTTTAATTTTATAGCCCTTTTGATACACTTGAATAATACTACCTTCTGGAACATTTTCAGAAGGCTGCTTAATAAGTGCCTCGTGAATATTTGGGTCAAATACCTCCCCAGAGGGGTCTATGGTTTCCAATCCAAAATCGCTTAAAATCTTGTTAAACTGCTCTTGTATCAACTTAATTCCCTTTTCAAATATAGCCAAATCTCCAGTTTTATTCTCTTCGGCAAAGGCTCTATCAAAATTATCCTTAACCTCAGAGAGCTTTTCCAAAAGCTTGCCATTAGCCGTGCTTATCAACTCCAGTTGCTCTTTTGCCGAGCGTGTGCGGTAGTTTTCAAACTCCGCAAAAAGCCTCAAGTATTTATCTTGAGCAATTCTCTCTTTTTCTTGCGCTTCGGCTACGGGGTCATCTTCCACAAGCCTTTCTACTTCTTCCGAAACCTCGTTTTTCTCCAAATTTTCTTCCATACACCTCAATTAAGGCAAAAGCCGTGCCGAATGATTTGTTCCAATAAAAATGCCTTTTTTAAGCAAATTTTGCGGTTTTCATCTGATATATTCATATTAGTCCATCCATTACGTTTCAAATTGAAACGCTTTACGAATGTTTTTACGTTCAAAATGGAACTTTTAAATTTTCTATATTTTAAATGGAGATGCAAATATTCAATTTCTTAAAGCAAAAGGTACCCTTATATGTATGGGTGCCCCTATTAACTTTCATCGTGTTTGCGCCTGCGCTTATCTTAGGTCCTAAATATTTGATTGGAGTGTTACTCGCAGGCTCTTTTGTTTCTATCTCAATTCTTTTTGTTAACGCAAAAACTAAGCAAAAAAATATTGAGCAAAAGTTAGAAGAAACAAATAAATCGTTTAGCATTTTAACAAATATTCTCAGCAGTTCAGATTCGTTAATCTACGTAACTGTTCCAGATACTGGAGAAATCCTTTTTATAAATGAACGTGCAAAAGAACGTTATGCAATTAAAGGCCCCTGCGTAGGGCAGCTCTGTTATAAAGTTTTGCAAAATGGAATGGACCAGATGTGCGAATTTTGCCCTTGCCGCAAACTGGACAAAAATCCCAAGGGAATTATTGTATGGGAAGAACGCAACAATTTAACAAAGCGCATATATCGCAATACAGACAGATATATAGAATGGCATAAAGGCAAAATGGTTCATGTTCAGTATTCCACAGATATAACGGAATTAGTGTTTACAAAAGAACTTATTGAACAGAACAATCGCAACAAAAATTTATTCTTATCTCGCATGAGCTACGAAATTCGCTCTCCTATGAATGTTATTCTTGGAACAAGCGAAACCCAACAACACGACCAAACCTTAGACTTTAAAGTAAGAGATGCCTTTGCAATGATAAATAATTCCGCACATTTATTGTTTAACACAATAAACTCCACGCTAGACCTATTTAAAATGGAATCTGGCGAAATGGAATTGATTATTACCAAATATAAAGTTTCAGACTTGCTGAGTGATAGTCTGCAACTAAACTTAAAGCAAATTGAAAATAAATCCATAGAACTTGAACTTGATATTGACGAAAATATACCGCTTAAATTGATTGGCGATGAAATTCACATTAAACAAATTTTGAATAATTTGCTTTTCAATACATTTAAAAATATAGAAAATGGTCTTGTAAAATTATCGGTTTTTGCTGAGAAAGCAGAAGATATAGATGTAACTCTTGTTTTTTCTGTAAGTGCAGAAACAGGCACTTTTGTTGAAGATGCAGACCTTGCCATGAGCATTATAAAAAACCTGATATATTTGATGCACGGTGAAATCACAGTGAAAAACGAGCCGGGTAAAATTTCAGTTTGCACCGTACGTTTGCCACAAAAAATAATCAGCTCCGATGTTTTAGGCAAAGAGTTGGCAGAAAATTTAATGGAGTTAACCGGCAAAGCATTCACAAAAGAATATATGCCCTACGGCAGCATTCTCATCGTTGACGATGTGGAATCCAATTTATATGTTGCAAAAGAGCTTATGTCGCCTTATGGTTTATCAATAGACACCGTTTCCAGCGGTTTTGATGCAATAGATAGAATAAAAAGTGGTCGCGTATATGATATTGTGTTTATGGACCACATGATGCCTAAAATGGATGGCATTGAAACAGTAAAGATAATACGCGAAACATTGAAATACACAAATTCCATTGTTGCTTTAACGGCTAATATTATGACAGGGCAGGCAAAAATATTCTTTGATAATGGCTTTGATGATTTTATATCCAAACCGATAAATGCCCGCCAGTTGGATTCCATTCTCAATAAATTAATTCGCAACAAGCAAACTCCAAAAGTAATTGCAGATGCTCGCAAGCAAAAAAAAGATGCCATGAAAATGTACAAAAAAAGTGATGAATACCTTGCCGTCTTTGCCAAAGATGCCAAAAAAGCCCTGTTTGAAATTGAACAGACTTTCAAAAACATATCAGATGCTTCAAACGATGATTTGCAAATGTTTGCCGTAAATTCCCATTCCATGAAAAGCCTTCTCGCCGATATTGGAGAAAACACCCTTTCACAAATGGCATTCATTTTGGAAGAAGCTGCTAAACAACGGGACAAAAATGCCATTGCAAAAAAAACGCAACAATTTGTTTCAGAAGTTGATGCCATAGTTTCAAATATTGAAGCAAAACTCGCAGAAAAAAATTCCTAAATTCTCTACGTGCTAAAAGTTTTAACCAACTCCGAACAAGAAACTGTGAAATTGGCTTTTTCATTTGCAAAAAATCTAAAGCCAGGCGATGTAATCGCTTTGGAAGGAGATTTAGGTGCTGGCAAAACGGCATTCTGCCGAGGAATCTGCGAGGGGCTTGGTTTTGCCGGAACGGTAAATTCGCCAAGTTATGCCATAGTTCATGAATACCCAAACAAGCCGCCAATTTATCACTTAGATTTATACCGCTTAAAAAACGCAAACGATTTGCAAGATACCGGAATAGATGATTTTTCAAAAGGAATAACTTTAATAGAATGGCCAAGAAATTTTCCTCTAAACATAACGCACAGCGTTGAATTCAAAATAATCAGCGAAAACGAAAGAGAAATATGCTGCAAATCTATATCTCTCTAGGCACAAATATAGAGCCACGCGAAAAAAGACTTGCAGAGGCTAGAGCTTTGTTAAAAGAGAGTGAGCAACTAAACTGGCAAGAGAGCAAAATTTATGAAACCGAACCTTGGGGCAAAACAGAGCAGGCAAACTTTTTAAATCAAGTTATTGGATTCTGTTCAAAAAGAACTCCTTATGAGCTTTTAGAGCTTTGCAAAAATATTGAGCAAAAACTTGGCAGGCAAAAACGGGAAAAATGGAAAGAGCGAGAAATAGACTTGGATTTGCTTTATTGTGGAAATGAAATTTTGCAAAGCGAAATTTTAACCATTCCGCATCCCTATATATCCCAAAGAGAATTTGTTTTACGCCCCTTATGCGCTCTTGCTCCAGATTTTATAGACCCCATTAGCAAGCTAACCGTTAAAGAAATGCTCACTCAAACAACCAAATCTATAGCCTCGCCGTACATTTGATCTTGAGTTTTGATAACTGCGGCATTGGCGGCAAAATCTTTTTCGCTCTTTATCTGTTCCACAGCCTCTTCTGCAAGGTCTGTTGCAGAAAAATCTGGGATTGCGGGCTTTATTTTTTGAATTGCTGAGATTTCCGTCCCGGGCCTTTGCGAAGTCTGAATAGGGCGGCTTTGCGAAAAATTTGGCGTATTTATATTAGCAACATCATGCGCGCTTAAATCCATTCTAAGCGAGCTAGCTGAAAGCGCAGAAACAGAAGGTATATCCATAGTAATAATATAGAAAATAACATTTACTATATTATAAAATTCTTATCCAATTTTAGAGGACTTATGTATAAAAGAGTTTTGGTTGCAAATAGGGGGCTTATACAGGCGGCGTGTATTAGGGCAATTAAAAGCCTTGGGGCAGAGGCCATAGCTCTTTGCGAAGAAAGTGATTTTAATCAGGTGGGTGTGCGCGAGGCAAGCCGTGCTATTGTTATTAGCTCAAACAAAACAAGTTCTCCATATTTGGATGTTGAGCAAATTGTGCTAGCTGCAATGGAATGCAAGGCAGATGCCGTTCATCCAGGGTATGGATTTTTGGCTGCAAGCACGGAACTCAGCAAAAAATTATCCACTTTTGGCATCGCTTTTATATCATCTTCTAGATTAGCTAAGGGTCGTAGCATTGCCGAAGAAAAAAAATTGCTAAACGAGGTTGCTATAAAGTCAGGATTTGCGATTTTGCCACATAGCGAGGTTTTTGAGAACATTGCAAAATTATCAAAAGAGGCAGAACACATATCCTATCCATTAATGGTAAAGGCAGCAGGGGCAGCAGGTGGTAGGTGTATTAGAGAAGCCAAAAGTGCAATGGAATTGCAAACCGCCATAGATAGCGTGCTTCGCCAGTGCGAGCGTTTTGGTTATGAAAAAAGCCTTTATTTAGAAAAAACATTAACACATCCGCATATAATATCTTTTCCTGTTCTGCGCGATAAAAATGGCAAACAGGCAATTCTCCCAGAAATAGAAGGCTCCGTGCAGTTCCGTTTTCGCAAATTGCTTGTAGAAAGCCCAAGCCCTTATCTGTCAAAAGAAAACAGAAGCAAAATAATTGCTATGCTTCCGGCTCTTATAGATGGTCTTGACATTGTAGGTCACGCAAATGTGGAATTTCTCATTTCCGAAAACGATATTTACCTCTTAGATGTTAAAGAAAATATCCAGCACTTTCACGGCGTAACCAACTTGCTAACAGGAGTTGATGTTTTGCGCGGGCAAATAAGGCTACATTCCGGTGAACCTCTTTTATTGCAAAAAGACGGAATTAGAACAGAAGGCTCTGTTATAGCCGTAAATGTGGATGCTATGGATCCTTACAACAATTTCTCCGCATCTCCTGGCAAAATAGAGAGAATGTTTGTTCCCTTTGGTGATGGAATAGTTGTTCAAAGCCCCTTTGTTTCTGGCGACACAGTTTCTGCCAACTATGAATCTGTTTTAGCAAAAATTATGGCATATTCCAACTCAAGGGAAAAGACTATTTCAAATATGGAATCTGCTCTTGCCAATTTCCGCATAGAGGGCATAAGCACAACACTCCCCTTCTTGCGCGGAGTGTTAAAACATCCAGATTTTTTAAATCTAAAATGGACTGGAATGCACCTAGTTTCCGAACACCGTGTACAAGAAGTTTTAGAAAATATTCACGTGCCTGACGAAGAAGAACAAGCAGCCTTAGTAGCCGCGCTTGCCCTTAGCACCGATAGCAATGCTTCTGCCATTATGGCAAATGCCGAGCATGGCGGTTTATTGTGGGCAATGTTCAGGCCAAAAAGGAAAATGGAATATTGATAAATTTTCCACTCGCCGCATCAAGAGCAGAAATAGAACTGTGCTTGAAGCAACAAAAGCATCTTTTACTAACCGCACCAACAGGCACGGGAAAATCCTCTTTTTTGCCTTGGTTGCTTTCAGGCGAACAAGGCAGAGTAACGGTATTGCAACCTCGCCAACTAGCAGCAAGAGAATTAGCAAAATTCCTAGCAAAATTCTACAAAGAACCAGTAGGCGAAACCGTAGGTTACAAATTCCGCTTTGAATCCAAAACTTCAAAAAACACAAGAATTCTATTCCAAACCTACGGCAGCTTTTTAGCCGAAACTCTTAACGGGGAATATTCCCAATTAAATTGGTTAATCTTTGACGAATTCCATGAGCGAAGAGCGGAGATGGATTTGCTTTTGGGATTTGCTATCTCAAAGGAGCAAAGAGTGGCTGTGCTTTCTGCGGAATTGGAAAGAGAGGCTTTAGAAAAATATTTGGGAGTGAAATGCTTAAAGGTTGAAAATCCTGGTTTTCCTGTGGAGATAATTAGGCAAGAAGCAAAAACGAACGAGCCTCTTGTCAATCAAGTGGAGCGAGCTGTCAAGAGTATTTTATACAACGAAATCAATGGAACTGTGTTGGTATTTTTGCCAGGGAAAGCGGAAATTTCCGCTTGTAGGGCACGTGTAGCAGATAGCCTTGGTAAAAACTGCCCTGAACTTTTTTCTCTTTTTGGAGGTCAATTAAAAGAGGAACAGGAAAAAATATTTGAGCCGAGCGAAAGCACAAGGATAATTTTCACCACGAACATTGCAGAAACATCTCTAACCATTCCAAATGTAAAAGTGGTTATAGATTCCGGTTTTGAACGCATGGCTTTTGATGATGCTGGAATGGGTTTAAGAACGCTGAGGCTTTCGCGAATCGCTATGCAAAATGCGGTGCAAAGAACAGGCAGAGCAGGCAGAACACAAAAAGGCCTGTGCATACGCTTGTGGAGTGAGCGCGAAGAAGCGAATTTTGCAACATCCATAAAACCGGAAATTGAGCGTGTGAATGTGGAGAGATTTTTGCTACAGAAAATTTCACTAGGAGTGTCTTTTGATTTATTGACTGAATTACCCAAGCAAAAAGAAAATTCCGCTTTGCAAGAATTGGAAAATTTAAATTTGTTCAAGGAAAAGAAAATAACTGAAATGGGCAAAAAAGTTTTGCTTATCCCTGTACAATCATTGGAACTCGCCGTTGCACTCGCTTTGCAAAAAACGCTTTCAAAGAATATTTTAGCCATAACCATGCTTTTGGAAAGCGAAAATAAAAGCGGAAATATTTTGCATTTGGCAGAGGATTTTTTAGAAGGCAGGGGAAAATGGCAACGCGAAGAAAAATTACATTTTGAGCAGTTGCAACGTTATGCAGGGGCAAGGGAGACTGTCACAGGAAATGGTTTGGAGTTTCTCATCTCTGCTTTCCCAAATGCGTTCGCTTTTAAAAGCGATGGGGAACAGTATTACAAAACCAAAGATGGACTTTCTGTTTTTTGCGATTCAAAAGAAAAAGCCATTTTGGTTTTGGGTTTAATGCGCAACGAAAACGCAAAATTGCAAAAAACAAGTGCAAGTCTTTATGCCCCTGTTCCAGACAAATATTTGCAAAGCGGCGCTTCAAAAATGGAACTACAATGGAAGCCGTCTCAAAAACAATTTGTGGCGATGCGGGTAAGCGATTTTGGCAAAGAAGAATGTTCTGTGGAAGAGCGCAAATCTTTGGAAAATCAAACTTCCGATGCGTGGAAAGCTTTAATGGAAAAAGAGGATTTCACAAGCCAGTGGCAAACCGATTCAAACTTAAGCCTGCTTGCAAAAATGAAACTTGCAACAAAACTTTTTCCCGAACATAATTTCCCAAAATGGGACGAAGAGGATTTTTGCCTGATTATGGACGAATTTTGCTCCAGAATTTTTTTGCTAAAAGATTTGAACGAGGAGCGGTATAGAAAAATTCTTGAGGAATATTTTGGCACCTATTGGCTTGATTGGCTGCACAAAAATTTTCCAAATTCCCTGAAACTCCAGAACGGCAGAATTGCAAAATACATATATAATCCAGACGGAATAGTTGAACTTTCTGCTAGAATTGGAGATTTTATGGGTATGCAAGGCGAGCATTTTATAGCTGAAAATCGTTTAAGGGTTCGTTACGATATTTTGGCACCAAATTACCGCACTGCTCAAAAAACTTGGAATTTAAGCGATTTTTGGCAAAACACCTACCCCGAAGTGCGAAAAGAACTGAGAGGTCGCTACCCTAAACATCCTTGGCCGGAGAAGCTATGATACTAATAACTCTCATCTCTCTCCTATCCCTAGCCTATCTAAGCCTAATGCTATACCTATGGCTAGGTTTGCTGAAAAAAAACTCTCAACTCTCAACTCTCAACTCTCAACTCCCCCACGTTTCCATTGTAATCCCAATGCGAAACGAAGAAACATTTATAGAAGCAACTTTAAATGCTGTGAATGCTCAAAAATATGCAGGAGAATGGGAAGTGATTATTGTGAATGACCGTTCAACGGATAAATCACCGGAAATTGTAAAGGCTTTTTGCGAAACCCATACAAATTTTTCGGTTATAAATATTCCACAAGACTCTCCTCAAATTGCTTCGCCAAAAAAGAGAGCATTGAATACGGGTTTTTTAGCAGCAAAGGGGGAATTTCTTTTGATAATGGATGCGGATTGTGTTCCTCCTCCAAACTGGTTAAATTCAATGGCTACCCTTTATGCTAGTGGTGCCTCTGTTGTGCAGGGTTCAAAGGCAAATAATGGCAAAAAAAGTTTTTTGCACGCCTATCAAAAATTGGAAACCCTTGGCTTTACCTTAATTGAAGCAGCTGGATATAACCGCAACAAGCCTCTTGTAGCAAGTGCAGCATCTCTTGGCTATAGCAGGGCTTTGTTTTTCAAATGTGGAGGTTTTGAAGGGCTTTATAATTTAGCCTCTGGCGATGATGATATGCTCATTCACAGAATGGCAAAAATTGAAGGAACCAAATTTGCCTATAATTGGGATACAAGCGCAGTTATGCCAACCGCTCCAGTTGATTCGTGGATGTCACTTTTGCAACAGCGCGCTCGTTGGGGGAGCAATGGGGCAAAATATGATAGCAAGGTTTATTCTGCATTTTTGTTTTGCATTTATGCTTTTTTTGTTTGGCTTTTTGTTTGTCCGTGGCTAGTGTTTTTTGGAATTTTGCCGGTGTGTTTTTTGATTCCTTTTGCAATAAAATTTATCGCAGATTTTTTATTGATTTTCACAGGTGCGCTTCGCTTTCGTTCCGCAAAACTTTTGTGGTACTTGCCCCTTGTTGAAATAATCCAAATCCCACTTTTCACAGCCGCTGTGCCACTTGGAACGTTTGGATTTTATAGATGGAAGTGACGTTCAATCTTTCACGCAACGAACACTTAACAAGCAGACCTTCCACCAATCGCCGTAACTAGCACCCTCGTATTCATTGAAAATGTACCTTATATAGGCTTCATTTTTGTCGCTCTCAGAGGAACTCCACCACCAGCCGTAATCGCCAACATTATAAAAACTACCATAGGAACCGCCATAGCCGCCTTCGCCGCCGCCATTGCCGCCAGGCAGGGCGGAAAATCCATACCTGTCATAACCATTGCCGCCACCATTCCACCCACTTGTTGCCTTCAAATACTTGCTCTTAGTACCAACATAATTATACAGTTCATCCCAGTCCGCATTGTTTGGAATATGCCAGCCGCTTGGGCAAATACCCTTGTGCTTTGCTTCTATTTGTGAAGAACAAGAAATAGAATTGCAACTAGAAGATAAATTCATCGCCGTTGCCCAATCATATAACCTGCCATAAATCGCACAGTTGGCATCTTTATTTTCATAGCATTTGCTGCCGCTTGCATTGTAATTCAAATTCCTTGCCATCCAGACTTGGTTACCAATTACAACCGTCTGGTAAATCTCGCGCATATAAGATACAGGTTCGCCATAAACAACATTAGGTTGAAAAGTGGTACCATCTGGATCATCGGGATTGTCACGCTCAAACCCCGTGCAGGAGATTAAAAGGAATAGGAAGGCAAAGAGAAAAAATTTTAAAACCATATATGTACCCCTATCCCCGAAGCTAAAAATATTCCACCAACGGCATAAAATATGTTCCTGCTAATACGGTTGCTTTCCACATATTCCCAAGTATCTTTGTAATTACCATTTGGTCCTATTTCTTTTTTGTATTTATCATAAGCATCTTGTGTTTCTTTGTTTTTTACATATCCATTGTAAATAAGTATTGTTCCAAATATATCCAAACCAAGGGCAAGCCAAAAACTGTTTTTGATAGACCTCCCAACACTTGGTTTTGCATAAGAATCATCATAGCTGCCCACGCCATCTGAATAAGCTTGCTTCATCTCCAAAATACCAAAACTGGATTTTTCCGCATCCGCCTCATAAGCACCCGGTATTTTGCTAAACACATCTGGAACTTTCTTTTTCACAATGGCAATCAAATCCCTAACGGTTTCTGCCTCATCATTGAACATACCCACTAGCCCTTCTGTGTGTACATTATATAACTCAACTTTTATCCTAATAATGCTGTCTAACTTACCTATGCTGGCTTGCGCAACATAATCAACCTGAGCCTTTTGTCCCAAATTCACAATACAAGAACTTTTGCTACATTCCTTGATGTAATTCTCCGCACCACCAAGCCGCTTAATAACAACATCCTGTTTTAACAGAACAAAGGCATCTGTAGGCAAAACTTTCAATGCTGCTTCGCGCATTTCATCTGTAATCGCTTCAAGTTCATCATTGCTACGAGTGGAACCCTCAGAAGGCAACACTGCAACAGAAGTTTGCTGCCCATAGGCAATAAGAACGAATAACATCAAAATGAAAAATTGGGGCATTGGAAATAAATGTAGAAAATTTTACTATATTATGGTTATGGGAGGCATTTATGAAGTATAAATATTGGTGTTTATTTTTCGCAAGTTTGCTGATTTTTGCCTGCAATAATAGCAGTAGTAGTGATAATGGCAATAGTAATGGTAGCTTAGAAAGTTCCTCGTCTTCAAATGAGTATTCGTATTCATCTTCTAGTGAATATTCATCTTCAAGTATTTCTGAACCTAATACTGATATTTCTTCATCCTCTATTATCCTTAGCTCCTCTTCTCCCATTAGTTCGCCTTCTGAAGTTAGCTCATCTTCTGAAATTAGTTCCTCTTCTCCCGTTAGCTCTTCCTCCGACATCAGTTCATCTGCTGCCCTTAGCTCGGCGGTAGTGTCCAGCTCTTCTGAAGCTCAACCAGAAATTACAAATTGGCCTACATTGAAAAAAGGTGATCCCGGTGTCATAGAAGGCTGGGGCTCACGCTATTGGGATGGTTGCAAGCCGCATTGTGCTCTGCGCAATAATGTGGATACAAATGCAACTCCCTTTAAAATTTGCAGAAATTGCAATAAAAACAATAAGGAAATTCCAACTTTTACCCTAAGCCCCGATATTGTAGTGCGCTATGACCAGTGGGCAAACAAGATAGTGGAAGATTGGGTGGGTTATAAAGAAACGGTTAGCAGTTGCGAACAGGGTGGCATATCTTATGTATGTTGGGACATGGCTCCCATTGCGCTAACAGATAGCCTTGCTTATGCTTTTGTAGCTGGTACGCTTAAAAAGCCTGTTTGCGGTCATTGTTTTCAAGTTCAATTTGATGGCGGAAACCACGGCAACGATATAAAAGAGGCTCATAGAAAACTTAAAGGAAAAACCCTGATAGTAATGGCTACAAATACCGGTGGCGATGTGGAAGAAGGTCAGTTTGATATTATGGTACCGGGAGGAGGTCCTGGCATGTTTGATAGTTTTGCAGAACAAATTGGTGTACCTAAAAACCAACTGGGAGAAGGTTTTGGCGGTTTTCTCACAACCTGCCAACGTGAAATCAATGATTACAATAAACCTGCTGAAGTTTATCAAGAATGCGTTAGAAAAAAATGCAATGCGGTATTTTCCAAACCCGAACATAAAGACCTTTTGAGGGGATGCTTATGGTTTACGGATTGGTTTATGGCAGCAGATAATCCAACATTTATTTCTAAAGAAGTGGATTGCCCAAAATATTTTACAGATAAATATCCATCTACTATAAACAAATCAAAGGACAACAAAATTGAGCCTTTTGCAGGTTTCAATAAACCTATACCAGATGGATATGAAACACAAAAATGGAAATCGGAATGGAAATGAAACTTGAGAACATAAATTCCCCCAAAGACATAAAGGAATGCAAGATTGAAGAGCTAGAAGCTCTGGCAGAGGAAATAAGGACTGCCATTTTGCGGCAGGTATCTGAACACGGTGGGCATTTATCATCTAGCCTTGGAACCGTTGAACTTTCCATTGCCCTGCACTATGTTTACGATACACCAAAAGATATTTTGATTTGGGACGTGGGTCACCAAGCTTATGCACACAAATTGCTAACAGGTCGCTATGAGAAATTTTTCACAATGAGACAACGAGGTGGAATCTCCGGTTTTCCAAAAAGAAGCGAAAGCATTTACGACCCTTTTGGTACCGGACACGCAAGCACGTCCATTTCTGCGGCTATTGGTTTTGCCGTTGCACGTGATATTATTCAAAAAAAAAATCATGTTGTAGCGGTTATAGGCGATGGCTCAATGACTGGGGGAATGGTTTTTGAGGCTTTGAACAATTCAAGACACACTAAAAAGAATTTTACCATTATCTTAAATGATAACAAAATGAGTATAAGCCCAAGTGTGGGAGCGCTTTCAAAATTATTTAGCAATCTATCTGTTAAACACAGTCACTCTTTAGATGAAATTGGCAAATTTTTGCGCTCTATTCCCGAACATATAGGCGGTGGCAAGCTACGGGAATTTATGGAGAGCGGAAAACTAGCTTTGGAAAATATGGTAAGCCCAGGGCAGTTTTTCAGAGATTTTAATGTGCGCTATTTTGGACCTTTTGATGGGCATAATTTGCAAGAATTAATAGAAACATTAAACGGTATAAAAGAATTGCCAGAGATTTGCCTTGTTCATGTTTTAACACAAAAGGGCAAAGGCTATGAACTCGCAACCACCAACCCCACAAAATGGCATGGTCCAGACCCCTTCCACATAGAAGATGGTACTGTGGTAGTGGAAAAACCTCGCCCCACCTTAACATCCATTTTTGGAAAAACCCTGCTCACCCTTGCAAAACAAGATAAAACAATAATAGGCATTTCTGCCGCTATGTTGGACGGCTGCGGATTAAATCTATTAAAAGAAGACCCCGAACTCTCAGATAGAGTTTTTGATGTTGGCATAGCCGAAGAACATGCAGTTACATTTGCCGCTGGGCTTGCCTGCGAGGGTTTTACACCTGTTGTAGCCATATATTCCACATTTTTGCAAAGAGCCTATGACCAAATAATACATGATGTTGCACTTCAAAATTTGCCTGTTGTTTTTATTTTAGACAGAGCTGGTTTGGTTGGCTCAGATGGGCCAACTCACCACGGAGCCTTGGATTTATCTTATTTGCGCACAATTCCAAATATGGTGATTATGGCACCCTCAGACGAAAACGAAATGCGCAATATGATTTACACCGCAACTCAATATAAAGAAGGACCAATAGCACTTCGTTACCCCAGAGCTGTTACCTATACAAACGAAATTCGCACGGAATTTTCGGCACTGCCCATTGGCAAATTTCGGGTTGTTAGCAAAGGGAGCAAAGTTTTGCTGATTGGCGTTGGTTTTTTGCTAGCCAAGTGCCTTGATGCTGCCGGAGTTTTGGAAAAAAAGGGCATAAAACCCACAATAATAGATGCACGTTTTGTAAAACCCTTAGATATAAAAGCATATCGTGCTATTTTCAAAGAACACCAAGTTGTTGCAACGGTAGAAGATAACTCCATAATAGGCGGCTTTGGTTCTGCCATTGCAGAAATTCTAGCAGAAATGAGACTAGCACCGCGACTTGTTCGCATTGGGCTTCCAGATTCTTTTGTGGAGCAAGGGGAAATTGATGAATTGAGAGAAATGCTTGGAATTTCTGGCAACGGAATTGCAAGCAAAATTTTGGACGCTCTTTAATACTTTTCAAACTTAAAAGTATAAAGAATCCAAGCTAGCATAGCGCTTAACACAATAAGCCCCATATATACAGCCCATACCACAAAATCCACTATGGTAAAGGGACCATAATCAACTGCTTCTTCTTCCATCTTATCAATTTTGCGAATTTGTATTTCTGGCGGTTTCTCGCCTTTTGGTATTGGTTTGTCTTTAGGAGGGTCTGTATAGTTATACAACTCATACAATTCTCCGTTATCAAGACTAAATATCAGAGTATTTTTCTTTTTTGAACGGGTTATTATTTCAACTTCGGCTTTCTTTGACTTTTCTTGCTGCTGTAAAAAATCGCTTATTTTGTCAATATAATCGGCATCTGGCTTTCCGCCTAGCTTCATTACCAAACGCCGCCTTATATTTTCTGCTGACATTATCCTTTTATCTTGTTATCCACCCATTCTGCATTGCCTTTAACAGCTTCCACAGATTTGGCAAAAGCGGCTTTTTCAGCATCGTTCATTTTAACTTCAAGGATTTTTTCAATGCCCTTTTCGCCAATAACAGCTGGAACTCCGCAATACAGACCATTAACGCCATATTGCCCGTTGAGTTGAACAGCACAAGTTAGAATGCTTTTTTTATCCAACAAATATGCCTCTGCCATTCTAACTGCAGAAAGACCTGGGCTGTAGAATGCAGAGCCTGTTTTCAAAAGACCCACAATTTCATCGCCTGCCATTGCAGTGCGTTTGGAGAGTTCATCAAATTTTTCTTTGCTCATAAGCTGTGGAAGCGGAATGCCGCCAACAGAAACAAAGTCGTAAAGGCTAACCATAGAGGGACCGTGACCGCCCATAACAACAGCCTGAACATCATCTGCTGCAACGCCGAGTTCCATTGCAACAAAGCAAGCAAGGCGGCTGCTATCCAAAACACCTGCCATGCCAACAACCTTTTCCGAAGCAAAGCCTGTGACCTTTTGCATTGCATAAACCATTGCATCTAAGGGATTTGTAACAACTATAACAAAAGCATTGTGAGCAGTTTTTTTAAGAGCTTGCCCAACCTTTTCAATAATGCCATAATTGATGTTCAAAAGGTCATCGCGGGTCATGCCTGGTTTGCGCGGAACGCCAGCCGTAACAATAACTACATCTGACCCTGCAAGGTCATCGTAATTATTTGTGCCAGTTAAAACTGCGCTGGTACCTATTGATAGGCGACCTTCCATGATGTCTAGGGCTTTGCCTTGAGGCACGCCTTCCACAACATCAACAAGCACAACATCGCCAAGCTGCTTCTGTGCCAATACAAGTGCCATTGTACCGCCTATTTGCCCTGCGCCCACAAGCGCAATTTTCTTTTTAGCCATAAAAACCTCTTTTGGGTGATAATTCAG
>Ga0182472_107251_pt1 | contig 15071 bp, 11 predicted proteins | sample TergutNc150P3_FD_120804 | JGI IMG/M metagenome (GOLD analysis project Ga0182472, IMG submission 120804)
TTTCACCATTGGGGATTTTGGTTGAACAAAGAAATCTGGGCTAAAAATAGATGGGTTTCTGAAAGCAGGGTCTAAAGAAACATTGGTGCGGTTTATTTTTATGAAGCGGTTAAATGGATAGTAGTTTTTATATATGTTGTTATAGTCCATGCGGGTTTGACCAGATGCAGGGTCTGCGAAAACGCCATAGTAATGGTTTTCCATAAAAATATTGTTAACCGACACGACATTTGAAGGACCTTTGAGAGCAAGCCCTGAATAGCCATTGCGAAGCACCACGTTTTGCTCTATTTTGGAATCCAAAGACTTGGCACCCCAAGCTAAAATGCCGCTCCATCTATTGCCATAAACAACGTTGTTCGCTATTTCGGGCAAGGAGATGAACGCCGCTACACCTGTGGCGTGGTTGTCTAGGATGTAATTGTCGTGGACGTAAAGACCGCCTGTGTTTTCGCACAGAACGCCTTCCAAACCATTGCGAATGGTGAAATGGGATATTTCCGATTCGGTAACTCCCATAACGGTTGGACCCCTGCGACCGCCATCTATTATGGTGGTTAGTGGGTCTTCGCCTTTTAGCACAACGCCCATCACAAGGGTTACGTTTTCGTCATACACGCCGCGCTTCACATAAATGGTGTCGCCGGAATCAGCGTTTCCAAGTGCGTCGGATATGGTTTTATAATTTCCAGGAACCCGAATGGCCTTGGCAAACGCCGCCCCAAAGAACACGGAAGCGGCTAGAACTGCAAAAGAAAGATGTTTTAACATATTAAACTATTGTCTCCGATTAGGTGCTTTCTTCTTCTTTTTTTGAACCTTGTATTAAATTTCGCAACTCTTGAGCTGCTTTTTTAATGTTTTGCAAATGCTTGCGTGCTCTAGTACCAGCAATTCTGGTACCTCGCCCAAATTTGGCATATTCTGCCTTAAACAATTCCATTTCACTTTCCAGATTTTGCAACCAATCCATAAAATACTCCAATAGGTAATTGAAAAAATACATTTTTTTTTGACGAATAGCACATTTTTTTTAAAAAAAGTCATTTTTTTTGTTTTTCTAGCCTTTTTCAAGCCTTAACAGGGTAAATATACATATATATATATGTTATAGCTTCTCTTTCAAATTATGCTCGGAATTTCTGACCAAAGGAATTTCAAGCAGAGCCTCTTGACGTTTTTCACGTTCTTGCTGGGCAATAAACCGTTGTCTTTGCTGTTTGTAATAGTTAACCTGCTGATTGTAGCGCAATATAATTTCTTTTGATATTATGTATTGCATTCTTTTAAGGTGATTTTCCATATTGCCAAGTGAATGCATAATTATTATCACGGTTATAAATAGCACTATAGCAAAAGCTGCTGCAAAAAGTATTGCGAGTCTTATTTCTGGTGCAGGAATGCTCATATTTATATAGAATATAGTAAAGTGATGAGTTGGTTTTCATTTTTTATATTAGGCACATGGCAAAAATTGTAGAGAAGGAACAACTTTCAAGCGATGTGCATAAGTTAGTTGTTGAGGCTCCCCTTATAGCAGAAGAGAGGCTTGCGGGGCAGTTCATAATTTTGCAAACAGATTTAGAGGCAGGAGAGAGAATTCCGCTAACAATAGCAGACGCAAACAGAGAAAAAGGCACAATAACTTTGATTGTTCAGGCGGTGGGCAAAACAACAATGGATTTGGCACAATTGTGTGTTGGTGATAATATTCCAGTTTTAACGGGTCCGCTTGGCTCGCCCACGCATATAGAGAACTTTGGGCACGCGGTTTGCGTTTGCGGAGGCATTGGAGCTGCCCCTATGTACCCTATAGCGCAGGCTCTTAAAAAAGCAGGCAACAAGGTGAGCGTTATTTTGGGGGCTAGGCAAAAAAAATTGCTCATAATGGAAAGCGAACTTAAAAGCGTTTGCGATGAAATGCTCATTTGCACAGACGATGGCTCTTATGGGCGCAAATGCTTGGTCACAGAACCTTTAAAGGAACTCTGCGAAAATTGCAAACCAAATTATGCCATAGCCATTGGTCCCCCTATAATGATGAAATTCTGCGCTGAAACCACCCGCCCCTACGGCGTTAAAACTTATGCAAGCCTCAACAGCATTATGGTGGACGGCACCGGAATGTGCGGCTGCTGCCGCGTGACGGTTGGAGGCGAGGTTAAGTTTGTGTGCGTGGATGGTCCCGAATTTGATGCACATAAAGTTGATTGGGACAATATGATGAAAAGAATGGGCATTTATAAGCAACGCGAAGCTCTTGCCCTAGCAAAAAGGTGTGGGTGCAAATGAATATTTATTGGCTTTTTCAAATAATTCTGGGGCTTTTTGGACTTAGCTTGCTTGTTTTTATACACGAGCTTGGGCATTTTTTAGCGGCTAAATATTGCGGAGTCAGGGTTTTGACTTTTTCAATAGGCTTTGGAAAAAAACTCTTGAAGGTGAATAAAAACGGAACCACTTACTGCATATCTGCCATTCCCTTTGGCGGCTATGTAGCAATGGCGGGCGAAAATCCCGAACAAGTTCGCGAAGACAAGCCCGATGATTTTCACGTGCAGCCTATATGGAAAAGGGCATTGATAGCTTTTGCAGGTCCGGCTTTTAACATAGTTTTTGCCTATGCCCTGCTAACTGGAATTTATATGATAGGCAACCCAGAACCTGTATCTGACAGACTGGTGATTGGCATTGTGGAACCTAAATCTGCAGCGGAAGAAGCTGGCATTGCAAGCGGCGACACAATTTTTACCATAGACGGAAAAAAAACAGAGGGCTGGGAAAAGTTTCGCGAGGAAATGGGCATTAGCATTTCCAGAAACATCGCTTTGGAAATTGGAACAAAAGAGGGAAGAAAAACGGTTAATATAGTTCCAAAAGAACTCAGGGATTTGGGGGTTGGCACCGCTGGCATTCACCCAAGGCACAGGGTTTTTGCGGCGGCAGAGCCTTTGGAAGACTCCCCTGCCGGCAAAGCCGGCATAAGGCAAAACGATACCATTCTAAGCGTGGATGGCTACACCATAGGTTATTACCAAGATATGATAAACATAATTTCGGCATCTGAGGGGAACGCTGTTGAGGTTGTGTATTTAAGGGAGCAAGAAAATGGCGCAACAGATACCTTGAGCGCATCAATAAGCCCGCTTTGGAATGATGAGGCAGAGCGTTATTTAATTGGAATTCAAATGGGGCTTGCTCAATTTGATGAATTGCAGGTTGTTCACAAGCCTCTAGGCGAAGCCCTTGCAATGGCGGCAAAAAAAAGCATAAACATGGGAACCAGCGTGTTTCGCTACATTCACCGCATTATAATAGGAGAGGTTAAATTGAGAGCTATGAGCGGACCGGTTGGCATTGTGCAGGTTATAGGTTTGGTGTGGCTTGAAAATTTGCAGAAAGCGGTATCTTTGCTCGCACTAATAAGCATAAATTTGGGCGTTATGAATTTGTTGCCCCTTGCCATAACAGATGGCGGTCTTCTTTTGTTTTTGCTCATTGAAAAAATAAGAGGCAAGCCGCTTTCTCAAAAGAACCAAGCTCGCATTCAGCAAGCAGCAACCTCGTTTTTTATAGCCCTATTCCTTTATATAACCTTTGTGGATTTGAGCAGAGGCTCAATGCTAATGAAGTAACTTGCACAGCACGGCTTTTTGCGCGTGAAGGCGGTTTTCTGCTTCTTCGTAGCTCAAATTAACCTGCAAGTTGTCCATAACGCTATCTGTTATTTCTTCGCCTCTGTGTGCAGGCAGGCAATGCGTTACCTTGCAGTGTTTAGGCGCAAGCGCAAGCAGTTCATCGTTAATTTGAAAAGGCAAAAAATGTTTCCTCTTTGAAGCTTTCTGCTCTTCTTGCCCCATGCTAACCCACACATCACTGTAAAGAATATCCGCATCTTTAACGGCTTCTTTTGGGTCATTGACAACTCTGTACTTTGTACCCATTTTTTCAAATATGGGCGAGCAGATGTCTATAACTCCGCTTTTTATTTCATAGCCTTTGGGGCAGGCAAGGGTAAAATTCATACCGAGTTTAGCGCACAAATTCATAAGAGAATTTGCAACATTATTCCCATCTCCTATAAATGCAACGGTTTTTCCTTTTAAATCGTTGCCAAACTGTTCTACGCACATTTGCCCAAAAGCCAGGGCTTGGCAAGGGTGAGAATCGTCTGTGAGGGCATTTATAACGGGGATGCCCCCATATTCGGCAAGCTTCTCCACCAAGCTTTGCTCAAAGCAGCGCACAACAAGCCCATCCACCCACCGCGACAAACATCTTGCCACGTCTTTAACGTCTTCTCTTTTGCCAATGCTCTCTGGGTTGAGAAATACGGGCATTCCACCGAGCTGAAAAATTCCCACCTGAAATGTAACAATGGTTCTAAGCGAGTTTTTTTCAAAAAACATTCCTATGGTTTTACCCTTTAAACGTTCCGAATAAACGCCATTTTTAACCTCATTCTTTAAACGAATAGCTATATCTATGGTTTCTAGAACACGACTGGCATCCCAGTCGCGCAAGCAAAGCAAATGTTTTGAACGATCCATATTTTATTCCGTGAAAAAAAGTATATAATATAGAAAATTTTGCATACAATTGTATGCAAAGTATACGAATTCCATTTTTTTGACCATATTTCTAGTATTTATAGTTATATTCCAACTATGTCTAGAAAAACAGCACAGCTATTTGATTTGATGTTCAAGTGCATAATAAAGGATGCAAGCTCGTCCGCAGTGGTGCATTTGATAAATGGCATTTACAAAAAGAATTATCCATTAGATACAAAAGTAACTATTGAACCAAACGAGCTTATCAAGGAACACCCTAAATCCGGTAAAATGGAGAAAATAGTCTCCGATATAATAATAACCCTGCATAGCGAGAACAAAAAAGACACTTTCTTATTGGAAGCACAGATAAGTGACGATTTGGAAATGATACTTAGGATTTTCAATTACAGCACTTTAATTGCTTTGGATAAAAGGACTATTTCAAATGACGGCTCTTGTATGAAAATAGAGATGCCTTCTCCTGTGGTTATTTACTGGGAAACGAGCAAAACGAAAGACATTGTTTCCGTTGAGATAAAGTTTCCAAATAAAAAGAGCGTTGTGTATGAAATACCAACCTTTAAAGTTTTGCAGCATTCCGTTTCCGAGTTGGAGAATATGGCGTTGTTGCTGCCTTTTTACATTTTGAAAATCCGCAAGGAGTTGGGTAAAAAAGGCATAGATTCAGCCAAGAAAAAGGCACTGTCTAAGAGGTTGGAAGGTTATGTAATAGAGATAGGCAAAGTTTTCCAAAGGCTTGTAAAAAATAACTATATTACGGCTAAGGATGCAGCAATGCTTTTACGCAGGTTGTTGAATATGAATTTGGAACTCTACGGTGAGTACCCAGAGTTTGTGGAGGTAGATATGACATTGAAGCAGTTGGTATATACAGGCATAGACGAGGCTATTGATAAGGCTGTGGCAAAAGCTGAAGCCAAAGCAGAGGCAAGAGTAGCAAAAGCAGAGGCAAAAGCGGAAAAAGTCATTAGCCGAACCGCTAAGGCTATGAAAGCTGGTGGTGAGGCTATGGACAAGATTATGCGTTATACTGGGCTTTCACGCCGCGAAATTATGGCTTTGTAGTTGTGTTGCACTTTACTATATTTCAAAAATATGATATTCAGGTTGTTAAAATGCCTCCTTTTCATTCCAATTAGCCTCTTTGCCCTTGAAATACAGCGCGATGCGGCAAATGCTTTTATTTTTACAGATGGTGTTGCGGGTTTAAGTTCTGGAGCTTGCCTAGGGGCGCTAGAAAATGCAAATTACTTTGGCAGCGAAAAGATGCCGGGCATTCCTTTTAGAACTTATGTAATTGCACTTCCATCTTCGCTGCCGCCTAGCATCAGTTTGGAAAATATAAAAAGCGAAACTTTGAGCGGCAAGCCTTGCGGTGCGGAGCAAAATCCGCGTTCTTTGCAGGTTGGCACGCCTTACCTTAAAGATAATTTATGGAGGGTTAAAATCAATGTTCCGCTTGTGTATTCCAATGGGGCTTCTTGGAATTTGCGGAGAAAGTTTAAAGTGTTGGTGAATTTTGGCGAAACGCCAAAAGGGTTTTCCACCAGCAAAAGGGCTTTGGTGAATGTGGAGAATAAAACCGCTGCGGCAAAATTTGGAACAAAACAGGTGCAAACAACTGCCGTGCGGCAAAAGCCCTCTGCGGCAAGCATGGAGGGTATAGACTGGATTGCTAGAATTGGAATTGGAACCAAAGATTTAACCGAAATGGCAGACGGAATGTATGCTCTTTCTTTTGATGAGTTAAGAACTGTTGCAGAAAGCGATATAGACGGAATACTCGTCTCTAACCTTAGATTATTCAGTGCCTCGCCAGATACTTTGACAGAAATGCTGGGCGAGGAAATTTTTCCAAATGCGGAGGAAATTCCAATTTCTGTGAAAGACAAAAATGCAAATGGAATTTTTGACAAGGGAGATTCAATAATATTCTTTGGCTATGGAACTGCGCTTTGGAAAAAGAGCAACTCTTTGAGCGGAATGAATTATTATTTTTCACATTCGCCATACAGTTATTATCAACATTTTTATTTGGGTGCTGGTGGCATAGGAAAAAGCTTGGATAAAATTCAAAAAAACATAAACGGCATTGACATAAATTGGAAAAAATATGTAAGGTCGGAAAAAGATTTAATTTTGCGAGACCATTATTTTGCAGGAGATATAAATGCCGTAGAAGAAAATACTGGAAAGGAATGGTTTTGGAAATGGGGTGCAGATACACTTGATGTTTCTGAATTAAAACTCACCAGTTTGCTTGGAGATTCGGTATGGTTTGGAGTATCGTTTTTTCCACGGCGTTCCACGGCATCTAATGAATTGCTTTCTTCATTGAACTGGAAAAAGCGAATGGAAGGTATAAAATTTGATTTTTATTTTAAGGGCAAAAAACAGGAGAGCATAATAGACACCATTGAAGGAGGTTCTTTTGTGTTTGCAAGCAATGGAGCGCAACAAAACGGCAATTCATACAAATTGCAAATTTTTAGTTCTGAGCAAAACGATAGATTTGACGGCTTAACAATAGCATATAAATATGATGTTAATACGAGCAAAGGCGATGAATGGCTGTTCCCAGGAAATGCAACAGGAGCGGTGAAAATTCCAGTCCCTGCAAATATGCAGCTTGTTAAAACAAAAAATTTCATTCCCATAGAAATACTAGCGAAAGGAAACGATACTATATCCATTGACGGAGACACAAAATATTTTTTGTTTAAGGAGAACAGCTATAAAAAACCTGCCTTTGTTGAAGCAATTCCAAAGAGACTGATTTCTGTTTCGGAGCCTTTGAAAATTCCAAAGACAACGGAGTATTTAATTTTAACTTCAGAAAAATTGCAAAACAGCGCGGTTTCTCTAAAGCAATTCAGGGAAAGCGGAGAAGCCATAACTAAATTCAACACAGCGGTTGTTTTGGCAGAAGATATTTACAGAAACCAAGGAGCGCAAATTTCGCCTGTTGCAATAAGAGACTATATTAGATATGCCAAAGATAACTGCCCTAATTTGAGATATGTTTTGCTTGCAGGGAGTGGCAATTACGATTACAGAAAAATAAGACCAAACTCAAGAGATAATTTAATTCCACCTTATGAAGCAGAAGATATTTCCACAGATGATTTCTTTGCTGTTTTGGATTCTGGCGAGGCAATAAGATTTGGAAAATATGAACTGAGCCTTGCCATTGGCAGGCTTCCCGTTTTGAATACGGTTGAATTTGACAATTATATTCAAAAAGCAAAGGACTATGAAAAAGTTTCTGTTATGGACAATGGAATTTGGCGAAATACAATTATACTGAACGCAGACGATGCCACACAAGGGCAGAGGCTAGACCATACCCACCATACGCAGCAAATGGAAAACACCGCAGAGCTTACGGACTCTCTGTTGCAAAACCAGGGTTTTGCAATAGACTGGCGAAAAATTTCAATGCTCCAATACGACCTTGAAGGTGGCAATAAAAAACCAGGAGCCGCAAAAGAATTATTGCTCCGTTTAAATCAGGGCGCTCTATTCACATTTTATTACGGGCATGGAAATGCAGTTCAATGGGCAGATGAAGATTTGTTAAATACTTCTTCTTTGGGTAATATATTCAACGAGAAGAAATACACCATTTTAGGTTCTTTTTCTTGCTTAGTAGCCCGTTTTGACGATGCAACTCTAGTGAGCCTTTCGGAAATTTTTGTAAACGCAAAATCCAAAGGCGCAATAGCTGCAATAGGTTCTCTTAGAGAAAGCTACGCGAGCCAAAATGTGGACTTAGCAACAAAAATTTTGAAATTTGCCCTAATAACTCCAAATGCTCTTTTAGGCGAAGCTATTTTAAAAGCAAAATTGAGTGCATCTAACACTTTTAATTCGCAGAGATACAACAATGAAAAATATGTGCTTTTGGGAGAACCGGTTTTGAGTATGCCAAGGCAAGAAATTAGTTTAAAATTAAATTCTATTCCAGATACAATTCAAGCTTTGCAAAAATTGAAAATTTCTGGCACGGCTTCTGTGCAAAACGGCAAAGTACGTTTGCAAGTTTTGGAAGGCGAAAAATCTCGCCATTTGGAACAAAAGAATTGCAAAGACAATTTTGACAATGATTTTCGTTGTTCTGCAAACATAAAAATACCAGGGAATCCAATTTACTCCGAGGAGCTGCAAATAGAAAACAAAATATTTTCAACGGAATTTGTAACTCCGCGCAAATTATCCCTTGGCGATACCTCTGCTCAAATAAAGCTCTGGGCGTACAAAATGGGAACTGCTGGAATTGGAAGAGCGGCAGAGAAAGGCATTTCTTTGTTTGGAACTTCCTCTTATGAAGAGTCAATTAAAGACGATTTTCCGCCAAGCATAAAAATTTATCCGTGCATGCGTTTTGGAAACACAAATCAATACGCAGAAAATGCGCATGTAAGTTTGGAAATTCCAGCGTGCTTGGATGTTGTTATAGAAGATTCCACCGGAATAGATTACAGAGAAGAGGCAGATGAAGGAATTTCTTTTGAACTAAGCCCAGTAGCAAATTCTTGGCACCCGTGGTCTTTTTCGGAGCAAACGGGCAAGCGCGCAGTGACCAGAGTTAATTTTGGTTCGTCTTACGACCCCGGAAATTATATTTTCAAGGTTCGCGCACAGGATATTTTGGGCAGCGTTGCTTTGCGTTCAATAAAGCTTTCGCTCAACAAAGAAAATAAAGATGGTTTGGCAGATGTTTTTAATGCTCCAAATCCCATGAAGAGAAACGGAACAACATTTTATTTTAAAGATTTGTCGGGTGAGAGAAAAAGCAGCGTTAGCATAAAAATTTTTGACCAAAACGGAAAGTTGGTTAAAGTTATGAACAACGTTATTTCTGGGGAGTCTTCTGCTTATTGGGACGGTAGGGATTCAAGAGGAAGGCTACTAGCAAACGGGCTTTATCATTATGTTGTTCAAAATAGCGTGTCCCCACTGGAGGAGGGCGGGGGAAAGAAGGTTTTTGAGAAGAAGCAGAAGTTGGTTATTTCGAGGTAATTTTCTACATTAAAAAAACTATGCCTAAAATCCTTTTAATTTTCATCCTATTGGCAGGTTGCGCCGCGCCTAAAAAAGAGCCGGAGCCTAAAAACTTGCCGCAAAGTGCGGCTGTGTCCATTCCCGAAAACTACAAAGACATTGTTTTCCCTGAATTTCACTATGTTGCGCCATACCCTGGCGATTATCGCATAAATATAACCGATAGCATAACCCTTTATGCCGTGCGAGATACCAGCCTTCCGCTTATAGATTTAACCTTTTACTTTAAAGAAAATGTAATCCCCAAAAATAGGGAAGAGGTTGCCGCTTTGCAAATGCTCTCTTCTCTATATTCAAAAGGTGGAACAGAAACTCTAAACCCTGCACAGGTAGATGACTCTTTGGAGTTTTTATCTGCAAAAATAAGCGGCAGCCTTGGAGGAGCCCAAAGCGTTATTCATTTGAATTGCATTTCGCGTGATTTTGACAAAGTTTTGCCGCTTCTCTTTGCTATGTTCAACCACCCTCGTTTGGATTCCTCCCGGCTTGAATTGCAAAAGAGTGCTGCTATTCAAAGCTATTTGCACCGCTACGATTCGCCAAGTTCGCAGTTGGGTGCTCTTTCTGCACGTGTTGCGTACAAAGACAATCCCAGATTATGGAAGGCAGATAGCGCGGCAATAGCAAAAGTTAAAAGGAAAGATTTGCTTGCACTGAAAGACGAATTTTTTGTGCCTCAAAGAGTTATAATCGCAGCCGCGGGAGATTTTAACACAGATTCATTGAAAAATACCCTGACAAAATTGTTCGCAAACTGGAAGAAAAACAAAAAAGGCGAGCGGCATTTTTCTGAGGTTGAATACAACAAGCACACCGGGATTTTTGTAAGCGAAAAAGATATTAGCCAAGCGAATATAACTATGGTTATGCCTTTTGTTAAACGCCCGCACCCCGACTATTACCAAACCGCCATTGCCAGCTACATTTTAGGCGGCAGCTCATTTTCTTCCAGACTCACAAACACCGTTAGAACCCAAAACGGGCTTGCATACTCCATTTACAGCTTTGCCAAATCCGATTACGAAGATGTTGCTCTCTCTGGAATAAGTTTGCAAACAAAGGCGGAATCTGCAAAAACTGCTTTGCAGTTGATAAGGGAAGAAGTTTTGAAACTTGGCAAAGAAGGACCAAGCGATGAGGAACTTGATTTTGCAAAAAAATCCCTGATAGAATCCATGCCCGGCATGTTTGAAAATGCAGAAACAACGGCAAATACCTTTGCTGTATCTGAATTCAATGGGCGCAGTTTGGAGCATTATAGGGAATACCCAGAAAAAGTAAAAGCGGTTACCAAAGAACAGGTTAGGGCTATGACTGCAAAATATTTCAATCCCGATTCATTTAAAGTTAGCATTGTTGGAGCCGCCAGCAAAATGAGTTTGGATAGCGTAACTATTATTCCTATTTCTGCACTTGAATTTTAATTTATGCAAAAACTATCAATAGCCCCAATGCTGGATTTAACTAACAGGCATTTTAGATATTTTGCGCGCCTTTTGACAAAACAAACCCTGCTTTACACAGAAATGGTAACGACTGGGGCTATTTTGCACAATAAACCGGAAAAGTTTTTGGAATACAATGAAGTGGAACATCCGGTGGCTTTGCAGCTCGCTGGGTGCTCGCCTAAACATTTGGCGGAGTGCGCAAAAATTGGCGAGGATTTTGGTTATGACGAAATAAATTTAAATTGCGGTTGCCCTAGCGAGCGTGTGCAAAACGGCTCTTTTGGGGCTTGTTTAATGAAAGAAGCAAACTTGGTTGCAGAGAGCGTAGCGGCTATGCAAAATGCCGTGAAAATCCCTGTTAGCGTTAAAACTAGAATAGGCATAGACAACGATGATAGCTGGGAATTTTTTTTGAATTTTGTGGAACAGGTTGCAAAAGCTGGTTGCAAAAATTGGATTATACATGCTCGCAAAGCTTGGTTAAAAGGGCTTTCCCCAAAAGAAAACCGCACCGTTCCACCGCTCAATTATGAGTGGGTTTTCAAGTTAAAAGATATTCACCCCGAATTTCAAATTTCATTGAATGGCGGAATTAAAAATTTAGCAGAGGCAAAAGAAATTTTGCTCTCGCAAAAAATAGATAGCGTTATGATTGGGCGGGCAGCCTACGATACGCCTTGGATTTTAGCAGATGCCGATGCAGAGATTTTTGGCACGGAGCCACAGCACAAAGATAAATTTGAAGTTATTGAAACATATTTGCCCTACGCAGAAATGCAATTAAAAAAAGGCATTCCAGTTAGCTTGCTCACAAAACATTTAATGGGACTTTTTCATGGTGTGCCAAATGCAAAAAAATATAGAGCAGCTCTAAGCAAATCACCACTTCTTCGCTTGACCCACAAAAACAATATCGCCGAGAGCAGCAACTAAAGCTGGGCAGCCATCTCCGCTCAAAGCGCAGGTTTCTATCACTTTTTGCTTGTGTTTTGCAAATTCCTTTTTCGCTATTGAAATATCCAAATCGCTTTTATTAAGGGCAACTATAAATTTCTTCTCCAGCAATTTTGGGTGAAATGCTTCCAATTCTTTTTTTAACATGCAATAAGATTTCCAAGCATTTTCTTCAAAACCGTCTATTACAAAAAGCAGGGCTTTGGTTCTCTCTATGTGCCTCAAAAAGCGATGCCCCAAACCTTTGCCCTCGCTTGCGCCTTCAATTAAACCGGGGATATCTGCAATCACAAAACTTCTGTTTTTGAACTTTGCAATGCCAAGCACAGGTTCTATTGTTGTGAAAGGGTAATCTGCTACTTTGGGTTTTGCGCTTGAAATTTTGCGAACAAGAGAAGATTTGCCCGCGTTTGGAAAACCTACCAATCCCACATCTGCCATAAGTTTTAGTTCCAAATTCAAAATTCGCTTTTCGCCCGGTTTGCCGCTGCCGTGCTGCCTTGGCGCTCTGTTTGTTGCAGAAGAAAATCTGGAATTTCCAAGACCACCTGCTCCACCTCTTGCCGCCATCCACGCTGCTCCAGCCTCCGTTAAATCTGTTAAAATTCTGCCTTCTCCATCGCGAACTATTGTTCCCATTGGAACATCCACATAAACATCTTTTCCGCTTTTTCCTGTTCTGTTTGCTGTTTCTCCTGTTGCTCCAGCTTCTGCCGTATATCTGTAAATATTTCCCATATCTAAAAGCGTAGTGTATTGCTCATTTGCCCGCAAATAAATGCTGCCCCCATCACCGCCATCACCGCCATCTGGTCCTCCGAGCGGAACGTGCTTTTCTCTGCGAAAACTGCATATCCCTCCCCCACCCCTGCCAGAAACTACCTCAATTTTTTTTTCGTCTAAAAACATTTTTCAACTCTTTATTAGCGACCGACTTCGCACTTGGAAGATTTTTCCACCAGCTTTCCCTGTTCAACGGATATTAGCCCTGTGTTTTTGTTCGCTCCGTTATCTGCTAAAATTATTTTTCCATAAATCCCTTTATATTCTCTTTTTTGCAAAATTTCTGCAGGCAAAGATTGCGGAGTTTCGCTTTGCGCAAGGCTATGCAATGCCTGATTCACAATGCGTATTGCATCGTAGCTAAGTCCTGCAACCTTATTTTCGTCTGGGTCTCTTTGCCATTTGTTTTTAAATTTTTCAACAAAATATTTTTGGTCATTGCCGTCTGAATAAAAAGCTACGCTAAAAACAGAACCCTCTGCCTGCTTTTTTGCATTAATCAAAAATTCTCTGCCATACCAACCAGAGGAGCCTAGCAAATTGCCAACTCTCAGTTTGTTAAAAGCAACTTGAGCGGTCATCAGTCCTGCATCGGCGGGGTTTGAGCTGGGGATAAAAATTGCGGGAAAGAGCATGGTGGAATCTTCAAGCCAAGTTTCTCTTTTTGGGAGAAAAGAGAGATTGCTGCTCCCTTTGCTCATATTCATGCGGCGGGTGTCTAGCTTTAGTTTGCGGTCTCTCAAAAGTTTGAATTCGTTTTGATAATCTGGCAAACCTTCCGCATAATTTTGTGTAATTATAATTGTTCCGCCTTTGCGTTCCACAACACGTTGAAATTCGTCTGCCATTAAGGAACCATAATCGCCCAAAGGAGCCATTATAGCAAACTCGCTTATCTTTAGGCAATTCATAGCATAGTCTGCTATGGTATAGGCGAGCCGTGCCGAACTTACGTTCAGTTGAAAAATGTTTTTTCCCATTTCTGCAATGCCATCATCTGTGGCTGTTGGAGTTATCACCGGAATTTGCGGATATTTTTCGCTCATCCAGGCAGCCACGGTAGCGGCACTTGCCGAGAGTAAAGGTCCTATTACTGCTATAATTGAGTCTTGATACAAGGCTTGCTTAACTTTGGCAAGCGCAGTTGATGGGTCTGCTCTGTCGTTTGCAATTTGAATTTTTACTTTGTTTTTTAAACTATCTGCATAAAGCAAAATGCCTTCTACCATGTAGTTTCCAAGTTCCGAGTGGCTCCCGGAAAGCGGTGCCAAAACCAAAATCACCGGGTACCCAGCACCTCTGCCTTCTAGCGCACCTTTAAGCCTCTCGGCTTTGTCTGTTAAATCGGGATTGTTTTTTTTAGCTTCGTTATACCAATAGCCCGCTGCTTTGTAGCGGTTCTCTTTTTGCATTCTTAGCCCAAGGTTCAGCTGCGCAAACCCTCTTGACATTTTATCGCTTATGCCTCTTTCCAACAAGCTCTGCAATTCATTTGCAGATAGCAAATCGGCAGAAAAAATTTGCGAAAGCAAATCACGCGCCTGCTCTATTGCAACAGGACTTTTTGAGTAGGCTAAAACGCGGCGGAGTGTTTCTGCCCCCATGTATGGGTTCCTTTCCAAAACGTTTGCAACAGCCAGAGCAATTTCAACACGGGCACGGTAGCGGCTTTTTGGGAAAAAATCCAAAAATTGGTTTGCATAACGCTCAACTTCGACTATTTTGCCCAAGCGTAGGCTAGTTTCAATGTACAGCACCACCGCTTTTTCCTGTTCGCCGGTTTTCCAGCGTTCTTTCATAAAACTTTCCAGCCCTGTATTTGCACCCGCAAAATCGTTAGCATTGATTTTTTTCAAAACATCACTGTAACTCGGTGCGGCAAACGCAAAAGAGGCAAAAAACGATAAGAATACAATAATATAATACATTTGTAGGGAAAATAGAAAATTTTTCTATATTTATGGACATAAAAATCTAACATATAGGAGTTTTTTATGAAAAAAGTTCTAGCAGCCGCTCTAATTTGCGCCGCATCCAGTTTCGCAGCATGGGATTACTTCCCCGTAATTGAATATGGCAAAGGAGAGGCAAAACTTAGCGTAAGCCAAAGCCGTCAAGGGAATTATGGTGGTGGTGATTCAGATTTTAAAATCCGCTACAGCCCTGTGGAAAATTTGGAATTGCTGTCCCAAATAGGTTACACTTTTGGCGCACGTTATCAAATTATCCCTGTTTTAAGCGCAGG
>Ga0182472_107252_pt1 | contig 15053 bp, 18 predicted proteins | sample TergutNc150P3_FD_120804 | JGI IMG/M metagenome (GOLD analysis project Ga0182472, IMG submission 120804)
CTATGCCTGCTTGTTGTTTGAGATTTTCCATATCGAAAAGTAAAATAGTAATTTTCTATCTTTTAAAATGTAGGAATGTTTTATGAAGTTTTTTTTTAAATCTGGTATTTCCATGCGTGTTGTAATTTTAAACATTACAGCATTGCTTGGGTCTATTTATATTTTCACATTTTTTACAATTATGCTTTATACCGGAAAAATCTCAACTATTTATGCTATATTAGCTTATATTTCTTCGATTAGTTGCATTATCTGTTTTGTTGTGCTCCAAACTCAAAAGAAAGAAACAGAGATTTTAAGCATAACCGACCATTTAACCAAGCTTTACAACCGCAGATATTTTTCGGAAATGATAGCGAGAGAACTTTCAATGGCAGCAAGGCAAAAAAAATATTTGTGTTTTTTGATGCTAGATTTGGATAAATTTAAAAACTACAACGATGCTTATGGGCATTTGCAAGGCGATGAGTTGCTTATTTCAATATCTAGAATTTCAAAAAAAGTAATTAAGCGTTCCAGCGATTTAATGTTTCGCATGGGCGGTGAGGAGTTTGGCGTGTTGCTTCCAGACACAGATAGAGAAGGTGGGCTTTTAGTGGCGGAAAATATTAGAGTAGCCATTAACGAAGCTAGAATTCCTCTTTTAAGTGGAAATGGTGAAACTAAAATAACTGTGAGCATAGGCGTTGCTTGTATTTTGCCCCATAGTGGTGAAGATGCGGAAAGTTTATTGAAACTAGCAGATAGCAATCTTTATAAGGCTAAGGCAACTGGCAGAAACAAGGTTGTGGGGTAGAGTTCAATATTCATCGTCATAATTTTCGCTTTCTTTTGGATAACCGTTTTCCAGTTCCATTATAGAGGCATTTTCAACAGAAACAACTCTTACGTTGAAAATTAAATCCATTCCGGCACACGGGTGGTTGCCGTCCAAAATGATTGTATCTTTACGAATTTCGCGAATAATAAAACCGTTAGGCTCTTGTGGTTTTTCAATGTCCATGAAAAATCTTTCGGAGTCAGACATTTCTTCTCCAGCCTCTTCATCAAAGCTTTCTATATAGCCTCCAACCCAAAAATCATCTATAAATGGTGTTAATTCTTCTTTTGCTACTTCCATTACAAGTTGTTTGTCATAAGGACCAAAAGCCAATTGATATGGCAATTCAACAGAGAACACATCGCCTTCCTTATGGCCTTCCAAAGCATTTTCTAGCCCTGGAACAATGTTTTCGTTTTGATAACCGTGCAGGTAGAATACAGGGGCGTAAGGTGAAACTTCCATAATCATTTCACCTTTGTCGTTCATTATGCTATACACAATGGATACTTTTTTGTTTTTTGTTATTCGTTCTGCCACATTGGTTAATATAGAAAGAAATATCCTCCTCCGGCAGATAGTCTTCATTGTGCGGTGACCCACTAATACTGGCTTGGATTCAAATTATTTTCAGAAAAATGGCGTAAAATCTGGAAAATTGGTGAATCGAGGTTCAGGCATTTGGTTAATTACTATATTACCCCTATTGTGTGAGGATTAAATGGCAGTAATGGATGATGATAAAAAAACAGAAGAAGCACCGGCTGCGGCACCGCCTTCCGAAAGCAAGTCTAGCATAGTTAAATGGGCTATTGTTGGAGCTATTTTGCTTTTGTTTGTGGGCATAGAAGTTGGAATAGCCGTCTTTTTCGTGGGTAAGCTAAAAGAACCAGATGCAGCGGCAATATCGGCAGAAGCAGCAGCGAAGGCTCGGCAAGATTCTATCGATAAGCAAACTGCTCCGGGGGCTACTATGGCTGCTCCCATAGAAATAACCGTAAACATAAGCGGCGAAGAAGGTCGCTACCTCAAATGCGGAGTTCAGTTAGAGTACGATCCTGCAGATATCCAACTAGGTACGGAACTGGAAACCCGTAAAGCTCGTATAAAAGACATAATAATAGACATAATGAGTTCTCAAGTGCTTTCTGACCTTATGTCAAACGATGGCAAAAAAGCCATAAGAGAACAAATTGTTGCTGCGGTGAATAATATTTTGCCAGAAGAAGTAGGGGGCAAACCTTTGGGAAAGGTTCGCCGCGGTTATTTTGACTCTTTTGTTATGCAGTGAAGGGTAAAATAAAGTGGGCGAAATTCTATCACAATCAGAAATTGATGCAATGTTGTCGGGGCTTTCGGCAGCCCCAGCACCAGCAGCAGCAGCACCAGCACCAGCATCGTCCCAAGCATATAAACCTTTTTATGCTCCAGTAGCACCAACTTCGAACAAAAAAATAAATCTATATGATTTTACCCGCCCAGATCGCATTTCAAAAGACCAAATAAGTACCCTGAGAAATTTGCACGAAGGTTATGCCAGATTGCTCACAACCACACTTACAAGCCTGCTCAGAACAGTTGTGGATATTAGCTTGCAAAATGTAGAACAGCTCACTTATGGCGAAGTTATCAAAAGCATATCCACTCCAAGCTGCATTTATGTGTTTCAAATGGAACCGCTGGAATCAAGCGCAATTTTTGATGTTAGCCCCTCGCTCATATTCATAATGCTAGACCGTTTGTTTGGCGGGCAGGGACGTTCAATAGATTCCACCAACCGAGAAATGACCGATATTGAGAAAACTGTTATATACAAGATAATAGAGCGTTCCCTTGCAGATTTAAAGGTTGTTTGGGAAAACATCGGTATTTTTTCGCCAAAAATTGAAAACTACGAAATAAATCCGCAATTCGTGCAAATTGCCCCTCCAGGCGATACCGTTGTTTTGGTAACGCTTGAGGTTCGCACACGCACGGGTTCGGGCTTAATGAGCCTTTGCTTTCCGTTTGTTCTTTTAGAATCCATTATAGACAAGTTAAGCGGTGAATCTTGGATATCTGCGCAAAAAACAACCACTCAGGAAACTCGCAGAATGGTTGAACGCGAACTTTCCACCACTAATGCCATGCTTCGCGCAGAAATTGGCTCCACTCAACTTTCCGTGAGAGATTTTTTGCAACTCAGCGTTGGCGATGTTATGGTTTTAGACAAACTTGCGCAATCCGATTTGATTATGTACATAGAAGACCGCCCAAAATTTTTGGGAAAGCCTGGTGTTATAGGCAGGTCAAAATCTTTTCAGATAACAGGTATTATAGACAGAGAGGTGGGAGATGACGATTAACCGAGGTAATTATGGCAGGTGATGGCATATTAAGCCAAGATGAAATAGATTTGCTCACCAAGAGCTTGCTCGGTGGTAGCGAAGCTCCGGCACCGGCACCGGCAGCTGCGCCAACGGCTGTTGAGAATACGGCAGAAGTAGCAAGACCATTTTTCAAAGTACTTTGCGAGCAGGCATCCAGCGTTGTTACAACCGTGCTTTCCCGTGCTGTTGATTTTCAGCTTCAATGGCTTGTTGCTGGTGAAAATTCCGTTATACCAGATGAATTGACAAGCCAGAGCCTTTACATAGGTGTTGATGTTAAAAAAACTGTAGTGGGAAAAATGTTTTTTGCCATAAGCAAGTCAGAGGTGGCAACTCTTTCCGACCTTATGCTCATGGGTTCCGGGCATTCTGATTATACCGAGGAACATAAAGATGCAATTTGTGAAATAATAAATCAAATAACCGGCTCCTGCATAACGGTAATGGATTCTCAGCTTCATTTGGCGTTGGATTTTGGGCAGGCTTCAGTTAGCGAATTTAGTGGAAAAAATGAATTTAAAGGTGGTGCGGTTGCAACTGTTTTAGTTAAGATAGAAGAATTTCCAGACAAAAAAATATTGATTGTTTTAGAAGATGGTTTGTTTTCAGCATTAAAATCAAAAATTTCTACTAAAGCGTCTTACGCTAGCGCAGACACAAGCCTTGCAAGTCTTGGGCTTTCTTCTTCTCCAGCACCTTCTATGCCTGCCGCTGGTGTGGCTGCTCCTAGTGGTGGTGGCGGTGGAGCTCCGGTTACAGCACCTCCTCTTCTTGCGCCACAGCATTCGGGAGGTCCATTTGGTTCCACAGGTAACAAAGCTCTTGATTTGTTAATGGATATTGAACTGCCAATAGTTATAGAACTTGGCAGAACACAAATGAGCTTAAAACGAATTTTAGAACTTGGTCCCGGAGCCATTGTTGAAATGGATAGGCTTGCTGGTGAACCAGTAGATATTTTAATCAACGGAAAGGTTGTTGCGCGTGGCGAAGTTGTTGTTGTTGATGAAAACTTTGGCGTACGCATTATTGCTCTTGTTTCTCCAGAAGAGAGATTGAAACTTTTGAGATAGATGGCAGATAATGTTAATCTTCCCAGCACAAGATGCTAAAACCCTAATTCGCCTTGCACTGAACGAAGATGTTCGCACAGGCGATTACACAAGTTTATGGACTTTGCCAGCAGAGCAAGTTCAAACGGCAGTGCTTATTGCAAAAGAAGATGGAGTTGTGGCGGGGCTTCCTGTAATTGAACTTATTTTTGCCGAGCTTGGAGGCAAGGTTAAAGTTGAAACTTATGTTCAAGACGGCGACTCGGTTAAAGTCGGTACTCAAATTGCAAGCATAACAGGTGAAACAAAAACGCTTTTATGCGGTGAGCGGGTTATGCTCAATTTTTTGCAGCAGCTTTCTGGTGTGGCAACAATCACAAATAAATTTGCAACCGTTCTCAAAGGTGGCAAAACCAAAGTTTTAGATACTCGCAAAACAATACCTGGTTTTAGAACACTGCAAAAATATGCAGTACTTGCCGGTGGTGGCTCAAACCATCGCATGGGTTTGTGGGATATGGTTTTGGTGAAAGATAATCACATAGCTGCCGCAGGCGGAGTTTTGGAGGCGTGGAATGCGGTGAAAAAACAAAATGCCCAGAACTTGAAGGTTGAAATTGAGGTGGAAAATTTAGAGCAATTGAAATTGCTTTTGGGTCTTGGCGTTGATCGCATTATGCTAGACAACATGAGCAACGATTTAATGCGCGAAGCGGTTAAAATTGCAAAAGAGAGCGGCGACCCAGTGGAACTGGAAGCCAGCGGAAATATGACACTTGAAAGGGTAAAAGAATTGGCAGATATTGGGCTAGACTTTATTTCTGTAGGTGCTTTGACGCATAGCGTAAAAGCACTTGACATATCTATGAGAATAAAATGAAACATACTCTTGTTTTGACAATAGATATAGGCAACAGCCAAACCGCAATAGGAATTTACCGAGATGCGAAAATTGAGGCGAGTTATCGCTTAACAACAAACGAAAAAACAACCAGCGATGAGATTTATTTTAGAATAAGCGATTTGATAAAACATTTTGGTTGCAAAACAAAAGATTTTACCCACATTGGTTTAAGCAATGTTGTTCCGCAGCTTGAACGCCCTTGGATTAAAGCTCTTATTGCTTATTTCAATAAACCTGTGCAAATTGTAAGTTCTAAAAACTGCCTCAATTTGCCTATAGCTTACCCTCGCCCAGGGAGTGTTGGTCCAGACCGTTTGTGCAATATGATTGCGCTCCGCGCGCAGGGAATTCAAAATGGGATTGTTGTTGATATGGGAACCGCTACTACATTTGATGTTTTGCACAACGGTGGTTTTGCGGGTGGTTTAATTGTGCCGGGCATCAGTGCATCTATGGATGCTTTAACGGAAAAGGCGGCAATGCTTTTGCCTGTTTCCATAAAATGGACAAATAAATTCGTTGCAAAAAATACGGGCGATGCCATGCGCTCCGGCATTCTTCACGGTTTTTTGGGACAACTGGATTTTTTGGTAAAGAATATAATGAAAGAAACGGGAATGGAAAACATTCCTGTGATAGCCACTGGTGGCTGGGGTCAAATGCTCTTGAAGCACACACATATAATCAAAAGTTACGACCCTTATTTAACATTAGAAGGCATTCGCCTCGTTGCTCTGAACGGCAACGGGTTTAGCAATTCGGAAAGTGATGAGTGACCTGTTCCTTTTGCCACTTACGTATATTTTCGTGATGCCCAGATAGCAAAATATCTGGAACTCTCATTCCCTCAAATTCTTGCGGTCTTGTCCAAACAGGGCAGCCTGGCAGTTCGTTTTGTGCAAAGGAATCGGTTTCTGCACTTTCCATAGCACCAAGCACTCCAGGTATTAGCCTAACAACTGCATCAATTAAAATCATTGCTGGCAATTCACCGCCACTCACAACATAATTCCCAATGCTCACAGATAAGTTTACCCTGCTTTGCCTAATGCGTTCATCCACGCCCTTGTAGTGCCCACACACTAAAACCAAATGTTCTTTTTGAGAGAGTTCCTTTGAGAGAGAATGAGTGAGCGGCACTCCATCTGCGGCAAGCAAAATAACAGTTGCATTATTTTTTTTAGGTTCGCAAAAATCTATAGCTTTTGCAAGTGGCTCTGGTCTAAGCACCATTCCAGCGAGGGTGCCATAAGGAGCATCGTCTACTTGCCCATAATCGTTAATGGCAAAATCTCTCAAATGTATTGTTCTGAAATTCAAAAATCCATTTTTCTGCGCCCGTCCCATAATTGAGCAATTCATGGGCGCAAACATTTCTGGGAAAAGGGTTATGCAGTCTATTTTCAAAATTCACAATGCTCCTGATAGGAGAAGGTAGAAATTTTCTATCTTTCCAATATGTTCAAACTTTTTACCATGCTTTGTTTGCTCTTTTTGCCGGCACTAGCAACACAGGCAGATTCTCTGCTTCAATGCTCTGCGAATTATTTTGGCAAAAATGCAGGGATTAAGTTCAATTTTCAAATGTTAACCAGAGTGGCAAACACTGGTGAGGAAATTCAAAAAAGCGGAACACTCATCACATCTGGCGAAAACAAATTCGCCTTGACAATGTCGGATTTGCAGGTGATGAGCGATGGGGTGAATTTGTGGCAATACAATCCCTTGCAAAAACAAGTGCTAGTAAAGCTAATATCAGATTTGGAAAACAAACTTCAGCCAAGTGAAATTCTTTTTCGCTATTTGAACACAAAAGCCATTAACGTAAAAAAAGAATTTTGGAAAGGTAAAAACGTTCACGCTTTGAATCTGAACCCAAGCAAATACAAAGACCAATTCAAAGCGATGGAAGTGTGGCTTTTGCCCACAGACTGCTCGCCTGTTCGCCTGCACACAATAGATAATTTTGGTAATGATACGTGGTACTCAATTGAAAATTTGAATAAAGGAAAATTTTCTGATAAAGAATTCAAATTCAATGTACCAACTGGCGTAGATGAAATTGATATGAGGTGATCAATGAATAATGTACAGTGGTTGAAAGAAAATGATTATCCCGGACGTGGGATTATTATGGGGTTTGGCTCGCGTGGAGAGTTTGTTCAAATTTATTGGATTATGGGCAGGAGCGAAAATAGCAAGAATAGAATTTTTGTTCAGAATAGCGATGGTTCCATTAGCACAAAGGCTTTTGACGAAAAAAAAATAACCGACCCAAGCCTTATAATTTATAACCCATTTAAAATTGCAGAGGGAGCATATATAATAAGCAATGGAGACCAAACAGATACCATAGCAGAATTTTTAAACGCAGGTAAAACTTTTGAAGATGCTCTCAAAACAAGAACCTACGAACCAGATGCCCCAAACTACACCCCAAGAATATCTGGAATTTTTTACCCAAACAACTCTTATGCGCTTTCAATTATCAAAGCTAGCGATAAGAAAAATCCAAAACGAGAATCTATTATTATTGAAAAAGAAACGGGCACCCCGAATATAGGCGAAATGCTAACAACTTATGAATGTAATGGCGACCCTCTGCAATCATTCGCCGGACTTCCGCGTCTTATGCCCATAAAAAACACGGCACAAGAAAATTTAGATTTTTACTGGGATATGCTGAATCCAAAATACAGAGTTTCTATTTTGGTCAATTGGCAAAATTCAATTTTAATTAGGAATGCAAACGTATGAATATGCAAGAAGCGGTTGAATATTTGAGTGAAATCGCTAAAAAAAGCGGGGCAGAACAATTTGATATTTTTGCTGGCAAAAGCGATAGTAAAAGCATATCTGTTTTCAACAAAGCCTTGCAAAATACGGAAATTTCAAATTCGTGCGGAATAGGCATTCGCATTTTCAAGGAACAAAAACCAGGCTACGCTTCAACGGAAAAATTTTCAAAAGAATCTCTGGAACAAACGCTTGCAGACGCTCTTTCAAACTGCGAATTCACTGAGGTTATGGACGTAGAATTGCCAAGCTCTGTGCCAGAAAGAGAGGCTCTCCCAACTTACAATGCAGAACTTGAAAAATTAGATATAAATTGTTTGTTGAATGCTTGTTTAAGCATAGAAGAGAAGATTTTAGCGGAGAAAGAGATAAAAAATGTTCCAGATTTGGGTGCAGAAATTTCTTCTTCAACAACAATTTTTGCAAACAGCAAGGGCGTTTTTTTCACAGACAAAAGAAATGCCTTTAACTTGGGTGCAGGTGCCGTTGCAGAGAGAAATGGTGTTGTGAAAATGGGCTGGTATGGCAAAGGCGGCAGGGATTTTAGCATAGTATCTACAGAACAGATTGCTGGGAAGGTTATTGCCAGAGCAAAAGAACTTTTATCTCCAAGGCACATTGAAAGTGGCATAATGCCTGTGGTTCTCACAAAAAGGATAAGTGCTAATATTTTGTCAATGTATTTGCCTTCGTTTTATGCAGAAAATGCGCAAAAGGGTTTGTCTAGGCTGGCAAATTGTTTGGGAGAAAAAATAGCAAGTGAAAAATTTTCCCTTTCAAGCGAACCTCTAATGCCAGATTTGCCTGGTTCAACGCTTATGGATGGAGAAGGAGTTCCAACTACTCCGCTCTGCGTTGTTGAAAACGGAGAATTCAAAAGTTTTTTGTACAATATGGAATCTGCGTCAAAAGAAAATCGCAAAAGCACGGGGCACGGGGCAAGAGGCTTTGCAGGCAAAGCTGTCACAAGTTTTATGAATGCCGTTGTTCCGCTTGGCAAAAAAACTGAAAGAGAAATGTTAGCCATATTTCCGCACTGTTTGTTAGTGACTCATTTGGAGGGAGGCTCTGGTTGCGATCCGGTTAGCGGGCAAATTAGCATTGGCGTTCAGGGTTTTTGGTGCGTAAATGGGCTTCCATTGCACGCCACAGATAATCTGACTATTTCATCCAATTTTTTTGACTTGCTGAAAAACATAGTTGAAACAGGTCATGACTATAACGATTATTTTTCTAGCGTGAAAGTTCCTACGTTGGCTATAAGTGAGATGTCGGTATCGTCTTAAAATATATTTTATACATTTTGAATATGAAAAAATCATTCTCAATTACGAAAAGCGATAATGCAAGCATGTCAATACTTGCTTATCAATTACAGAAACCGTAAAAATATGTCGCAATGCGATTTTGCAAAAAAATGCAACGTTAGCAGGCAGTATATTTCGCTCATTGAGAGCGGAAGAAGAATGCCTATGCTAGATTTTGTATTAAATATCGCAGACGGTTTTGACATGAACCATAAGGATTTTATGATGGTGCTGATAGATAGAATTTCTTATTACAAGAAATTTTAATCCTTTTGTTGCTGTAATAAAATCGCTGGCTGCGAGTTTGCTTGCAGCGGCTATTTGTTTTATTTTAAATTTTTATATTTTATTTCCATGGAAACAGTCAAGTTGCACATAAACGGAATGACTTGCGCAAATTGTAGCAGTAGGATTGAAAAAAAACTCCGTAATATCTCTGGAGTGCAAAGTGCAGAAGTTAACTATAGTTCTGGAAAGGCTTCTGTTACTTATGATGCAAATTTTGTTTCACTTGCAGAATTAATTGCAGCAATAGATAAACTCGGTTACAAAACAGTAGCTAACAATCCTAGGCAAGATACAATTCGTATTGCAGGATTCTTGATTGTAGTTTGTGTCTTATATATTGTGTTGCAGCATTTTGGCATTCTCAATATGCTTGTTCCAAACCAACTGGCAAAAACTGAAATGGCTTATGGAATGTTGTTCCTCATAGGCTTAATGACTTCGGTGCATTGTTTAGCCATGTGCGGAGGCATTAATCTTTCGCAATGCGTATCTCGCGGTGGGCTTAATTCTCCTTTTTTATATAACCTCGGCAGAGTTATTTCTTATACTGCTGTTGGTTTTGTAGTTGGTGCCCTTGGTTCTGTAATTGATTTTTCTGTGGCGGCGCAGGGGGCATTAAAATTGGTTGCAGGCTTAATTATGATAATCATGGGCATAAATATGCTTGGCTTTTTTCCGTGGTTACGTAAACTGAATCCAAAGATGCCGCAAGTAATTGCAAAAAGAGTTAATGCGGAAAAATTCAAGAGCAAAAGCCCTCTTATAGTTGGCTTGCTAAACGGCTTTATGCCCTGCGGACCTCTGCAAGCTATGCAAATTTACGCTCTCAGCACAGAAAACCCATTGACTGGAGCATTATCTATGTTACTATTTAGTTTGGGAACGGTACCACTCACATTTAGTTTTGGAGCTTTTTCTTCTATGTTAGGTCAAAAATTCACTCGCAAGGCAACCGCCGCCGGCGCAACACTTGTTGTTGTACTTGGAATGTCTATGTTTACAGACGGTTGGAGTTTAACTGGTTTTGAGACTGAATATAAAGAACCTGTAAAAGAAAAAGAAGAGAAAAAAGATGATGTGCAAATAATAAATAGTACTCTTGCTCCTCATCAATATCCTAGTATTACCGTTAAAGCAGGCATTCCTGTTAAATGGTTAATCAACGCGCCGCTTGGGAGCATAAATGGTTGCAATAATCGCATATTGGTTAGCGAATATGGAATTGAACACGCTTTTAAATACGGTGAAAATGTAATTGAATTCACCCCTGCCAAATCTGGGAAATTTCTATATACTTGCTGGATGGGCATGATGCGTGCCACGATAACAGTGGTGGATGATTGATGAGTAGCATCTCCCTTCCCATTGGCGGCATGACCTGCGCAGCTTGTGCAAGGCGGGTTGAGAAAGCTATTCTAAAACTAGAAGGAGTAGAAACCGCATCTGTGAATTTTGCCACGGAAAAAGCTGTGGTGTCTTACAATTCGCAGATAATTAGATTGCCCGTTATTAGAAAAACTATAGAAAAAATAGGCTACAAAGTATTGGAGAGCAAGAATATTGTAGAAGAAAACAAAATAAAAAAACTTATAATATCTGCTGTGTTTTCTCTGCCGCTCCTTTACATCGCTATGGCTCCGATGATTAATTTGCCATTTCCATCGCAAATTAGTCCTATGAATTATCCCTTGATTTACGCTCTGCTTGAACTTTTGTTGGTTATCCCCATTGTTGGAATGGGATACAAATTTTACACAGTTGGTTTCAAAGCACTAGTGCAGCGAAGCCCAAATATGGATTCTCTAATAGCCATTGGAACAAGTTCGGCGGTTTTATTTAGCCTTTACAATACATGGCTAATTGTAAAAGGTCAGTTCACGGCTGTAGAATCACTTTACTACGAAACCGCAGGCATTATAATAACCTTGATTTTATTTGGCAAATATTTGGAGGCAGTATCTAAAGGAAAAACTGGAGAGGCTATTAAAAAGTTGATGGGGCTTGCGCCAAAAACCGCTATAGTTATGCAAAATGGCAAAGAAAAAGAAATTCCTATAGATGATGTTGAACCAGACGATATTATTTTGGTAAAACCGGGTACGAAAATTCCAGTGGATGGCAGAGTAGTAGAAGGTAGTAGTGCTATAGACGAATCCATGCTCACGGGCGAAAGCATGCCAGTTGGCAAAAACATTGGTGATTTGATTTATGCAGCCACCATAAATACCACAGGAATGCTACGTTTCAAAGCCGAAAAAGTTGGAGCAGACACAGCACTTGCGCAAATTATCAAATTGGTAGAAGATGCTCAAAGCAACAAGGCACCCATAGCAAAAATGGCAGACACTGTTTCTGGTTATTTTGTTCCAATAGTTTGTGCAATAGCTTTAGTAGCGGGAGTAGCGTGGTTTTTTGGAACGGGCGGTAATATTGAATTTGCACTTAGGATTTTTATATCCGTATTGGTTATTGCTTGTCCTTGTGCTTTGGGGCTTGCCACGCCCACAGCCATAATGGTTGGAACAGGAAAGGGTGCAGAGAAGGGCATTTTGATAAAAGGTGGGGAAGTGCTGGAAATGGCACATAAAATCAATGCAATAATATTGGACAAAACAGGCACCATCACAGAAGGCAAACCAGAAGTAGTTGCTGTAGAGGGAGAGGTTCTTCAATTAGCAGCATCGCTTGAGAGATATTCCGAACATCCCATTGCAAAAGCAATTTGCGATTATTACAAAGGCGAATATTTAGAAGTGAGCGATTTTAAGAGCATAGCGGGGCAGGGCGTTGAAGGTATAATTGGCGGCAAAAAAATTGAGATTGTTCGTGGCATTAAAGTTTTGTCAGATGGGGAATACATTGGGCGGTTGTTTGTTTCTGATAAGCCAAAGCAAGGCAGCCTTGAGGCAATTGAAAAATTGAAAAGCATGGGCATTGAAGTGATGATGCTCACAGGTGACAATAAAGAAACCGCAGAAAACATTGCAAAACAAGTGAAAATAGACAAAGTCCTAGCCGAAGTGCTGCCGCAAGATAAGGCAAGCGAGGTAAAAAAAATGCAAGAGAAGGGCTACAAGGTGGCAATGGTAGGCGATGGCATAAACGATGCGCCAGCATTAACTCAAGCCGATGTTGGCATTGCAATAGGTTCCGGTACCGATGTAGCTATTGAATCGGCAGATATTGTACTGATGAAAAGCGATTTGAGGGATGTTCCAGTAGCCATAAATTTGAGCAAACGGACAATTCGCAATATTAAGCAAAATCTATTTTGGGCATTTGGCTACAATGTAATTGGTATTCCAATAGCAGCAGGAATTTTACATTTATTTGGCGGTCCTTTGCTGAACCCAATTTTTGCAGCAGCAGCAATGAGTTTAAGTTCGGTTTCTGTTTTGACCAATGCTTTACGATTGAGGAAGTAAAAAACTATATTTACATTATATTTAGAATTGGAGTTTTATGAAAAAAATATCAGTTACAATTATAGCATTGATTCTAATAGGTTGTTCAAATTTGGACGTTGTTAAAATTGATGCAGTTCGTTCATTTGGCGATATATTAAAAATATTGCCTGCTGAAAATTATAAAGGAGATTCAAGTGAATGGGTAATAGCTGCTCCAGACGGTGCGGCTTGGTTTCATTGGAAAGATAAGGAGATAAAAATAATCGTAGATGCGCAGCCCTTTATTTTTGCAGGTTTAGATTTGAGCAAGCTGGGAAGTGGGGTAGTGCATGAAAATACACTTGTCTATAGTTCACCGCTATCCAATGCTACAGAGCGAGATGCTCCATTAAAATTATTTGAGAAAAATGCAGAATTTTTCCGTGCTTCTCTCGGCTATCACCCAGAAATGGATCATTACAATATTACCACAGGCAACGGGAATATATTTGAGTGGGCTAAGGATTTAAACACAAATGGCAAAACTGGCGAAAGTCAGAATTTGGATATTGTGTTTGCACTAAATCCAGAACCGTTCATTGCTGCTGGTGTAGATACGAAAAAATTGGAAGGTTGGACATATACCCAAGTTCCTGTTGACATAGATGGCAAGCCAACTAATGTGTGGAAAATTTTAAAAGCGTTTAACTTGAAATAGTGGGGAATGGAAAATGGAAAAAACAGTGATTAAAGTAGAAGGCATGTCTTGCGAGCATTGCGTTAATGCAATAACAAAGGCGGTAAAAGCATTGCCGGGCATAGCGAAAGTAGCGGTGGATTTAGCAGCCAAGAGCGTTGAGGTGGAATATGATTCCAGCAAAACGCCTCTGGACAAAATCAAGGTGGAAATTGAAGAGCAGGGATATGATGTTTTGTAAAAAAGTAAGTTTGCGTTAGTAGAGCGATTGTTTACCAAACACATTCTACAGGGTATAAATGAATATTTTCATCACGAGTTATTCTTGGCTGTAAATAAAAATATGATAGTAGTTGCCGATACTGGACTGATAATTTCTCTTGCCATTATAGATAAACTTTCCATTTTAGATTTTCAGGATTGCTGGATATCGTAGGTTATTTGTTGCGTGTTGGCGGGTATTTAAATGAGAATTTAATACCAGCTTTATTGTGGACAATAGACATATTGCCTTTGCTTATTACATTCATTCCTATAATCATATCAAAGCTATGAATTGGCTTGCAAGACATTGCTCTAATATCTTTAAACAAAATATTGTTAGGTAGCATCAAAAATAACATATGAGTTTTCACGATAGCTATCCCATTAGCGTGTTTCATTTGAACTTCTGCTATATTTGGAAGTTTCAGTTTTTTAGCTGTCGTTTCCGATATAACACAACAATTTGCACCTGTATCCCAAAGTGCTTTTAGGTTTATTCCAGAACCCGTTTTTTGATTAAAAGCGGAAACATTTACTATGATTTCGCCAATTTCAGAATCATAATTTATGGCAAATGAATTTTTAGGCATTATGCAAGCGTAAGGAATAAGGTATGTTTATGCTATATGCGGAATCGTCTGGCAAGCATTTGTAAACAGAATAATTGCCAGCTCCAAATTTTTGCTCGCCGATTTCAACTGCTTCTCCAAGCGAATCAAAGGCATCTATTATTTTCCTACCGGAGAGCAACAATTCTTTGCCAAAAAAACGCTTGCAAAGCTCCTTTTGGTGCTTTATGAAATAGTTCAAGGCTATTTTCTGTTTTGAAAGTTTTCTTTCCATAGGAATTAATATAGAAAAATAGGAAAGCCCATCTATAAAACCTTTACCAAGTGTCTGTAAAACTTATTTGCCCGATTGCTGATGCTCCGACAAATGGCTAATTTTCTTTTTGCCTCTGTTCTCTGGTAATGTAAGCAACCGTTCTATATAACGGTCATAATCACTCATAAAACACCTATCTTGTACTATTCGATATTTTTCAAATTCCGTTTCCGCATGGCTTTTTGCTATTTCAGCGGAAATACTGCCAGCATTAGTCAAAAGGTCATTTCCGTCCGCTGTCAAAATTAAATCTAAATGCTTTCGCCAATCTGCCATAGTCATAGG
>Ga0182472_107254_pt1 | contig 15006 bp, 14 predicted proteins | sample TergutNc150P3_FD_120804 | JGI IMG/M metagenome (GOLD analysis project Ga0182472, IMG submission 120804)
TCTGTGGAAAATTGGTCTCTTTCTCTACTTGCAAACATATTAGATAAAAATTCAAACGGTCTTAACCCCTTGCTAGACGATGTTATAGACGGAGTATTTGGAGCATCTTTCAACCTTGCGGTGGAGAGGCTCAAAAGATTGGAGAATAAAACAGAAAAAAGAATAATTTTAGACCCTTACTTTATAGAGGAGCTTGATTTGGAAGATGTTTTTGACGATAAAGACCTAATAGGCTGGGCTGAGGTTAATGCCGTTTTATCTGCCATGCTTTTGGTAAAATCATCTTTGGAATGGGTACAGTCTTATGATTTGAGTACGGATTTGAACTGGTTAAAATATACATGGAAAGACGATAATAACGATGTACGCAATCATTTCAAGAATGTGGATGCAAATAAATTGCCGTTCAATAATAACTTCTTTAAAGTTCGCCCTGGCAAAATGGAAAATGCCAAAGCAGATTATGTGAAAGCCATTAAAGGTTTCCAAAATTCTTATACTTCTATTTTAAATAGCGATCTTTATCCACCAGAGTTTAAAGACCCTTACGCTACAATAAATGGCGGCTTTGATGAACTAACCAGGGCTATAAATAATGGCGGAAAATTCTACATTCCAAAAAATCCAACAAAAGGTACTTGGCCAACATCAAAGAACAGCGATGTGGTAGCAACTATAGATTTGGGAAAGTTTTTCACGCCAGGCCATTTCTCCTTGCAAAATATATTTGAAACAAATGGAGGAAAACCCGTGTTTTATTCTAGACACGAAGTTTCTGAATGCGAAGAAGATGATGAAGGCTGGTGGTATTGGTGCGATTATAGCTACAGTTATACCAAATTGGACAAAAGCAATTATGCCGAAGCTATGTCTAATGGCGGCAGGTTAGCTTTGGGTATTAAAATGGCTCCATTTAGCGCAATTATTGATGAACGAAACGATAATATTGAACATTTCAACATAGACCTTAAGGGAGAAGCCGCAAAGACGGTTTTTGAAAAATATTATCCGTAAAATCTTTTTAAGCATTGCGCTTTTTGCAACAACAGCACTTGCCTCTAACGAAGCAGGTGCTTATTTTGTTTATGAATATGGAAAAATTGCTTTGCTCTCTGCTTCCTTTCCCTTCAGCATAAATTCTTATGTTTTAGAACCTTCCCTTTTTATTGGAAAGGGTGATTTTGAAAAAGGAGATTTTGAATATTTTTACGGAAAGCCTCTTATGCCATTTGCTTTGGGTTTTGGAATGTCGCTTTACATGGGTTCAAATTCCTTTACAACAAATTATATGCTTTGCAATGGAAAAATTTCAAATAACCGAGGAGACTTGGAATTATTCAATTCAGATTTTTATGTGTACAATGCCTTCTACAAACTCAATGCAAACAAAAATTTAAACCTATATGCCGGATTTGCCGGATTGGACATAGATGCTGCTGGCGCGCTGACTGCGGAAAATCAGGGTTATTTTCTTTTTCCATATTTATTTTACGAAATTAGTGGGCATTTGAATGTAAAAACGGCTTATGGAATGGCGAATTTAAAAACAGAAACTGCCTTGGCGGAATATGGAATTGATTTAGGCGCGCTCACAGCCCTCAGCGGAAAAAACTCCGGAACCTTGCACTACAAATACAGAAAAAAGTTTGCGAATTATTATGATGATGAAGAAGAAATTTTCAGAGATTTTTATCCTGCTCATATAAACGGCAGCGGTATTGCATTTTCTGTTTTGAGCATCCAAACAAAACAAATACGCATAGGTGAAAATTATATTCAATACGGCGTTAAAAAGCCCATTGCCGTCCCTTTTGGAAAATTTTTCTCAGAGAACAAAAACTTGAGCGATGAAGAAAAAATGTCTGTTAAAGATGCTCTTCTCTGGGGCTTGACGTGCACCCTTCGCATTTTTTTCTAAAAAAAATTAGTCGCAAAAATTTACCAAAGGCGTAGGTTTTGTGCAATGCTTTTCCTCTGTAAAAATCTGGGAGCATCCAAAAAAAATCTTTCACTTTTGGAACTTCTTTTTCCAAAGCATCTATTGCCTCCTTGCCGTATAAAAATTCTCCGTTTGAAAGTTCCAGCTTAAAATCTTTGGACCCTTCGCCTTGCGGAAATGGGATAATTTCTATTTCGCCGCTCAAATGCTTTTGCAAGAGTTTAGCAAATGAACGGCAAAGTGGGCAGTTTGCATCAAAATAAAGCTTCAAATTCCTGCCGCTTTTACAAGTTCCGTAAAGGTTTTGCCAGAAGGTGATTTATTTTTGTCTTTTGGAAAACCTATTTGCCCCTTTCCCTCATTATTTATTCTTTTCCTATTATCATTCACCCTTTCGCAAGATGGAGGATGAGTGCTGAATACATCTAAAACAGACCCTTCCTTTTTTTCATCGCATTTTCCTGTGGCAGGGTCATAGCTTTTAAGCCCTCTGGCAAAAAAATCGCCTAAGCCTTCTGAAGATATCCCTATGCTGTTAGTATAGTTAAAACCCATAACGTCGGCTTCGGCTTCGTTCTCGCGGCTATTTCCCATAAGCCAAAAATTAGCACCCAGCGATGCCAAAACCGCTCCCATGCCATCTCCTAAAAGAATGCCTATAACCCCGGCTGCTGTGGCTTGCTTTACTATTCCATCTCTGCTGTGGTGCAACACCACGTGCCCAACTTCGTGCCCCAAAACTCCCATAAGCTCAGATTCGCTTTTGAAATTTTTCAATATTTCGGTGTAAAAATAAACATAACCGCCCGGAACCGCAAAGGCATTCAACTGTTTGCTTTTTATAATTTTAAATTCAAAGAAATTTTTTTTATTACAAGCTACCTTTTCAGTTCTAACATCTGGGTTATTGCGGCATAATTTCTCCTTTGTTAAAATAGCATCAAAATCCTTAGACGAAATTTGGTTCACAATATCATTTCCTCTATCTAAATAAAAGGTATAAAGAGCTGAATCTGCAGCGGTACTCGGAGAGAAAAGCTCTTCGCCAGCACTCATAACATCTTTATGTTTGTCTCTAACAAGGCTATCAAACTCGCGCCCCATTTTTTTTTCATCTGTGGTGCTAACCACAAGCTCTTCCCAGCTATGCATTCCGCAAGCCTGAAAAAAAACAACTAGGGCAAAAGAAGCAACCCAAAAAATTTTCCATTTATTAGACATATTTCACCTCAGCTATAATTTAGAAATTACTGCCCACCACTCATCGCAAACCAACTCTCTGCAAACCTCAAAACCCGCCTCTTTAAACCAGTCCAGAATAAAATGCTTTTCGCTTTCCAATTGCCCGCTCAAAATAAATTCTCCGTTTTTTGCAAGCAGCCGCTCAACATCATGGCGCAAAGGCAAAACCTCTATGCGTAGCATATTGCAAACTATAACGTTGAATTTGGCACTTTCGTTAAAGGAATTCAAAAAACCCAAAAACGCATTCGGTTTGCCTTCTCCGTTCTGCTCAAAATTTTCAACAAGGCAGGGAATTGTAAAAGAGTCAATCTCGGTTTGAACTGCAAACTCAGCCCCTTTTTTTAGCGCAAACAGAGATAGAATTCCAGTTCCTGCTCCAATATCCAGCACGCTTTTTCCTTTGAAATCCACGCCTTCCATAAGTTGCACCGCTAGTGCCGTGCTGCTGTGCTCGCCCGTGCCAAAAGCGGTTTTTGCCTCCAGTGCTAAAACTATATCGCTTGAATTAGGTGCAGAAAAATTTACCCAAGGAGGCTTTACCCAAAGGCTCTCGCTAACTTTTAAAGGTGTTTGCCTTTCGCGCCACCACAAATCCCAGTCTTTTGCCTCTTCTTCTCCACATTCAAAATTTAAATGAGAAAACGCCTTGGCTATGCGGTCCCGCTCCTCTTTTGAATTTGTGTAAAATTTAAATGCAATGTCTGCATTGTTTTCTGCTTCAATCTCTTCTAAGCTTGTAACCCCTGCCTCAAAGAGATTAAAACTTTCCAACTCATAACACTCTGCCTTGCAAGAACCCATTGCATAGTAGCAAAGATTCATAGACCAGGTGTTTTCCAGAAATTGGGGGCATCTCTATCGTCCCAGCGGTTTTTGCCCATGTCTAGCCACTTTTTGCAAGCTGCTAAAACTTCGGGTGGCGAGTTTTCTTTCTTTTCCAAGTCTTGGCGTGTTTTATCCAAAACGGTTAGATAATCGCGGGCATCTTTTTGTTTGTCAAAATACATATATATATTGAAGAGAATATATATGGTTTGGAATTCAAGGTCGGCTTTTGGAAAATCAGATAGCATGAATGCGTTTTTGAAATGGTCTGCGGCTATTGAGAGGGCTTTTCTATCGTCCATTCCGGCTTGCCTGCAAAGGAGGGCTATGCGGGTCCAGTAGTTGCCTCTTTTATAATATGCGCCCAGAACTTTTGCGTTAGCCTCTATTTCTGCCCTTAAATCTGCAAATTGATATGCAACTATGGCAGCGGCATAGCTTCTTGGAATTTTGAACAGTTCTTCGCCAACTCCTGTTTTTTCAAAAAAAACTTTTCGTTTCTCAACGGATTCTTTTAGTTCCCTAATAACTTGGGGTGGAAGCTGGCTATCTTGGTTTTGCCTTGTGGTTCTGTTGTAAAGCACAAAATCTTTTCTATCTGGGCTTGCAAGGAAGCAACCGTGGCATACCGTTACGCCAGCGAGCAGGTAATTAATATTTTGGAATTTGCCGGTTGTGGCATAAACAGGGGCAAGAAAAGGGTCGCTTAACGTGGAAAGCGATTTTGCTCTTAATTCCTGTGAATTTATGCCCCATTTTTTGCAAACTGGGCAATCCACAATTCTGGGATAAAGCGGGGATTCCAAAGTCGGGTCGACTGGCGGGGTTGTGAGGGCTTTATCGTTGAATTTGAAAACTACATCCATTATATTCTGTGGAGCAGGCTCCATCTCATTTACAACCGCAGCCTGCGCTGGGATGGCATCGCCCATGCCGGGGAACTCGGCTCTTATGGCTTGCACATTTTTCATATTTATGTCTGTGCCAAATTTTGCAATATAGGCATCTACCATTTCGGCTTGGTTCTTAAAAAGAACCATCAGTCTGCGGCGCATTTCCTGATTATCTTCACTCATGGAAGTGAATATAGAAAAATTTTATCTAGCCATAGCCAACCTTCGCCATTTAGCCTAATGCAGCCATTGTCCAATTTAAGCCATTCTTTTTCCATAAAAGGCTTTGTTTTTTTGAGTTCAAATTCTTTCCCAAATTCCCTCTCATAATCTTTTAGCGACAGCCCCTCCCTTGTTCTCAAAGCTAGCCAAACGGCTTCTATTTCCCTGCCTTCTTTGCTTGGAATGTCTTCTGTTAAACCGCTTTGCAGGCAACCGCTCATAACCCATTTTTTCCAAGGAACATATTTCCCCTCAACATAACTGCGAATCCCATTCAAATAACTGTGAGCCGAGGGACCAACACCCAAATAAGAACCCCTTTTCCAATAAACTTGGTTATGCTTGCTCTCGTGGCAAGGCAGGGCAAAATTTGAGACTTCGTATCTATCCAGCTTGGCTTCGCTTAAAATTTGCGCTGCTTTTAAATACATTTCTGGGTACAGGTCTTCTGGCTGGGGTGGGAGTTTTTTCCCTTTTTCTAAAGTTAGCCCATAAAAACTTATGTGTTTTGCCCCAAGACTTGCCATTGTTTTAACATCGCTCAAAAAATTTTCTGTGCTTTGGTTTGGCAGGCAAAACATCAAATCGCAGTTTCCGGTGCCAAAAGCGCTGTTCAGCTTTTCAAAAGCCTCCAAAGCTGTTTTTGCCGTGTGGCTGCGCCCAATTATCTTTAATAAATCATCATTCAAACTTTGAATCCCAAGGCTAAAGCGGTTTATTCCAAACTCCAAGGCTATATCTATTTTTTCTTCGCTAACCTGTTCGGGGTTCCATTCCATTGAAAATTCTTTGAACTTGCCTTTTTGCAAACCCGCAAGCAATTTTCGCAAATTTGCTGCACTCAAAACAGAAGGCGAGCCACCGCCCAAATATACTGTTTCAAATTCATAATTTGCTCTCAGTTCCAATTCCCTTAAAACCAAATCCACATATTCGCTGTGCAGCCTCTCAGGTACAGGCATTGCGCAAAAATCGCAGTAGCCGCATATAGAGGCGCAAAAGGGAACGTGAATGTAAAGAGATGGCATATTAAATTTTTAACCCCGCCACAAATATATTCTTATTTTGCAAATTTAGCTTAACGGCATCTTTTTCCGTTATAACCACAGGCAAACCTCGTTTCAAAACTTGAATTGCCATTTTTTGAATGTTTTTTGAATGGTCTCTGCATTTTATTTTTTTTGCTATGGAATAATTTTTTTGCAAGCCTTCAAAAAACCTGTGCGGGCGTGCTATGCCTGCAAGGGCTATAATTTCTGAATTTTTTGGCAGAATCTCTCCGCAATAATTTTTTGGCTTTTCCATTTTAAAAACCACATCCGCTGTTTTTGCATTTTCTTCCCATTCCATTGCGCATTTTTTTATGCAGGCAATTTCTGGATGGTCGCTCCACAGGCTGCGGCAATTTCCGCATGGAATAATATCAAATAAATTTTCTGCTCTTTCTCCCCAAGTTAAGCAAACCCAAAATGCGTGGTTAAGTCTGCGGTCTTCCAAGCCATCATCGCTAATTAAAACATCATATTTGCCGTCAAGTTTTTTGCACGTTTCAAAGCGGTTTCCTGTAAAAACTTCAAAGCCCATATTTTCAAACCACAAATTTTCGTCTCCTGTGTTTTTGCACAGAATGGCTAACTTAAAACCACGCTCTCTCAACTCTTTTGCCAAAAAAGCTGTGTATGGCGTTTTTCCCGCTCCGCCTGCAAGCAAGCTGCCCACGCCTATGAGCGGAGTTTTGAAATGCGTTTTCTTTTTAGGCGCAAGCCGCGTTTTGGAATCTATTAAATAGCCAAGCCGCCAAAGCACAGTGAGTATTTTAAACAGCCTCCAATTCCCCATTCACCTTCTCCCACTGCGCATACAAATCCAAAACTTCCCCTTTTGCAAACTCCATCTCTTTGGAAATTTCTGCGATTTTCAAACCATCCCCTTTTTCTGCAGCTACAATTATATTTTTCTCGCACTCGGCTACAAAGTTTTCTTTTTGCTGAATATCGCTTTCTATCTGCTTTAGCTTTTGCTCCAGCGGGCGAACCGTGCGGGATTTTTGAAGGATTTGCTCGGCACGTTCTCTTTTATCTTTTTTTTCCTTTTTTTCTGATTTTTCTGGTTTTTCTGCGGTCCAGCCTACTCTTTCCAGAAAGTCTTGGTAGGTGCCGTCAAAGAATTTTGCCTTGCCGCCATCGAAAATTATCAGGCGTTTTGCGAAGGCGTGGAGAATTTCTTCGTCGTGGCTCACTAAAATTGCCGCGCCTTTGAATTCGTCTAGGGCTTCTATTAGGCTATCTACGGAGTCCATGTCTAAGTGGTTTGTGGGTTCGTCTAGCAAGAGTAGGTTGCAGGGTTTGCCCAAAATTTTTGCAAGCAAAACGCGGCTGCGCTCGCCACCGGAGAGCACTTGTATTTTTTTCAGGGCGTTGTCGCCTTCAAACATCATAACGCCCGCAAGCGAGCGAGCTTTGCCCCTCGCCTTGTCTTCTAGGGAAGATTGAATTTCTTCTTCCACTGTTTTTCCCAAATCCAAACGGTTTACATTTGTTTGCCCAAAATAATTCATAAGGGTGCTGTTGTGCATATCAACGCTGCCAACATTTGGTTTTAGTTCGCCTGCAATCAAATTCAAAAGCGTGGTTTTGCCCTTTCCGTTTGGACCAACTATGGCAAGGCGGTCGCCTTTGTATAATTCAAAATTCAAATCTTCAATCAAGGGCAAATTTTTTGTGAATCCAAAACTCAAATGCCGCACGGTTAGCATTTTTTTTGCTGGAAAATCTGTTTCTGTAAATTCAAAATCAAGCGTTTTTATTTTTTCCAAATTAGAAAGCGGCTCGTGCCGTTCCAAAGCCTTTACCTTGCTCTGCACCGCTTTAGCTTTGGAAGCTTTGTATCTGAACCTCTCTATGAACTTTTGCAAATGCTCGCGTTTTGCCGCATCGTTTTCCATGGTTCTCAAATACACTTCTTCGTCTGCCAAAATTGCATCTTGAAGTTTTGCCACGCTGCCTTGCATCTTTCGCATTTTTTGCCTATGAATGCCAAGGGTATGTGTGCAAACGCTATCCATAAATCGGCGGTCGTGAGTTATGAGCATTAGCTCGCCTTGCCAGCTTCTCAAAAATTTTTGCAGCCACCGCACAGAAACTATGTCTAAATAATTTGTTGGTTCGTCTAGCAAAAGCATATTCGGTTCAGATGCCAAAGCCTTTGCCAAGTTTAGGCGAATTTGAAAACCCCCCGAAAGCATTGCCGGAGATTTTTTCTCAACGGTTTCTTTGTCAAAACCAAGCCCGCTCAAAATGGATTCCACTTTGTAGCTTTCAATCCAGCCATCTTCGTTTGGCTTTAATGCAGAGCAGGCTTCCTCAAAAATAGTTGCGTGAGTGAAGTGCAAATGCTGAGATAAATACCCTATTGAATAATTTTTAGGTACGCTTATATTGCCGCCATCATAACCTTCTTCCCCCAAAATAATTCTAAAAAGCGTGGACTTCCCGCTGCCATTCCTGCCAACCACGCCAACACGCTCCTGCCTGCCAACCTGAAACCCAGCATCGCTGAACAGCTCCTGCAAGCCAAAACTTTTTTTGAGGTTATTGATTTGAATCATTTGTTCTTAATTATAGAAATTTCTAAATTCAAGCGAATGCAATTTATAGAAACGCACAATTTAACAGGGATAATCATCGGGTTTGCAACATTCTTGCTAATCGGTTTTTTTCATCCTTTGGTGATAAAAGGGGAATATTATTTTGGCGTAAAGTGCTGGTGGGTGTTTTTGCTGCTTGGAATTTGTGGGATTGTTGCCGCTTTGATTTTGCGCAACACAATAGCTTCGTCTTTGTGCGGAGTTTTTGCTTTTTCTTCGTTTTGGTCTATAGGCGAGCTTTTTCATCAGAGAAAGCGGGTGGAAAAAGGCTGGTTCCCTAAAAAAGAGAAAAAATAAATTATTCCCCTTCTGGTACCAGCTTGGTGTCTTCTTCTTTTAGCCTTTTTGCAGCATCTTGAAAAATTCCAGTTACTTTTGAGCGAATGTGCCAGTTTTCCAATTTGGAATCTGATATAAAACCAATGCCTTGCAGAACATCTCCGGTTTCGCCAACAACGCGCACGGGACCATCTGTGCGAATTTTATCGTCCATTTTTAGCCACAAAAGGGAATCTGCCCTAACTGCCGCACCTTTTGGGGAAAGCGCGTAAACCCTGCCATAAGCCCTCACAAAAGTCATGCGCATATTCAAGTTTCCAGAATCTGCTCGCAAAAATGCCGCCTTTTCTCCAAGCGAATCGTAAATATCTGCAAAAATGGGTTTCACAAAAATGCTATCCGAGCCGCCCCAGCGTTCCAAATATGCCGTTTTCACCTTCCACGCAAGCCTGTTGCCCTCGTACAAATCCAAAACCGTAGTATCTGAAAAAAGCATAACCGGATGCTCCTTGGGCTCCCAAGCAACGCTATCTTCTTCGGTTTTAGTGCAAGACATTAAATTCAGCACCAAAAGCAAAAAAAGCAAAACAAAAAAATTACTTCCAAATAGTCGCATTTAAATCCAAACCGCGTTTTTTTATTCTATCCATTAAACTTTCTGCATCACTTATAATTTTCAGTATTTCAAGTCTTAAATCCCCTTTTTGATTTTTATCCAAAGCTAGGGAAATGGTATTCTCTCCGTTTTCTAAAATTTCTGCAATGGTGGCAATGTTGTTTTTAACCGCTTCCAAAGATTTTTCTAAATTCGCAAAATTTTCTCCGAGCAAATTTGCGTTTTCAATGGCACCATCCATATTTGGTTTTATGTTATCCAAAATTTCTTCCATTTTCTTTTTTGCCTCTACCAAAGAATCTATTGAGGCTCGTGCAGAGTGTTCTGTGGAATTTGCAAAACGCGAAACTCTGTTCCCCAACTTCTTTCCTTTTTCTGTAACTCTTTTGTAGTCTTTCATCCGTTGTTCAGAAAATAAAGTATCGGCAAGGTTAGATGCAACATCAACAATATCGCCTGCTTCTTTTAATATATCTATAGCCAACGCGCCAATGGTTGTGCTGCCAGCATCAAAAGTACCAACAATGCTGGAATTTTTTGCATAATATTTTTTGGAATCTCCAAGCGTTATTTCAACAACTCTCTCCCCCATTAACCCCACATTGACCAAGCGAAACTCTGAATTTATTGGAATTTTCACCTTAGCAAGCACAGCAATTTTAGTCCATACGCAAGAATCTGTCAATTCAAACTTTTCCACATAGCCTCTTGTGAGTCCATCCACATTTACAGAATTGCCTATTTTTAAACTACCAATTTCTTTAAAAGCCACAAAATAATGATTGCGGGAATGCCAAGGGCTGTTAGGATGAAAAAAGAACCAAGAGCTAAACAATAAAAGCAATATAGAAGAAATAATGCTATAATACAACCATGGAACATCTTTAGACATTTTGTCTATTTTTCGCCTTTTCGCCCAAATTCTATATCGAACAATGTGGTAATACCACCAATAATCGTACTTGTTCTGTTTTTTAGAAGGCACCTTTATTCTCCGCTTTTTGCTTTATTTGGTTTAGCAACAAATTATTTATGTCTTGAGAACTGTTAATTCCATCTTTTTTCAACAGATGGTCCATAGCAACCACTTCAGATATAACAGCAATGTTTTTGCCCGGCAAAACTGGAATAACAACGTGAGGAATATCTAACCCTAAAATTTTATTCATAATTGTGTCTAATCCGGTGCGGTTGTATTGCTCGGCAACATCCCATTTTTGAAGTTCTAAAATAATGTCTAGGCGTTTTTCTGTTCTAACAGATTTCACTCCAAACATTGAGCGAACATCCACAATGCCAATGCCTCTAATTTCAATATAGTGGTTAAAGCCTTGCGTTCCTGCTCCAAAAATAAAATTGCCTATGCGCCTTAAATCTATGGCATCGTCTCCAACAAGGCAATGCCCGCGTTCAACCAAATCCATAACGCATTCAGATTTTCCAACGCCAGAATCTCCAATGAACAACACGCCAACTCCAAAAATATCTATCATGCTGCCGTGCAGAAAAATTTTTCGCGCAAAATAGTTTTCCAAATGCCTTTGCAATGGTCTTGCAAAATTTATGGTTGGCAAATCTGTTACCACAAGAGGAGTATTTGTTATTTCGCACATTTCCATAAGTTCTCTGTGAGGTTCAAGCCCGTGCGTTAAAATCCAAAGCGGCGATTTATATTTTGAAAGCCTTGAAAAAACCTGCCCTCTATTGTCTTCTCCCACAGATTCCAAATAATTCCATTCCGTGTGACCTAAAAGCTGTATATGCTCATTTGCGTAGTCGCCAAAAAATCCCGTGAGCGCAAGACCTGGTCTATGCAAATCTACGCTTGTTATTTCCGAATTCATAAATTGATTTTTCAGATACAGTTTAAGTTCGGCTCCGTGCATTTTCAATAAATCATCTACGCTTAAAGGTTTAGGCGTTTTTTCTGAAACTTGCGATAGGTCTCTGTAACTCATTTCATTGCCTCGTTTGCTTTTTGAAAAGGCTTTGCAAGCCCAAGTTCGCTAAAAACCATAGCACTTCTCGCTGCATAATCTTTATCTCCTGTTATTTCTGCCAAGCGGAGCAAGATTATAGCCGATGTAAAATATTGTTTTTTCTCCACGGAGAGCTTCAGGGCATTTTCGTAAAGTTCTTTTGAATTTTCGCCTTGTAAATCTGCTACCTTCGCCTTGTAAAAAGCTAGTTGCCCCGGAGATTTGCATTTGCTTATTTTTTTTATGTAAGAATCTGCTTCACGGTTGTTTTTGCTTCCCGCAGCAGCTACGGCGGCTTCGCCCAAAAATACGGCAGAAGCCTTTTTAAAAGAATTTCTGCTTGCTATTTCATAAGCCCTTCTGTATTCTTCTTGCAAATTGTAGAATTCCATATATGCTTTGTAAAAATCTTCCCTGCTTTTTTCGTCTAAAGAATTTACTTTCACCTTTTCAAATATTTTTTTTGCTTCTTCGTATTCCATGGCGTGTGTTGCAAGCGTTGCCATAGAAGTTAAAATTCTGCCCTCTGCAACCAAATCGGCTTCTTTTCTGGCTTCTTTAAGCGCAAGCTCGTATTGACTGTAGGCTGCTCCATAACGCCCCTGCGAAAAATACTTTTTTGCCTGATAAGCATAATCTCCAGAGGTGGCAAAAGTTGTCTGAACCACGATACCCACGATTAACAAGATTTTCCAATTTACCATGTATCCTCCAATAGAGGTATGGAGTCTTTTTGGGGAATTTTGCTGCGCAAGAACCAGAATTTTGACATTCCGCCCATAAAGTCGTCTGCCCTATTTATGGTTTGCGAACCGTCTGTTATTAGATTGCCTGTTGTTTCCATTACGTTGTTCAAGCCCTCAACCATGTGGCTAACATCGTGCAAAGTGGTATCTAGCGTGTTCATTATAATGGAGGCTTTGTCGGTTAAATTGTTCAAATTGCCTACTAACCCAGTAAAGCTTGTGGTTATGGTATCGGCAAAAGCTGCGACTTTTGGTATGCCTCCGTTTAAGTTCTTAACCACATCATCTATTTTAAACACTACTCCGTTAGCCTCCACCAGCAAGCCGTTTAATCTTTTAGTTGCATAATCCAGCTGGTTATATAAAACGCGAGAACTGAGCAATGCTCCAATAGACGTGTTTGTATCTACAGCCATTTTCAAAAGCGTATCTGCCGCTACAACCAGCCTGCCTATGCGGTCTATAAGTTCATTGGCTGTTTTTAAAACCGTTTCAATGTCTTGCGCCGTGCCTGCTATTAAATAATCTCCATCAGATAAAACTTTATTGCCAACTTGCGAAATATCAATATTTACAACTCGCTCAGATATTATGTTCTGGTCGCGAGTGGCATATACAACGGATTTATTTGTAATCCAACGTTTATATTTAAGATCTAGGATTAACTTTAACCTAACAAGCCCGTTATCTGTGAGCGAGACTTCTTCAACGTCTCCTATATCAACTCCGTTTATCTGCACATTTGTGCCTTTGCGAAGCCCCTGCCCAGAAACCAAATCGCAGTAGAGGTTATATTCTTTTTTCCCAAGAACGCCGTCTTGTTGCAGTTTAGTTACAAAAATAAATACTGAAATACATATCACAACAGCGAGCACAGCTCCCACAAGCAAACCCGAAAGTTCCGACCAATCTATATAACGTAACAGTTTGACCATTATCACCTAATGTAGAAAATACTATATTACGCCTAATGTCACTATCACTCTACGACACCACCCTACGAGACGGCAACCAAGCCAGAGGGATAAATTTATCCCTTAACGATAAAATTAGAATCGCGCATTTATTGAACGATTTTGGTGTTGATTACATAGAAGGAGGCTGGCCCAATAAAGGCAACCCCACAGACGAGGAATTTTTCAGGGTAATTCGGGGCGAACATATTTCAAATTCAAAAATTGCCGCATTCGGCAGCACAAGGCGCCCAAAAACCAAAGCCGAGCAAGATTCCATATTGCAATATTTGGTTAAAAGCGAGGCTCCTGTGAAAACCATATTCGGAAAATCTTGGGACATACACGTGAGCGATGTTATTCGCACAGAACTGGAAGAAAACTTAGATATGATAAGCTCTTCCATAGAGTTTTTAAAAGCACATTCTGAACAGGTTATTTACGATGCGGAGCATTTTTTTGATGGCTACAAGGCTAACCCAGAATACGCTTTGGAAACCATAAAAAGAGCCGCTCAAGCCAAAGCGGAATACATTGTTCTTTGCGATACCAATGGCGGCGCTCTTCCTTGGGAAATTGAAAAAATTGTAAAAGATGTTCTTAAACACTTAAATTGCAAAATTGGAATTCACTGCCACAACGACACAGGGCTTGCGGTTGCAAATTCGTTGAGCGCAATTGTTGCCGGAGCCACTCACATTCAAGGTGTTATAAACGGCTATGGCGAGCGCTGCGGAAACGCAAATTTAATAACCATTGCCGCCGACCTTTGCCTAAAAATGGGCTATAATTTGAAATGCAAAAGCAATTTGCCCCGACTGCGCTATTTTAGCCTTGCCGTAGACGAAGTGGCAAATGCGCAAAGCGACATTCGCGCTCCTTTTGTGGGCGAAACAGCCTTTGCGCACAAAGGCGGAGCGCATATAGACGGTGTACTGAAAGTTTCACATAGCTTTGAGCACATTAACCCCGAAGCCGTTGGAAACACAAGGGAATTCATAACCAGCGACCAAGCTGGAGGTGCGCTAATTGTAGAAAAGCTCTCTCAAATTTTGCCAAATATAGATAAAAAATCACCGGTTGTAAATGAACTGCTGGAAATTGTAAAGCAAAAGGAAAATCAGGGTTTTGCATTTGATACTGCGGGGGCAAGCTTTGAGATACTAGCTCGCCGCCATCTCGGTTTATACAGAGATAAATTCAAACCTCTGGGATACCGTGTAATAGAAGATATGGGCGAAGACGGGCTTCATGTTTCTGAAGCCTCTATTAAGCTCAAAATAGGCGAAAAAATAATACACGAGGTTAGCGAAGGCGATGGACCTGTGAATGCTCTGGATATGGCACTCCGCAAGGCTTTAATTGAGCATTTCCCCGGCATTGCCACCGTGAAGCTAGACGACTACAAAGTGCGGGTTTTGGGCAGCAAAGTTGGAACAGATGCCTCTGTGCGGGTGTGGATAACATTTGGAAATGGCAAAAAAAACTGGCATACCGCAGGTGTTAGCACAAATATTATTGAAGCATCTTGGCTTGCTTTGCTAGATGGAATTAATTACTATATTTTAATAAGTGAAAAGAGGACAAACAAATGAATAGTGAACTTTGCATAACAAGGCAGCCTATAATTAACAATAAAAAAGAATTATTCGCTTATGAATTC
>Ga0182472_107255_pt1 | contig 14936 bp, 12 predicted proteins | sample TergutNc150P3_FD_120804 | JGI IMG/M metagenome (GOLD analysis project Ga0182472, IMG submission 120804)
GGGAATTTCAGCGTTTCTAAAAAAGATGGGATAATATGGGAAACAGAAAAACCATTCCCAGATTTAAACGTATTTCATATTGAAAAATTGCAGGAATATTTCTCTGGAGATTTTGAAGAGTTGCAAAAAAAATTCGATATGAAATTAAAAAGAAGCGAACTCGCAGACACGTTAAACCTTTTCCCTAAAGAAAAAAACGTCAAGAAAATAATAACTTCCGCAACTCTGCTTGTTAAAGGCGATTACCTACAAAGCTGCAAAATTATATGGGCTAACAAGGATTATGCGTTCTATGAATTTATGGTTCCTTAGGCTTTATATATTGCTGCTTTTATGCGTTATCTGCCCTGCCTTGGTGGGTTTGCCTTGGAAAATAGATGCAGATATGTATTCCGTTTTGCCAAGTGGGCATGTTTTAAAAGATATTGGTGTAGCCGAGCAAAAATGGAGCAAAAATATTTCTGCTAATTTTATGCTTTTGTTAAACGACAAAGATTTTGACAAAGCAAAAGAGGCTACACTTTTGTTGCACAGCAAATTTGCACAAGATCCCTCTTTGGAAAAGTTTGAAATTTTCGCAGACAGCAATGCTTTGCAAGATTTGCGAAATTTCTTTTTTGAGAATAAAATGAGGTTGCAAACAAAAGAATTTGTTCAAACACTAAATACAAATGTAAGCAAAATTCAACAGCAGGCATTTTCTAAAATATATGGAGCTAATCCCTTGATTTCACTTGAACATTTGGACGAAGACCCTTTTCTTTTGAGTGAAAATGGCATGGAATTAATTATGAACAACCAAGCGATTGGAACTTGGGAAATAAGGGATAATCTACGAGTAGCAAAAGATAGTAACGGAAATAGTTACATTTTAATCAACGGAAAACTTGCCGAAGATATTTCTCCCATTGCCAGCAAAAAAAATATTATAAACAGAATAAAAGAATATGCAAAAGAACAAAATTTGCGCATAGCTTTTTCTGGCATTCCTTTTCACGTCAATGAAAGTTCAGGAAACGCACAAAGAGAAGTTGCTATCATAACTGCTTTGTCTATGTTTTCTGTGGTTTTATTGCTGCTTTTTGCCTTTCGTTCTGGCATTCCGTTAATTGCCGCAGTTGCAGTTACCTTAATTTCTGTGCTGTTTGCCGCTTCTGCTGTTCAAATTATTTTTGACAAAATACACATATTCACATTTGTGTTCGGCACTAGCATTATAGGACTTAGTTTGGATTATTCAATCCATTTTTTTTCCCACTGGAAAGTTGCTACCGCAAATGAAAATGGATTTAGCATTCGCTCTAAAATAATATTATGCCTATTTTTTGGATTTTTAACAACCCAGTTAGGCTATATAGCTTTAATGCTCACACGTTTTCCCTTGCTTGTTCAAATAGCGGCTTTTTCTTTTTTTGGATTGCTATGCGCATTTTTATCTGTGAATATTCTGTTCCCGTATTTTAAATTGCCTCCACAAAATAAACGAGCTTTGCATATTGATTTTGTTGCAAGATTTTTTTTAGCTATAAAAGAATATTTTGTGGGCAACAAAATAATACGTACAGCAATACTTACACTGCTTGCAGTTGCCTTTGTGATTGGGCTTATGAATTTTAGAATAGAAAATAATCTAAAAGATTTTTATTCCATGTCTAAAGAATTGCAAAGCTATGAAAAACTCTCTGCCGAAATAATGAATGCGGGAACAGGCTTGTTCTATATGGTTTGGGGTTCTTCACCAGAAGAAGTTCTTGAGAACGAAGAGGAACTTCGTTCTCATTTAGATACTCTGGGTAGCTATTTGGCAGTAAGTACCTTTGTTCCCTCTGCAAAAATGCAAGAGGAAATTTATAGCTCAATAAACAAGCATTTGCTGCCGCTTTATAAAGAGCAGTTTACAACGTTAGGATTAACGATAAAACCTCAAAAAGAGGAAAATAATATTTTAGATTTGAATTCTAAATTTCCAGAAGCAATTCAGCAAACCATTGATAAATTGTGGCTAGGCAAAATTGATGATAAATATTATAGCACAGTGTTGCTTCTTAAAGTAAAAGACAGGGATTCCTTAAAAAAAATACAGATAAATAATGCTATTTTAGTGGATAAAGTTAGTGAAATAGGAAGTGAATTAACTGCTATTTCAAAAAAAATTATCTTTATGATGCTCCTTGCCTACGCCATTTCTTTGCTATTACTCTCTTTTGCATATAAATTCAAGGAGGCTTTGAAAATTTTACTTGTTCCACTTTTAGCTTCTGTAATATCTGCTTCTGCAATGTCTTTGCTTGGATTTTCCATGAGTTTTTTTGCAATATCTGGAACAATTTTAACGCTTGCAATTGGAATTGACTATTCGCTATTTTTCTCCAAAGGCAGTGGAGATGGCAAAATTACATTTTTTGCGGTTTTTTTATCGATGTTAAGCACCGTGCTTTCTTTTGGCTTGCTTTCGTTTAGCAATTTTGCCCCTGTTTCACATTTGGGACTTTCTGTTTCAATAGGCATTACCTCTTGTTTTTTACTATCGTTTTTTCTATTTTCCCGCTATGAACGCTAACCAAATGTCTATTCTTTTACCTCTTTAACAACCATCACTCCGCTTTTGTCTATACGCGGATAAGCCCGCATTCCTTCGCCACCTTTGCCTTTATCTAATATTTTAAGCAATTTACCTTCCAAGGAATAAAAACAAAGTTCCCAAGGTTCATTTGGAGAGTTGAAATAACCGCTGTTCTTTTGTATGCGCCCTCTGTAGCTACGCCCTAAATCTCCCTCTTCCGCTACTTTTAAAGAAACATCTTTTAAGCTCCATCCAATGGCATTTCCACCCATGTCAAAAGATAAAAGAGCCTCTGAATCATCGGCTTCTTTCATTGTGAATTTCCAACTGTAATCTTGCCAGTCGGTGCTCAAATCTATTATTCTACCATTTGCATAAGGCAAATATTTTTTTTCATTTTTCTTTATATTCACGTTCATGGTACGTGGAGAAATTGCTTTTGCTTTCATTTCAAAAATATAAGGAACTCCTTCCTTTAAAGAAACTTTCCCGCAAAATTGCAATGACCAGCTTTCTTTGCCGGGTTCTATTATTTCAAAATCTATTTCTTTTTTTTCCACTTTTGTTGAAAATTTTCCGTTCCAGTTTTCGATTTTCCAGCCTTTTAAACCTTTGGAAAAATCGCCGTTTTCAACCAAATTTTTTTTAGTACTCATTTTGTGCACCCCAAGCCTTTGAGTTCTGAAATTCTTTGTTTTGCTCGTTTTACAGCAGATGTTTGAGCCGCCTCTTGAGAATCAAAATAATAACGCCGAGGGCTGGAAAAGGCAAAAAATTCGCCATCTTGCGGGTCTCCAGTTATGGTTTCCGAAACAGGCGCGGTTCCTTCGGTTTCGTGAAAAATTGGAACCCCAGCCTCCAAACCACCTTGAGGCATAAGCAAATAGTGAAGCTTGTATTTCCACTGATAAATAAGTTGAACATTAGCATTCCAAACCTTTACATAATCATTTTTATCAGTTCCAGAAATTCTTTTTAAATATTCAGTGCGCCCTTCGGTTGTCGCAACTATTTTAGCCGTATCTGGAAGATTCTGTATGCAACGCATAAGAGTATCTATGCGTAGTGATGTGTACTGGGCGGGCAAACCATTAACCTTCACGCTAACCGATTTGCTGCTTTTATTTATGTTTTGGGCAAAACAAAATACGCTCGCACAGAGAATTGCGGAAATAAATCTGATTTTTATCATAAGATAAATATAGAAAATGTGTGAACCATCTACAATTCCTTTACCCTATCCACGTAGTTCCGACCTATGGGAATTACCGTTTTTGCAGAATCGTTAAGAATCACCACAGGTTTTCCGGGAAATTGCCGGCGAATTTCGGCTATTCTGTTTACGGCAATCAGGTTTGCCCTGTGAACCCTAACAAAAACATTGGGATCTAGTTTGCTTTCCAAATTTATCATGGGAGTATCTATTATGTAGCGATTTTCGTTTGTATATACTGCGGTATATTTTTCATCGCTTTCAAAACGCACTATGTCTGCTATGTTTATGAGCAGGGTGCGGTCTCCTATTTTAACGTGCAGCCTTTGTAGGTATTTTTCGTTTTTGTTTTCTATTAAAATTTTCAGTTTTTCATAAAGGTTATCGGAATTACTTCCCTGTTTTTTTGAATTTTCCAAGGCGATGAGTTTTTCAAGGGTTTGTTCAAGTCTATCTTGTTCCACTGGCTTTAGCAGATAATCTATGGCATTTTTTTCAAAGGCTTTTATTGCATATTCGTCAAAAGCAGTTGCAAAAACAATGTGCGGAAAATCTTCGGACGGAATTTTTTCCAAATCTTCTATAAGCTCAAAACCTCCCTTCCCGGGCATTTGAATATCCAAAAAAACAGCAAAAGGCTTGCTCTCCTTAATTTTGCTGAAAGCAGAATCTGCGTTCTCCGCCTCATCTATTTCCAAATCCTTGCCGCTTGCCAAAAGCAACTTACGCATTCTAACCCGCGCAAGCGGTTCATCATCCACAATCAAAACTTTCATTTTTCCCTCTCCAAAGAAAAGTAGAAAAAACATTTTCTACTTTTCTTTAATGAGAAATTTCTTAAAAACATTTTCAGCCTCTGCATTGGGGACAATTTTTGCTTTTGCTTTATTGTCTTTTCTGTTTGTAAGTTCAATACTTTTGTTAGTATTTTTTACCAGTTCAGGATTTAAAAAAGTTCCAGAAGATTCGCCTATTTTAGAAATAAGCCTTAAAGGTATTATCAATGAAAGAGAAGTTTACGACCCATTATCACTGGCTTTTTTCAATATTGGAATTAGAAATCAGGGATTAAACGATATTTTATCCGCTATAAAAAATGCAAAAGAAAGCGACAAGGTAAAAGGTATTTACTTAAACCTCGGTTTTGCCCAAACTGGCATTGCCACTATGCAAGAAATAAGAAATGCCCTTATAGATTTTAAAACAAGCGGAAAATTCATAGTGGCTTATGGAGAAATAGTTTCGCAAAAAACCTACTACGCTGCATCGGTTGCAGATAAAATTATTTTAAACCCCCTTGGAATGCTCGATTTCAAAGGGCTTGGTGGAATGCAGCAATATCACAAAGGTATTTTTGAAAAAATTGGAATTGAAATTCAAACCTTTAAAGTTGGAACATATAAATCTTATGTTGAACCATATACTGATGAAAAAATGAGCAAGAACGATAGGGAACAAAAAAGTGTTTATTTGAGCCTTTTGTGGAAAGAAATATTAAGCGCAATTTCCATAAGCAGAGGCATATCAGCAGATTCTCTAAATCGCTATGCAGACGAATACCTTCTATTTTCTGCACCTGAAAATCTGGTTAAATATGGTTTGGTAGATTCGCTTGCATATAAAACAGATTTTGAAAATTCATTAAAAGAAATGGCTGGAATTGAAAAAAACAAAGACTTGAAATTCCTAAAAGTTGTTGATATGCTGGGCGATATTCCAAGAGCAAGCAAAAACAAAATAGCCATTCTTTATGCAGAAGGCAGCATTGTGAGTGATGCAGAAGAAGGGCTTTATTCAAGTGGTGAGGTAATCACTGCAAAAGCATACATAAAAGAGCTAAAAAAACTGCGAAAAGACAGTTCTGTTAAAGCCATTGTGTTCAGGATAAATTCTGGTGGCGGCTCGGCTTATGCCTCCGACCAAATTTGGCATAGCATAAGGGAGCTTTCAAAGGAAAAACCCGTAGTCGCTTCCTTTGGCTCTGCTGCCGCAAGTGGCGGGTATTATATTGCCTGCGGAGCAAATAAAATTGTTGCCTCTCCTGCCACGTTAACTGGTTCAATAGGAATTTTTGGGCTTTTTCCAAGCGGCGAAAAACTCGCAAATAAAATGGGCGCATCTTACGATGGAATTGGCACAAATAAAAATACCCTGCTAGGCGAGCAAATTTTAAGCATTCCTTTTTTGGGTGCAGGAATTTTGCCCGCACGTCATTTAAATGAGAGCGAGTTCGCTATGTTGCAGGCTTATGTTGAACGCGGTTATGATGCGTTTTTGTCTCGTTGCGCAGAGGGGCGAAATATGAGCAAGGCAGCTTTAGATTCAATTGGGCAAGGCAGGGTTTGGGCTGGTGCTCAAGCGGTTAGCATAGGGCTTGCAGACACCCTTGGCGGAATTGAAACCGCCGTGGAAATGGCGGCAAATATGGCAAATTTAGAAGATTATTCCATAGAAGAATATCCAAGAATCAAAGACCCCTTTGAAAGATTTTTTGAAGAAGCTTTTAGATATGCAAAAGCAAAAAGTCTTGAGTTTGTTTTGGGAAAAGAGGGCTATGAAGTTGGGTTGTTGCTGAAGGCTTTAGAGAATTACGATTATCGTCAGGCTATTGCTGGATTTTAATCACTTTTTGCTTTCCTTTTGCCTATCTTCCAGCAAAACTTCATTTCTGCGCCTTTTGAACATATCTTTCATTGCCATAGGCAGTTTTTCCACTTCAGATTCAGGGATTCCTTTCACTTGTTCCGCGGTGAGTTCCATAATTTCTTTTTTGGTGATGTATGTAAGCTGAATTCCGTGGCTGGCTGCTTGTTCACCTGATTTTTTCTCGACTTTCACATCTGCTTTGCCAACCTCAACCTCCTTTTCTTTTTTTAACATCGATACCATAGCGCAGAGCCAAACTATGCAGCCAAAACCCATTACAATCGTGACTTGAATCACTTCAGGATTTCCAAACAGTAATTCCTTAATTCCCATAATTTGCTCCAATTTTTGACATAAACTTCTTTCTAGCCATATCCACTGGAATCACAGACACAGCGCACAAAAGCACTATGCCCCACTGATTTAAATTCAGCCCATAGCAGCGGAATATTTCGCCACCTATATAAACCAATATAACTTGAATAACTACTATTAACCCCAAAATTCGTAAGAAATTTTTGTTGCCGCTTAAGTTATCAAAGATGTTTATGCGGTCTGTGCGAGCATTGAATGCGTTGAACATAGCCACCATCACAAAGAAGGTGAAGTAAGCAGTGTGCATAATCTGGGTATTTTCAAAAAATATGTCTTTGAGTGGCGAAAATAAGAAAAGCAAACTTAAAAAAGATATCCAAGTGGAATCAACAAATATCGCTTTCCACATATCACCGCTAACTATTGCATCATCGCGCTTTTTGGGAAGTTCTTTCATATAGCGTTTAAGAGCGGCTTCTCCACCCAAAGCGAGTGCGGCAAGGGTATCCATAATCAGATTTATCCATAAAATTTGCATTATCGTAAGCGGATTTTCTTGCCCTAAAAGCGGTGCTATTAAATTGATTAAAACAGCGGAAACATTTATAGTCAGTTGAAAAACTATGAACTTTCTTATATTGTTGAAAATGGTTCTGCCATATAAAATTGCCTTGTCTATGGATTTAAAATTATCATCCAAAATCACAATATCGCTTGCTTCTTTTGCAACCTCTGTTCCTCCGCCCATTGCAAAGCCAACATCGGCTTTTTTAAGTGCAGGCGAATCATTAACCCCATCGCCTGTCATTCCAACCACATAGTCCAGCGACTGCGTTATGCGAACCAATCGGCTTTTGTCTGCGGGCAAGGCACGTGCCATAACCTTTATGTCTTTGATTTTCGCCTTTATTTCATCGTCTGTTTTGGCGGCAAATTCATCTGATGTCAAAACAATATCGCTCTCTCTTTTCATTAAACCCGCATCTCTTGCTATTGCAACGGCGGTCTCTTTGCGGTCGCCTGTTATCATAATAACGTTAAGCCCCGCTTCCAAAGCCTCATTTATGGCATCAACAGATTCTGGGCGAACCTCATCCCTAATGCCCATAACACCAACTAAAATCCAATCGTTTTCTGGCAAAGCATCATCTTTTATCTTTTCTTCAGAAACAGCGAGAGCCACAACTCTAATTGCTCGCACCGCAAGGGCATCTATATTTTTATTTAACTGCTCGTGCCCAGAATAATTCTTTTTTTGCCCATCGCTATCGTAGTAAAATTTACACTTCTGTAAAATTTTTTCCGGTGCGCCCTTTATCAAAGTCATATCCCGTATCCCATGTCCCATATCCCAAGCAATAGTAGTAGCAGAGTATTTATTTGTGCTGTTAAATGGAATTTTACCTGCTGTTTTCACATTCACCGCTTCCCCACTGCTGCCAGAAAATGCGAGAACTGCACGCTCCGTTGCATTTCCGCCAACTATTTTTTTATCTGATATAATTGAATCTGTGTTTTGGTGAATGGAAAGGGATAGATATTTTTTCAAATCCCCTTGAACATCATCGTAATTTTTATACTCATTTAAATCACCATCTATAAATGTGACTACTTCTAGCTTACCTTTGGTTATGGTTCCAGTTTTATCGCTGAATAAAAAGTTCAGGCTGCCCGCAGTTTCTATGCCAGCAAGTTTGCGAACAAGTACGTTATCTTTAAGCATTTTGCCCATATTCAAAGCAGAAACTATGGAAATCATAAGGGGCAAGCCTTCTGGAACCGCCATAACTATTATCACCACAGCAAGCATAAAGGCTTGTATAATATCGTTTAGCAATACTCCCCAATTTGAGCAATAAGCGGCAATTTGTGCGGGGTCAAAATTATTGTTCATCACTATATGTTTAAACAGCAATGCTAAAGCTATGGATGTGCTACCAATATAACCGAACTTGCTTATGCTACGAGCCAATTTGCCGAGTTTCACCTTCAGCGGAGTTTCCCTATCATCGGTAGTTTGAAGTTCTTTGGCAATTTGCCCATAAACAGATTTATCGCCAACAACGCTAACCTGCATAACCGCATTGCCATTGCAAACAACAGCACCTCTGAACACCTTGTGCGGGTGCAGAAAATCCAGCGGAGCATTATCTTCTTTATAATCGCTTGGAGCTACGGTTTTAGTGGCTTCTTTTGATTCGCCATTTAAAACGGACTGGTCAACTTTTATATTTCCATCTATTATTATTCCATCTGCGGGAATTTTATCGCCGGGCTGGAGCAAAACCGCATCTCCTTGAACAAGGTCATCTATAGCAAGCTCGGCAATAATGCCATTACGGTAAGTTTTTATCTTTATTCGAGAGGCTTCTTCCTGCAATTTTTGAAATGCGTTTTCGTTTCTGTATTCGGAAAGTGCTGCTACAAATGTGGCTATGAGTATTGCTATTGCTATGCCCACTGGTTCATACCAATCCATTTTTTCGCCAGCTATAACCCCCGTTTGAGTTCCCAGCACCAGTAGCGCATTTACCCCAAGCGCAACCAGCAGAATTTTTATCATAGGGTCATTGAAATTTTCCTTTAGCTTGTCAAAAAAGCTCTCTTTTTCAATTTCAGTTAAACGATTATCACCAAACTTCTCTTTGGACTGAGCCGCTTGTGTATCTGTTAAGCCGAAGGTCATTAGGGGTAATATAGAAAACACCTACAACTAATATGCCCTTACCCAATTGGTTTCGTATTCAATTGTTTCGCCTACTTGCCTAAGCAGTCCTATACCTAGTTCCTTAGCTTCCTTTGCAACTTCTTTGCTGATAGACAAAGCACCTAGACCTAGATATATCTTGTAACCCGCGTAGTCGGGGAATAAAATCCTAAAATTTGGGACTTTTTGCTCTGCCATTGTTGCTGGATAACCCTTTCTAGCTGTGTATTTGACTTCTACTAAGGCGACTGCATTATCGTTTATCATAACGATGTCAAACTGATCTTCGAGCCTTTCGCCATTTGGCAGTTTTTTGAGTAACTTGAAGTCTTGGCTTATGTCGTCAAAATGTACTCCTGCGAATTCCATTTTCCTTTTCAAGGAAGTGAAAAAATACTCTTCCGCAAATTCGCCATTGCTATCGCTAATGCCATTTACATTTGATTTTATGTCATCGAATTTAATACCAAGCTTTTCGAATTTCTCGGTGAGAGCGCGGTCATTCTCTCGCCTTTCAATCCCAAGCTCTTTGAATTTCTCGGTGAGAGCGCGGTCATTCTCTCGCCTTTCAATCCCAAGCTCTTTGAATTTCTCGTCTAAAAGGCGATGACCCTCCGCTATTTTGCGGTCGGTTTCGGCAAACTTTTCGTCTAAAAGGCGATGACCCTCCGCTATTTTGCGGTCGGTTTCGGCAAATTTCTCGGTTAGAATGCGGTCATTCTCTTGCATTATTCGTCTGGTCTCGGCAAGATTTTCGGTTAAAAAACGTTCGTTTTCCTGCCTTTTACGGTCGGTTTCCTGCATTTTTCGGTCGGTTTCGGCGAACATTGCCAAGACATCTGCTGCTGTTAGGTCTTTTTTCTCCATATAAATACCTTTTTGTTCGGGTTTGTTTAGGGCTACGGTATTAATTGAAAAGAATATTCCCTAAACATTTGATAATATAGAAAAATGTTAAACACTACGGCATATTTACAATCCTGAAAATCTTTTAATCCTGGCCAATCGGGGTTCAGACTATTAAACGCTTATAGGCAGCAATCTGTTTTTCCACAATCTTCTCCCAAGAAAAATTTTGCTCTATATGCTCATTCGCACCCAAAACAAGGGATTTTCGCAGTTCTTCGTTTTCTGAAAGTTCTTTTATCGCAGTTGCTATTGCCTCTGGATTTTTTTCTGGAACGAGCAATCCAGTCTTTTTATTTATAACAACATCTGGAATGCCGCCAACATCGCTTGCAATTATTGGCAAGCCATATTGAGCAGCCTCTATTAAAACAACTCCCAAACCCTCTGTATCTCCTCTGGAATCTATAATTGCAGGCAAAATAAAACAATCGGCATTTTTGTATTCCTTTTCAAGCTCTTCAGTTGAAAGTTTACCTAAAAATACAACTTGCTCCGGTGCATCTTTTGCGGCTTGGTTTTTCAATTTTTCAGTTAAATCTCCCCGCCCCGCTATGCGAATTTCAAACTTTGCTCTATCCAGCATCGTAGCCGCTTTAATCAAATATTCTATTCCCTTGCGCTCAATGTGGCGACCAACAAAAAGAACTTTAAATTTGCTTTGAGAGGCTGATTTATCACGTTCAATGCACACACCCAAGGTTGTTCCATACGGCGAAATTTCAACTTCCCTATTGCAAATTTCCTTTATTTTTTTTGCGGTAAAAGAACTGTTTGCAAAAATTAAATTCGCTTTTTTTATGAATATTTTTAGTATTGGCTTAATCCATTTTTTCTTTTTCACAAGCAAAAGTTCTGCTCCGTGGAAATTTAGAACAACTGGGATTTTGCAGAAAAATGCGGCAAAGTATGCCATAAAAGCGTGCGGAAATGGCCAGTGAACGTGTATGATTTCTGGTTTTATCTTTAAACACAAAAACAATGCTTTAAGGGAACCAGAAATAATATATGGAATTGCAAGCAATTGCAACAGCGGATTTCTCGCTATTTTAGACGGTGCCCCTTCATCGTGGGTTAAAAATTCCAAGCCTGCCGGAGCATACCTGAATCTGTAAACTGGAGTTCCATCTATGCTGTGATTCTTAAGACCTTTGTATGCAGGAGCTAGAAGCACCGCTTCGCAATTGTGCTTTTTCAATTCCCGCAAAGAAATTCTAAGCCAGGGAACTTCCGTATCTGCATCAAAACGAGGATAAACCGAAGATAAAACGAGAATTTTCATTGTTTTGCAAAAAATTCCTTTGGAGGATATTCAGCGTAAACTATCCCATTCCATTTTCGCATATCAAAAAGAGTTCTAGCTTCCACTTCTATGCAAAATCTGTCCCAAACGGGATTTTTCTCATTGGTACCTATAACAGAATCCACAAATAAAAAACCTATCCCATCATTTTCATTTAAAAAGCCGCACAAATCACAACCCCTTTTTTGCATTGAAAGCAACTCAAAGAATACTTTCCAATATTTTAAACGGTCTTCCATTGAGGGCAATTCCCTGTAAACAACGTTAAATTTTATTTCCACATAAAAAAACGGAGATTCTTCTAATACGGAATACACCAATTCATCGTGTATGCGCTTGGTGAAATATTCCCAAGCGTACACAAAAACTTTGTTTTTGTACTTTCGCAAAACCAAATTTAATTCTTTCGGCAGCATTTCAAAAATATACTTAATTTTTTTTGAGACTGTTCAATTAAAAAATCTTTTTTCATGCTTTTTCGCAAATTCTCCGGTCTTGGCAATAGCCCGAAATTGAAATTCATGGGCTGAAAATGCTCATTCGGAGCGGTTATGGCTTCTACCAATGCCCTTATGCAGGTTCCGTGCGGAAGAAGTTCTGGTTCCCTGCCATGCAAATAATTTGCCATATTCCATGCCGCATACCAGCCAGTGGCTATGGCTTCTGTGTAGCCCTCTGCTCCGGTTATTTGCCCTGCGAACCAGGTTAATGGATAATTGATAGTTGATAATGGACAATGTTTTAATTTTAAGGTTTTGTCTAGGAGTTTTGGGCTTTCTATAAACGTGTTGCGGTGCATGCAGCCTAACCTTGCAAACTCGGCATTTTTTAAAGCAGGAACAAGCCTGAAAATTTCTTTTTGGGAGTTCCATTTTAGCCTAGTTTGGAAACCCACCATATTGTAAAGCGTTTTTTGAGCGTTTTCTGTGCGAAGTTGTATAACCGCGTAATGCTTGCCTAGCCCAATGGGGCGCATGGGTCCAAAACGAAGGGTATCTGTGCCACGCCTAGCCATTTCTTCTATGGGCAGGCAGCCCTCAAATAATTCCCCTTTTTCAAAAGGTTTTTCTTCTACGCTATCTGCCTCCTGCAATCTTTTAACAAACTCTAAATATGTTTCCTTATCTAAAGGGCAGTTTATAAAATCGGCAGAATTTCCTTTTTCGTGGCGGTTCATGGCATAAGCCAAAGAATGGTCTATGGAATCGCTTTCTATAACAGGAGCCACCGCATCAAAAAAATGCAAAAAATCTTCTCCGGTAATTTTTTTTATTTGCTCCGCAAGGCTTTCGCTGCAAAGTGGACCCGCAGCTATAAGCGTTGGAACATCGGAATTTAAATCTATGCTCTCCTTTGGGTGCAAGGTTATTTTTTTGCTGCCAACCATTAAACGTTCTATTTCCTCGCTAAAAATTTCCCTATCCACAGTTAGAGACTCTCCAGCCGGAACTCTTGCTTTTTCTGCTGCTTGCAAAAGAAAGCTGCCGAGCATTTTAAGCTCATTTTTCAAAAGCCCATGAGCACTTGTTAACTGGGTTCCCTTAAAACTGTTGCTGCATACAAGTTCCGCCAAATTGCTGGTTTTGTGAGCCGGAGTTTTACCCTCCCCTTTTCGCATTTCGTACAAATCCACGTTAAAACCTCGGCAGGCAAGCTGCAAAGCAGCCTCGCACCCCGAAAGTCCGCCGCCTATTACTCTTAATGTATGCACGATTGAGGAATTTCTTGCATGGAATCTTCCCAAAATTTTGCCAAGCAGTTGTGCAAAAATTCCTTTGAAAAATGCAAGCCATCGTAATCGGCACCGCGAACTATTATGTCTTCTATAAAGCGTTCTGGAACCATTCTGGTTCTGTATGAGCGAAGCAACAGGCGGTAAGCATCTGAATCAAAGGCGTTTCTTTCGCTTTCGGTTAAGTATGGCATTGAATAGTTTGAACGCGGGGGCCAGTTTTCTATTAGCCAGTTCATCACTCTGTCGGACTTCTTTTTGTCTAAAAAATTAAGCTCGTTTTTCAAGTTTGTCCATGAAACAGAGCCTATGGTGCTGGGTTTCTTTTTCATAGATTCACTTTCTATGAATTTCATTGCAACATTGTAAGCGTTTTTTAAGGGTAGGAGGGTTTTGTCCATAAGGGTAATATAGTAAAATTTCTATTTTATATCCATGAAACTAGGTCTTACATTTGATGACGTACTTCTTTATCCTGGTGCTTCGGAAATTTTGCCAGCACAAACCTCCATTAAAACCGAACTTGGAAAAATAAAACTCAATATTCCCATTGTAAGTTCTGCAATGGATACTGTTTCAACGGCTCCGCTTGCTATTTCGCTGGCTTTGCAAGGCGGTATTTCGGTTATACACAAAAATATGAGCATTGAAAATCAGGCCGCAGAAGTTCGCAAAGTTAAAAGATGGGAATCTGGAATTGTTCTAAACCCAATAACCCTAAACGCAGAAGAACCTGTTTCAAAAGCCTTTGAAATTTCTGCCAAGCAAAAAATTAGTGGTTTTCCGGTGATTTCCAAAGGCAAACAACTAGTTGGCATAATCACAGGCAGAGATTTGCGCACAGTTACAGACAAGAGCGTGAAAGTAAAAGATGTTATGACAAAAAAACTGATCACAGCTTCGCCAAAAATTTCGCTGGCAAAGGCAAAAGAAATTTTAAATACAAACCGCATAGAAAAATTGCTACTAGTGGATAATAAAAACAACTTAAAAGGTTTAATAACCCTAACCGATATTTTGAAGAGAGAAATTAACCCAGAAGCTTGCCTAGATTCAAACGGGCAACTATGCGTTGGAGCTGCCGTTGGCACCGCAGCAGATACTATGGAACGTGCCGCCGCTTTGGTAGAAGCTGGCGTTGATATGCTGGTTGTAGATACTGCGCACGGGCACCATATAAATGTTCGCAATATGGTAAAAACACTTAAAAAAACTTATCCCAATTTAACGCTCGTTGGCGGGAATGTAGCAACAGCCGAGGGAGTTAAGGAACTTGCGAAATGCGGTGCAGATGTTGTGAAAGTTGGAATTGGGCCTGGTTCTATTTGTACCACCAGAGTTGTGGCTGGCGTTGGAGTTCCGCAATTCACGGCAATTTTGGAATGCGCAGAAGAAGCGGTGAAACAAGGAGTTGGCATAATTGGTGATGGAGGAATAAAATATTCTGGCGATATTGTGAAAGCATTAGCGGCAGGCGCACACGCTGTTATGTTAGGTAGCCTTTTCGCGGGCACAGAAGAAAGCCCCGGAGAAATAATTTTGGCAGATGGA
>Ga0182472_107270_pt1 | contig 14443 bp, 13 predicted proteins | sample TergutNc150P3_FD_120804 | JGI IMG/M metagenome (GOLD analysis project Ga0182472, IMG submission 120804)
GTAACTCCCCCCCCCCCCCCCCCCCCCCCCCCCCCCCCCCCCCCCCCTCCCCGCGGGGGGGGGGGGGGGGGGCGGCACAACCCCGCAAAAAAACATATCCATAAACAAGGGAAGCACAGGCAACAAAATCTACACAGCAAACTGGACAGCCAATACTCCCATCATCCCAAATCGCGAAAATCCCATAATCGGGCAAATCGGGGTTCAGACAATAGACAACGCAATTCTACTATCAAACCTACCGAGCAACGCAAAAGTAGAAGTGTATAATTTGCAAGGCAAACTAATCTTCTCATCGGGAAAATCCTCTAATCGGGAGAATCGGGGTTCAGACAATTTGAAAATTCTGGTTCAAACAGGAATATACATAGTGAAAATAGGCACCCAAACTATGCGAATTGCCATACCATAGCAAAAAACGCATAAATAGCGAGCACAATAAAAACATCCAGTTTTGCTATTGGCTCGCCCCAATGCAGCCATTTTTTGGGCGGGGCAAAACCCGCAATGGCACCCATAATCAATCCAAAAAAATGCCCTAAAATATCCACCTTTGACGTTTCATCTCCAATGCCCAAAAACACAGCGAGCAAAAACACCGCAAACCAAGGAACTATGCGCCTGCCAAAACTTTCTCTTTTCAACACCCTAACTTCAAGCGTTGCAAGAGCACCCAAACCCGCAAAAACCGTTGTTGAAAATCCTAGAGAGTGATAATTGCCCATTAAAAAAGCAGTTTCTAAATTTGCAGAGGCCGCCGCTAACACTATAAAAGGAGCAATGCGAGCTAGTGGCATTTTAAAGGAAATTAGTGAAAACACAAAATAACCCGTGAGCAAATTTGAAACCAGATGATAATTGCTTGAGTGAAGCGTTTGCGCTGTGAAAAGCCGCCACCATTCGCCTTTCAAAATTTTGCTCGCATCTGCTATCCCAAAACTCTCCATTCCGTAATTTGAAAACTGAAAGAATGTGCAAACCACGGGAATAAACAAAAACCAAAGCGGTTGCGTACTTGGCTTTAACATGGGAAGAGCTATTGTTTCTTTGTCCCAGTCTGGGTTTTCTTGTTTGTAAAGGGCTATTTGAGTCTCGGCGGCATAAACATCCTCTTCATAAACAAAAAGTTCCCAAGGACCAAGGCTGTTTTGCAAAACAATGTGGTTTATTCTTTGGCTGCTCAAAACAAGGCTAAAATCTTTTATTATGCGAAGAACGCCTTGTTCAATGCAAACCTCCATCAGTCAAACCTCACAAATTCTTCCATAGCCTGCCTTTTTTTCGCACCAATTCCGGGAACTTTTTCCAAATCTTTGGAGGAGCGAAAATTGCCATTTTTCTCCCTATAATCAATTATCTTTTGCGCAAGGGAGGGACCCACCCCCTTTATAAAACACAGGTCTTCATTGCTTGCGGTGTTTATGGCAAGCGGAAATGCAGGGGCTTTCTTTTTTGGCTTCTTTTCTCTTTTATATTTAGTAGATTCAGCAACTTCCTCATTATCTGCTGATACTTCATTAACAATAGTATCAATATCAAAGGCAAGTGAATCCGAAGCAACCTCTTCGTTCACTGGCAAAAAAACGCTCTCCAAAGGAGAAATCTCATTGAACAATCCCAAACGGGAAATGCCACCCAAGGCAAAAAGAAAAAGAGCTAAACACAAAAAACTTTTTTCTGCGCTATTCATTCTCAACTCTTTTCGCTCTTTTTTCTCCTGCTTTTAGCAAATGGTAAAATAGCGGAGATGGTTTTAGCAAATTTGATGTTAGTTCGGGGTGAAAGCCACAGCACATAAAAAATGGATGGTCTGGAATTTCCATTATTTGCGCTACGGAGTTTTCTTTATCGCAGTGACCAGAAAATACAATGCCGTTTTCTTCCATTTTGCTCACATATTTGAGATCAACTTCATAGCGACAACTGAATCTCTCTCTTATCACAGAAGCTCCGCCGTAAATTTTTTCTGCTAAAGAGCCTTTTTTCAAAAAAACATCATGCCCGCCTTTTTTGAGCATTCCATATCCAATTCCAAGAAAAGGAATTTTCATTTCGCGAGCCGCTTGTATAACAGAAATTTTTTCTTCTATTCCCTGCTTGCCAAAAGCACTTGGCATTATAACTGCATCAATATTTGCAAGCTGGTTTTCTATGTGTTCCGAGCCATCTATCATTTCCAAGTTACAAGCGAAGTTCAAATGCGTAGCTGCGTGAATTATGGCTTCTCTAATGCCTGCATAAGAATCTTCTAATTTTCCGCACAAAGCAATTTTCAGAGTTTTTCTAGGTTCCTTGTGAGTTTTTCTGTTAATCTCAACAAGGCGTTTCCATTCGCTCATTCTGGGAGAATTTGCACCTGCCAATTTTAATTTTTTAAATATTATATCTAAAATTCCCTCTTCTTGAAAGCCCATAGGAATTTCATAAACAGATTTCACATCAAGTTCAGATATTACATTTTTGTTTGGAATATTCCCGTAAAGCGCAATTTTCTCCTTGATTTTTGGAGTGAGCTGCTTGCTGCAACGACCTATTATAATATCTGGGTAAATTCCTTTCTCATTCAAATCGCGCATGGACATTTGCGTTGGCTTTGATTTTTGCTCTTGAGTACCCGTTGGAATTGGAACATAAGTTAAATGCGCAAAAAGACATTTGTCTGGACCCACTATATGCGAAAGTTGGCGCGCTGCTTCTATGTAAAATTCATTTTCCAAATCACCAACCGTGCCGCCAATTTCAACTAACAATATATCTGCATTTTCCTTGCTTGAAATTCTAAAAAAATGGTCTTTTATAACATCAGTTACATGTGGAATAAATTGAATTGTTGAACCTGCATAAATACCTTGCTTCTCTCTCTCCATCAAGGTAGAGAACACCTTGCCCATAGTCAAGTTCCATTCAGATTTGGCATTTATTCCCAAAAAACGCTCGTAATGACCAAAGTCCATATCAACTTCGCCGCCATCGTCCAAAACAAAAACCTCCCCGTGCTCAATTGGATTCATAGTGCCGGGATCTACATTCAAATAACCATCGCACTTCACAGGAACCACGCGAAAACGAGAGAGAAGCGCACCTATAGATGCAGCTGCCACTCCCTTGCCAAGCCCAGACAAAACTCCGCCTGTGATAAAAATAAATTTGCTTTTACCATTATAACAATCATCACTCATATAAAATCCAAAACTAGAAAATCTCAATCTATCCATGAGGTCTCCAAAGCTCTGTATTGAATTGCCTCTGCAAGGTCGGCTCTTTCCACTTTGCTGCCCTGCCTCAAATCTGCAATGGTTCGGGCAACTTTTAGCATTCTATCGTAGCCTCTATGGCTCATTCGCCATTTTTCCGCAGCTTTCATAGCAAAATTTTCTGATTCAGAATCCCAAAAAAGAATATCTTTAAGGGTTTTGCCATCTAAATGCCCATTGCGAAAAATTTTTCTCTCTTTAAGTCGCTTCTCCTGAATTTCGCAAGCCGCTTCAACACGTTTTTGTATTTCCCCTGAACTCTCACCGCCCCCGCTCAATCTGTTTTCATCTATTGGAACAGAGGGAACCGACACTTGAAGATCTATTCTATCTAGCAAGGGACCAGATACCTTTGCTCTGTAGCGTTTTATAGCTTCGGGCAGGCAGCGGCAATCTCTGCGTTTGTCCATTGCATAGCCGCAAGGACAAGGATTCATAGCCGCACCCAAAACAAAATTTGCAGGGAAATTTATGCTGCCTCGCGCTCTGTTCAAGCGAATTACACCTTCTTCCAAAGGCTGCCTCAAACTTTCAAGTGCCGCTCGCTGAAATTCAGGTAATTCGTCCAAAAAAAGAACACCATTGTGAGCGAGGCTCGCCTCGCCAGGGCGAAGCCTCATTCCGCCAACAAGAGAGGCAACCGTTGCCGTGTGATGCGGTGCCCTAAAAGGGCGGTTTTTCATTAAGCCTTCGTTAAAATTAAAGGTTCCCGCGCATGAGTGTATTATTGTGCTATCCAAAGATTCGTTTTGGCGCATAGCTGGCAAAATGCCGGGCAAGCAGCGAGCAGAAAGCGTTTTTCCAGAACCCGGTGAACCCACCAAAAGAAAATTATGCGCACCGGCGGCAGAGATTTCAAGGGCGCGTTTAACGTTTGCCATTCCATACACTTGTGAAAAATCTGGAATTTTGTTTTGGGTTGCAGAAACAGAACTGCATTCTGGGTAGGAGCAATAAACCTGTTCGGGTCTCTGCAACCCGTTTAAACACTCTTCCAAAGTTTTTGGAGCTATAACTTTAAGCCTTTCCACGCAAGTTGCCTCCCTAGCATTTTCATAAGGAACAACGAGAATTGTTTGCGGTGCGCTGCGAACAAGGTCTGCTGCAACTGCCAAAACTCCGTGAACAGGGCGCAGTTTGCCATCTAAAGAAAGTTCACCCAAAAACAAAAAATTTTCAAGCTCATTAACTACAATCTGTTCCGTGGCTGTGAGTATTCCAATAGCAAGCCCCAGGTCAAAAGCAGCACCTTCCTTGCGCAAATCCGCAGGCGACATATTCACGGTCATTCTGGTGGAGCAACCATAAAACCCGCAACTTCGCATAGCGGCAACCACCCTTTCCCTTGCCTCTCGCACAGCATTATCTGGCAAACCCACAAGCGAAAACCCAGGAAGCCCAGAAGTGCTATCCACCTCTATTTCCACAGGAATTGCCTCTATACCGCGTAGAGCCGCGCTTTTTATTCTTTGAAACATTATGCTGCGGTAATCTCTTGATATTTCTCCAACACGCATTGCTCAATATGATCTCGCAACTCCTTGTTAAGCGGATAGTAAATTGAGTGATAATCCTCTTCTTTGTTGCGCGGGTCAAGCGGATAAGAAACAAAAAATCCGTTCACGCCATCCACAACTCTAAGCCCAGTGAGTTGGAGTTGCTCATTTAAAGTTACCCTAGCAAAAGCTTTTGTTTTTCCACCAGACTCTTTGAAGGGATAAACTTGCACATTAGTGCACGTCAAAACATCAAAGAAAGATTTAGATTCTTTTTTCATAAGAAACCTCTTGTTAAATTTTTATAATAAAAGACAATTTCCGTGCCAAGCAAAAACCTGCATTTTTGAGTTAATTTCGCAGTTTTAAAGTGTCCAAAAAGTGTTTAAACAGTGTTTAAACACTTTTTTAGACGGTTGGTTGGAGGGTTTTTTGTGGGGGGGCATTAAATTTTTCTATATTCCCCCTATGGCATTCGTAACCGCCGTGCTAGGTATATCTATTTTTCTTTTGCTGACATTCATATTGTCGCTCCTCAGTCGCATAAACTTACTGGAGAGGCAAATAGCTGGCATAGAGAATATGATTAGCGACTCGGAAAGTCAACTACGGGAAGTTGGAGACCTTATTAGGAAATCCACTATAGAGACTAAAAAGGAGTAAAGAATGCCATACATAACAATCTTTAAAAAAAAGGTAAAGAAAATGACAGATAGCCTGATAATTTCAGTTCTGATTATAACGCTGCTCAATTTGGGGCTCGTAACAATAGCGCTTGTTCGCATAAACGGCTTGCGCAAAGACCTTCGCACTCCTGTGGTAAAAAAATTCAACGCAGATTTTAAGAGAAAGCCCGTGGATATTCCAAGAATACCGGAAAATTTCGCCAAAACTCAGCGTGATGACAACAAGCAGCAAGGAAGGACAAACAATCAACAATCATCCGCTCAGAATCGCCCAAAAAACAATTCTCAGCAAAATCGCCCAATGCAACGCCGCCCGGCAGCAAAAGCTCCGGATGTGTTTTCAAACGAGCTTGCACCGCAAGCTCATTCACCTATTCCACCACGTCCAGTTGCCGCAGAAGGTGGTCGCCCTCCTTTGCCACCGCGTTTTAACGCAACGGCAGAACCTGTACCACCAGCTCCGGCACTAGACGACGACAGTTCCGATGCTGGAATGGAGTTTGACCGCTCCAAAATGGCGCACGGTCGCAGAAATGTAGTGGCAAAACCAGTTATAGAAGACGATACAGCAGAAACGTAGGAAATATGTCTGAAGAAAATACACACGACGACCTTGCGGCTTTTGGAGAAGAAGCCGGAAGGTTTAATCATTTCAAAATTGCCATCTCCAAAGACCAAATGGAAGTTATAATGTATCCATTAACTGGAATTCTAGATGGCGGGTTAACTACTTTAGAAGAGGTTCTCGATGCTTGTCATAGAGAAAACATAAAAGTAGAGATAAACGAAAAATTAGTTGAAAAACAATTAGTGATATCCAATCCCGCTGAAATTGCCATAGCCAAGGGCATAAAACCAGAAGATGGCAAAGATGGTAGCATTGAATACAAGGTTGATATGAGCGCAAAGCCGCAATTCATACCAAAAGATGATCATTCAGTGGATTATAAAAATTCAATGCAGGTTACCCTAGTTAACGTAGGTGATGTTCTGGCAGATGTGATTCCGCCAACAGAAGGCGAAAATGGTATGGATGTCAGAGGGTCTCCAATAATGGCAAAAGCTGGCGAAAAAGCGAAATACTTTTTAGGCGAAGGGGTAGAAGAAAAAGATGGTCATATAATTGTTACCGCACCTGGAACTCCAAGCGTTCAAGACGATGTTATTATAATTCGCCGCAACTATGTTTTGCAAAGCGATGTGGATTTATCAACTGGTAACATAAATTTCCCAGGCACTGTTATTATACATGGAAATGTAACAGATGGCTTTGAGGTTATATCTGAAGAAAATGTTGTGGTAAATGGGCTTATATCTGGGGCAAAAATAAAAGCAAAAGGCTATGTAAAATGCGCAGGTGGCATTCAAGGCAAAGACAAAGCAGAGATTATTTCAGGTTCTTTTGTTGCTGCAACATTCGTTAGTGCTGCCACAATTATAGCAGAAGGCGATATTGTTATAACAAAAGATATTTTGCATTCAAATGTAAGTTGCCTTGGCGAATTGCGTTTGGGTGGTTCCATAATTGGAGGGGTTGCAACTGCATTCAAAGGCGTAGAATGCACAGAGCTTGGTTCCGAGAGTGGAGTGAAAACTATTGTGAACATACGCACGCACTATCGCCAAGAAAAAGCAAGGGAACTCGCAAACTCGGTTATGGTAGAGGTGACTGCGATTTTTGAAAAATATTTAATTTGGAACAAGGCAAAATCGCTAAGCGAAGCAGAAGAAAAAGAGCTTTTGCAAGCAATAGCTAAACTGCAAGAGTTAATTACAAAACGGCAAATGTACGATAGCAGAGTAGCAAAATTTAATGCTATGGTTTTTGAGAACAAAATTGCAAAGGTAAAATTGCTGGGAACTTTGGAAGCCGATGTTTCGGTGTGTTCTCCATATTCAAAGTACACTAGTACATCTCCAATAAGAGGACCACTTACCGTAACAGAAATGAATTCATCAGCAAAAATGGCTGTAGTGAGAGGCGGGATATAGTATGGCAACATTAGAAAAAGTTAGCACACTAGAAGATATGAAAACCCTTATGAACGAACTTCATAGGTTGAGGATGAGATTGATCTATGATTTTTATGCAGTTCTGCAAGATTTCACGTCTAAAAAAATATTACCTCAATGGTTGCAAAAAAAAGGTGTTAATGAAGTTGTTGTCAAAGAGAGTGGAAACGAGGTTTTATCAAAAATCATAGCCGCAAAAAGACATGCCATTATAGTGTACGATATAGAAACACCAGATTTAAACGGTTTGCAATTTTTAATAAATCTTGATAAAAATCCAGAAGTAAAAAGCTTGTGCAAAGTTATTATTTCTACTCCCAGACTTCCTATGGAATCTCAAGATAAACTTATGACTCTTGGAGCCAAAGCTCTTATTTCCAAACCACTTGCAGAAAACGATTTTCGGGTTGCTTTTAGTAAAGTGGGGTTGGATTACTAATTATCCCTGCCCTTCTGATTTGTTTAAAACCATAGCGAAAGTTTTTCTGTCTGTAGAAGCCATTTCAAAATCGTGTGCCATTCTTAAGCAGCCAAAGGAGCAGCTTTCTATGCACAGCCCGCATTGGGTGCAAGTGTCCATGCGGTAGAGATATTTGCCAAGAATTTTTTTGCCTGCCAAATTTTTTGTTGTGAGCACATTTATAGAGGAATTGGGACAGGCTTTTTCGCACATTCCGCAAGCGGTGCAAGCGTGCAAGCCGTTTTCATCGTGAATTAGTTCAACCCTCCCTCTAAAACGCTCGTGCATTTTGAGTGTTGCTTTGTTTTCTGGGTATTGTTCGGTTACTATTCTTTTGGGGTTTAAAAAATATTTGAGCGTAACAGACATCCCCTTTAGCAAGCTAATGGGACCAGTTACCACGGCGTGAAAATATTTGGAAACAGTCATAAAACCCAACCCATTGCTATGAAGAATGCTCCAAGCCCAAGCAAAATCAAATTTGAGGGCAACAAAAACTTCCATTCAAAATTCATAAGCTGATCAACGCGAGGTCTCAGCCATGTCCAGCGGAACATCATATAAAGCCAAACAAGAAAATAAATTTTGACAAACATCCATATTAAATCTGGAATGAGCAATAATTTTTCGTCCACAATAGGAATGCCAATTAGAGGTGCTTGCCAGCCACCCAAAAAGAAAATTGCCCCAAGAGCAGAGGCACCTATTATGTTTATATATTCGGTTAAATAGAACATCGCAAAGGCGGTTCCAGTGTATTCGGTGTGGAAACCAGCGGTGAGTTCTTGTTCAGATTCTGCTATGTCAAATGGAGCGCGGTTTAGCTCTGCGGTGCTAACGCACATAAACACCACAAAAGCCACAAACCCAAGTAGCGGCAATTTAAAAATCCACCAATTCAAAACAGTGCCGCTTTGCACCGCTATAATATCGTTCAAAGAAGCACTACCAGAAATCATCACCACAAAAAGCATAACCAAGGCAAGCGAAACTTCGTAGCTAATCATTTGCGCACTGCCTCTAAGCGCGCTCAAAAGCGAATATTTGTTGTTAGATGCCCAGCCACCCAAGAGAATTGCAAAAAGACCAAGCCCATTTATGGCTATTATTGCAGGAACCGCAAAATTCAAATTTATAACCTGCCACTGCGCACCAAAAGGAATTAAAGCCAGTGTGAAGAAAGGGGCGGTTAAAGAAATCATAGGTGCGAGGTAATAAATTATTGCATCCACGCCTTTTGGCGAATAAACCTCTTTGAAAAGGAGTTTTGTGACATCGGCAACGGTTTGCAAAACCCCGTGCCATCCGAGCCTCATGGGACCAAGCCTGCACTGCACGTGCGCACAAACCTTGCGTTCCATATAAATCAAAATGGGAGCAGAGCCTATGCCCACGGCTAAAACCCCAATAACAGCCAAAAGAACATTTACCGCAAGAGCTAACTCTGGAAAAGGCGAGTATTCCCGCACCAAGTCGCCCACAAAATTCGGAATGCCAAAAGTCATATTGGAAATAATGTAGTAAATTAGGTTATACAAGTTAATCATACTTACTATATTTAAACTATGCGCTACTACTACCTTTCTCTCGTTCTTTTCCTTTCTGTTTGCGCTATCTCTACCTTTGCACAAGATATTCTTGTCAATGAAGTGGGTTACGAGCAAAGCGGGCCAAAACGTGCCGTTATACAGTCTTCTGCCACCATTGCAGAAAGCAAAGCCTATTTGTTGAATTCGCAGGGCACTCAACTGCGAGAAATAAACCTTGGTGCGCAAACTTCCGTAAACGGATGGAGCGGGCGCAATTTCAAAGTGGCAGATTTTAGCGATTTTCAGCAAAAAGGAACTTATAAGCTAAAAGTTGGTTCAAAAGAGTCTCAACCATTTGATATAGGGGAAAAAATTTTGCAAACAAAAACCGGAGCTTTTCAAGTGAGCTTCTTTAATGGAATGAGAAACACTTCAGACGGAGACAAGAATTTAAAGGTTTATGGAACAAGTCAATACCACAATATGTATGGTGGCTGGAACGATGCTGCCGGAGATGAAGGCAAGCACATTTCCCATTTGTCTTATGCCAATTATTTCAATCCTCAGCAAATACCGCTTGTTTCTTATGCCTTGTTGCATGCAAATGAAATGCAACCAAATGCTTATGGAGCATCAGCAATAGCAGAAGCTGCTTGGGGTACAGACTATCTTTTGCGCGCACTCTCAAAGGATAATTATTTTTACATATCCGTATTTGACAACTGGGGGCTACCCGGAAATTCTCGCGAAATCTGCAATTGGTTTGGAGAAGATGGAAAACGTGATGACAAGTTTCAGTCTTCGTTTCGCGGTGGTGGCGGAGTTTCCATAGCGGCTCTTGCTCGTGCAAGCAAAATGAATGTTAGCGGAGATAGTTCTTCTGCAAAGTATTTAGATGGAGCAAAGCGGGCTTATGCCAATCTTAAAGCAAACAACATATCTTATCTATCCAACGGAGTGGAGAACATTATAGACGATTATTCCGCACTCCTCGCCGCAACCGAACTCTATAACGCAACGAAAGAGGCTACTTACCAAACAGATGCTAACAACAGAGCGCAATCGCTTATAAGCCGTCAATCTAGTGATGGATGGTTTTATTCTGATAAAAAAAATGGAGCAAATAACCGCCCCTTTTACCATGCCGCAGATGAAGGATTGCCAATATTTGCTCTTGCACGCTACGTGGAAATATGCAAACCAGAAAACAAACAAGCTATACAAAACGCCATAAAGAAAAATTTGCAGTGGTATGCAAAAATTACTTATGAAAGAGCAAATCCGTTTGAATATGCTAAAATGTATGGAGATGCCTCGTCTGGTTCAACAGGTGAAATAGACCGAGCTCTTGGCAAACCAGCAAGTGCTTCTCAATCCCAAGATGGTTTTCCACCCGAAAAAGCGTTTAACGGTAGCAAGTTAAACGATGATGATCGTTGGTCAAGCTTTGTAAGTGGAGCGGCAAATGACAACCAGTGGATAAGAGTAGATTTGGGAGATGTTTACAAAGTAAATAAAGTAGTCTTAAACTGGGAAAATGCTTACGGAAAAACCTATAACATTGAAACTTCTCTTAACGGAACCAATTGGACCACAGCCGCAGAAATTACCAACAATAATAGCAATGGAGAAAAAACTCATAGCTTTAACGCAAAAGAAGCTCGCTATGTGAGAATGTATGGCAAAACAAGAGCACTTGAATGGGGCGGCTTTTCTCTTTTTAATTTTAAGGTTTACGGAGAGCAATCAAATCAACAACCCTCTACTCCGCACAACGCAAGATTCTTTATGCCTCACGATAATGAAACAAAATATTGGTGGCAAGGAGAAAACGCTCGCATAGCCTCTCTTGCCGCTGCATTTATAATGGGTGCGCAACTAGCAGACCCAAGCGGCAAATATTGGACAGACACCTTGTTTGGCATGGCTTATGCGCAGTTAGATTGGATACTAGGCAAAAATCCTTTTGCAGTCACTATGATGTCTGGTTTTGGAAAAACAAATTATCCACAATACAAATCACAAAAACCAAAGCCCAATATTAAAGGCGGAATTTGCAATGGAATAACCGCTAAAAGAGGAAACGAAAATGATATGGAATGGAAACCCTACGATGACAACGCAGAAGACGTTTGGGAAAACTGGCGTTGGATAGAGCAATGGCTCCCCCACAACGCTTGGTATTTAATTGCAATATCATCTCTTTCACATAGAATGGATAATCCTATTATTCCTCCACCACCTGAACCCGAACCAAATCCTGAACCTGAACCAGAGCCAAATCCCGAACCGGAACCAGAGCCACCAGAGCCAATTATTGCAAGAGCTTCTGCGCAACTAGGCATTCAAATAAATCAAAAAAGTGGAATTATTTATATGTCTTCTCAAAAAGACATTGTTTGGAAGGTTCACAATTTGCAAGGAAAGCTTCTTTTTAGTTCAAATTCGAGAGAAACCAAATGGATAGCTGAAAATTTCAAAGGGACTGTTGTTGTGAGTGCATTTAACGGTTCTATTGTAGAACGAAAATTGTTTTCTATTTTACAATAATGCTACCTAGAATCCTATCTTTTGCGTTTTTTTTTGCAACAGCAGTGTTTGCCGTTCCCTTGAATTTAACTGGCACGGTTAAAACATCAAACGGAAGCCCTATTAAAGATGCCGTTGTTCTGCTAAAAGTGAATGGCAACTTAATTGCTTATGCTCGTGTATTAACTGATAAAGACGGCAAATTCACGCTTTTGAAAGATAAAGATGCCCCAGGTGAAATACCTAGCCTAACCCCAAGTTCATCTTCTGTAAACCAAACACCAAGCTCATCCTCTATCAACGAAGTTTCAAGTTCCTCGTCTGATGGCGAAACACCAATATCAAAATCACAAACTGTTTTGCCCACAAAACTTGCAAATTATCGTGTGATGGATTTAAAAGGAAAAACTATCAATTCACTAAACAACCTACCCCAAGGCATTTATGTTCTATTTGGCGTTGGTCCCATCTACCACAAAGGCGGCACCCTAAACCCCAAACACCATACCATATACCCTATATCCAAAACTTTACCCAAAATCATCACCACTGCCAAAGATACAGTTCAACTAATTGTTCGCAAAACGGAGTATTTGCAAAAAGAAGTTGATTTTTCCAGTTTTAGCCAAGATGTAGGCACAGTTGTTTTGGAGCGCGACCCGCTGGAAGATAGAATTGATAGCGTGATGAAGCTTATGGATTTAGACAAAAAAATTTATCAGATGACACAGGCTCAGGTAAGCGGCTCTTCTTTTGGTTCCAACGGAAATTTTTACGGTTCGGTTCTGCAAGGCGGCGATAGTTATTCCAGTAGCGTGCTAAGTTCAATGAATAACGCTATAAACTCTGCCAGCCCAAAAATTCCGGTTACTTATGGCAAAGATATGATGCACGGTGCTGCGGCAATTAGCAATGCAACCATATTCCCACACAACATTGGAATGGGCGCAACACGAGATTCCGCCCTTGTTCGCAAAGCTTGCGAAGTTACTGCTCAAGAATCTTGGGTTGGAAATGTGGATTTGATTTTTGGTCCTGCAATTTCTGTTCCGCAAGATGACAAGTGGGGAAGAACTTATGAGGGTTATGGTTCAACAGCAGAACTTGCTATTCAAATGGGTGCCGCTTGCATTAGAGGTTATCAAGGCGCAAAATACAATGCCCCTTGGCGTGTTATAGCCACAGCAAAACATTATTTAGCCGATGGCGGAACAGAAAATGGCAAAGACCGTGGAAATGTAACTGTAAGTGATGATGTTATTCGCAAAATTCATTTTCCGGGCTACGAAGCCGCTGTGGAACAAGGCGTTTTGAGCGTTATGGCGAGCTTTAATCAAATTAACAAAGTTCATCAACACATAGATTCCCTGCGTTTAACTGGCTGGCTAAAAACAGAACTCGGCTTTGATGGTTATATAATAAGCGACTGGCTCGGCATTGGCAATTCGCTCACTCCGGGTGCAACAGATGCAAATAATTATGCACCCCCCACCGGAAGTCCCGACCCCGAAAAAACAAAAACAGCCATTAGAAATGCAATCAACGCAGGAATAGACCTCGCTATGGAACCTGGCACTGAAAAGACTTTCACAGATGGGCTTAAAGCTCTGGTGCAAAGCGGCTCTGTGCCTCAAACACGCATAGACGATGCCGTGCGCCGTATTTTAAGGGCAAAGTTCCGCGCAGGCAGAATGGATAATCCCACAAGCATTGGCGACAATATTAAAAAAACTTACGGCGAAATTGGCTCTCAGGCTCACAGAGCCATTGCAAGGGAAGCGGTTCGCAAAAGTTTGGTGCTTTTAAAGAACGAAAATAATGCTTTGCCTATTTCAAAAAGTGCCAAAGTTTTTGTGACGGGCAGCCATGCAGATGTTCCCAGCTATCAATGCGGCGGCTGGACTCTTGGTTGGCAGGGTGCTTTAAATATGGATATGTTTGGCAAGCCTAGCGGACCTAAAGCCGTTCCGGGCGCAACAAGCATAAAGGCTGGTTTTAATACCGTAGCTTCTGGTTCAGTGGCAAGTTCCGCTAACGAAGCAAGCGTTATAGTTTATGTCACAGGCGAAAAGCCTTATGCCGAGTGGCAAGGCGATCTCACAAATCTAACATTCCAGGATAATGAACTCGCTTCGTTGAAACAACAAAACTCCGGCAAAAAAATAATCACAGTATTCATAAGCGGTCGCGCAATGGACACAAACTCGCTGATTGGCAACAGCGATGCCTTTGTAGCCGCTTGGCTCCCTGGCAGCGAAGGCGCAGGCATTGCAGATGTGTTGTTTGGCGATTATCCTTTTACCGGCAAACTTCCCCGCAAATGGGATAATACACGCGATTATGGCTTTGGACTTAGCTATTAAAGACATAGCCGAAAACCTCTACAAAGGCAATATTGGCATAGCTAACTCTAAGTATTTCAGTATCTTAGACGAGTTATCCAAATATGAGCCTTTTGTTAAAAATGCCCAAAATG
>Ga0182472_107271_pt1 | contig 14336 bp, 7 predicted proteins | sample TergutNc150P3_FD_120804 | JGI IMG/M metagenome (GOLD analysis project Ga0182472, IMG submission 120804)
GACCCAAATATTCTCTCCATTGGAACAGGCATTGCCGAACACGCAAACTACGCAAAAGATTTTATAGAAACCTGCAAATTCATAAAAGCAAATTTGCCCTATTCGCACATCGTTGGTGGGATTTCAAATTTGAGTTTTGCATTCAAAGGCAACAACGCAATCCGCGAAAGCATGCACTCATGTTTTCTATATCACGCTACAAAAGCGGGAATGGATTTTGGAATTGTAAACGCCGGTTCGCTTCCCATTTACGATGATATTTTGGCTGAGGAGAGAAATTTAATAGAAAATTTAATTTTCAATCGCAGCCCAGATGCAACCGACCATTTGCTGCAATATGCGGAAAGCATAAAGGAGAGAAAAAACGAGTCAGCGAGCCACTCAGATGCCTTGGCGTGGCGGCAGTTGTCTTTGGAAGAGAGAATAGCCTACGCTTTGGTCAAGGGCATAGATACCTTTATAGAAAGCGATGCGGAAGAAGCGCGAGTAGCTCTTGGCAGCCCGCTGAAAGTTATTGAAGAGCCTTTGATGAACGGAATGAACAAGGTTGGCGAACTTTTTGGCGCGGGAAAAATGTTTTTGCCGCAAGTGGTGAAAAGCGCAAGGGTGATGAAAAAAGCAGTGGCGGTTTTGCAGCCATATATAGATAGTTCTGCAACACAAACTGCAAAAGCTGGCAAAATTTTAATGGCAACCGTAAAAGGCGATGTGCATGATATTGGGAAAAACATAGTGTCCCTTGTTCTTGCCTGCAATAACTACGAAATTATAGACCTTGGAGTTATGTGTCCAGCAGAAAAAATTTTGGCGGCGGTAAAGGAACACTTGCCGAATTTGGTGGGGCTTTCGGGGCTTATAACGCCAAGCCTTGCGGAAATGAGTTTTGTTGTGGAAACACTTTCAAAAGAAAATCTTGAAATTCCAGTTATGATAGGCGGAGCCACTACATCTGCTTTGCACACCGCGGCAAAAATCGCCACAGTTGGAAAGCAGCCTGTTGTTTACGTGCCGGATGCTGGCAAAGCGGTTTTTGTGGCGGAAGCTATTTTGAATAAATCCAAGCAGAATGTGTTTTTCCAAGAGAATTTTGAGAAGCAGCAAAAGTTGAGGGAGGCTTTGAGCCGCAAAGAGGAAAAGCCGTTAACGCCTATAGAGGAGGCGAGAGGCAAGGGGTTGGATTTATTCACCTAAAACACCGCCTTTGCTTCCAAGTTAAGTTTTTGAAACACATCGCTACGCCATATTCTTATGACATACTGCGAAGACATATAAAAATGCTCGCTAAAAGATATTTGAGCAAGTGCGTTGATTCGCCAAGAAAAACCCTTTTCAAAGCCATCAACGGCAGAATAGGGAGAAATTTCGCTCGATTTTTCAACATAGTTTCCAGCAAAGCCAAGTTGTGCCAAATTGCCTCTTTCGCTTTGCCATTTTCCGTTTATGCCACCTTTTTGCAAAGCAGCATCCCAAGATTCTTCCATATAAAAACCAGAGGTATATTTTCTTGAATAAAAAGGCGTGAATGAAAAGCCTGCGGCAAGTTCTCTTTGCCAGGCAAACTCACCCTCATAAGAAATCCAATCCAAATCGCTAAGGGCAAATTCAGCCTCTTCTCTTTTAAGTCTCAGGGAATAATCCTCTTTTTCTATTGCCTTGTAGTGAATGGTTGCCTCCTCTCCAAAGGAAACTTCTTCAAAGTTTATTTGCGGTTCTTTATCCCATTTGTTCTTTATTGCAAGCATCAAGGAACCTTTATTTTTTGGATGCTCCCAAAGAGCGGAATTTTCCAGCATCAGCAATTTATCCGCTTTGTGCAAAAGCCACTCGCCATTAGCAAAAAATGTCATATCGCTTAAAAACCCTTTTTTTATGAAAATATTAGGATGCACAGACAAATTCCATCTGAGATTATTTTTGCTGCTCTTGCTCGCCAAAGAATCCACGCGTCCCAAACCTTCGTAAACAAAATCTCCGTTATCTGCTCCGCTTATGTATTGCCCGTTTAAAGAATCGTAATAAACATCGCCTGTGCCGTCTGGAACTCTGCGGTATATGGGAACCCAAGGAACTTCATCGGTATAGTTAAATGAGTAAAATGCCTCGCCTTGCAAAAAGGAATTTGGATTATCGTAGCCCGCGTTTTGGTCTAAAAGCCACGAGAAACCGGTCCGTTCTTCGGATAAATCTTTTCTTATTTGAAAAAGCGTATTTGAATGCCAATAATTTTCTTTCAACGAAACAAAAGTTTTCCAGTTGGAAAATTCACTTGTATCTGCCTGTTCTCGCGTAAGTTCCGAACTTGCGTAGCTTGAATTTTCATTTCCCCATTCCAAGCCGTAAATTGAGCGCAAATTTTCTTTGCTGTCTATGCGAAAATTTCCATAGGGGCGGTATGTTCCCTGCAAAAATTTGCTGTGAATTTCGCTTTGCCATAAGGAACGCTTTGCGGAATCCTGTTTTGCGTTTATGTTTGCCAGTGTGAGTTGGCTTTCTGTTTTTTCCGTTTCTTTACGTAAAAATCCCTCGCTTCTAATAGATTCAAAATTTCTGTGGCCCATATAAAAACCGGGAAAAAAACCAAAGGGAAGTCGCATAGTAGCCTTAAATTCATCATAGCGCAAATCTCCTTTCGAAACGCTGTCTAAAAGCCATTTGTCCCGCAAAACAAAAGCATCCCATTCGTTCTCCGTTCCTTCATATTCTGGTTTTGCAAAACCGCTATCTGCAAAACCGCCTTTTATGGAAACTTTGATTATGGATTTTTGCCGCGAATTGCTATCACTTTCAAAAAACCATTTATAAGCTTTGTTTTCGTTTTCATTCATTGCCATTTCTAAATCCGCAAACAAAAAGGAATTTCCTGTTCTGAGTCGCGTACCGAGCATTTTGTCGCTTTTAAGCGAATCTCTTAAATTAAAAGCCGCAATATCCAGCCAAATAAATTTTGAGCGATAGGCGGCATCTGAACCTCTAAGTTCGCTTGAGTTCAGAGAATTGTAAGAATCGTATTCCACCCTTATTTCATCTTCTGGCCCAGGAATAACTTTCCCCAAAAAATCCAAAACGCCACCGGCATAATTTATTTCATAGTCCTTGCCGTAAACAAGCAAAACCCCATTCAAATAAACACGTTCCGTATGCGGGGCAATAAGTCCAAAAGCACTGTCTGCAAAAAGCAAATAACCTTTTTGCTGGCTCGGCTGCCCGCGAATTATTATGCTTTGCCTAAGCGTTTTGTCCGTTCCGTAAATTGCACCCACTTCTGCATTAGAACCTTTCAATTTGCCGCTTGCGCCGAGAGTTTGCTTGCGAAATCCAAAAAGAGCAAGTTTATTTATTTCGTAGTTCAAATCTCCCAGTTCCAATTTCATCCATTTGCTTTCCACGCCAATATATGCGGCATCCACCTCTCTCAGAGTTGTAGAGACTTCCGTTCCGGCTGGCCGCCCCAAATCCACAAGATAAGCATCAACGAAAATGCCATCTGCCACTTCGCCTTGCATAGAAAGCCTCAGCTCTTGCTGAATATCTGCCCCTCCATTTCCTATTGATGTTTGCAGGCTTTTGCTGCCTTTGGTTTGCAAGGAATTTTCTGTTTTGGAAACATCTTTTTGCTCTGTTGAATCTATTGTATTTTCATATCCCCCCCACACGGGCAGGGAATCTGGAATAATGCCTTGAGCGAAAACATTTGCAAATAAAAAAAACGCTGGCAGGCACAGATTTTTTGCCATAGCAATTATCTCGAGATAACTAGCTTTTGTTTTCTCTCAAAAACTTTTTTCTTGCCACTTTCTTCCATCGAAGAAACGGTATTCTGAACAACATAATGGTAAAGGCCGTTTGCCAAAAGCCGTCCTCTTGAGTCCCTGCCATCCCAAAAAGCGGAACTCTCTCCAGAAATCACGTTGTTCATAACCTTAACCAGTTTTCCGTTTTGGTCAAAAATCTTTATGCTAATGCTGCTTCTTCTATCTCCTGATAAATCCTTGAAATAAAACGTTGTTCCGTTTCTCTTCATTGGATTCGGTGCGTTAAAAACATCTGCCAAACCATTCTTATTTTCCCCATTAAGCGAAAGCCTTATTGAACGCAATGCCATATTTCCCAAAATATCCTGAGCGCGAACTTTGAAAATATAATTTCCGGGGTCATAAGACAAGCCAAAATTAATCCTTGTTACCGCACGTTTGCTCGTTTGCTCCGAAAAAGACCAAGGGTGCCAGGAATCTGCTACCGGACTAAGTTCAAAAGAAATTCCTTCATCTGCCTCTTCTCTGTAGTCTAAGCCTGTGGAATCTTCTATGACAACATCCAAGCAAGCGGGAATTTCCAAACTCACCTGCGCATTTTCTGCGTATGGATTTGTATTTCCAAAGCGCATACAGGGGTAAATTTTTATGCTTGGCGGAGAATTATCCTTAATTGAGTCTGCATAAGGCGAAGTTCCAAACAGAGAAATGCCAGTTTCTGCCACCCTTCCTATTCCAGCAGTTCCAGATTTATGCGCCCAAAGCCTTATTTGCGCGGAAGTATCGCCAAGCGATAATTTGCGCGGAGTTATAAATTCCGTTGAAAATTTGCGGTTTTCTATTTGCAATTCCTCGGAATAAATGGGGCTTCCAGGTATTTTTATGGTTGCGTAGCATAAGGAAGGGTCTATGCCATTAATATCTTTGCAAGCCTTTTGCTCCAAATAGCGGGATTTTTCACCCTCCAAAATCTGCAAGCGTATTTTGCCATTTGGCACGGAAGCCGTGCCAGAAATTTGCAATTTTTGCAAGGCCTGAATTGTATCGGGAACAGAGTCTAATCTCAAATTAATTTCTTGCTTTGGCATGCTCAGAACAGGTTCTCCCAAAAGCACATATTTCTCATTGTTGTATCTTTGCTGGGTGAAATCATAGGAGGCACTTTTTTTTGAATCTAAAATAGCGCCCCCCAAAAGAGCATTTGGAGTGACCAAGGCAAATTCCAAAATTTTTTTCGCTATATCCACATTATAGCCTGCATAGCTTTCCCTAAGAGAACCTATCGCGGCTATTGCTCCCTTAGCTCTTTCTTTTACAAAGGATTCTGAAAGACTAACCAAGGAAGCATCATCAAAACGAGCCACAAGGCAAGAAAAAGAACCTAAAATTGTGTATTTCCCCTCATTGAATATATTGCCCAAAGAAGAAGTATTGAGCAAATCTTCATCTGCCCACTGAACAGCATTTCCGTGCCCGTAATAAAATGTGAATAGAGCGCCCTGGTTTAAGCGAAGCAATAGTTCTTTGGCGGCTCCAGGTTTTTTATCTCCGCCTTCAAAATCATATTGAAGCAATGAAATTTTTCGCCAGTCTATCGCAAAATTCTGATTTTGCGATATTGAGTCCACTAGTTTAGCTGTTTCTTCCATCTGTTGCGTGTGGTGAGTGTGATCTGGCAGTCTTCCACCTCGCGTGGCATCGTCTGCGTTAAGTATAATTGTATTTCGCCAAATTCCATTGTCCATAACTGAAATCTTTTCGTAATCCTTTGCTTTTTGAACATAATTGTCGAATTCAACCGTATTTAAAACAGGAAGTCTGCCAATAGCGATGTCGAGTTCATAATTCCCAAACCTTATTGCTTCGCCGGAATCCAAAACAGCAAAGAAATCGTCTGTGGAAATATCCTCTGCCTCATAAGGTGGAATTAAATTAACTCTTGAGTTCGGTCTTATTTTTCTATAATCGTAATTGCCGCCCCCTGCAAGCAAAACGTATCTTAAATTAGGGCAGTTGTTTTTGGCATATCTGATATAATCCCTTATTGCAACGGGCGAATTTTGCGCTCCGTGGTTTCTGTAAATATCTTCTGCTAAAACCACTGCCGTATTAAATTTAGTTATGGCTTCGCCGTTTTCCCTGAATTGCTTTAGAGAAATTGCGCTGCTTTGCAATTTTTCCGAAGTTAAAATTAAATATTCTATTGCTGATGGAATTTTCAAAGGTTCCGAAACAGAACCTGCTCTATTTGGAATGGCTTCAACAATAGCTGGTTTTCTATAACTGTTTTTCTTAAATAAAAAATATTTTGTGTCTCCGTCATCGGATATTATATCGTTTGCATAGCCGTTGCTCCCGCTCTCCAATATTTCCACGGGAATGAAATTTTTTGTTTTAACAAGCCGCATATTTGCAGGCACTGGAATTTCCACCGCTCCTTTCGCATTGCCCGGAAACAGCCATTCATCGCCTTGGCTTTTGTGGGCATCATATTTATATGCTATTGACAATCCATCAAATCTATCGTTTTGCCAAGAGCTTAAAACTTCCAATTTGTATAAATTATCGTCTCTTCGTGCTTTATCGCTTGCAAACACAAAAGAGCCGCCTTCAATTGTATCAATTATATTTACCTGTCTTCTGCCCTGAAAATCAAAATTAAATTTTATGCCTTCCATTCTTTTTTTCCAATTCAAAGAAGAGGGTAAACCGTCATACGGTCTGCCAGATGTGAAACGCCTTGGGAAAAATGATACGCCAATCCACACGGAATCTCCGAGCAAGCCGTTAAGTACTCTAACGGAATTTTGAAACTCAGACTCAAGCACAGTTGCAGCTCCCCATTTCCAAAACCATTCCTTTCCCGTATTTTCTTCCATTGCTTCTTCAAAATAATGGTCTCGCAAAATCAAGTCTTTTTCTGACCTTGCATATTTTTTCCAATTTATGGCACTTGGATTGCTAATGGTTTTGGGGATATTTTCCAGTCTTTTTCCACTACCACCATCGCCTAAATAGAAATATTGATAAAAGCTGTATGGTGAATGCGAAAAATAATAATCCATGCCGCTCGAAGAATTGCTCTTTTTCCAAAGCGCAGTTCCATAACCGAAAAATGTTATGGAATCGCCGCTGTCGAAAATTCCATTTCCATTTTTATCTCCCACAGAAATAGGAATTTCCACCGCGTTTGGAAAAATTTCCTCGCCAAGCATTTCTGGCAAAGTATCTGGTGATGCGCTAAATAGCCTCAGCTTGGAAATTGATATTCCATCTATATAGTCTCCTGCAACACGTCTTAAAGAATCAAAATAAAGCACGTACATTCCATCTGCTGTTTCGGTTAAATCTTTGGTTCCAATTCCAATTCTAGCAAGCCAGTTTATGCCTTCCATGCTTGCCGCAGTTTCTTTTCGCGCAATGCGCATGGTGCTTGTCTGCTTTATTCCAAATTTTGCGGCAGCAGTTTTATTTTCCACATTTGCCAAAGTTCTTTTGGAAGTGGAAAAACCTTTTGGCGTTTCGTTGAAGTTCACCAATACTCTGAAATTTCTTCGTAAATTCCACAAATTCCCATTGGAATACACAAGCGGGATATTGATTTTAACTCGCCATAAATTATCTTTAAGATAAGGTTTGCCAACCTGCAAAGAACGTGGATTTCGTTCTGCGCCGCAAGGCTTGCCGCTCAAGGTTTCGCTTTTTATATTTTCCAAGCTAATGCTTGGCGGCGAAGAAGATGGCAATGCTATTATGTAAGTTCTAAAAGGAATGCCCGGTGCCTCTGCGTTGCCAAAATAATTTGCGTTTTCTGGCATAAAAAGGGTAGCGCCCTGGCAAGGTTGCGAGGTTAAACCTGCAATGCCATCCGTAAAAATAAACGCATTTGCGGCATCGCGCTGTATTTCAAGAGCAAAAAGGCTAATTGGAATTAGAAGAAGGTATTTTAACAACCTGAATATGCAACTCCTTATTGAGAAAAATCATTTCTTAAACCCTTTCAGAGCATCCTTGGCTTTGTTGGCTGCGGCATCGGTAGCTTTTGCTTTCTGAGCGTCTGCTTTGGCTTTGGCTTCGGCTTTTGCCTTGTCTTCAAGTTCTTTTTTCTTTGCAAGAGCCTGTGCTTCTAACTTAGCTTTTTCTTCGTTTAGCTTTGACATGGCTTTGTCCTTTGCCTCGTTTATCTTTGCTTTTGCCATATCTTTAAGTTCGCCTACGGGATTGCTGTTTTTGCTCGCATCTAGCGTGACTTTTGGGTCTGCAAATGTGCCGCCAATATTGAAGAATAAAATAGCATTTCCTTTTGAATCTTTTTGATAAAGCGAAACAGGGCTTGCCTTTGTCAAGTTGTTCAAGCTGGAGCTTATTGACTGGCTTAGGGTATTTTGCAGGTTCAGTTTCAAATCGCCGTTAAAGCTAACCGCGCCAGTAAAGGCAAGCAAACCGAGAGATTTGGCGTTTATATTAAAATCCTTAACCAAAAGCATCCCGTTTTTCGCTTCGAATTCCGCTTGCAGGTTGTCAAAGCCCATATCTCCCTTATCGCTCACCGGAGAGTTTAAAACTTTTTTGCCGGCAATCTCAAATTTTGAAAGACCCTCACCAATATTTCCCAGTATTTTTGAGCCTTTTAAACTTCCATTTGCAATTTGCACAGAAATGGGACCGTCTAAATTATCCACAAAATTTTGCGGCAAGCCTTTGGTGCTAACATCTAGTTTCATGCTGAGTTTCCCAAAAATAGTGTTGTCTAAATTCTGAATTTGCTTTGCAATTTCGGATTTTCCAGAAATATTTTTTCTTCCGTTTGAGATAAAATCATTTGCTTCAACTTTATCTACGTTTAATGCAAATTTCACATTCGCAGATTTTCTGTTGCTCAAGTCCACCGCTGCATTTGTGTTGAAACCGCCTGTGTATAACCGCCCTTTGCCGGTTACATTTGCTTTGTTGTTTGCAAAATTAATTCCCAAATTGAAATCGGAAAGAGTTAGGTAGCGAAATACCGTGCTTGCCAAATTTACATTTATGTTTGCCACTATGTCCGGAAGCTCAGGATAAATTTCCATTGGAGCTTCATCTTCTTTAGGCGGTTTTGTAGCATCGCTCGGGGGGAGCAAATGGTCTAACTCTAAATTAGAGGAACTGACATTTATATTTATATTTGTTTTTTTGCCTGCCGCAAGCCTAGGCATTACCATTGCCAGATAATCCGTTACAACCGTCTTTACCTTTACGTCTGATTTTCCGATTTGCACCGCTGGTTCAACAGAAATTTCCGTGTTTGAAAATTTAACCACGCCATTAACAGAAACCGCATCTGGTATTAAGGGAGTTTTTGCAACTATGTTTTGCAAATTTACATTGCCGTTAACGGAGAGTTTTTCTGGATGCGCTGGGTCTAAAATACCCTTTGCGCCAAGGGTGGATTCTATCTTGCCTGCAAGCGAGCTGAGTTCCTGAATGGAAACAAGTTTGTTTGCAAGCGCAAACAATGCTCCCAAATCAAGTTTTGCATTTACCGACAAAGTATCTAAACTTGGCTGCGGAGACAACAATTTGCTCGCTTCCAATAAAACGCTTGTTGGCTGCTCGGCAAGCTGGAATGAAAATGGTTTTATGCTCACAGTATTTTCCGTGAAAGCTATATTGCCTGTTAAAGAACTAACTCCGGCCGGCAAATCGCTGTGGCCAACGGCAATATTGCTCAAAACCAGATTCCCGCTAACAGGTGGAACTTTATTTGGAACTATTGTTCCCTTAACCGCAGCGTTGAAAGCAACCGTTCCGCTTGCGCTAACTTTTGGAATTTCAGGATTTATTCCAGCGGGTATTTCCTTTATAAGCTCTGTCAGGTTTATTTGATTTGACTCAATTTTCAAATCCACAACTTTTATGTCTTCCATGAATCGGTCTAAAATTCCGCTTGCGTTTATTTTTATAGACTGCAAGCCTACGGAAAATTTTTGAATATCCAAGTGCTGGGCGCGCGCATTTGCATTTACATCTGCATTTAAGAATACGCTTATGCCACCCTTGCGAACCCCAAGACCAGCATCTTCCATAGAGATTTCTTTTAATGTTAAGGCTGTTGAGGTTTTGATGTTTTCAAGAGTTTTGTTAAGGGAAAGGCTGGTGTTTAAATTTATGCTGCCCAAAATTATTTTTCTCTTTTGCGAGCGGTCGTTGAAAATAACTTTGGCATTTTTTATTTCAAAGGAATTCAAAGCAATAGATCCCGGCAATTCAATCTTTGATAAATCAAGTTTTGCAGTGTCTTTTTTAGCCTTGGTATCTGGTTCTCCGCCCAAGCCATCTATTGATGTTCTGCCATCTGGCATAACCTCGTATAGCAGGGTTAAGTTTTCAACGGATATTTTATCTATAGCTACTTGAAAAAGCAGGAGTTTTGCTAAATCTACTTTGACTACTACAAGCGGCAAATCCACAAGGGGTTCTTTGCTAAACCCGTTGCCCGGGTTATTTGCGACTTTTAGGTCTTTTAATTGAATTCCAAGTGGCAGCAAACTTAAGCCTGCTCCGCCAACCTTAGTCTCTCGCTTTAAAATATCGCTAACCTGCCCTTCAACAAGCGCTTGAATTTTTTCGGGAGGGAACTTGCTCTTAATCACAAAAAATGAAGCAACAAGAGCAACAACAAAGAGAGCTACCAGAATGGCGAGGATTTTAAAAAGTTTTTTCATAAGGAGTAATATAGAAATTAATTGCACTTCTCACACCCTCTTCCGCGGTAAAAAATCCATCGCAAAACCTTGCCAAAGGCATAAGTTTTGTGCAGAGCTTTTCCTTTGTAGGAATCTGGAAGCATCCAAAAAAAATCCTTTACTTTTGGAACTTCTTTTTCCAAAACATCTATTGCCTCCTTGCCGTATAAAAATTCACCGCTTGAGAGTTCCAGCTTAAAATCCTTGGCTTGCTCGCCTTGCGGAAAGGGAATAATCTCTATTTCGGCTCCCAAATGCTTTTGCAAGAGTTTAGCGAATGAACAGCAAAGCGGGCAGTTTGAATCAAAGTAAAGCTTCAAATCCCTGCCGCCTTTACAAGGTCCATATAGTATTTGCCAGAAGATGACTTATTTTTGTTCTTTGGAAATTTTTGCTTCGCAGCATCCATCCTTGCTCTATTGTTATTCACCCTTTCGCAAGACGGAGGATGAGTGCTGAATACATCCAAAATAGACTTATTCTTTTGTATGTCGCATTTTTTCGTAACAGGGTCTATTTTAAGCCCTCTGGCAAAAAAGTCGCTTAAGCCTTCCGAAGATATCTTTATTTTATTGGTATATTCAAAACCCTTGACATCAGCTTCTGATTCGTTCTCGCGGCTATTTTCCAGAAGCCAAAAGTTGGCGCCCAGCGATGCTAAAACCGCTCCTATGCCATCTCCCAAAAGAATTTTTATAACTCCGGCTGCGGCGGCCTGCTTGACTATGCTTTCTCTGCTGTGGTGAAGCACCACGTGCCCAACTTCGTGCCCCAAAACACTCATAAGCTCGCTCTCGCTTTGAAAACCTTTATTCGTTTTCTTTCCACTTAATATTTCGGTGTAAAAATATACATAACCGCCTGGCACTGCAAAAGCATTCAATTGATTGCTTTTTATAATTTTAAATTCAAAGAAATTATCTTTGGTGCAAGTTACCCTTTCATCTCTATTATTTGGATCGTTGCGGCAAAGTTTTTCACTTGGCAAAAGAGCCTCAAGCTCTTTTTTGTTTATTGCATTTACCACTTCCTTTCCCCTAGCTAGGTAAAACGCATAAAGTTCTTTTTCCGCAGCGGTGCTTGGAGTGAAGAGTTCTTCGTCTGAATTCATAACATCTTTATGCTTATCTCTAACAAGGCTGTCAAATTCACGCCCCATTTTCTTTTCATCTGTTTTGCTAACCAAAACCTTTTCCAAGTTACGCCATGCGCAAGCTTGGAAAAAACACACCAAGGCAAAAGAAGCAACCCAAAAAACTTTCCATTTATTAGACATTTTTTACCTAAATTCCTGCCGCCTTTACAAGCTCCGTAAAGGTTTTGCCAGAAGGTGACATATTTATGTCTTTTGGGAAATTTTGCCCCACAGCTTCCATTCTTTTCCTATTATTGTTCACCCTTTCGCAAGACGGTGGGTGTGTGCTGAACGCATCCAAGACAGACCCCTCCTCTTTTTCGTTGCATTTTCCCTCAGAGTCTATTTTAAGCCCTCTGGCAAAAAAATCGCTTAAGCCTTCCGAAGATATACCTATCATATTGGTATATTCAAAACCTTTAACGTCAGCTTCGGCTTCGTTTTCGCGGCTATTCCCCAGAAGCCAAAAGTTGGCGCCCAGCGATGCTAAAACCGCTCCTATGCCATCTCCCAAAAGAACGCTTATAACTCCGGCGGCGGCAGCTTGCTTGACTATGCTTTCTCTGCTGTGATGCAGCACCACGTGCCCAACTTCGTGCCCCAAAACGCTCATAAGCTCGCTTTCGCTTTGAAAACCATTCTTGTTCTTATTATCTTCTTTTAATATTTCGGTATAAAAATACACATAACCGCCCGGCACTGCAAAAGCATTCAATTGATTGCTTTTTATAATTTTAAATTCAAAGAAATTATCTTTGGTGCAAGCTACCTTTTCATTTCTTTCATCCGTGTTGCGGCAAAGTTTTTCACCTGGACTTGGCATAAGAGCTTCAATGTCCTTTTTGTCTATTGCGTTTACAATTTGCTTTCCCCTTTCCTTGTAGTAATCGTAAAGTTCTTGCTGCGCATCGTTTTGCGGATTGAAAAGCTCTTCGCCCGGACTCATAACATCTTTATGCTTATCTCTAACAAGGCTGTCAAATTCACGCCCCATTTTCTTTTCATCTGTGGTGCTAACTACAAGCTCTTCCCAGCTATGCGCTCCGCAAGCCTGAAAGAATATCACAAAGACAAAAGAAATAATCCAAAAAAATTTCCATTTATTAGACATATTTTACCTCAGTTGTAATTTAGAAATTACTGCCCACCATTCATCGCAAACCAACTCCTTGCAAACCTCAAAACCAGCCTCTTTAAACCAGCCTAAAATAAAATGCTTTTCGCTTTCCAATTGCCCGCTTAAAATAAATTCGCCGTTTTTTGTTAGTAGCCGCTCAATATCGGAGCGCAAAGGCAAAATTTCAGTGCGGAGCATATTGCAGACTATTACGTTGAATTTAGCCCTCTCATTAAAGGAATTCAAAAGTCCTAAAACCGCGTTTGGGCTGCCTTCTCCGTTTTGCTCAAAATTTTCAACAATGCAAGGAATTGTTAAAGGGTCAAGCTCGGTTTGAACAGCAAACTTAGCTTTTTTTTTCAATGCAAATAAAGAAAGAATGCCAGTTCCCGTTCCAATATCCAGTACGCCTTTTTCTTTGAAATCCACGTCTTCCATAAGTTGCGCTGCCAAAGCCGTGCTGCTATGCTCGCCTGTGCCAAAGGCGGTTTTTGCTTCAAGTACCAAGACTATATCACTGGAGTTAGGTGCGGAAAAATTTATCCAGGGAGGCCGCACCCAGAGGCTCTCGCTAACTTTAACAGGAGTTTGCCTTTCGCGCCACCACAAATCCCAGTCTTTTGCCTCTTCTTCCCCGCATTCAAAATTTAAATGAGGAAACTCTGCAACTATGCGATTTAGCTCCTCTTTTGAACTTGCGTAGAACTTAAACGCAACCTCTGAATCTTTTTCTGTTTCGAACTCTTCTAAGCTCGCAATCCCGGCCTCAAAAAGATTAAAGCTCTCCAACTCATAACACTCTGCCTTGCAAGAACCCATTGCATAGTAGCAAAGATTCATAGACCGGGTGTTTTCCAGAAGTTTGGAGCATCTCTATCGTCCCAGCGATTCTTGCCCATGTCCAGCCACTTTCTTGCAGATGCCAAAATTTCGGGCGGCGAGTTTTCTTTCTTTTCTAGGTCTTGGCGTGTTTTATCTAAAACTGTGAGATAATCACGGGCATCTTTTTGTTTGCCAAAATACATATATATATTAAAGAGAATATATATGGTTTGGAATTCAAGATCTGCCTTTGGAAAATCAGATAGCATAAATGCGTTTTTGAAATGGTCGGCAGCTATTGAGAGTGCTTTTCTATCGTCCATTCCAGCTTGCCTGCAAAGGAGTGCTATGCGGGTCCAGTAATTGCCACGTTTGTAATACGCGCCCAAAACTTTTGCGTTAGCCTCTATCTCTGCCCTTATGTCTGCAAACTGATATGCAACTATGGCAGCAGCATAGCTTCTTGGAATTTTGAACAGTTCCTCGCCAATTCCAGTTTTTTCAAAAAAAGCCTTTCGTTTTTCAATTGATTCTTTTAGCTCCCTAATCACTTGGGGCGGAAGCTGGCTCTCTTGATTTTGCCTTGTGGTTCTGTTGTAAAGAACAAAATCTTTTCTATCTGGGCTTGCAAGGTAGCAACCGTGGCATACCGTAACGCCGGCAAGCAGGTAATTGATGCTTTGGAATTTGCCGGTTGTAGCATAAACAGGGGCGAGAAAAGGGTCGCTTAACGTAGAAAGCGATTTTGCTCTTAATTCCTGTGAATTTATGCCCCATTTTTTGCA
>Ga0182472_107272_pt1 | contig 14318 bp, 15 predicted proteins | sample TergutNc150P3_FD_120804 | JGI IMG/M metagenome (GOLD analysis project Ga0182472, IMG submission 120804)
CATAATAGTTTGCTCGCCAAACGTGCGTTATCCATTGAAAAAATTATTGGAAAGCAACTTTCCGAATTTAGTAATTTTATCCTATAGTGAAATAGTCACAGGAGTCAATATAACAGTAGCGGAGACTTTAAATACGCATGATTAAGAAATTCAGAGCAAGAACTTTTGCAGAAGCGGCCCTTCGTATAAAGGCGGAAATGGGTCCGGATGCTGTTATATTAGATCATCATGAAATTAAGAATCCTCCCAACCCAAACGAAAAGGTAGAAGTAATCGTAACTTTGGATGATATTTCGGAGGTTCCGCCGCCACCTGGCAAAAGCAGCAAAGATACTGGCAAGCTCGCAACTTATAACAACAAAGGGATAAAACCCGTAGATTGGCAAAACGTAAAGCAAAAACCTCCTGAGAAAAAGACTGCATCTATTCCGCTTGATAAATCTTACGATTACATGGAAAGCATCCTTGCGGAATTTAAGGAAAGCATTTTTACGGAAATCAAAGAAAATGTCCTTGCCGAAATTAAGAAATTAAGGGAGGACTTTTCCGCAGCTAGAAGCGAATTCTTAGAAGGCGTTAAAGTTACACGCGACAGGATTCCAAAGGAATTTTCCCACGTTGCAGCAGAGCTTTCCAAAAACGGTTTCCCTGCTCAAATAGCCCAAGACCTACTCGCGGAAACAATGCTCTTTTGCCCCGTAAATTCAAGGGATGATGCTTATGTCAAAGAGCAGATGAGAAAAGTGCTGGCAAACCGAATCCCAATTGCGCCGCGCCCAAGGCTTCGCAAAGGCAGGCCTCTGGTGCAGATGTTCATTGGACCTGCCGGAGCCGGAAAGTCCGGGGTTATATCAAAGCTCGCTGGCAAAGCCACCATAACAGGCAACCCAAATGTAGCCATAGTCACAACCGATTGCTATCGCATGGGAGCCTTGGAGCAGATGGAGGCGTTTGCCGCAGCCGCAGACATAGAGTTGGAAAGAATAGCTTCCCCGGAAGAAGTTCCAGAGGTTTTTGAGAGGCTTAGGGATAAATCCACGGTTTTGGTTGATACCGCAGGGCGCAGTTTAAAAAACGAAGAGCACGAAGCGGAGCTAACCGTTTTTTATGAAGCTATCCGCCCGGATGAGGTTCATCTGGTTTTGCCGCTCAATATGCGCAACCGCGATTTGGAAATTGCCGCAGAAGCATATATGGCATTGAAAACCAATCGCGTGGTTTTCACAAGGCAAGACGAAGCCTCTGAACAAGGGGCTTTGCTCTGGCTGCCCATAAAATATGGAATCCCGCTTTCTTATATAGGCAACGGGCAAGGCCCAGATAATATAATTAACGCAGAAAAAGAAATTATCGCGAGCTGGATAATTAAGTAAACGGAGAACTCAGAATGGAACTTAGACCTATTACAAACGCAGTTACAAAAACACTTGTGATAGTGATTTTTTGGGTTGTGCTTTTGATAGACTTGATTTTGGAGCCTACGGTATCTTTTAAGGAAATTATACTAGCTCTTATAAAAGCGGTCGTGATAAGCGGGGTTTTTTGGCTGCTCTTTGTTATGCTTGTGGATACTTTCTTAAAAACTATTTTATTGGATGCAAAAGAGAAAAAGGCGGACAGAACAGATGGTGGGCTTTCTTACCATGTAACAGAGCCGGACGAAGAAGAACTCGCTTGGTTAAAAGCGGAGGAAAAAGAGAAAGAAGAGAGAGAGAGACCAAACCCAACAGGAAAAGGATAATTAAATGGATATGGATTCCCTTTGGACAGAATATAAAGAGCATGACAGCACAACTGCTCGCGACAAGTTGCTTGCCGAATACACCCCTATAGTGCGCTACACAGCTCAGAGAATGGCTGTCAACTTGCCAAAAGACGTTCAGCTTGGCGATTTAATAGGAGCTGGCGTAATGGGGTTAATAAAAGCACTTGAATCTTTTGATCAAACTAGAGATGTTAAATTTGAAACTTATGCAACCCATAAGATAAGAGGTGCTATTTTAGACGACCTTAGGGAACAGGATTGGGTTCCTCGCTCGATTAGGCAAAAGGCAAAATCGGTAAAGAATGCTTACGTAGAACTTGAAAAAGAACTGGGACGCACACCTTACGACTCTGAGGTTGCAGAGTATTTAAAACTAAAGCCCGCGGAATTCGAGGAACTTTTGAGCGAAATTGCTCCTATATCCATAGTCTCGTTAAATGAAGTGATTTTTAACAACTACGGCGAAACTATGAACATGAGTTTTATAGATACAATAGAAGACGAGAATGCGGAAAACCCTTTGGATAGGCTTGGTATGGAAGATACAAAAAAAATCTTGGCGAAAGCGTTAATGGAATTGCCCGAAAACGAGCGGCATGTGGTAGCACTTTATCACTACGAAGAATTGACGCTAAAAGAAATAGGCATAGCAATGAACATCACGGAATCGCGCGTTTCGCAAATACATTCCAAAGCCATGTCAAAGCTAAAAGCAAAATTGCAATTGAAGATGTAAGTTAACTGGAGAAATGGTTTATGCTTTCTTCTTCAGTACAAAATCAAGATTTGGTACAACGTTCAGACACGGTGTCCGAAATGCGTTCGCACGAGCAGGGGAAGGCTTTTGGCGATATTGCAAAATCAGCCGCAGAAATGCACCGTTTGGAAGAGCTGAAAAACAACAGCGTTCAAAAAGACGACGAAGCCCAGGCTTCAAACCCAGACGGAGGGGGAAAAGGAAGGGAGCATGAGCACAAAAAAAGGCAGGGCGAAGAAGAGCAGCCAGAGACCAACACTCCCGCCGGGCATCCTTTAAAACTGGAAGGCGGCGATATAATAGACCTAATGGCGTAGCATAATTTTGGCACGCTTTTTGCATTCACCTCTGTGATATGTCTATTGCAGAAACAGATAGCCTTGGAGTGCGTCTTCCAAACGCCGCTTCCGATGATGCCAAAAAATGGAAAGTTGCGCAGGACTTTGAAGCGCTATTTGTCAATCAAATGCTGAAATCCATGCGAAATACCGTGCCAAAAGACGAAAACATGAGCACTGGCAGGCGAATTTTCACAGAGATGCTAGACGAACAGATTGCAAACACCGCAAGCCGGACAGGTAATTTTGGTTTAGCGCAAATTATTTACAAGGAATTGGCTGGCAAAGATGCCACAAACCCGCAAAAAATAATGGCGGCGCAAAACTCTTATAATTGGCAACCTGCTAAAGCCTCCGAAAAACAGATAGAAACTTGGATTTCGGAAGCATCCGAAGTTATGAATTTGGACAAAAATTTAATCAGGGCTGTGATTCAACAGGAAAGTGCCGGGAATTCCTTAGCACTTTCTAACAAAGGTGCAAAAGGGCTTATGCAGCTTATGGATTCCACAGCCAAAGATATGGGCGTAGTAAACCCATACAACGGGCGGCAAAATGTTATGGGCGGAGCAAAATACCTAAAACAGCTATTGGCTCAATTTAATGGCGATGAAAGCAAAGCCCTTGCCGCTTACAATGCGGGACCAAGCAGGGTTGAGCAATACAACGGTATCCCGCCGTTTAAAGAAACGCAAGATTATGTAAAAAACGTTCTCAAATATAGAGAGCAATTTTCACAAGAGGAGGTTCTATGACTTTTGAAAAGGAATTTGAAGCCTTAGTGATAATACTCAGCAAAATGAGGCAGCAATATGCTCTCTTCAAAGAGACGCTTATAAAACAACGGGCTGCAATAGTAGCGAACAACAAAGCAGAGCTAACGGAAATCCTGGATAAAATAGAAGGTATATACGAAGGCATTAACCTACTCGAAAATCGCCGTATTTACAATATGAGCATATTGGAGCAGAATGCAAATTCGGAAATTAAAACAATTCGCGATATAGTTAAAGCCTTCCCGGAATTTGATGGCAAAAAACTGGAAAATATAGCTTTGGAATTAAAAAAAGAAGCTCAGGAGGTAAAAAATCTCTCGGCATCGAATGCAGAGCTTTTGGAAATTTCGCGAAGCGTAATTAAAGAGACCATAAAGACAATAATGACCCAAAACGTAGACCCGCGCGACCGTGCCTGGCGAACTTACGGAAACGGCGGGGCTTACTCCAGAACCGTCCGTAGGGAGCCAGTGCATTTGGTGAACAGGCAAGGTTAAAGTCCCTTTAATTTTCTACATTCTCTACATGGAATATTGGTTAAATTTCTTTACTACCAGCATTGCCGCCAATATAGTCTATCTGGCGATTCCATTAATTCTTTTAGCTGTAGTGATATCTGCCGTTTATTTGGATAAAAAAAGCGTTCCCGTTATTTTAGTGGCTCTGTTCGCCGGGATTGTCTTTGGCAAAGGCGGGCTTAAATTCTGGGAATTTGACAATATGATTTTGGCAAACCAACTAGCAAATTTGGCTTTGGTGTTTGTTCTGTTTCACGGCGGCTTTTGCACGGAAAAAAATAATTTAAAATTAGTTGCACTGCCTGCGGTGGGTTTGGCTTCTTGGGGAGTTATCTTAACGGCGGTATTTACATTTACTTGCTTGTATTTTATTTTGGGCTGGGATAAAAACTTAGCTCTCTTGCTGGCTGTTATAATATCCTCCACCGATGCGGCTGCGATTTTTTCAATTTTAAGAAAACAACCCCTAGGTCGTAAGTTAAGCTCAACCATAGAGATAGAAAGCGCAGCCAACGATCCTATGGCTATTTTGCTCACAATAGTGACGGTGCAAACCTTGACTTCCAGCGAGAATTTGAGTTTTAATGCTTTTGTTTGGCAATTTTTGTGGAAATTCACCGCCGGGCCTATTTTCGGCTATGTAATAGCAAAGACTACTGTGCGGCTCATAAACAAGCTCACCCCACAAGAAAACGGATACTACTACATAATACTGCTATGCACGGCATTGTTCACTTACGGCTTTACCGAATCACTCAATGCAAGCGGAATGCTGGCTGTCTTTACCGCAGGCATTGTTCTTGGAAATATGCAATTTGTGCATAAGCAGGGAGTTTATAATTTCTCGTCTGCCATATCCATGATTTCAAACATTTTGCTATTTGTGCTACTCGGCGTTCTGGTTGAGCCACGCAGTTGGTTTAATGAAAATCTTGTTTTAAAGGGAATTTTGCTCTTTGTTTTCCTGTCTTTTGTGACAAGACCCGCTGCAGTGTTTTTGGGAACTATTGGAATGCGCATCCCGTTCAAAAGCCGATTGTTTATAGCTTGGGCGGGGTTACGCGGCGCGGTGCCTATTGTGCTTGCTACATATCCAACAGCCCATAATATGGAAAACGGAATGGAAATTTTTAACCTGGTATTTTTTGCGGTGTTGCTCTCTTTGATGATTCAAGGCTCTTCGCTTGGCAAAATCGCAAAACTGTTAAAACTCTCCACAGAGTCTCGCCCCGAGCCGCCTTATAGTCTTGAATTTTTCACAAAGAATGATATGGAAGCTGGCCAAAAGATAACCGTATTTACCATTGACCTGCCAGACCCAGAAGGTGCCAAAGGTCCGCTTATACGTGATTTGAGGCTGCCGGAAAATGCGCTTTTGCTAATGATAACGCGCAGGCAAAGAGTCTCTTCGCTTTTTAGAAAAACTCAGAAAATTATAAGCCTTATAAGGGAGAAGCACGGCGAAGAAGTGAAGGAACTGGAAGACAAAACTTGGGCTATATTTAATAAAATAAACGAGAAAAAAACTTTTAGTAATGACGAAGAGGAAGATGTTTGGCAGGTACTTCCGCCAAGAGGAGACACTGCCCTGTGCGGTTGGGACCAGATAACCGTTCTCTCAAAAGTGGAAGACGAAGAAAAAATCAGAGAAGTGCTGCTGGATTCTTTTAACAAGATTAAGTCAATAGTTTAGTAGTCTGGGTTCCAACCTTTTAAATGCAGCCGCCTTGCAGAGAGTCCTTTTTTTTCGCGATAATGAATTACAGCCATAGCGTCTGAATAGTTCAACGCTATTCGGCTGAAATCCGATGTTTCGTTTTTCCCGTTCCAAATCAAAGATTGTACTTGTTTATTATCTTTAAAAGGCGGCTCCATTTCGTCCACCATCTTGAACATCAAAATTGCCACGCTTAGAGGCTCTTCCACCGAGCTGTCCAGCACGGTTTGCGAACCAAAAAACCTGAGCTTGTGACCTTCGTATATAATATCCAAAATGTAGTCCTTAGGGTTGTAGTTGAAAATTTTCAGCTCTGCAAAAGCATCTTCCCCCGTTAGCTCTGCGCTAAAAGGCCCAAGCCAATAGAACCTCCCGTTGCTGTCCAACGTGGAGAACAAGTCCTGCTTTAGACGCTCATCTAAGCTGTCGCCTACCACCATTATATCCCTGCCCCTATACCTAACCGAGCTGAGGCGCTCAAAAGCCAAAAGCGAATCTGGCGGAGAAACCCAAATTCTAAGCCCCGTGCTGACTTTATTGGAATCGTTGCCATCGTTTGGCAACGCGACCAACGCTCCTAAGCCGCCTTTATGAGGGATAATCCAAACACCAAAATCATTTATATGGGTTAGCATAGGGGAACGGTTGTAAAATCTGCCATACCAAGTCAGCAAAGCTGTTATAGCGAGCAAAATACAGACTCTAATCCAATGCCTTACATATAATTTTTTACTATTTTTTATATTCTTTACCGGAGTGTTTGAAAAAAGTAAACCCATTATGGAAAAAATAGCAAAACTCATAGCGGTAGCGGCAATTTTTGCAAACAGCGAACCCCTTACGGATATAGATTCGCTTTTTGTAGGCAAGGAATTTCAGCTTCCGTCCTTAGATTCCTCTTATAGAGTGGATTATAACGTAGGCTCTTTGGCAAAAAGCTCAAGCAAAGAGCAAGATGACGTTTACACCTTGCAATTTGATGCCGTTGCCGATTTTGACGTGGCTCAGGCTAACAGGGCAATACTTAAAAGTCAAACAGGTTATGATATACAGATGATTTTTGATGCTCCTTTTTATAAACTCAGGGGCGGGGGCTTTAAAAGCAAAATAGATGCGGATGAAAAGGCTAGGGAATTTTCCATATATAATATATCCGCCTTTCCCGTGAAGGTTAGGTAGATCCCCTGCTTACCTAAATTGCCTGCCCAACAGTAAATGCAAACGATAAAGCGGCAAAAGTTAACATACTTATGTATGAAAGTTTTCGCAGCCGTGAATTTTCCAAAATTTGCGCTCCACGCGTGGCAAAATAAACAAGCGGGAACAGAACTGGGAAAATATGGCGGAAATCGTTTGAACATGAAAAAGGATAGCTAACCCGTAAATAAAGGAGCGCAGCGAATGAAAATACCATAAAAAGCAAGGAGGGTAAATCCCTGTATCTTGCATGTATTATGCCCCACAAAGCGAGCATAGAAATAACCAAAGCAAGGAGGCTTATAATTGCTGCAATTGTATTTCCAATGGGAGAATTCCAAAATCTAAATTCTCCGAATAGTGATGTTTTTAAGGCATAATTCCAAAAGTACTGCCGCCCACCTTGATCATTCCAAGCTGAAGTATAAGGATGCATTAGATTATCTTGCAAGTCAAAATATAAATAATTGCCTGTTGTATTATTAACTCGTAAATTGCTATTTAAACCGCCAGCATTTGCAACCAACTCTAACTTTTTTCCCTCAAAAATACTAACAATAGTTCTATAATTTGAAAAACAAGCAAATAACATAACTATGAATGCCGATGCAAACAATACTTTCAAGGAACCTATTTTTAAGGAACGCAATGCATTTAAAATATAAACAATAACCCAAACACTCAAAATAACAAAACCTGTAGATTTACCTGCTAATGCAATTGAGGCACCAATAGATGCCAAAAGCATGTCTACATTTTTATGCGAGTTCCAATATCTTTGTGCAAATAACATGCAGAACAAAGAGCCAAAATAAAACAAAATATCATTGCCAATTCGCGGTGCGGTTATTACAAAACCAGGCCAGAGTACTGCAATAAGAGCGGTTAAATATGCCATGCGGCTATTTCCGAACAAATTTAAAATTAATGCCACTCCAAAAATAACGCTTGCAAAAGAAATCAAAAGACTTTCTTGTTGTAAAATTCTATTGGTTAAATTAGGATCATAACGATCTGCAACATTTTTTATTACGGCAGAGACAATGTAATATAACGGTGGATGGAAAGTACTCCAACCTTCATTGTTTTTTGGTATGCGTTTTTCTTCGGAAATTATTTGCATATATTGCAAATGACCGCCAGTATCGTAGGAATATTCCGTAGGCCCTGTATAAGTGTATAGAACTAAACGTACAACTATTCCCAATAGTATAATGGAAGCGGCAATAAATTTGAATCTAAACTTTTTTAAAAGCAACGCTGTGGAAAGCAGAAAAATCAGGGCAAAAATATAATGCTTTAAAGAAAGCGATTTAAACCCATTGTAAGGCATTTCAACCCGTAAACCTCCCGGACCTCCACCATTTCTTACACGAAATTCAAAATGATTCAAACCATCCTGAACATATTCTGAAAAATCAAAATATGCTCCGCCTGAATAGTCGCAAATCCCTCGAATGCCATCCAGCGGGAATTTTTTGTCATTAATCAAAATTTCTTTTATGCAATCATCTGGAATCACGTTGAACTTTGCGGTTCTTTTATCATCAACAGACAAATTATAAGATACTATAAATATTTCATTATCTGCCATATCAGCCGAATAAGGTAATTTTATGGCTTCTGTTTTATCGTTTCGTGCCACTTTTATATCCGAAAATTCCATTTTAGCTGGAATAACTATCAAATACAAAACAGCCAGCAGAGGCAGCATGTAAAATAACGGTTCACGCAGGATTTTTTTTGCTATTTTTTTTAAATTTGTCAAAAACATAAAGGGAAATATAGAAAAACGTTCATAAATTTCTACATTATCACCAATACCTAAAAAGGAAGTCTCAAAAGATGAAAAATGTGTTAATTACTGGTGGTGCTGGCTTTTTCGGCAGCTTATTAAAGCAAGCTTTGCTTGATAGAGGATACTTATGCGTAAGCATTGATTTGGAAAAAGACTCTACATCGCACAGCAACTTAACGGTTATTCAAGGCGATATCCGAAATATAGATACTATGCGGGAATTGTTTAAACAGCATAATTTCGACACCGTTTTTCATTGCGCTGCTATTTTGGCACACGCGGTGAAAGACAAGCATTTTTTATGGTCTTCCAATGTTGATGGAACTAAAAATATTGCGGAATTAGCACGCGAATATAGTGTTAAAAGCATTATATTTACTTCTTCAAACTGCTTATGGGCGCAAAATTTTCACCGTCCAGTTACGGAAGAAGATATTCCAAACCCGATTGAAATCTATGGGAAGTCCAAACTGGAAGGAGAAAAAATACTGAAACAATATGGCGACTATGTGAATACGGTTATTTTTCGTTGCCCAACTATTATTGATAGCGGGCGTCTTGGCTTGCTTGCAATTCTATTTGAATTCATGGATGAAGGCCGTAAAGTTTGGGTTGTTGGCGGTGGAAAAAATTGCTACCAGTTTATTTATGCTGGGGATTTAATTGAAGCCTGCATAAAGGCTGCTGATTACGGAAAATCCAACATATTCAATATAGGGTCGGAAAATGTGAAATCGTTTAGAGAAGTTTATGATTATGTTATTAACAAAGCCGGAACAAAAGCACGTGTTGCAAGCCTGCCTAAAAAGCTATCTATTTTTGGAATGAAACTGGCACACGCACTTAAAATATCACCCTTAGGTCCTTATCAATATAAAATGATCGCCGAAGATTTTGAATTTGATGTTTCAAAAATAAAAAAAGAATTAAATTGGGCTCCAACCCTGACCAACGAAGAAATGCTATATAAGTCATATAAATATTATCATGACAATCGAAAAGAAATTTATAGCAGAAAAGATGTTTCGGCGCACAAGCAAGCGGCAAAAATGGGTGTAATTAGATTGTTGAAATGGGTTTCTTAGAGGACGCCCTAGCAAACACCACAAATCTTTGCCCTAGGTAATTTAAACCTGTAAATAAGCACATCCCCGTAAATAAAGCGATGTTTTCTTGAATGTTTTGAGGTTTGCCATCTAAAAAATAGTTTATTAAGGGTTTTGCTAGCCCATAAGCTATAAAATAACAAATGACTGTATTTAAAATAAATGCAACTACCATAAACAAACTCCATTCTTTTATTGTAAAAGTGAAATATTTGTTTAGAAAAAAACTTAAAATGCTGCCAAAAAAATAATTGCAAGCAGAAGAAATCCAATAACTCAAATGCGCTATATTGTAAAGCGAAAACATTATAGCCGAACCTACAATAGTATTGATTGTTCCAACAAGAATAAACTTGAAAAACTTTCTATCAAAAATCATTGTGAATTTCATTGTTTGCCTTTGCTCCCATTTTCATTATCAAGGGAGCTTCTTCTTCCCAAAACAAGAAAAGTGGAAGTTATAACTATGGTTAAAAATTGAACGCACATGATGAGCAGAATACCTATAACCGTTGTAACCCAGCCAGGCGAGGCATTATTCAAATAGAATTTCACAGCTAAAACCGCAGAAGATATTAAAATGCTTAAAACCAAAAATATGCAAGAAAATATGGTCAACCTAACAAAAACAATTTCATTGAAAACAGAAATAGAAGAAAGCCCGTGCAACACAAGCGCAGAAAAATTCATTTTGGATTCCCCTTTATAACGTTTGCTTCTGTTGCAATCTAAATACTCTATAGGCAATTTTGATTTTAATATGCCAGCATGATAGTGGTTCCAAATTTCGTTTAAATTAACCACTTTATTTAACATACACAAAGGGATTATGCTAAAATTCCCGCTTTGCAAAACTTTGCCTGTTAATAACTTGAATATGAATTTGTAAAAAATATAAAAAACAATAAAGAGCAAACTCTCGCTTCTTTTTTTTCTTTTGGCAAAAAGAATTTTATCGTCTGAATATTTATCTACAAAATTAAAAACGTCTAAATAATCATCCTCGCCATCGCAATCCATCACTATCACAGCACCGTTTTTGTGCTCTTTTAGACTTGAATTTATATGTTGGAGTCCCAAAGCAATAGCTCTTTGATGCCCTCCATTTTTTATTAGATCTATTTGGAAAATTTGTTTTATATTTTCAAATTTTTTGTCACTAAAAGGATTCTCTTGCAAAGAAGCATCATTTACAACAATTACAGAAAAGCTATATTTATATTTTTCATTTTCTCTGTCTATATTTTCCAAAAGAATATAAAGCGATTCAAAATCGTTATAGCAAGGGGTTACAATGTAAAATTCTTTTTCCATCACTGCCTCATTTTGTTTTTACGAATATATATTGAAAATCTATTAACCCGTTCTTCTATAAATTGCTCGTTTAGAATAGAATTAAAATAATCTCCTCGTCCAAAATGATTCTCAGCTCCAACCACAACTGCATCCGCTTTTTGAATATTGGATATCAGAGAATCTACTACGCCTATTTTGAGCCATTGTGGTTGCTGATTAAAATACGGACCCATTGGAGAATGTTTGGTCCAACCAAAAACTTGAATGCCGGGAGCATGGGAACCTATAAAGACATATCTATCTATACCCAGTTCATCCATTTTGGAATCCAAATAATCTGCAGCCTCTTTAAAATCTTTTGCATTTTCGTTCAAATATTTTGTTCTTTGCTCAAAAGTAAGATGAAAATGATTAATACCCTTATACGGACTTTGGTTTCGTTCAAATCTATACGGTAAATCTATTGTTCCTATTGCAAAAAAAACCAAACACAACAATCCCAATTTAGCCACAGGGAGATTTTCTCCGTCCCAATTTCTGAGCAATAGCAGAATTAAAGCCATATAAAAAGGCAATGCGAATATAAAATGATGTTCAAAAAATTCCCCGCCAAGCCCCACGGAATAAGAACTCAAAAATAAGGCTATGCAAAAAAACAGAATTTTTGCAAACGAAGTTTCTTCATTTGCTTTTATATTTTGAAAAAATTTAATAAAAGGCAAAAATAAAAGAATAAGCAAAGATACGGTAAACCCTCTGGAAAATGAGTTTAAGTCATTATATATGTGATGAAATTCCAAAGCCCTGCCAAATGATGAGCCGTGGCGAGTAGAAAACATAAATTCAAGATAATGCAAAAAGCCATCCATCCATCCACAAACCAAAAGAAAGACAAACCCAAACAAAACGGCAATAGCCAAAGGCAAGGCAAAACGCCAAGCCCATTCCTTTATATCTTTGCACAAAATCAGGGAAGCTCCAAAAAGCGGGAATAAAAATGGCTCTTTAAATCCGCACGCTCCTAAAATCCCTATAGTAGCAAGAGAGAGCCATAATATTTTTCTTTTCTCAAAATTAGGCACAGCCATTGCAAATATCGCTATGCAGCCAAAAGCCGCCCCAAAAGATTCCACTTGAAACTCACCCGCCCGTTCCGAACTATACAAAGCAAGCAATAATCCAGCGAGCAAAAAGATGGCAAATTTTGAAACAGAACGATGATTAGACAGCAGAAAATAAGCGACAATGGGAACAGCAGCGGTTAAAAGCAAAACAAATACTTGAAAATAATATGTGAAAACATGGCTGTCAAAAAATTTAAAAGAAATTGCACTAACAAGAAAAATTCCTGGCGGTTTAATTTCCCAAAGCCCGCTCCAAGGAGCAATACCGTTCACTATCCCTCTACCAACAGCGTAATAAATTGGGGCATCCCAAACCTGATATGCTCCAGAAAGCTCATAATTTATCCTTATGCACAACTCTATAAAAGCGTAAAGTACAAAAGGAAAAACCAAGGCACAAACAAAAATTGTTTCCAGATTTAATTTTACATTATGCCACTTTTTTAAAACTAAAACAATAAAAAACAGAAAAAACAGAACAAAAATATGCTGTATTAAAGAAAGTGAATTAGATGCTTTATAAGGCATTTCAATACGCAAACCACCTAGACCTCCGCCATTCCTTATGCGAAATTCAAAATGATTCAAACCTTCCTTAACATATTCTGAAAAATCAAAATTTGCTCCTCCTGTATAATCGCAAAGCCCTTGAATACCGTCAAGTGGAAAATTTTTGCCATTAACCAAGATTTCCTGTATGCAGTCATCTGGAATTACATTAAATTTTGCCGTCTTTTTATTTTTAATTGATAAATCGTAAGATATTAAAAATATTTCATTATCTTCCATCCAAGTAGAATAGGGCAATTCTATGTTTTTTGTTTCTCCGTTTCTAGTTATTTTTATATCAGAGAACTCCATTTTGGTAGGGATAATTATTAAATACAAAATCGCAAACAAAGGCAATAAGTAAAACAACGGTTTGCGCAAATAACGGTTTGCACAGATTTTTTTTACCTGCATTATTATTGCTTCTCTGTTTAACAATTTTTTTATATCCATTGCCATAATATAGTAAAAAATGATAGGAAACTTCATCTACGCGAAAATACGTAAAACTGCTTGCTCGCATAGTTAAATATAAACGCTACTCCGGTTCCAGCTATTTTTGAGACCATTTTGCGAAGGCCCAATATTTCCACGCAAAAAGCAGTTGCCGCTAAATCAATACCCAAGCCCATTGCCCCTGTGATTATTACCATTATGTATTCAGTGCGTTTTTTTCTGCCTTCTTTGGATTTAAAGATAATTTTGCATAAGAGAAAATTTACAGTTGCTCCTATCAAAAAAGACAGCGTTGCCGCAAGCAAATAGAACATTCCCTGTTTATCGTATAAAAAATAAAAAATGCCCCAATTTACAAATGCGCAAAATAATCCAGCAAAAAAGTATTGAATGAACATCGGCGCGAGCGATTTCAGAAGGTCCTTATTTACCCTCATGGTAATCCTCTTCGCTATTCACACTCCAAATTGCGGACTTGTCTTTTGAGTTGCTGATTATGGAATTCACGGCTTCTTTTGCACTCAACATTGAATGGTCCATGTTGTTGTATTTGTGCATTCCATTTCGCCCAATCAAAAACAAATTGTCAATGCTATCCAACCATGCTTTGAGTTCGCTAAATTTGCTGTATGTTCCAAAATACGCAGGATAAGCTTTTGGAACTTTAACAACTACGGTATCTAAAACATTTTCTTTTTTTGCCATTCCAATTTTTTCAAGTTCATCAATGGCAAATTTTGAGAAAACCAGCTCGCTCATATTCCACAGAGCATCGCCCTCGTTTGCAAAATATTCCATGCCTAGCCATATTTTGCTTTTATCCTTAACCAGATATTCGCTCCAGTTATTGAAAACTTGCAGCCTGCCAACTTTCACATCGCTTTCTTGAACATAAATCCAATTGTCCTTAATGTTTCCTAT